>Ga0302325_10017284_pt1 | contig 15253 bp, 10 predicted proteins | sample Palsa_T0_2_FD_201948 | JGI IMG/M metagenome (GOLD analysis project Ga0302325, IMG submission 201948) | Peat permafrost microbial communities from Stordalen Mire near Abisko, Sweden - Palsa_T0_2 | ecosystem: Environmental > Terrestrial > Soil > Palsa > Peat permafrost | place: Sweden: Abisko... | reverse complement strand
AGATTCCGAGTTTCCAACTCAAACTGCGTCGCAAGTTCGCAACTTTGCAAGACTCAAGAGCGAGGAGTGATGATGCTCAAAGGAGGTGGGTGTTCCGCTTCTTGGTCTTTAGTTCTTCCAGTACAGTAGTTCTCTATTAACTTTCGACGGTCTGTTCTCAGCAAACGCCCGGGCCCCCGTTACAGTATAACCTTACCTCGTGCCTGTCTATCCTTGTACGGTGCGAGTATCCAGGTGGACAAACCTCCCCCAGTTTTCCCGTCAGAAATACGAAGTATAACTTAACGCTCTGCATCAACTAGGGTTTTCAGCGACTCGAGCAGCGCTCAGCAAGTCGCGATGATTGGGCACTGGGACTGGACCAAAGCGCTGTGTGATTATCTGCAGGCCGTGGACCGTGGTCTGGCAAAGAACAATCGACTAGCGACGTATTTTACTTGTAGCTCGCAAGCAAGACTTTTTTGGTAAGAAGGGAGGGGGGGTTGATCATTGATCACCATGCAAGTGCTCAACGGCTCCAAACCCCTCTCGGCACCACAGTCGAATTGGGCGTGAAGCACAAACGACAGCCTCGGTGCGCCCCGCCTTTCTGGAGCTGGATTCCTGATGCAACTCTCGAGGCTGTAGTGTTGCATGGTTCGCCTTCCTCGAGAAGAAGAGGGCATAATTCCAAATCCAAATCCAAATCCACACAACCTGGATGCACCGCTTCATACTCGACCGCCTCAAGCGTTATGCTGTTTATCAGCCGCCGTTCAGAATGGAGACGTGCCTTTCCAGATTAATACGCGGGGTTCCCAGGGGAGGTGAAGGAGAGAGAAGCAAAAGTGGATTTCAAATTCAACACTACTCCCAGCGCTCCTCTCACATGCCCTGTCCATATGCGGGAGCAATCTCGGTCGGAGGATTATGCACATTCACAGGAATCTTTCTTACTGTATCGAAAATTCTTCGAGAAGCAGATTCAGGAGATCTGCCTCAATTAAAAATAATTGATCAGCCTTTTCCCAGAGCCCGCGAGCGTCAACAGCGCAGCTCGATACTTCTAAATAACCCTAAATAGCCAGAGGCTTTGCAATTTGATGCCACGGGAGCATTCTTGTCATTTATGCTGCATTGCTAAACATGAACCTGTACGGGTTTGGCAGGCCGTTACTTGGCTAAACTTATCTGGATTCTGGGGGTTCCCTGAACCATGCATCCACTTGAACGCAGTCAAGGGTTGCTGCAGGTGAAGCTCGAGGCTCGCGGTTGATGTAACTTCAGTCATACGTCCGGCCAAAGTTTAAATCTCCGCAGCAAACAAACAAGGAGGTCCAAGGCGGGAAATTGCGGGGACTAAAAGCCAGTCGATGAGAAGCCCTGAGAGGCAGTTGGGAGTCGAGAGTCGAGACGCGAGACATGTCATGAAAAGCCCCTTTATCCAAGAGAACAGCGCAGGGGTTTCATCAAGCTTCGGGCCCTGTGCCCTCGCACGCTGTAGATTAGGGTTTTCATCCGGAAGTGATCCGAGCTATTACTCAAAATCCGACGTGATCCTGATATCTCCCTAGCTACGTGCTACGTTACAAGGACAACAAATATCGCTTCTTGTTCTTCCTGCATCGTTTAGAGAGCGATAGAGACATCGCTTCAGCCCATTAAGGCTGTAAAGAACGCATCGACATGGCGTAATGGCAGTACAGTATGCTTGATTTTCACCTGGCAAGGCAGGTGTGGTCCTGTGCACATTAATTGTTGTTCCATTTCCGCTACAGTAGATCTGCTGTGGAGGGGACAGCCATGGGCTACTTGTATTAGGCGTGGGTCTCGGCACTCGAAATTACGGCTCGGTACTTTTGCACGAGGCCCCCTTCATCGCTGGATCATCGTGCTTTTAGCAGTTCTGGAAACTTTTCGAGGCCCGTACGAAGTATTGCCTCGTCTTGTTTATTTCGGAAATCCCCCCCGCCTGCCCGGCTCCTGCCTTCTACAACGCAGAAATGTGGGCATGCGATCATAAAAGCCTCTCGGACTCGTTCAGAATATGCGAGGAAGGAAGAACTCTGAGTTCATGAATGTGATGTTCATGATTTGTTCGACCTTAACTTGCCAAGTGCTTTACTGAGCGGACTTCAGCTTTGGGAAGGAGGTGTCTCTGGAAGACGACAGGTCCAGTTTTTCTATTTTGAATGCGGACCAGCTTGATGACACTTCCAATTGCAAGAAACTAATATGAGAGAAACATCTATCCATCCAAGTTATAACTATGAAATAAAGACATCGTTAAGCTCAGTCGTGAAATTGAGTGACATGCTTGTGATAACCACTCCTCGCACTTCGAGATGAGATGATTGAACCTTCCTCTGTTTTAAGATACCTAGTGTGTCCTAGGGTATGGGGGAAGATCCAAGTTAATGCCTTAAAATTCAGGGGTAATCAGCCTTAAACTTACCTAAATGACGAGGCGCAGATCATCAGCAACCTGGATTTGATTTCACGACGGCAGCAGGTCACAATGGCTCATTCACCCTAATAGCACCGTGCAATCGACAGTCATTGATATGGCCGAGGTCGTTGCTCAGCCTTCTCTGCCGCAGGTTGGCAGACCTTTAAGCTTGATCCCCGTTGGGTTGTAAGTACTCCATACACTGAAGCCAACTTCTCATCCAGGAAGCAACCCGAGCTTTCAGGGTCTCAACAAAAGTAATGCTGACTATGAAATTTACAGGAAAGAAGCGGCACTCGATTCGCCGACATTTAGAGCAACTGCCGTGCACTTCTCCGATCAAGTGGAAATCATCGAGAGGTGGCTCGATGCATACGTCAAATCAATATCAAAGTTGGTCCACGATGTCTCTTCCCTGGAAGAAGCATTAAACGCGTTCCTTCTTCGATCCGTTCCACCTGCCAATGTCTCGGAGGCTGTTCTTGACCATGACTATACTTTGTTGGCAATGAAAAGGTTCGGGGAAGGGTCTAGAGAATGGTGGTCGCAAGCCATCTCAGGCATGAAGAAGATGGATTCCAATCTTGTCGAACCAATCAAGGCCTTTATGGCTGGAGAGTTCGTCTCCATATAAACCGTCCCCGTTGCCTTGTTAATGAATAGCGTAGACTTCGGAACTTCAAAGATGCTCGACGATACCTGGAGCAGTCGCAAAAGACGTTTGACAACACTTTGGCAAGATACGTAAGCCAATCGAAAACGAAGGAACCATCTTCGCTCCGAGAAGACGCTTTCCAAGTTCACGAAACTCGAAAAGTATATCTCAAAGCGTCGTTGGACTTTTGTCTACTCGCGCCCCAACTCCGTTACACAATCGACAAACTCTTGGTACGAGTCTCTTCAGACCAATGGCGAGAGATGAAGCGCTCTCGTGAGAACGGCGGTGCTAGCTTTGCAAAATGGGGTAGCGAAATGGATCGTGTGCGAGGCTGGAGCAAAGAAATGGAAGCTGGTGAAAGCGTTTTCAGGCGGGAACTACAAGTTGCCAGACGAGAGATAGCCGAGACAGCTTCTCAAGCCTCTAAGCCCTCTCGGGAGCTGGAAGATTACAATCTCTCAACGGTCGCGTTTCTTGGTTCGAAGGGTCCCTCAACAGTCAACATCCAATCACAAGGGAAGGAAGGCGAGAGATCAGAGAAGCAAGGATGGCTATTTCTTCGAACCATCTCTGGAAAACCGGCAAGGACGACATGGGTTCGGCGCTGGTTCTATGTCAAGAATGGTATATTTGGATGGCTTGTTCAAGGTGTGCAATCAGGTGGTGTCGAAGAAAGCGAAAAAATCGGCGTACTCTTGTGCAACGTGAAGCCAGCTGTGCAAGAAGAGCGACGATTTTGCTTCGAAGTAAAAACCAAAAATCAGACAATATTGGTCCAAGCTGAGACCCAAACACAGCTCATGGAATGGTTAGAAGCTTTCGAGGTCGCTAAGAACAAGGCTCTACAAGCTAGCGCGGCTGACAACTTCTCTTATCCTGGCGGTGTTGATCCTGCGTTTGCGATTACCCCACCATCAATACCCGAATTCGCTGCCAAGTCCATGGATGGTCATGTCGGGCATGGTAGTGATGATTTGGCTGTCGGTGGCTTCGACAGGACTAGCACCCTACCAGTTCCCGGTCCTGAGATGGGCAACTTGGTTTCACGAAGTAGCTTCGACGTTACCGCTCCCCGTCGGTCTGTCACCACCAGAGAGGAAGGAGAAAGCAGTCGGGACCATGCCGCCAGAATTATGCAAAAGCTCGACCTGCATCGAAAGTCCACAGTAGCACAATCCGATGTTCCAGCTACGCCTTCTCCAGCAGCAGCTGGTGGCATTGCAAGTTTAATATCCGCGAGTCACAACATCCTGCCTGTGTATTCAACACCAGCAATCACTCAAGTTGGGCTGAACGTAGCCTCGAAACCTCAGCTATCGCCACCGCAGCAGTTGGAAACTCACACCAGCACATTGGCTCCTGCTACTCTAGCAAACCCTCCCGCGCCAACCAATCTGAGCAAATCGGCTGTTATCGTAAGTGGTGAGCGCGGCATAGGAATCGGACGAAGTGATGCTACTGGTGGCATGCCAAGTGGAATTATGGCGAATTTGTGGGGGAGTAGTAGCTGGGGCTATATCAACCGCCTCGAGAAAGGAGAAATCAAGTCACCAGGCGTAGCGAATGGCTCGATCCCAGCTAGTCCAAATATCAGGCCTCTCGATCCGTCACCGAAGATTGGTGGCGATGAAAATCGTAAGCCTGATACTGGACTCTCTGACCTTATTCAATCCTCAATCAATACGTCGAATGATCCTGTAGCAAATCCAGCACGGTCATCTGACATACATCGGAAGGCAATCTCGGTTGACGCGGAAGCTTCTCGGTCACAGAGCCAGTTTGCTCCGAAGCCAGAAGTGTTCCCCAGTAATTATCCTCTCGAGTTAAAGACACAAGAGGCCCAGTTCCGAATGCTGTTCCCAAATGTTCCACGGGAAGACAAGGTATTGCTTGTATTCCGTGCCACATGGAATCCGAACGAGCAACAAGAGTTTCCTGGCAGAGTCTATGTCACACAACATGACATCTATTTCTACAGTCATCATCTGGGCCTTGTGTTGATCTCGGGGGTAAACATGGATAGCATTACTGAAGTGACCGCTGCTCCGGGCAAGGATTGTGATTTCATTTTCCTCCACCTCCGCGAGGACGCCTTTAAAGCAGGATTCGCCCGAATCACCATTAAGACTTTCTTAGAACCCCTCCGCCTACTTCAGTCGCGGCTAAATTATTTGATCGACATATCTCAGGCAGAGGAGCCTATTAGTCTCGAAGACATAATGACAGCATTGATCAAGATGGAGCTTGACGATCCTACGAGAAGCCCAAGCATGGAAAGTTGGGAGGATGTGTCAGTCAATACCCCGATTGACGATGGTACTTTGTCTGGACGAACTCGAAAGGATCGAGATCTAAGAGCGATGATTCACGTTGAGCGAGGACTACACCTGGGGAAAGCGAACAAAGAAGTGACTAAATTTCAATTACCATCCCACCCGGTTGTTTACGAACCACTGGGAATGCAACGCAAAGCTGTTGAGAGACAATTTGAAATAAGCCCAAAGGCTCTCTTTCACGTCATGTTTGGCGATAAAAGTGCTGTCTTTCAACTCTTATATCATGAGCGCCGAGCACAACGAATCGCTCAAGGACCCTGGGTGCCTCTTGAGGGCAGTCATATGCGACGAGACTTTGAATTCCAGATCGACTACGTTGACGTTTTCCGTCGAGCTCGACAAGCGAATGTTGTTGACTACCAAATCATTGACGTTATGAACGATCATATATGCTATGTTGTCACCGATTTCAAAACACCCTGGCATCTACCACATCACAAGGACTTCATGCTAGTCTCGAAGATTGTCATCACATTTGTCGCGAAGTCTAAGTGTAAACTAGCAATCTACACAAAGGTCGATTGGTCGAAAACGCCAACCTTCTCTAAAGGGCTAGTGGAAAGGCAAGCCCTTGATGACTCTGGTCTCGACGCGGCGGACTTGGCAGATGTTATTTCAGACCAAGTTCGTAAATTAGGGCCCCAAAGCAGGACCAAGAAGGCAATCCATATTTTCGGACACGTTGGTCAGCAAACATCAGTGTCTTTGTTTTCTGCGACTGATTCGGGCCACCCGAAAAGACCACAAATCAAGCAACGAACTCTTACAAATATGTTCTTCGAGACCATAGGCTCATTCGGTGAAAGCGCTATTACCTCTGTTATTATGTGGACGTTTGCAGCTCTGCGATCGATCTGGAAAGCGTCAAGCGCTCACAGTATCATTCTAACTGCCCTTCTACTCAGTGTCTTAACAAATGCTTTCTTTACTTCACGAGATACTTCAGAGTGGTGGTCAGAACGGAATGCCGCAAAATTCATGACCAGAATTGGCGTGGGGCCGAACACGATGATGTCGAAGGCAATATATCTCAAAGATCTGGACGATGTTTTGACATCCTTGCCCACTGATCTGGTTGGGGGATCTGGGAGTAAATGGTATGTGACTTCAGTACTGTTTGAATTTGCACCCTGCTAAGACTTTTATTACCAGCTACGAACAATTCAGGGATATCGCGAATATCACCGATTTGGACTTGTCTTATCAAACAGCGGGGACATCCTTCTCGGAAACTGCCACTCGATCCACTGCTAAGCGGCTACGAAGGACACGACAGCATCTGGGCTCCTACCGTCATGATTTGCTGGTCGCCATGCGAGTCGTGAATAATGTCGAGAGGGAGATGATGAGGGCAGAATGGGAGAACTGGCTCCTGGACGAAAATATGCGATGTAAACAGGTCCAGTTGATGTTACGAGAGAACCGAACGAGTGTTTTATTTGGACCAAATAAGAAACCAAAGGGTGCTGATGCCCAGAAGATTATGAAAGCAAAAGAGCGAGAGAGGAAAGGCAGGTTAGATGACCTGAGGAGATGGCAAGAGGAGTATTGCGGTAGTTGTAAGATGGAACAGGAAATGCTCTTTAAGGGAAGAAAGCATTTGTCTTTTGGTTGACCCGGTTGTACCGAGTACGAATTGCGGGTCTGGCATTTGAGCGAGGTGTTTGGAATTGGTATCATTGAGATGCATTTCTAGGTTCACATGCATGCATATATTTGAGAGTATTTGCCTTGCGGGAATGTTTGGCGTGAAGATACTAACGAAGTAAAGTGCTCTTGATCTGAGAACTTGGCCCAACAGGCGAATGGTGATGCTAATCAGGACACATTAACCACCAGCATCCAAAGTGAGCTTCTTCTTTCTAAGCCCTGGTCGTTCAATGGTTATATGTTTCCCGGGGGCTTGTGAGTCCATGGGGTAGAAAATATATATTGGTGGAGATATACATCTCCAAAGGCGATCCGCAAAAAGCAGGGATGTCTTCTACAGCAAGTGGAGGCCGCGATTTTCCGTTTGGGGTTGCGAACAACGTCATGGAGCCCAGTGAGGAGCCACACCATCCCCGCGGCGGGCTCACCAGCCACACAACCCGGTTTTGGCTTTGGCACCCAGCACCTCAAAGCACCATGAGAGCGATGATGATGATGTAGGGGCACCACCAGAAATCGCCTCAGGCTGGCTTTGTTTTACTCTCTGCCCTTTCGCATCCTGCAGCTATGCTTCAATATTTAAACAAGATCGACCAAATCTCTTTATTAAACTCTCCCCTCAGCCTCGACCAAGCGACTCGGTGAATTCGGAATCTCGAGATTTCCATGTTGACAAATGCACAGAGCGAGCACCGGATATTAATTGCGACTGGCTTTTGTCCAAATCCTAGCAACTTGGGCTGAAACCCGTTCAATTCACATAGCATTCAGCGTTTCCTCGGCGATACGACACCATGTCCGCCCTCCACGACGCTCTGAAAACTCTTGGGCCCTTAGACTTCGACGATACACCCCTAGACGACCTGAAACCCTTCCTGTCCAATGCCTTCAGCAAAGGACAACTTATAGTCGACTCTGTGCCAATTCCTGCTCCATCCGACGATGCTGACGTAGGTGGACGCTCACGGGCGAGTTCGACGGCGTCCTCTGCCTCCGAGATCTCCATTTCCTCAGCACGATCAGCGCCTCCTCCATCAGACGTTGAGGCGCTGCAGAAGGAATGGAAGCAAGTCAAGATGAATCCGAAAGAGAACCCGCTGGGGATGAGCGTATATAAGCTGGCTGGGAAGGACGGGAAAGGTTCTTGGTTTGCGAGGCGGAGTGTACACGAAGGCTTGGGGTTCACGAAATGGAAGAAGGGATTGGAGAGGGAGTTTCCAGAAACCATGAAGGTTCAGGGCGGGCCGGGTGAAGGCAATATCAGGGGAATTGGTGGGGAACGGAGGGTGGCATACAAGACTGTTGAGGGCGTCGGAAAGATGGAAGGTAGGTCTCCAGCTAGCACTGGACGACTCCTAGCTAACAATTCATAGTATATCTGCTCTCCGCCCAATTTCCAGGGCCTACCACGCCACGAGATTTTGTTACCATGTTTCTCACCTCAGATCAAGCCTTGTCAGATCAATCAGGGCGTGAGCATGAGATTCCTCGACATTTCATGGTTATTTCGAAACCCTGCAACCACCCTGATACTCCACCACGAGATGGCTATATAAGAGGCAATTACGAATCTGTCGAATTTATACGAGAGATACCCTTGAGAAAAGGCCTTCAGAAGTCGATGTCAATGACCAATCTCCCAGCTCATAACCGAACACGAAATAGATCAGCCTCAACCTTGGGCAGAGAAGCGATATTGCGAAATGCCCAAAAGAACCATACGCCTCCTACCACTGAAAACGGTGTACTTAATCCTGAGAAAGCTGCAACAGCAGCCTCGGAGACAGACCTATCTCTACCGGAAACTAGGGCCAGGGGAAAGACCATATCATATGACATAACGAGAAGTTTTGATGCCAAAGGCGAGAACACAGATAAACTCCAGCAAGACGATGATTGCGAGTCCAATCCAATTGAGTGGATAATGATTACGCGGAGTGATCCAGGAGGCAGCGTTCCCCGATTCTTGATCGACCGAGGGACCCCTGGCGGAATCGTATCAGATGCAAGCAAGTTTCTCAATTGGGCTTGTGCAAAGGATCTTGAGGATTTGGAAAGCGATGATGAAAGCATGGGTGACGAGGATGAGGATGAGAAGGCTGAAAAACGCGAACACCATCATAATCATGAAAGAGACCTGCACAACTATCAGACGAATGGCCATCTAGCAGGAATTGAGGAGGATCCAACACCCACAAACGAAACCCCAGATCCTATTGCCAATCATCAGAATGGAGGCGGCTTGTATGGTATGGCTGCTGGTTTAGCAGGAGCAGCAGGCGGCTATATCGCCTCACATACTCCAACCATAATCTCCGATCACTTTCCTACGACGCACCCTACCGAGCAGATAAATGGCAGTCTTGCGCGGCGCGATTCCGCTTCGTCCACAAGCAGTGCTTCATCATCTGGCAGCTTTGCTTCGGCGTTGGAAAACTATGAAGGCGAAAGCCTCAACGATGGCTCTTCGACTAAGACGACGGAATCAGCGGCACAATCGAGAGCAATTGCTCTTCGCGATAAGGAGTTGCAAAAACTTGAAGAAAAGAAGCGGAAACTGGACGAGAAATTGAACAAGGCTCGGGAAAAGGAGATCAGTAAGAAGAGTGAAGATAATGCAAAAGAGGAAGAGGCAATTCGGAGAGCGGAGGAGAAACACGAGAAAGAGGTGAAGAGGCAGGAAGAGAAGTACAAAAAAGAAGTTGAGAAATTAGAGAAGAAAAAGGAGAGGGAACAGCAGAAAGCAGAAGAAAAGAAACGAAAAGCCATCGAGAAGGATGAAAAGACGAAGTTGCTCCGGGAATTGGAAGAACTGAAGGCGGAGGTGGGTGTATTGAGGAAGGAGAAAGAGATTTTGAGGGGTCAGGTTGGTGATCTGCAGGCTGAGAATACGGCTCTTGCAGCGAGGGTGGGGAAGCTAGGAAGCCAAGGGGAACAGGTATTGAATGATGTTAGGGCGGAGATTGGACGCACGGGGAGGTTGAGGGCAAGTAGTTTGAAAGGGCTGACAAGGACGACGAGTTTCAGGAGTAGCGGGAGTAGCGGGAGTGGAGAGAAGGAAAAGGAGAATGTGCCGCTCAGGACTCTGGCACAGTCTTGATACTTGATCCGATGTTTGGCGTTGCATAGCTTGGAAAGCATTGGTTTTAATGGAATGGAGTAGAATATGGTTGGGCAACTTTGGGATAATAAGATGAAAACTTAGATACGGACTCGTCATTCGCAGTTGAAGTTATGTAGAGTTTGAAGTCCTGAAGTTTAATAGTGCAAATAGGCAATACCATGATTTTATAGTTGGAACCAAGAAGTTCGCTAATGTCCCAAAGTATCTGGGACACTAGCAAGCAACAAGAAGTAGAAGCAGAAGCGAGCAGCTCTTCGAAGGAGAAGTTAACTAGCTCCCAAATATAGACTAGTTTTGAACCTTCTTTGAAAGTCGCGAGATTGGGGTTTCCGAGTTTCCCTCAACCCACAAGAGCAAATCGCAACTTAGCTCTCACACCCGCGCCCTCCAACAGGTACCAACGGGTACCAACGTCACTGATACGCCAGGGCCGAGATGGTCATGAGACGCACCTTCCACGGCGTGCTCACGATCCTCGATGCACTTTGGGTCCATCTCACGTCCGAACTCCACTCGCCGCGGCCTCAATGACCAGAAGTCGACTCTTCGTCCTGCCCAGCATAATCACATGAGAATGGCTGAACAATGAGGCCCAAGAGGCAACTCCCACCTTTCTGTATCGTCGCTTTATCTAGTATTGATAACGCAGACCTGCCCTTTTCGACCTCGGCAGTGACCAAGGCATGCATCACACTCGCGAATTTGTGGGGAAGCCCCCTGCTCCCTCCCCCCTTGCCTACAGCTCGGTTATGGGCCGACCTAATCGAGACAGGAATTTTGCTCCGTGCGCTCCTGGCAAGCCCATGACGCTTCTGCTGGACCAGGAAACCAGTCAACAGGACCAGGTGAATCACAAGAACAGAAGCGCTCGCCACGGCGCTATAACCCAAAAGTAGATAGCTATATCTCGCTTTGCCAGGTTTCTCACATTACAAGACTTTGTCTCGCATGGAACAGGCCATACGTGCTTCCTTATGTCCACGCACCCACGGTTGTACTTTTCTTATTTTGTCGATCTAAGATGATTCTGCAAGGTGAGAGTCGTTTTCTATGTAAACTGCGGCACTCTCTCAAAGTTTTATGAGAATCCTGGGCCGCTGAAAATCGACTTGTGTTTTTCTCTTCCACACTTTTCATTCGTTGTCGACGCGCTCAAGATGGCACGCCTTACTTATATCTTTGTCTTTCTTCTCACTTTAGTTTCTTTTGGCTTCAGCTTGGTAAGAAAACCGAATTTTGCAGCATATATCCACCGGGCAAATCAACTTCAAGGTCCTTCAAAGGATAAACGCGATGCTGTTCCAGCAGGATATGTGGCGGCTCCCTATTATCCAACACCACCCGGTGGTTGGGTCTCAAACTGGACAGCGGCCTACGAAAAAGCTCAGAAGGTTGTTGCAAATATGACTTTGGCTGAGAAGATCAATCTCACGACTGGAACTGGAGAGCTCATGGGACCTTGTGTTGGGAATACAGGATCTGCCCTACGATTTGGGATCCCAAGTCTCTGCTTGCAAGATTCGGCGCTGGGAATAGCGGCCACGGACAACGGCACTGCCTTCCCAGCCGGTATCACGGTCGGCGCTACTTGGAACAAAGCTTTAACATATGCGAGAGGACTTGCTTTGGGAGCAGAAGCTCGAGGGAAAGGCGTCAATATCCAACTCGGTCCTGTCGTAGGCCCAATAGGACGGAAGCCCAGGGGCGGAAGAAATTGGGAAGGTTTTGGAGCAGATCCTGTGCTTCAGGCATGGGGTGGTGCTGAAACGGTCAAGGGAATCCAAGCCAATGGTGTGATTGCGACTATCAAGCACTTCATTGGCAATGAGCAGGAAGCATATCGAATGGATATTATCCCTCACGGCTTGATGAAAGCGATCAGCAGCAATATCGATGATCGAACACTTCATGAACTGTACTCTTGGCCGTTTGCTGAAACAATCAGAGCTGGGGTCGGAGCAGTAATGACTTCCTATAATGATGTGAATGGCAGCGCTTCTTCTCAGAACAGCATGATGATTAACGGCATTCTCAAGGATGAATTTGGGTTTCAAGGACTAGTAAGAAAACACTGAGCCAAAAAGAGAGGGTGCAGTATACTAAATTTATGTCAGGTTATGACTGACTGGCTTGCTCAAATTGGAGGCGTTAGCTCGGCTCTCGCTGGCCTAGACATGGCTATGCCTGGTACGTTTTCAGTTGAACATTTCTCTCTCAATTCTGCTCGGTGTTTTGGAATACCTTGGTAATTGTCAACTGACTTCCTGTAAGGTGATGGTGATATCCCCTTTCTTGGTCTTGCATACTGGGCCTACGAACTTTCAACAGCGATTCTTAATGGCACAGTCCCACTTGATCGATTGAACGATATGGTCACGCGGATTGTTGCTACCTGGTACCAGCTTGGACAAGATCAGGACTTTCCCCTTCCTAATTTCTCAGCAAACACCGCAGATGCCACTGGGCTTTGCTATCCCGCAGCTTTATTCTCACCAACATGCGTCACAAATGAGTACGTCAATGTACAGGGAGATCATGCGAATGTGGCAAGGAATATTTCAAGAGAGGCTATAACCTTGTTAAAAAATGTTAACAATACGCTGCCACTCTCTACCAGTGCAGTTCTGAAAATCTTTGGATCAGATGCAGAAAACAACCCAGCCGGCCCCAATGCTTGCAACGAACGAGACTGCAATACAGGGATTTTAGGCATGGGCTGGGGAAGTGGTAAGTGACCACGTTTCTTGAGATATTAGTCTTTTCTGACAAACGAAGGCACGGCAAACTATCCCTATCTCGATGCCCCAATCGATGCCATCAAACGCAAAGCAGAAAATGTAACATACTATTCTAGCGACAGCTTCCCATCTGGTCTAACGGCAGCTGCTGGAGATATTGCTGTGGTTTTTGTGACGAGTGACTCTGGGGAAAACCAAGAGACTGTTGAAGGGAATGATGGAGATCGTTCATCAAGTGGTCTGTACACTTGGCACGGCGGAGATGCGCTTGTTGAAGCTGCAGCAGCCGAGTATGCTACAGTCATTGTAATCGTTCACACTGTCGGGACAATCGTGGTCGAGAACTGGATCGACCTTCCATCCGTCAAAGCAGTAGTTTTCGCTCACTTGCCGGGGCAAGAAGCAGGAGACTCGTTGACAGACATTCTTTTCGGGGATTATTCACCCAGCGGACATCTCCCGTATTCCATCCCCGTAACCGAATCAAACTATCCATCATCTGTCAGCCTGGTAGGATTTGAGTTCTTCCAAGTCCAGGACACTTTCTCCGAGGGTCTTTACATCGATTACCGCTATCTAAACAAGCACTCAATAGCTCCTCGATTTGCCTTCGGCCATGGACTCTCGTATACCACTTTTTCTCGCATCAGCGCAACCATCACCGCCGTCACGCCCCTTTCTTCAGTCCCTCCCGCTCGAGCACCAAAGGGCTCCACCCCCGTATACAGCGCTGCCATTCCCCCAGCCTCAGAAGTCGCCTGGCCGGCAGGGTTCAGCATTGTCTGGCGTTACCTCTATCCCTACCTCGACGACCCTCAAGCCATAGCCGCAAGCAACACATTCGTCTACCCCACCGGCTACCAAACCACACCCCAGCCCGATCCTCCAGCCGGAGGCGACCAAGGTGGAAATCCAGCCTTATGGGATATCATGTTTACGCTCTCTGTGACTGTGACTAATACCGGTATGGTAGCAGGAAAGGATGTCGTAATGGTCTTCGTGCAATACCCATCCGATAACCCATGGGATACGCCGATCATCCAGCTCCGCGCCTTTGAGAAAACGGATTCATTGGCGAACGGACAGAGCGAAGTTGTGACACTGCAGATTACGAGGAAGGATTTGAGTATTTGGGATGTAGTGAGCCAGAACTGGATTATTCCTGTGAGCAGCACAGCGCCGTTTTTGTTCTGGATTGGTGATAGCAGTGCGAATCTGACGTTAGCTTGCGAAAGCTTGAGTAAGAGTTGTAGTGGTGGGAGGGCGTCGCCTGTTACGTCACCTGTCTAAATGAACGAAGGTGGGTGAATGGCAGTCGATAAATTTTGGTGTTAGTGATAATTCATAATTTTGTCTTGCAATGGCTGTGTCTCAAGTGCTTTCGTACAGTGAGGATGTTTTGAAGATGCAATCTTCAGAGACCGGCAGAAAAATGCGGACGTTTTCAGTGGGGTGTGTGCGCAAGAGAAAAATGATCCCAGGTCTCATGGGACATTGGAAAATGTCAATCAGCTGCTTCGGGTCTTTCATGAATTTGGTGGTAGCGAAAATAGGGGTCCTCGCTTGCCTGGAGGGCTAGAAATTTGACGAAAAGTACACAAGAAACAACAATAAAAGAAAGCGCCTGAAGGGCCCGGTTGAAAATAACATTTTGAAGCAAAACTTCAGTCATGGCTCCCACTAGAGGGTGATATATTCCAGTAGAGGGAAGGGCCATAACCGTCCAAACCATCAGGCTGTGATGATTTTAGAGAGGATGTTTGCTTCTCTTATCGAGCCTCCGAGGGCTCGAGGACTCATAATTTATCAGCCGGAGAGAGTAACACCAATTTTTTTTTATTAAATGTTATAAACCCATGGTGACTTGGTGAGTCAAAGCTAAAGCGTGTCAGGTGTTGCAGCTTAGCTCTCGGTCTCAGGAAAAGGGGTCGTTTTGAATGATTCAATAAAGTGTGCGAGTGGCATGAAGGATCACAATTCATAAGAACAAAGTTCAAGATCTTATTATGGAATTTTGGCAAAAGCGCAGTTCAGAGGCTACTCTCCTGCTTTGCTCCTTCCTCGACAAGTCAAATGTTTGTTGACACCGAAATAGGAGGTGCGACGCACATCTAGGCGAACTCAAACGTCCTCGAAGAACGACCACAACATCATAACAACATGTGAAACGTCAAAAACATTGTCAAAATACCATATAAAGGTTCCAAATAGCAAAACATGGAAACTTAGCTTGCTCTTATATGTTTTAAATCGAAACAGAAGAGATCTTGATATATGAAGGGGAATCCCCATCATGGTAATGCTCGCTTCGCGAGATCG
>Ga0302325_10017283_pt1 | contig 15254 bp, 11 predicted proteins | sample Palsa_T0_2_FD_201948 | JGI IMG/M metagenome (GOLD analysis project Ga0302325, IMG submission 201948) | Peat permafrost microbial communities from Stordalen Mire near Abisko, Sweden - Palsa_T0_2 | ecosystem: Environmental > Terrestrial > Soil > Palsa > Peat permafrost | place: Sweden: Abisko... | reverse complement strand
GTCTGCTCGTAAAACTTCTGAAAGGTGCCGGTCCGGGTGATGACCCCGTCGCCCAGCGGTCTCCCGGCCAGGTTTCGAGCATCCCAGGTCAGGCGGGCGGACACGACAAGCACTTGGCGAGCCAAGTCCCAGGCGCCGTGCAGTGCCTGCTCACGCTCGCCAGGGTGCTCGATGGCGTTGACGACATAGCCAAGGTTGACGACGTCCGCGGGCTGGCATTCAGCATGGGGCCGGTGCGCCGGATCCCAGCCGTCGGCAGCGTACCCTAGCGCCTGCAGATAACGAAGGTCGTCGCCGCGACCGCAGCCGTAGTCAAACACTGACGAGCCGGGAGCGAGGACCCGGTCGGCAGCTGCCGTGGCCAGCGGCCGCGACAAACTCGAACGGCTCATCGCAGTCCGGTGCCGGGCTACTGCAATGGTCGTCACGGGGCGGGCGAGCCGGAAAGGGCCAGGGCAGCGAGCCCGGCGATGTCAGACACCCGCGTATCGCCGGCGAGGTAACTGATACCGCGATGCAGGTGCAGGCGGAACTGCTGGGTTGTCGTCTCGTCGTCCAGCGGCAGGCCGTCCAGATGGCAGCGATAGCGGACGAGCGCCCAGAGTACGTCGTCTAGGTCGCCGGCGAACACACGCCAGGTCATCTCGACATTGCTGTCGAGGGTCAGCCTAGCTGCCGGAGGCGGTGCGGGCTCGGCGAGGGAACGGCACAGGGCCCACCGGCACAGCACGTTCCAGTGCATGATCCCGGTGCGGCGCTTAAGGGTGATGAGCTGGTCACGGGCGGTTCGAGAGACCCGGATGTGCTCAATGGTCATAGCGGTCACTCCCAGAAGTACCCAGGCTCGACGACAGTCGCGTTGGTGCGCGGATCGAATTCCAGCCTGTACGCCCTCCCGACGTGCCGCGCCAGGCGATCGTAGGCAGCCTCGTCAATCTCGGTATCGGTGGACAGGAGAATCACCTGATGACTTGCCGCCGGAAAATACCGGTCAAGCAGGTGCTCACGGTGGGATCCGTCCAGGCGGCCTAGCGGCGTGTCGATCACGACTGGCAACGGCTTACCAGCCGCGCGTGCTAGGCCCCACAGCAGTGCCACCGCGAGCAGCTGTCGCTCCCCAGCAGACAGTTCCTTGGACGAAAGCCGCCGTCCGTTCAGCCCTGTCAACTCAACCGCGTAAGTCTCCGCGTCAATCGTTATGCCGGTCACCAGCTGCTCCTTGCGAAGCAGGTACCCGAGCGCCTCAAGGACCAACTGGCTGATGCGGTCCAGGTGGCGCTCGGCGGCAGCGGTGCGCAGGCGCCCCAGAGTGGCCTGGATCCGGTCCACGTGCTCGATCAGCCGGAGGCTGTCATCGGCGGCGAGGCCGGCATGGGCGGCCTTGTCTAGAGCCGCCTCGCGGGCGGCATACGCGCGCGAGCTCTCTTGCCGGGCGGCAGCCAGTTGTTCTTCCGCTTGCGCGAGCGCGGCTCCACTACGAATGGCCTCAGCCGAGGCAGCGTCGAGTTCCTGACGTAGCGGGGCCAGGAGCTCGGGGTCTGGCATAGCAACCAAGACGCGTTCGGCTTGATCGAGCTCGCTGCGTGAGTCAACCCGACGGTCAAGTAGCACGTGGATCCGGCGGCCGGCTCCGGGCAGGCTGGATTCCCGGAGGAAGTCGATGGCACTGGCGTCTTGCAAGCCAGTAATCACCGGAACCGACGCGGCCTTGTGGTGCTGGTCACGGTCGGCTGTCAGGTAGGCATCGATAGCCGTGAGTGTGTCGCTGCTTACCTCGGATTCCCGAAGCTTGCGGATGACTGCCTCGTCGCGGGTCGCGACGAGGTCTGCGACGACCCGGTGCCGCATGGCGGCGGTCTCACGTGCTGCCTGCTTGGCCAAGCCATCCAGTATGGCTGCCACCTGCAGCAAGGGAGCGACACCTGCCAGCTCCTCACGCAACTCATCCTCAACCCTGTTCAGGGTCTCGCAATGTGACACTGCGGCTGCTTCTGCAGTATCCCTTCGGCCAGCCAGTTCCCCGCCGGCCGACCGGTAGCGTTCCGTTAGCTCGAACCGGAGCTTCTCGGCTCGCTCAACATCATTGCGCAAGGCAGCGACGGTGCCTGATGAGGTCTCCTCAGCCAGACGTGCTGCGGTAGCTGCACGCTGCCGTTCAGCGACCAGCGCGCGCAGCTCGTCGGGAACCTGCTCGCCGCGATGGCGGCGCCGCAGAACCAACAGGTCCGTGCTCAAGCGGTCAACTAGGTCCAGGCCGAGCAAGGCAGCAAGCGCCGAGCCGAGTACCTCCCGCGACTTGTCCATATCCGCGAGGGCCTCGATCTGCTCGCCGTCAAAGAAGAACAGCCCGGCGATCCCGCGCGGCACGAACGTCTCGACTTGATCGTTCCATGTCGATGTCAGGGCCTCATCGTGGCGGCCATCCACCGAGACCGTCAAGTCCTCCCGGACCGCCGCGCCGGTGTTGCGCCACCACCGCCGGAGCCGGTAGTGATGCTCAGTGCCCTCGCGGCGGGCATGAAAGGTCAGCTCCACGGCGGCACCTTCGCGGGCGGGTGCCTGATGGTTGATCAGGTTCCGCAGGTAACTGTCATAACTGCCGGAACGGCGCCCGGACACCTGGGCCAGCGACCCGTAGAGAACCAGATGTATGGCGTCCAGGATGGTCGTCTTCCCCGACCCGTTCAGGCCGCCGATCAGCACAACCGGCTTCCGTTCAGAGGGCGGTGTTAGCGTAATGATATGGCGGCCGGCGAACGTTCCGACGTTATGCAGGACGAGCTCGTCGAGGATCATGCGCTCGCCGCTTCGGCAGCACGCCGGACGTAGCCGGCTTCCAGGTCATGCGGGTCCGGCTCGGTGTCGGGCTCCGCGGGCGCATCCCGGTGTAGAGCGTCCCGGCGAGCCAGAGCTCGAGCCGTGGCGTCGGCCTCATCGTCATAGAAGCCGCGGCGCAGGGTCTTCTCCAGCGACTCGAACAGGCCAGCGCGGCGCGCCTGGGCGCGGTGCCGCTGCTCGATGTCGAGCAGCTCACGTACCAACTCGAAGTGGATCCGGTCATCGCCCGTGACCGAACGCAGGATCTCGGCCGTATCTGGCCCGAGCGGCAGGTGCTCATCAAGCGGCGCACCGGGATATTGCTCGCCGATGGCAGCCTGGAAGATGGCTGGCACGCGGTCATCGAACTCGTGTTTGTCCACGAGCCAGATCCGGCGGATCTCCTCCAGCTCCGGCAGGGTGATAAGCTCAAGCGAGCGAACGTACTCCGGACCGTTGGCACGGATCCAGGTCTGAGCCTCCAGGAGTCGGGTCAGCCAACGCTCTCGTGCTTCCTGCGTATACGGCCCGGGAATCGGCTTGTCATGGAACAATTGAACCGAGCCGTTCATGCGACGGAAGTCGCGTAGATGCCGGTCATCGGCCACGTCCAGGTCATTGCGGAGATCCAGCAGCGGCAGCATCCACTCCTTTTCCTCGTCGTTCTGAATCATCGCCGACATCGATTTGTCCTTGTCCACCAACGTGCAGGTCCAGCAGCCGAAGCGGCTGTCCCCGCAGCTGGGCGTGCTGGCATCCACCACCAGAGGGCACTCCCCGTCTGGTGACGCGCCCTGATACATAGTGAGGAGCTCCTTGTTGGAGTAGCCCCAAGGGTTGGGGCGCTGCATCAGATAGGTCCATACATCGTCATTGGACCAGTTCTCGATCGGCGAGTAGACGAGACAGTTCGGCAGCGAGCCGTTCGGGCTCAGCAGATCACGGACACGCCGGGCTTCGAGCGCCGTCATCCGGTGTGACCGCCCCGAGCTCTCGGCTTTCCGTGTTCCGAGGATCAGGATCGCCTCGCCGTGCGAGCGGGCCATCTCACGGATGAACGCATTAGAGGGCTTGATCTTAAGCCGCTCGGTGCACCAGCGGAACTTTGGCCGCGGCGCCGGGTAGCCGCGGCCGATTAGATTGACCCAGAAGCTGTCGGTCACCGAGGGCGTGAGCCGGTGCGGCGTGATCGGCAGGCCCTGCTGTTCCGCGGCGGCTGCGAGAACCTCAAGTGAGTGCGTAACCCAGGCCGCTACGACCGGGTTCTCCACCAGGGTGTCGGTACTGATCACGTGAACCGGCTTGGTGCGCTGCTCAGCCGACAGGCCGACTAGGGCCATCCAGGTCAGCTGGAGCACCGCGGTAGAGTCCTTGCCGCCGGAGTAGCCCACCACCCAGGGCACCTCGTCGGCGAGATACAGCGCCTGCGTCTGGACGACCAGCGCGTCAAGCGTGGCGGCAAAGCCGAGGTCGTCAAAGGCGGAACGGGCCCGGATGGGCAGGCTACGAGTCACTTCTCTCCCCTGGTGAAAGCATCCTCGGCATGCTGCTCCTCAGGCGGCAGCCGCAGGCCGAGCGTGGCCCGGATCGCGGCCGTTGTCAGCAGAACGTTGGCCGCAGTCTTGCTGACCTTGCCGCCTAGCATTGCTCGTCCTTCCCACATAGCAGAGTTTGTACGGCGCCAGTCGATCTCCTGAAGCTTGCGCAGCGCAGGCTCCCAGCTGGCCGTGTCCGTGCTGACGAGCGCCAAACTGTTGCCGATCTTGCCGAGCGCTTGCAGGACGATCCCGTGGCTATGTATGAAGTCGCGGCGGATCTCACCTGCACTGACCTCGCGCTTATGCACCTGATGCCATTCAGGGAACTGCTCGGCTGCCAACTCCCAGAACTTGCCTGCCGTATCGACGCGCCGTTCGAACGAGGTGACCTCTACCCCGTCCAGCAGCGCCTTGGTCGCGTGATAAAGGGCTGACAGCGTGAAAAGCTTACGGGACCTGGCCGCCAGGTTGCTGGTCTCCATATCGGTCAGGTCGCTAAAGAGCGCCGAGCGCATCACCAGGAGCTTGGTAATGGCCGACATCTCGTCACGGTGGTCATACAGCACGCCGATCGACCGCGACGGCCGGATCGCGTAGCGATTCAAGTCCGCGAACATCTGCTGGCAGCGGTCAAGGCCTATGTCGAGGAACAAGACAATCGCGATGCTCTCATCTCCGAGTTCCGGGCTGTCGATAAGAGCCTGCTGGATAGCTGCCCGCCTGTGCTGCCCGTCATTGATCACGAACTTCGCCGACATCGGCACGATCAGCGTGCCCACCCGCTCCGCATGGCCGCTCTCAGTGTCGGACGACTCGAACTGCACGGCCGCGTTGATCGACGCCGTCAGTGCCGAAAACACATAACTGCGCGGGTTGTCCACCATGTAGCGCGCTATGTCCGGCACACGTGCCTTGTTCAGGCTGCGCTGGGCGCGCATTTCAGCCGGAAGCTCTTCCTCGTCGAACACGAACAGCCGCGGGATGAGCCGCAGCGGGCACATCGTCACGTAATACTCCCGCCCAGCCTGGACACCCCGGATGGCTGGGAAGACATACTCGAAGCCCCCCGCCCGGGACTGGCCTCGTGGGCCGTGCGCCGGATCGGGCTTGACCTTGGTTTGCACCATGTCCTATACCTATCAGGCTAGGGCGCTTGTACGGAAGTATTTTTCCGAACAAGCATAGGCGTTTCTCCGAACAGGTAGCAGAATCTGTGCGTACGCTGAGGTCTATGACGCTAGCAGCAGCCACTGACAATCCGAGCATCATCACCGGAGATGCAGGCCGCCGAGCACGGCCGGTGTACCTGGACTGCAATGCCACGACCCCAGTCGACCCACGTGTCCAGGCCGAGGTCCTCACCTACCTTGCCGAGGAATTCGGCAACGCAGGCAGCCGGACCCACTCCTACGGTCAGGCCGCCAAGGACCGTGTCAACCGCGCCCGCCGACAGGTCGCTGCAGTCATCGATGCCCGACCGGAAGAAATCGTATTCACGAGTGGCGCAACGGAAAGCGACAATCTTGCCATTCTGGGATTGACCGACCACGGCGCGCGTACCGGTCGACAACACGTCATAAGTACCCAAATAGAGCACAAGGCCGTCCTGGAACCGCTTGAGGAGATGGCCCGTCGTGGCTTCGAGATCACCCTGCTCCCGCCGACTGCTGGCGGCTGGATCGAACCGGGCGCGATCCGCCAGGCACTTCGCCCGGACACCCTGCTGGTGTCAGTCATGGCCACTAACAACGAGACTGGTGTTATACAGCCCATCCCTGAGATCGCCGACGCACTTGCCGGAAGCGAGGCCTACTTCCATGTAGATGCCGCTCAGGCATTCGGCAAGCAAGTCGAGTCGCTCCGGCATCGCCGGATCGATCTCATGAGCATCTCCGGCCACAAGATCTACGCTCCGAAAGGCATCGGTGCCCTCGTAACGCGGCGACGCGGATACCAGCGCCCTCCGCTCCGCCCGCTACTGTTCGGCGGCGGACAGGAACGCAGCCTCCGCCCAGGCACGCTGCCAGTCGCGCTTATCGCAGGCTTCGGAACAGCCGCGGAACTAGCCCTCCGCGAGCACGCTAAGTGGGCACGTTCCTGCGCGGCGGTCCAGGCCGCCGCCTTGACCGCACTAAAGCCTCTGGGCATCATCCTCAATGGTGACCCCGACCGGCTTGCCGCGCACACGCTCAACTTCTCGGTGCCTGGCGTGGACTCCGAGGCGGCGATCGTCGCGCTCAAAGACATCGCCGCCATCTCCAATGGCTCCGCGTGCACGTCCCAGACTTACGAGCCTAGCCACGTCCTCATCTCGGCTGGACTACCCAGCCAGCAGGTGGCAGGAGCACTCCGGCTGTCGTGGAGTCACCTAACCCCATCAGTGGACTGGCGCCAGATCGCTGATCGCCTGCAGAGGCTCGCCGACGCTAGCCCCGGGGCCAAGTTAGCTCCGCAACGACCGCAGGCCCGGAAAGGTTAACAAACTGCAGCTGCGGCACAGGTCCGGTTACCCTGATCGGTTCGTGCAGGTCGTGTCATGCACAGAGGAATGGGCCACATTCCCGATCAAGTCGGGCTATGCGTTGAGCCTGTACCGACCAGTGCCCGCGGACGCAAAACGCAGCGTGTCGCCCTGATGCTGCCTCCGCCGGTTGTCCTTGCGGATAGCCGCCGCCATATAGACCCACGGCTTATCGCTGCGAGGCGCGATGAGACCATCCGCGGCAGCCTGGTCAGCGATCTCCCTGGACGAAAGGTCCCGGTCGCTACGCCGGAGTACCTGTTCTGCAGCATCAGCCATGTTCATCTCGTGTGCCTCCACCGACTATATCTAGAGCCAATACTCTGCCTACGACGCGGAGCACTGTACCTACCAGCAAGGATCCACAGGGCTACCTTAGCTCGGCTTCTGCATCAGCAAGGACTTTCTTCCAGTCGTAACCCTCCGACTGGGCTTTCTGCAGCGTGAGTACGATCGTCTCGCGCAGTCGCTCCGCCGAGGGACGAAAGTCATAGGTTGACGTGTCTCGTTTCCCGCGGTTACACCGGCTGCATAGGGCCTGAAGGTTGCGTTCGTCATCAACGGGAACCCGTCTGCTGTCGGGCAGGGTTACCTTACCCCAGCGAGCTCGGGACCTCGGGATTATGTGGTCCACGTCGATCAGCCGGATGGAGCCGGGCACGCCGCATGCCTCACACCTGCCGCCTGCACGCTCGATCACCCGGAAGAACTTTGAGGCGGTCTTCGGCAGCTCTCGCTGCCACCATGCGTCGATCTCAGCCGTGCATTTCGCTAGCACCTGCTGACGCTGGTCCTCGCTGTCGAAACTGACCATCAGGGCAAACTCGTGCCTGGACTTGTCATAGGCAACTACACCGTGCTTACGAAGCGTGAGATACGGCCAGCGCATCAGCGTCCGCCGTGCTTTGGCGACGGCGAAGTGGTCCTCGTTGAGAAGCTGTACGGCCAGGTCCCTAGCGGACTGCCGACCCCCTGTTTCGATCAGGGAACGTATCACCAGCGGCTGGTAGTAGGACGACATGGTCATCCGCGTGGTCACGAACTCCAGCAGCTCAGCACCAGAAAGGCTCCGAGACTTGCAAGCAGGGCTGTCTGCTCCGCTGACTGACATGAATACCTCCTTACAGCGGCAATCTTCGGCCCGAGGGCGGACGCCAGGTTAGCGAGGATATCCATGCAGGAGGGCGGCTGGCCCGCTCGCCGACGAAGGAGCAAGTTTCGGTAGGCTAGCGGCCACCGCGGCTGGTGTGGAAGGGCGTCACGCCTCCTCTAAGTGCGGCTAACACTTAGGCTACAGTGCTCACCAGCCAGAACCCAGGACCCTATATTCATGGCGCGTACCAACCCGTACACCCGCACACCCGTACAGATCGCACTGTGTTTGTCGGTAGCTGGTGGTAAGGATGGGCATGCATCAGCTTCCGAATACACGGCGACATCACTCGTGGCTTGGTGTGACATAATAGGAACTTAGGGTAGCCAACGGAGGTATGCTGTCGTGCCCGATGATCTGCCGACTGCCGTCCATCCGTCACTGCGCTGGGTGGAAGCATTCCCCTGGATCATGGCGGTCACAGGCGACCTCCTCACCTCGGCTGAAAGCGCGCAGGCACCGTGGCTCGAGCCAGTGGATGCGTTCGGAACTGCGCTGCGGGCCGAACGGCTCGCAGACCTGTCGGACCTGATGTTGGAGCGACTGACAAGGTGGACGATCGGGCAAATCTTCCCAATCCTGCCCGCTAGTACGGTCCTGGCTAGCCTCCACATGACCAACCGCGCCAGAAATGTGCTGGCGCGGTTCGGATATCAGACTGCAGGTGATCTTCAGGGCCTGGAACTCGATGAGCTGTTCGATTTGCCGAACGTCGGCATTGGCACAGTCGATTCAATTCTCCAGGCATTGGCCGATGCCGCGCTGCTAAACCCAGCACCGATACGCCTGGCCTCTCGAGGCCAAGAGGTCGGCTATCCTCAAGCTTCACGTGATCGCGAAGAAGAGTCACCGAGACGCGCCGACCCCTTCATCGACGACCTTCTAACAGAGGCGAGATGGTATGCCGCGCTGGGGATGCCAGCGCGGCCGCTGCTGAACAACCCAGTGCCGCCGGGCAGTCCGCCGGAGGTCATCAAAGCGCGGCAGCGGCTAGAACTGATCTGCGCTGGGGACGTACTCGCCGAGGGACAAGCGGAACTTGACGCGGCCGAACTGCTACAACGTTCGGTCAGCGCACTGGATGAGCGGGCTCAGCAAATCCTAGCGAGGCGATTCTTCGCCGACCGACCCGAGACGCTCGACGAGATCGGCCGGGATCTCGGCGTAACCCGTGAACGTGTCCGCCAGATTGAGTCCAGGGCACGAGCCGACATGCTCCAGGTCATCGAATCCGGTAGCATCTTGGGTGCCGTCAGCGCTGCAGTCCAGGAGCTGGTGGGCTCCGTCTTGCCGCTCGCTGACCTGCTCAGGCTGATTCCTGCGCTGGCTCTGCCGATCCACACTGTCGGGCAGCCAGCATGGCGAGTCGTGGACCGACTCGATGATGCTTACGAGATCAAAGACGACTGGTGCGCCGTACCAACGATTCTGACCGCCCAGACTGAGACTCTCACTAGGTTGCAGGAGCAGGCAAACCGGCATGGAGTTGCAAGCATCAGCGCTCTGCTTCCGATGAATCCGAACCTCTCAGAAGAAAGCGCCAGCCCTGCCCTCCGAAACTGGCTTATCTACTGCGGCTGCGCGGTCGAAGGCGACTACGTTTTTACCCGAGTACAGTCCATTGGTGACCGTGCCGCTGCCGTGTTGTCCGTTGTCGGCTTGCCAATGTCGTCACAGGACGTCCTCGATCGGCTGGGAGTCGAGCGGAGCCTGGCGTCACTCAGGAATGCGATGACATCCGACGATCGGTTCGAGCGAGTAGACCGGGACAAGTGGGCACTGCCCGAGTGGGGCATGGAAACCTATACCGGCATCAGAGCACTGGTACGCGAGGAGGTAGCTCGGCATGGCGGCAAGATTTCTATGGACGCGCTGATCGAGCGGATTACCGGCCGGTACACGGTCACGGCTAGCAGTGTGGCCGCCTACGCTGCTGCGCCCCCGTTTGAGACTAAGTCCGGCATTGTACGCCTTGCGGTGGGAGAACGTGACGCACGGAAAGCTCCGGAGCGGACCAGGCGGCTGTATCGGCGCGCCGATGGTTGGCTCTACCGAGTTCTCGTCACCAGAGACCACCTGCGAGGCAGCGGATCGCCGGCGCCGATGGCGCTCGCAGGTATCCTCGGCCTTCAATATAGGCAGATTCGGCAAATGGACTCGGCGCTGGGTCCGCAGACTATTAGCTGGCTTGGCACCCAGCCGGCTTTTGGAACCATCCGCCGGTTCCTGGTAGACAGCGACATTGAGACCGGCAGCGAGATCTTCCTCGTAGTGGGCGACGATGGTTCCTTCCGCATAGAGCCCGTCGACGCAAGCGATGCCGCTCCCCTAGAGCGCGCACTCCTCCTAGTTGGAGCCACAGGTGCGGAAGCCCGCCAGCGCCCGCGCGCGGCGCTGGCGACGGCGATCGGACTGCCTGAGGAGTCCCCGGCCATTAGCGTCATTGGCGGGTACAGAGAGCGCGGAGATTCTGACGTCGTCGAGCTACTACTCTCGGTCCGCGATCAGCTGGAAGAGCCGCTTACCAGCTGTCATGCAGCAGAATCAATAGACATCGACGCGATCCTGGATTTGCTGTGATCAGCAGTGTGACAGCGGGCCTCCGGTCGGTGGACATCGTTGACCGCTATAGGAGTGATCGCGAAGACGTGGTGGCGGGCTTCTACGTGCCCGTGCTGTCGGTATCCTCCAGCTACAGCCGAGCGGTCGGTTACTTTACATCCACCAGCTTGGCGCTGTTCGCCCGAGGCATCCTGGATTTCGCTGACCGTGGCGGGACTATGCGCCTGGTGGCATCACCCCACCTAAACGAAGACGACATCATCGACATCGAGCGAGGTTACGAAGTCCGGGAGGTGATCGAGCGCGCTACACTCCGCGAGCTAGCGGTCGAGAATCGCGACGCGATCTTGGACGGTCTGGGTGTGATTGGCCGACTCATCGCCGAACAGCGACTGGACATCAAGCTGGCATTCGTCGTCCGGCAGGGACGGGTCGGCATCTACCACGAGAAGGTGGGGATCTTCCGCGACAAAGTTGGTGACCTCGTCGCCTTTACCGGGAGCGCCAACGAAACACTCGGCGGACTGCTCGCGAACTTCGAGTCGGTCGAGGTCTACCGAGGTTGGCTGCCGGTCGACGGTCCGCGGGCACTACGGATCGAGAAGGACTTCGAGGACCTATGGAACGACCGGACCGCCAGCTTGCGGGTCGAGCCCTTCCCAGAAGTCGTCCGCGAGCGGCTGATAGAGATTGCATCCAGCCGCCCGGCCGCGGACCTGGTTGGCCGCGACGACGCACTGGAACCTCCGGCCCTAACCGGAGAAGTAGCCGCCAGGCTGCGGATACCTCCTGAAATCGTCGTGCGTGACTACCAGCGCGAGGCGGTCGAGACCTGGCTCAGCCAGCGCGGCCGCGGGATATTGAGGATGGCTACTGGCACTGGCAAGACTAAGACCGCACTGTTCGCCGCCTGCCAGCTAGCCCAAGTTCTCGGCCGACGTGAGCAGCCGTTCATTGTGCTGATCGTCGTGCCGTTCCAGCACCTTGTCGACCAGTGGCTAGCCGAGGTGGAGTCATTCGGCGTCAGGCCAGTCGCGGTCTACGAATCGAGCAAGCGGTGGCTTCCCGTCGTTGAGGATCAGCTGGCCGAGGCCCGCCTCGGCCAGCGGCCCGTGGTGGCCCTTGTAGCCACGAATGCTTCGTTCGCCGGGGAGCGGTTCCAGGCGGTGCTGTCCCGCATTAGCCAGCCAATGCTGGTCATCGCCGACGAGGCGCACAATCTTGGCTCGTCCAGGTACCGCTCCTGTCTCCCACAGAACGCCACGTACCGGCTCGCGTTGTCGGCGACGCCGGAACGCTGGTTCGACGATGTTGGGACAGACGCCCTGACTGACTACTTCGGCCCGGTTGTCTTTGAGCTCGGCTTGGGTCAGGCCATTGAGATGGGGGCGCTGTGCCGGTACCGCTATCTTCCGCGCCTGGTGGAGCTGGCCGACGCCGAGAATGAACTGTATGTCAGCCTTACCGCACAGATAGCCCAGCGGCTGGCCGCAGGCGAGAGCCTGGACGACGACGCGACCTCCCCGATGGGCTTCTTGCTCCGCCGCCGCGCCGCTGTTCTCGGTCACGCAGACGGCAAACTTGCTCAGCTGCGCAAAGACATGGAATGCCGTCGAGATACCTGGTACCAGCTCGTCTATTGCGCCGAGGGCAGCAAACCTGTCGAAAGCGGCGAGTATGTAGGACCTTCACAGATCTCCCAAGTGATCGACATTGTCGGAAACGATCTGCATCTTGCCGTTCATTCCTATGTCGCCGAGACGGCGCGAGCCGAACGACAGGTCCTGCTACGGCGCTTCGGGGCGGGCGACGACCTTCGCGTGCTGGTTGCCATGCGCTGCCTCGACGAAGGCGTAGACATCCCGGATGCGCGGGCCGCCTACTTGCTCGCCAGCAGCAGCAACCCTCGCCAGTTCATCCAGCGTCGCGGCCGCATCCTGCGCAAGGCCCCGGGCAAGGACATGGCAGAGATCATCGACTACCTGGCCGTTCCGCAAGCTGATAGCACGGTCAATTTCGATGTCGAACGGAAACTGCTGACACGGGAACTGGAACGGGCCAACGAGTTCGGCAAGCTGGCGGAGAACTATGAGACTACCCTTGCTTTGCTCCGCCCTCTTAAAGAGAAGTACCAACTGATGCACCTCTAGGGGAAACATGGCACAGGCAGATATCGGAACCGAAACGGCGATCCCGAGACGCACAGAACGTGATGTTCTGCAAGAACTGACCGTCGAACAACAGGCGCTGCTCAAGCGCGTGCTGGAGATTGAGCGCGCTAAGCTGCATCTCAAGGCAGCTGACCTGACCGATGACCTGCTCGGCGCCGTGAAAGCGATCCTACCGTGAGAATCAACTCGATCACTCTCACCAACTTTCGCCAGTTCAGCGGCATGCAGACGTTCGAGTTGGAGTCTCCCACCTCCAAGCCCGTCACGCTGATCTTCGGCGCGAACGGCGCCGGAAAGACAACGCTGCTTAACGCCTTTACGTGGGCGCTTTATGGCGATATGTCTGAAGATGTCGAGGAACAGCACCGCATGGTCACTGACGTCGTATGGCGTGCCCTGCCAACAGGAGACTCTGTCGAGCTAGCAGTCGAGCTGACGTTCGACCATGAGGGCCATAACTACAGGCTGCGCCGCAGTGCGCAAGTTCGAAAACAGTCGGACGAACAGGAGAAACCCTCTGCTGACATGCGGCTATGGCAAACGATGGGTGACGGCTCCTCTGAGGAGATCGGCGCTCCTCAGGAAAGCATTTACAATATTCTCCCTAAGCGAGTTAGCCGGTTCTTCTTCTTTAACGGTGAGCGCATCGAGAAGCTGGTGCAGAAAGGCGCCTACGCCGAAGTTCAACAGGACATTAAGGTGCTGTTGGACCTCGAACAGGTGGAACGTGCGCTTGAGCACCTGCCAAAGGTGGACCGCCGCCTCACGGCGGACATCAAGAAACACGGCGGTGAGCGCGCCAGCGGAATCCAGACCACGATCGATGAGCTGCTCGACCGCGAAGCCGACAGCCGCGACGAGCTCAAAGTGCTCGAAGTTGACCTCGCCACGCTGAATGGCGAGCGCGAGGGCGTCACCGAGCTGCTGCGCCAGCATGCCAGCGCGGCACCGATCCAGAAGGAGCGCGATCGGGTCGCAGACGAGCTCACGGACGCCAAGACACAACGCACGGCCGCGATTACCGAACGCGCCTCGCTCGTCGCGACACGCGGTTTCTTGGCTTTCACTGACGAACTCGCGACCAGGACGGCAGAGAAGGCGGCGGCACTGTACCAGAAAGGCGCACTCCCGGCCCCACTGAAGCGGGAGTTCGTTGATCAACTGCTAGAGGAAGGCAAATGTATCTGCGGAACCTCACTCATCTCTGATTCGCCTGCATGGCACAGCGTCACGGATTGGCGTCAGCGAGCCGGATTGCAGATGGTCGAGACAGCGTGGCAACAGCTCAGCGGCCAGATCACCCAGCTACACAGCGTCAGGCAGGAATTGCACGAATCCCTGCAGGCAGTCGTTAAGCGCATCACCGCCGAGCGTGAGCGCGTATCTCGGCTTGAGGAAACTATGTCCGAGCTCGATGGCCAGCTAAACGACCCCGGCAAGGAGGATGTCCAGCAGCTGGAGAGCAAGCGGCTCGACCTCGAAGCCCGTATCGGGACCAAGCGTGAGCGCATCGGTGCACTTCGCGGTGCAGTCGAGCAGACACACCGAGAGATTGAGCAGAAAACGGCGGAACGAAGCAAGGCGGAAGTTACCGACGAACTAGCCACTAAGGCCCGGGCACGCTCGGATTTGGTGCAGGCGGTGCGCGGCGCTCTGGAAGAAATCCTCGCAATCCGCAAGGAGGACATGCGTAACCGTCTCGACGCCAAGCTAAAGGACGTCTTCGGAAGAATCACCATCAAGCCGTACATACCCCGCCTCAGTCCAGACTTTGAACTTGCTCTTTACCAGGACGTCAATGGCATAGAGCTGCCCGTGGCCAAATCCACCGGCGAAAACCAGATCCTCAGCATGTCATTCGTTGCTGCCGTGTCGGAACTGGCCCGCGAAATCCGCGCTGACCGCCAGGCAGACGGAGAGCTGCCAGCTGACGCCGGTATGTACCCGATTGTGATGGACGCCGCTTTTGGCTCCCTTGACCAAAACTACCAGCGTGAGGTCTCACGAGTACTCGCTCAGATGGCGCCGCAACTAGTGGTCCTCGTCTCTAAAAGCCAGGGCCTCGGTCAGGTCGTCGGCGAGCTGAAGCACTATGTCAGCCACCTCGGCGTCATAGTCACCCACACGACGAGCAAGAGCGACGCAACAGAGGACATTGAGCTTGACGGAGTCGCTTATCCCTATATCCGGCCATCAGCCGATGCCGACTACGCAGAATTGAGGGGAATCAAGTGACCATGCCAGTCGGGGATATCCGGGTCCGCCGCCCCCAGCAGTACGAAGCACTGATGCTGGAACTCAGGCAAGAGGCAGGCTTCGCCACCTTTCGCGACATCCTTTTGTTCACCGCCGCCGTCGGAGCCTACGTCAAGCGGCGGGTCCCGTTCACTGGCAGCGGCGAGCCTATCCGTTACGAGACTCTGAAAGAGCCGACATTCTCGGAGACCCTTATCAACATGATCGCGGCCACCGAGGCCGAAGATGACCCGGAG
>Ga0302325_10017278_pt1 | contig 15255 bp, 13 predicted proteins | sample Palsa_T0_2_FD_201948 | JGI IMG/M metagenome (GOLD analysis project Ga0302325, IMG submission 201948) | Peat permafrost microbial communities from Stordalen Mire near Abisko, Sweden - Palsa_T0_2 | ecosystem: Environmental > Terrestrial > Soil > Palsa > Peat permafrost | place: Sweden: Abisko... | reverse complement strand
AACCCTCTCAAGCGTCATACTTTAAAGTGTTCGGACACTATTGAGGGGGTAGTGAATGCTGGCTAGACATCGCCAGTCACTCATTCTGCAGGCCGTCAGGAACGAAGGCAGCGCCAGAGTTAGCGACCTAACGCAACAACTGGGCGTCTCGGACATGACGATCCGGCGGGATCTTGAGGTACTCGCGAAAGACGGACTTCTCGAGAAGGTTCACGGCGGCGCAGTGCTGCCAGGCTCGCATGGTGGCCACGAGCCGGCCTTCGAAGAGAAGCTGGTACTCGAGCGCTCGGAAAAGAACGCGATCGCACGCGCGGCAGCCAGCCTAGTCAGGCCGGGAACCGCGATTGCGATCGCCGCAGGCACCACAACCTTCGCGCTGGCACAGTGCCTGCTCGAGGTGCCTGGGCTCACGGTCGTCACCAACTCGCTACGGGTAGCCAACCTGTTCAGCGGGAACCGTAGCCCGGATGTGGCATCGGTGGTGCTGACCGGTGGCATGCGCACCGCGTCGGACGCTCTCGTCGGGCCTGTGGCGGACCTGACGATCGCGTCGCTGCACTTCGACACGCTGTTCCTCGGCTGCACCGGGCTCGACGCCGAGGTTGGTCTCTCCACGCAGAACCTTGCGGAGGCCGAGACCAACCGGGCGCTGATCAAGGTGGCGCGGCGCGTCGTCGTGCTGGCCGACCACACCAAATGGGGTGTGATCGGCCTCGCGTCGTTCGCGCCCGTCGACAAGATCGGTGTGCTCGTCACCGACGCCCTGCTCCCGGCCGACGCCCACATGGCGCTGGCCGGGGCCGGAGTCGGCGAGATCATCGTCTAACTAATAGGTGGTCACGATCGGCTGGCCGGGCGTCGCCTCGAGCGCGCCGTCTTCGGACGAGGCAAGCTCGGCCAGCCGCATCGCCTCATCTATCAGCGTCTCCACGATCCGCGACTCGGGCACGGTCGCCACGACCTTGCCCTTGACGAAGATCTGGCCCTTGCCATTGCCTGAGGCCACCCCGAGGTCTGCTTCGCGTGCCTCGCCAGGGCCGTTCACGACGCAGCCCATGACGGCGACGCGCAGCGGTACCTCAAGGCCGGTCAGCCCGGCGGTCACCTCTTCGGCAAGCTTGTAGACGTCCACCTGGGCGCGTCCGCACGACGGGCAGGAGACGATCTCAAGGCCGCGCTCGCGCATGCCCATCGATTCGAGGATGCCGATGCCGACCTTGACCTCCTCGACCGGCGGCGCGGACAGCGACACCCGGATCGTGTCGCCGATGCCCTGCGACAGTAGCGCGCCGAAGGCGGTCGCCGACTTGATCGTGCCCTGGAACGCGGGACCCGCCTCGGTGACGCCCAGGTGCAGCGGGTAGTCGCACTTGGCGGCGAGCAGCCGGTAGGCCGCGATCATCACGACCGGGTTGTGGTGCTTGACCGAGATCTTGATGTCACGGAAGCCGTGCTCTTCGAACAGCGAGCACTCCCAGAGCGCCGACTCGACGAGCGCCTCCGGAGTGGCCTTGCCGTACTTGGCGAGCAGTCGCTTGTCGAGCGACCCCGCGTTCACGCCGATCCGAATCGGGGTGCCGGTGTCCGAGGCCGCCCGCGCGATCTCTTTGATCTTGTCGTCGAATTCCTTGATGTTGCCCGGGTTCACCCGGACGGCGGCGCATCCGGCGTTGATCGCCGCGAACACGTACTTGGGTTGGAAGTGGATGTCGGCGATGACCGGAATCTGCGACTTCTTGGCGATCGCGGGCAGCGCGTCCGCGTCATCCTGCGACGGCACCGCGACCCGGACGATCTGGCAACCGGAGGCCGTCAGCTCGGCGATCTGCTGCAGGGTCGCGTTCACGTTCGCGGTCAGCGTGGTGGCCATCGACTGCACGCTCACCGGCGCGCCGCCGCCGACCGGCACGTTGCCCACCATCAGCTGGCGCGACTTCCTGCGCTCGGCGAGCGGAGCAGGAGGAACAGCAGGCATGCCAAGGTCAACGCTCATTGGTTTCCATCCCGTCGAAGATAGGCACTATGTCTATTCTCGCCTGGTCTCGCGGGCCAACGCGTGCCCACCCTGACCCCCACGTCAGGCTAACGCTAAAACGTCACGCGTTGATTACCCGTAGTTCACCGGGTTGAAGATGTCGGCGAAGACGAGCAGCAGCGAGAAGACGGCGATAACGGCGAAGACGCTGAGCATCGCCGGAGCCGCTTTACTATAGTCGACCAGGCCAGGATCGGGCCGGTGGCGTCGCCGGGCGAACCAGGCCCTGATCCGCTCCCAGATCACGATCGCGATGTGCCCGCCGTCCAACGGTAGCAGCGGCAGCAGGTTGAGCACGCCCCAGAAGATGTTGAGCGACGCGATCAGCAGCAGCACGAAGCTGACCTTCTGCCGCCAGCCCTCGTTCGCGGCGACCGTGGCACCGGTTGCCTGCGCCGCGCCGACCACGCTCCCCACGTTGCCCGCGGCAGAGCACGACCGGTCCGCGGCGAACAGCGATGGCACGGCGGCGGGCAGGTGTCCGATGGCTTGCGCCGAGCCGGTGACCACCACCGAGAAGCCGGTGCCGATGTACTTGATCGCGTCGATCGGGTTCTGCCGCTGGAAGACGGTGAGCGCCATGGGCGCAATGCCGAAGAAGCTGCCGTGCCCCTTTACCTCGGCCAGTGCCGTGTTCAGGGTCAAGGAATGCCCATCGCGAAGCACCGTGAGCGTGACCGGCACGCCCGGCTTGACCTTCAGGATCTCGTGGTCGAGCTGCGTCCAGTTCGACACCGCCACCCCGTCAAACGACGTCACCTGGTCGCCGACCTTCAGGCCGGCCCGAGCCGCAGGCGACTCCGCTTCCCCGGCCGTGCAACTGGCCCCGCTCAAGATCGCCTGCTCGTTCGCGGGGACGTAAGGCGACACCGTGCCGAGTTGCGTGGTGTTGCTGCTTGTGACGTCTCCGACCCCGATGGCGAGCGCGACCCCGAAGATAAGCACGGCCGCGAGCAGGAAGTGCATGAACGAACCGGCCGCGAGCACGATCAGCCGCTGCCAGCCGGGAGCCTGCCTGAACGAGCGCGGCTCGTCCTCCTCGTCCACCTCGTCGATCGACGTCATCCCGACGATCTTGACGAAGCCGCCGATGGGGAACGCCTTGATACCGTACTCGGTCTCGCCCCGGGTGAAGGACCAGAGCGTCGGGCCGAACCCGACGAAGTAGCGCGTGCACTTCATGCCGAACCGCTTGGCCGCCACGAAGTGCCCGGTCTCGTGCAGCATCACCGACAGCAGCAGGGCGACAAGGAAGATGAGCCAGCCAAGCGCGTCCAACTACGTTCCTCGCTCCTCTACCTACATCTACCTAGACCCGCTTACACCAGCGGTCTGGTTAGCTCACGCGCCCGGGCTCGGGCCCACGCGTCCACCTCGAGCACGTCCTCTACTGTGGTAGCCCCGGTACGCGACGTGTCGTGTTCAGAGACTATCCGGGCCACTGTGTCAACGATCCGGGGGAACGAGATCCTTCCCGCCAAAAAATCCGCTACGCACGCTTCGTTGGCCCCGTTGTAGACGGCGGGTGCCGTGCCGCCGAGCCGCGCGGCCTCGCGGGCAAGCGCCACCGCGGGAAACGCTGCCCCGTCGAGCGGCTCGAACGTCCAGGTCGCCGCCGTCGTCCAGTCGAGGCACGGCGCGGCGCCCGCGACCCGGTCCGGCCAGGCCAGCCCGAGCGCGATCGGTATCCGCATGTCGGGCGGGCTTGCCTGGATGATCGTGGCGCCGTCGGCGAACTCGACCATGGAATGGACGATCGACTGCGGGTGGACGACCACCTCGATGCGGTCAAGCCCAAAACCAAAGAGCAGATGCGCCTCGATCACCTCCAGGCCCTTGTTCACCAGGGTGGCCGAGTTGACCGTGATCAGCGGCCCCATCGACCACGTGGGGTGCGCAAGCGCCTGCTCCGGCGTGACAGACGCGAGCCGTGCCGCGGGCCAGCCGCGGAATGGCCCGCCGCTTGCCGTCAGCACCAGCCGCTTGACCTCGGAGTTCGCCCCGGCGCGCAGGCATTGGGCGATCGTCGAATGCTCGGAGTCCACCGGCACGATCTGCCCGGGCCTGGCCAGGCTGGTCACCAGCGGGCCGCCGATGATCAGCGACTCCTTGTTGGCGAGCGCGAGCGTGGTGCCCGCCTTGAGCGTGGCGAGCGTCGCGCGCAGCCCCGCCGCGCCGGTCACCCCGTTCAGCACGACGTCACAAGGGAGCGCGGCGAGTTCGCAGACGGCGTCCGGGCCCGCCAGGAGCCGCGGGAAATGGACGGAAGAGGTGGAACCCGGGACCGTTACTCCGGATGCTGCTTTTTTTAGGGCTTCTTCGACGGCCGCCGCGGCACCGGGATCAGCTACCGCCACGACGGGCACACCGAATTCGGCCGCCTGGCTGGCGAGCAGCCTGGGGTTCCCCCCGCCCGCCGCGAGCCCGACCACCCGGAACCTGTCCGGGTTACGCCGGACGATGTCCAGCGCCTGGGTGCCGATGGAGCCGGTCGAGCCGAGAACCACGACGTCACGCGGTCCGCCCGGGGTCACAGGTGTTTCTGGTGTGGATTCCACCCACCCATTATCCCGAACGGACCGCGCCGACTCTCCAGGGAAACGAAGATCGGGCTAGCCGGTCGACCTGGCTAGCTGGTGGATGTGGACTGGGCCAGCCCGGCGGCGCCGGCGATGATGGCCTGGCAGCCGTAGAGCTGCCGCTGCGTGCCATGCACCGGGATGCCAGCGAATTCCGCGTCGTTCAGCTCACCCTTGATCTGGCCCGCCAGCGCGTCGCGGGCCTTCTCCAGGGCGAAGAGCGCCGCGTTGACCCGGGTGAACTCCGCGTCGTTGGGCGTGTCGGACTCCACCGCGTTGGTCGAGGCGATCAGCGTGTCCGCGCCGAACGTGCCGACGCTTGAGTTCAGCTGCTTGTAGCAGGCGCCGAGGTCGCCGAGGTTGCCGCCGCGCAGCGCGTGGCCGGGGTCGGCAAGGATCTGGGTGATCACCCGGCCGTCCTGTGTGTAGTCCGCGTGCAGCCCGAGCAGGTACAGCTCGGTCGGCTCGAGGTCGGTCTCGTCGGTCCAGGTGCCCTTGGTGCCGCTGTCTACGACGGTCACCTGACCGCTGTCGGCGCCGGCCGAGTTCGGGCCATCGGCCGGTCCGGAACCGTCGAGGCCGAGGTGCTTGACGCCGGGTCCGACGAACCCGAGGTAGTTGGTGTTGATCTCGGCGGCGTAGTCACCGTGATCCCAGGCGTAGCCGTCGTTCACGTACACGCAGCCCTTGCTGCCGCAGCTGTCGGAACCCGTGGACAGGTAGTAATCCGGCTTGGCGAACAGCGCGAACGACGGGGTACGCGCCGGGTCGGCGTTCACCATGTGCAGGATGCCCTCTTCGACCGGGTCCGCGATGTAGTTGGCGATGTCCTGCGTGCCGCCCGCGTAGGGGTTGTCCGCGGTCAGGCCGGCCACGTCACGTTCCAGGTTCCGCACGGTCGGCGAGCCTGGCGCCGGATCGCCCGTCACGTAGAACTCGGGCGCGGTGTCGGCCTCGAGGCTGAACGGCGTGGTGTCGCCCTTCTCCGTCGCGAGCAGGCCGGTGAGGTTGCCGTCGAGCTCGCCGAAGGTCCCCGTGGGGTAGCCGCACGCCACGTCCGGTGTCACGACATCTCCGGATACGGTGGCGCCGTCGCAGGTAGACGGCGTGGGCTGGACCGCCCGGCCGACGTTGGCGCCCGCCTCGTGGTCGCCCTCGTCGGAGCTGAGGAGGAACAGCGTGTTCTTCGGCGTGATGCCGTCGGCGGCGAGCCTGGCGAAGAAGGCGCCGAACGCCGCGTTGTAGTACTGCGCCTGCGCGACATAACACGGCGTGCCGCTGCCAAGCGCGTCTCCCGCCTTGCCGCAGACCGACGAGAGCGACGGGATGAACTCGTTCCCGTGTAGGTCGGAGATGTAGCCGTTCACCACGGGCACACCCGACTCGAGCATGTCCGCCATGTAGGCAAGCGACTGGGAGGCGTTGATGGAACCGTAGCCGGGGAAGCCGGGGTAATCGGTGAGGTACGCGCCGTCGAGCTCGTTGCCGTTCAGGTCGACGAGGTTGCCCGCCGCGTTGGTCACCTGGTGCCCGTTGTGCGTCAGGTCCGGCGTGCCCGCACCGAGCTGCGGCGCCACGTACTTGTGGCCGAAAAGCGCCTGGTACCCGTTGTAGCCGCCGGGCTCGTCCGGCAGCAGGTCGGCCACCGCGCTTTTCGACGGCGAGGTCTGGCCGTACTTGACCGCGGTGGCGCTCGCGCAGAAGGCGCTGCCCTTGGCGCAGTGCACCGCGACGCCGACGTAGTCGGCGGTCTCCGGGTCCTTGTAGGGATCCGGGTCATTGATGAGCTGCTCGTCCTCGGGCGAGCCGACGCCGAAGACCTTGGGTATGTCCACGTTTGTGTTCTCGAGCTCGGCGTTCGCCGTCGCGACCTCGCCCACATCGCAGCCGGCCCGGGTGAAGGGAACCCACGGCGCGGGGGTGGTCGTGTCCGGTGCCACCGGCTTGCTCGCCGTGGCCGGCGGCACCGGCGAGTAGACCATGTTGGGGAACGCGTCGCGGTCCGGGCTCGGCGTGCTCGCCGTGTCGTAGACCGGGTCGGTCCAGTAGGCGAAGGAGCCCGCGGAATCGGTCGTGTCGAAGCCGCCGCCAGGACCGTCCGTGTTGTACGCCTGATAGTCGTTGGCGATCGGCATGCCCTGCCTGTCGCCGTACAGGCCGGTATACGTCGTAAGTATGTCGTCGGCGGTGTGCGCGATCAGCGGCGTGTGGTCGTTGGACAGGAAGCTGCCATTGCTTTCGAAGAAGTTAAGCAGGTTGGGCAGCATCTCAAGATCGGAGGGAACATTGGGGTTGTCCCTGAAGAAATGCACATTGTCGAACGTGATTTGCACGACGTGCTGGATACCGTTGCCGAGGTGACAGGAACTTACCGTGCTTGTTCTTGTCGATTTTACCGATATGCCCGATTTTGTGGCGAGCGCCGTGGCCGATGCCCGCACCGGGGCGCCCGCCCCGGCCACGCCGATACCGGCAAGCACCGCCGCGGCCCCCGTGATAGCCGCAATCTTTTTTACTGATACCGATCTCTTCATTAGATCCTCCCTGAGACACCATGACACGACTGGAATGTCGGAAAAAGTGTCTCTCGGGTGACTAGCGGTAAAATTTTCGCCGAGCAATCCGCCGTGTCATTGGCCACGCTCGCCAAATCTGAACGTGTACCATTCCGGATACCCATGGAAATCACATTCAGTAATCGCATCGTCGCGCTCGCGATAACTGTCGCGATAGGCGCTGGGACGCAGGCACTCCTGCCAATGACCGCGACGGCGGCACCCGCGGCCGACGCCGCTGGCGTGCGCAACGAGTGGCTGGCGGGGAACACGGCGGGCCGCGGGCTGCGCCTTGAACACGGCGGCGCGGTGGCCGACGCCATCGGCAAGATCTTCTTCACCCTCGGCGGCACGGACTTCGTGTGCTCGGGTGCGCTCGTGCGCAGCAAGCACGTGGACGTGGTGCTCACCGCCGCGCACTGCGTCAGCGGCGGCCACGGCCAGTGGGCGACCAACTGGACGTTCGTCCCTGGGTACAGAAACGGGGCACAGCCCTTCGGTGAGTACACCGCGCGCAAGTTCTTCGTCTCGCCGAAATGGACAGGACCCGACGGCGACAGCGAGCGCTACGACGTCGCCTTCGTCCAGGTCACCCCCGCGACGCTGGATGGCGGGTCCCGGGTGGCGTCGCCGCCGGCCGGCCTGCCCGTCACGTTCGCGAGGAGCCAGACCGCCGTGCCAGGAAGACCCGTGGTGCTGCCAAAGACGTACGTGTTCGGCTACCCGGCGCTGCCGCCCTTCAGCGGTAATTACGCCAACTACTGCGCCGGCGCCTCGCTGGTGGCGCGGGCCGGCGCGGCGCGCGGCGCCGCGGCGACCGCCTGCTCGATGACCGCGGGCGACAGCGGCGGCCCCTGGCTCGCCAACTTCAGCCCGCGGGGCAGGGCGTCACGCAACGGTGCCGCCAACAATGTCCCCAACCGTGCCGCGATCGCCGCGGTCACCGCGTACAAGCTCTCCGGCAACATGCGGACGCTCTATGGCACCGTGCTCGGCCCGGCCGCGCGGGCGCTTTACCGTGCGGCCACCCGGGTTTGGCATAACATTCCGACGTGACCATGGAGCCTCGGGATACCCCGCTACGGGCGGTGCACGAACGGCTCGGCGCGACGATGACCGAGTTCGCCGGCTGGCTGATGCCATTGCGGTACGGCAGCGAGACCGCCGAGCACCACGCGGTGCGCAACGACGCCGCCCTCTTCGACCTGTCCCACATGGGCGAGATCGCCGTGACCGGGCCCGGCGCCGGCGCGGCGCTCGACTACGCGGTCTGCGGCTGGCCGTCCGCGCTCGCCGTCGGGCGGGCCGGCTACACGATGCTGTGCGCGCCGGACGGCGGCGTGCTCGACGACCTGATCATCTACCGGCAGTCGGCCGACGACTTCCTCGTGGTCGCCAACGCGGCCAACACCGCTGTGGTCCTGGCGGAACTGCGGGAGCGATGCGGTGGTGCGGAGGTCACGGACCTTTCCACCACCGTCGGGCTTATCTCCATCCAGGGTCCTAACGCACCGGGCCGACTGTCCCCGATCACCGTGCTCATGCCCCCGGCTGACGATCTCGCTGGCATGCGCTACTACTCGGGCGCGTACGGGACGGTGGCGGGACGCCAGGCGTGGGTCGCGCGGACCGGGTACACCGGCGAGGACGGGTTCGAGATCTTCTGCGCGGTTTCCGACTGCGAACCGGTGTGGGACGCGCTCGCCGGCGCCGGGGCCGGGGGCGGCACCGACGTCGGCACCGGGGCCGGCCTGGCAGCGGCCGGGCTTTCCGTTCGCGATACGCTCCGCCTTGAGGCCGGGATGCCGCTGTACGGCAGCGAACTCGGTCCCGACATCACTCCCTACGAGGCGGGGCTCGGGCGCGTGGTTCGGCTCGACAAGCCAGGCGATTTCGTGGGCAGGGCGGCCCTGGCGGAGCGCGCCGCCGCGGGGCCGCGGCGCACGCTCGTCGGTCTTGTCATGAAGTCGCGGCGGGTGCCGAGGCACGGCTACCCGGTGGTCTCGGGTGCCGTGACTGATGTGGTGGGCAGTGTTGTGGTAGGCGGTGTTGTGGTAGGCGGTGTTGTGGTAGGCGGTGTTGTGGTAGGCGGTGTTGTGGTAGGCACTGTGACTAGCGGCGGCCCATCGCCGTCGGTCGGCGCGCCGATCGCGATGGCGTACGTGGCGGCGGACGCAGCCACCGGGCCGTTGTCGATCGATGTCCGGGGAAGCGTGGAACCGGCCTTGGTGACCGAGCTTCCGTTCTATGACAGGAGAAAGCGACGATGAGCATTCCCGCCGAGCTGAGGTACACGGCAGAGCATGAGTGGGTGGCTATCGCCGGCGAGACCGCGACAATCGGGATCACGGACTATGCCGCGCAGGCCCTCGGCGACGTGGTGTACGTATCGCTGCCCACGGTCGGCACGACGGTGACCGCAGGAGACCCATGCGGCGAGGTGGAGTCCTACAAGTCCGTCAGCGAGCTGTACTGCCCCGTGGACGGCGAGGTGACCGAGGTCAACGAGGAACTCGACGACGACCCCGGCCTGATCAACGCCGAGCCCTACGGCCTCGGCTGGATGTTCCGGGTACGGCTGACCTCCGGCGGGGCGGACACTCCCGGGCTGCTCTCCCCCACCGAGTACGAGGAGCTTTCCAAGAGCACCAGCTGACCCGCTTGCCGCCGTGCTTGCTTATTTCCGCAGGCGACGCCAGACCAGGTAACAGGTGACGCTGACGGCGGCGAGCGCGATGGCGCCGCCGACCAGCGGGTCAATCTGGCTAATCCGCTCTTTGGCCCGGTCGGCGGTGCGGCGGGCCACGTTGGACGGCGACACCCGGTCGGTGATCTCGTCGATGGTGGCGGCGAGGTTGGCGCGGGTGCGCTCGATCTCGCCAACAAGCGCCTTCGGCGCGAGCGCGGGCGTCTCAGTGTCGGTCTCAGCCATGTCCGTCACTCTATAAGACCCGCGTCCCGCCCGCCGGGACCGGCGGCGCGCGTCACGGGAGGCGGCTGTCGATGTCACCGTATCCGTACTGCAAACGATAGCATTGTGTCGTTATAAACATAACGGCACAAAATGTATTGCCCGGCACGACCCCTGCCGAATACCCTCGCCCCCAAGCGACGAGGAGAGAATCGTGCGGCTCGTTAACAAGGTTGCATGTTCACTGGCGGCAGCCATCCCCGTGGCCGTTCTCGCGGGCTGCTCTGGCGGCAGCGAGTCCGCCACCAATGCGGCGTATGGGCTACCGCCGGAGGTGTCATCCATCGTCATCGATGCAGTGCCCACCGCGGACGCGGCCGGGCTCTATATCGCCTATGACGACGGGCTCTTCACGAAGCGGGGGCTGACCGTGAAGATCGACACGATCAACGGCGGCGAGTTCGGCATGACCGACCTGCAGGACAACAAGGTCCAGCTCGTCGAGGGGAACTACGTCTCGTTCATCCTTGCCCAGCTGGCCGGCAAGTTCGGATTCCCGCCTGGCGCTCCCGTCAAGCCGATCAACCTGCGCATGATCGCCAACGGGTCACAGATGCAGCCAGGCAACCAGGCGCTCTACGTGCTGCCGAACTCGCCGTACAAGACGGTCGCGGATCTGGCCAGGAAGCACGCGACGATCGGCATCAACTCGCCGAACAACATCGCCCAGGTGCTGCTCGGCGCGCTGTTCGCGGCGGACGGGCTCAAGCTCAGCGCGATCCACCAGGTCGTGCAGCCGGTCTTCCCCGAGATGCCGGCCTACCTGGCCGAGCACAAGATCGACGCGGCCTGGCTGCCCGAGCCGTTCGGCACCGAGGCCGAGCAGGACTACGGGGCCGTGCAACTCGCCGACTTCGACCAGGGCTCGCTTCAGAACTTCCCCATAGGCGCCATCGTCGGCAACACGCAGTGGGTGCGGACGCACCCCAACACGGTCGCAGCGTTCCTGCGCGCCTTCCAGGCGGGCCAGCAGATCGCGGACACCGACCGCGCCTCCGTGGAGCAGGCACTCGTGACCCACACCGGCGTGTCGAAGGTCGTCGCCGCGACGATGACGCTCGATACCTACCCGCTAGTCATGGACGTGCCTGTCATGCAGCGGGTCTCCAACGCGATGTTTGAGTTTGGCCTGACACCAGGACTGAAGCAGCCCTACAACATCGCCAACATGGTCCAGCCGGAACCCGGCGAAATTACCAACACATCTATTAGCGGCCCTTTAGGTCAAATTAAACATTTACCTATCTCAAATTAAACATTTGCCATAAAACATAAACGGCAAGGAATTGTGCGCGCAATCGACTAGCCTCAGTCTTCTGACTAGGGGGGCTTGCGCGATGCATATCAATAAATTGGACAGATTTGCATATCTTGGCGCCGCTATGGCGGCGATCGCCGCCCTGGCCGGCTGCTCGGGTGGCAGCGCGACCGCGGCCGCGACCGCGGCCGGCCAGCTCGAGCAGACCACGATCACCGTGGACTCGGTACCCGTGGCGGAGGAGAGCGGGCTCTACGTCGCCGCGGCCCAGGGGTTCTTCGCGCGGCAGGGCCTGACCGTCAAGATCACGCCGATCACCGGCGGCGAGCGGGGCATACCCGACCTGCAGGCGGGCAAGGCCGACATCGTCGCGGGCAACTACGTGTCGTTCATCCTCGCGCAGCTGGCGGGCAAGTTCGATGGCAAGCCGGTCAACATGCGGATCATCGCCGCCGGGTCACAGCTGCAGCCGGGCAGCGAGGCCCTGTACGTGATGCCAAACTCGCGGTTCCAGAGCGTGGCCGAGCTGGCGCAGGCGCACGCCAGGGTCGGGCTCAACACGCCGAACGACGTGGGCGACGTGATGGTCGCCGCACTGCTCGAGCAGGCCGGCCCCTATACCCTGCACGACATCAAGCAGGTCATCCCCGCGCAGGGCTTCCCCCAGCTGATCAAGATGCTGGCCGCCGGGAAGGTGGACGCCATCTGGGAGCCGAACCTGCTCGGCGAGATCGCCGAGCAGCAGGTGGGCGCGGTGCCGCTGGCCGACTTCGACCAGGGCTCGCTTGAGAACCTGCCGTTCACCGGCTATATCGGGACCGCGGCCTGGATTCACGCCCACCCGAACACAGTCGCCGCGTTCCTGCGCGCCCTGGCCGAGGGGCAGCAGCTCGCCGACACCGACCGCTCCGCCGTGGAGCAGGCGATGGAGAAGTACACCGGGATCACGCCCATCATCGCCGACACCATGCCCCTCGACAGCTATCCGCTCCAGATGGACGTGCCTCAGCTCCAGCGCGTGCCCGACTCGATGTTCCAGTTTGGGCTGACACCGGACGCGACGGCCCCTTACCAGATTATCAGCATGATCCAGGACGAACCGGACCTCATCCGCAAGTAGTGCGATTTTTCGCAAATCGCCGCCCTCCGATTTGGCGCTGGTTTATCCTTCCCTCGCATGGGTGATCTACGTAAAGCCTGAGGTGAGGGATTATATTGGCCGGCAAGAGTACGCGAGGAAGGGTGGCGTGCGCCGCGGCGCTGACGGCTGTCGCGATGCTTGCGGGAGGCTGCTCCTCCGGCATCGGCGATACGACCGCCAGCTCGATCGAAAATAACCTCCCCACGGGCTATGGCGCGCCGGAGAAGACCACGCTCAACGTGGGCGTGGTGCCCGCCATGGACTCGGCCGGGTTTTTCGTCGCGATGAGCCTTGGCCTGTTCGCCAAGGAGGGGCTGACGATCCACTACACCCCCGCGGTGAGCTCGGAGTCCGCGGTGACGCAGCAACTGGCCGGCAGCCTCGACATCTCCGCAGGTAACTACGTCTCCTACATCGACGAGGCGGCGGCGGGCAAGCCGATCGAGCTGATCTCCGAGGGTTCGATCATGCAGCCGGGCGCGCAGGTCATCTACACGATGCCAGGCTCCAAGATCAGGACCCTGAAGGGGCTTAAGGGTCAGCTCCTCGGGGTGAACGCGCCGCTGAACATCGACTACCTGCTCGACGTCTCCGTGCTCGCCGAGAACGGCATCACCGCTAACGACGTGAAGTTCCCCACCGCCAGGGACGCGGTGGCCGCCCCCTACGGTGGACAGATCCCGTTCCCCTTCATGGCCGGCGCGCTTGAGAAGAGGCAGATCGCGGCGGCCACGCTGCCCGAGCCGTTCGCCAGCGAGGCCGAGCAGGACGACGGCGCGGTCCCGCTGGTGGACCTCGACCAGGGTGCCACCTCGAACTTCCCGATCGAGGGGTACGTGGTCACCAAGACGTGGGCCGAGCAGAACCCGAACACGCTCAGGCGGTTCCTCGCCGCGCTCTCCGTCGGCCAGGAGATCGCCGACACCGACCGAGCGGCGGTGGAGACGGCCTTCGAGACCCTGAAAGGCCCGCAGGATGGCCAGGTCTCGCCCACCATCGCGGCCGTCATGGCGCTCGACACCTACCCGATCGGCATCGACCAGTCCCGCATCCAGCGCGTCGCGGACGTCATGTACCAGTTCGGTCTGCTGAAGACCAAGTATCAGGTGGCTAACATGCTGCTGTCGTCGTCGTTCTTCAACTTCGCACAGTTCTCGTCCGCCGGGTCGTAACGGTCCTCGTGTGCCCAGGTAAAGTGCGGTAAGTGACCGGGGCTGGCCAGTTCGGACTCATCGTCGCGGTGATCGGGCTTGCCGGGACCGCGGCCGTGCTCTCCAACCGGCTAAGCGCACGGCTGAGCGTGCCCGCGCCGGCGTTCTTTCTGGTCGCAGCGGTTGTTGTGGCGCAGCTCTGGCCACGGGCCGCGGCACTTCCCGCCACGACCGTGGAGCGGGTCGTCACCGTGGCGCTCGCGATCATCTTGTTCGACGGCGGCATGCACATCGGCTGGCGCCGGTTCCGCACCGCCGCCGTGCCCATCGTCTGGACCGGCATCGCCGGGACGCTGGTCACCGCCGCGGGCACCGCGGTGGCGGCGCACCTAGTCGCGGGCATGGGATGGCATCTGGCGCTGCTCGTCGGCACCGCGGTGGCGGCCACCGACCCCGCGGTGGTTTTCTCCGTGTTCGGCCGCAGGGAGATCGCCGGCCGGACCGGGGTGCTGCTCGAGGGCGAGTCTGGCGCCAACGACCCGGTCAGTATCGCGCTGCTCGGCTCGCTGCTCGCGGCGCACGGCGGGGCGGGTTCCATCGCCTGGCACGTACTCGGCGAGTTCGCGCTCCAGATGGCGGTCGGCACCGCCATCGGCGCGGCGGGCGGGTTCGCGCTGCTCGCCTTCATGCGCCGGGTGCCGCTGCCGAGCGAGGGCCTCTACTCGCCGCGGGTGCTCGCGGGCGCGCTCGTCATCTTCGGCGTCGCCACCTTCGCCCAGGGGTCAGGGTTCCTCGCCGTCCTCGTGGCCGGGATCCTCATCGGAGACGAGCCCGCACCCTACAAGCGGGAGATCGAGCGGTTCCACTCCTCCCTCGCCAGCCTCGCGGAGATCGTCGCGTTCGTCATGCTCGGGCTCACCATGCGGCTTTCGCAGCTCGGCAGCGGATCCGCCTGGACGGCCGGGCTCGCCCTCGCGGCACTGCTGACGTTCGTGATCCGCCCGGTGCTCGCGGGCCTCGTCTCGCTGCCCGTCAGGCTGACCGTGCGCGAGCGCGCGTTCTTCCTGTGGACCGGCCTCAGGGGCGCGGTGCCGATCCTGCTCGGCATGGCGATCGTCGAGTCGGGCACCCCCGGCGCCGCCCGGGCCTACCAGGTCATCTTCGTCATCGTCGGATTCTCTGTGACGGTACAGGGCGGCCTGGTGCCCGCGCTCGCCAAGCGGCTGCGCATCCCGCTGCGGTCCATCGAGCCAGAGCCGTGGTCGCTCGGCGTCAGGTTCAGCGAGGAACCCGAAGGCCTGCACCGTTACCACGTGGCCGCGGGCTCCGCCGCCGACGGCAGCGCCATCGGCGACCTGCCGTGCCGCGAGGACGTCTGGGTCAGCGTGATCATCAGGGACGGCGTCCTGGTGACCGCCGACGGCGAGACCACCCTCCAGGCCGACGACGACGTGCTCGTCCTCGCCGACCCCGACGAAACGTCCGCACTCGAACGCTTCTTCACCTCGTGACCCGATTCAGGCCTGCGATCCGGGATAGCCTCGCGCCACCGTCCGGGCCAGGAT
>Ga0302325_10017276_pt1 | contig 15256 bp, 16 predicted proteins | sample Palsa_T0_2_FD_201948 | JGI IMG/M metagenome (GOLD analysis project Ga0302325, IMG submission 201948) | Peat permafrost microbial communities from Stordalen Mire near Abisko, Sweden - Palsa_T0_2 | ecosystem: Environmental > Terrestrial > Soil > Palsa > Peat permafrost | place: Sweden: Abisko... | reverse complement strand
GGGTCTACGGGGCGGGGCATGGGCGGATGATTCTAGGAACCGCCCGCGTTGGCCCGCGTGTGGCGGGCTAGCGGTCTGCTCTAGCGGTTGACCAGCGCGACCGCCACGGGGGCTACCAGCTCTGCCGCGGAGGCTGCTTCGAGCCGTGCCAGCAGCATGTCGCGTGCCGCGACCGGCGTCGAGCCCAACCGGTAGACGGTGCTCGCGCCGGTGTCCGGCACCGCGCCGCGGTAGTCGAACACGACCACCTGCTGCGCGACGCTCCGGACCGCGTACACGAGTCGACCGATCGCGTCGAGCGTCGCGTTGCTGCCGGTCAAGACGACCGCCTTTGGGTACAGAGCGCGGAGCGCCCGGCCGAGGCGCGTAGGCTCGATCGCCGGTGTCAGCGAAAGCGTCCGCATGCCCCCGCGGCGCAGGACGAGCTCAAGCGCCTGTGCGTGCAGCGCGTCGAGGCTGCCCGGAGCGGAGGCGTCGAAGATCAGAATCGACTCAGTCCGAGTTGCCGGGGGGGATAGGCGCTTGACCGCCGACAACCATCCTGTCGCGTGCCGCCACGCGAACTCGTACTCGGGAGTCGTGCGATCGGGATCGGCATGCTGGCTGACCCCTTCAAGCAGCAGCTCCTCGATCGTCCGCTCGATCGAGCGCAGCGTCAGGCTCTCCTCGAGCAGCCGGTTCGCACGGTCCTCGTCGAACGCGGCGAACGCGCCTGCCAGACGGGACGACGATGACGGTCCCTCACCGCGCTCGCGCGCGAGCGAAATCGCCGAGGACACGTTGTGGGTATCGGCCAGCGTCAGCCGCAGCGCCTCGATCTCGCCGACCGAGTACTGCCGGTGCCCGCCCGGGGACCGATGGGGCTGCGGGAAGCCATAGCGGCGCTCCCAACTGCGAAGCGTGTTGGGGCTGATGCCGAGCATCACAGCGGCAGCGTTGGTGCGGATTCCACTCATCTCGCCTGTGTTATCCAGAAATTCGTACCGTTGCACAAGGCTCGCAAGGGGAACTGCAGGATGGCGGTCTTCCTGCAGCGGAAGGAGTCCGCCTCACGGCGACGATGCGGCCGCGCGGCCGTGTGCGCTAGTTGCGAAGCAGGCTGGACACTTACAGGCCCAGCGTTCCAGCTGTCCTGGTCGCGTCAGAGTGGGAAGCGGTTGGACTGGCCGGAACCGCACTTCCCGCCTGATCGATCTCGACCAGCTCGAGCAGGCGTCGCTGCGCCTCGCCCGCCCCGGACGGCAGCACGCTCGTTCCGGTGGTGCGCATCCTCACCCGCTGGTCACCGCGCCGGTACACCGCGACGGGCATCGCGCCGGCGGCGAGTCGTACCGCATAGGCCCATCTCGCGACGGTGTCGTCGCTGAGGTATCCGCCGGCGAGCACCACCAGGTTCGGCCGGTGTACGGCCACCGCATCGCCGATGCCCGCGACCCCGCGGGCCGAAAGGCTCAGGACCTTGATCCCCGCCCGCACGCAGAACAACTCGAGCGCGCGGATGTACGGGGCGTCCGGGTCGAGCTCGTCCCTCGAGGCGTCACCGAGGACGATCGTCACCGGCCGGATCGGCGGCGGGGCGAGCCGGGTCGCACGGCGCAGCCAGTCGGCGCCCCAGTGCGCGGCGAACGCCCACGGCGCCGAGTCGGTGCCATTGCGACGGGCGATCTCCTCGAGCGTCGGTAGCAGAACCTCTTCGACCGAGCGCTCGACCGAGCGCAGCGCCAGCGCCGCCTCGATCGCCGCGTCAGCTCGTTCGCGCTCGAACGACACCAGGGCGCCGACGAGCGAGTTCGAATCCGCCGCCAAGCCCTCCCGCGCGCGTGATACGGCGGAGGAGATCGACAGTCCCTCCTGCAGCGCATCCCGCAACGCCGCGACCTCGCCGTGCGTGAACAAACGGTGCTTGCCCGGCGATCGCTGCGGCTTCGGGAACCCAAACCGACGTTCCCACGCCCGCAACGTGTTCGGGCTCACGTTCAGCAATGTGGCCGCTTCTGAGGTCTTTAGATAACGCATACATGGAAGAAGGTCGAGCCATTCGTTGCTTATCTGAGCCCACGGATCTAGAATTGCACAAGTATCCGACAAAAAGCTGTGCAAAAGCTCCATGGAGATGGCGCTTTTGGAGTCTGAACCGAGACCGGGGCGGTCAGACAGGCAGGGGTCGCGGCGGGACTCACGAGGGAGGGGATCGAGTTGTTGTATCGCGGCGGCTGATCTCTAACAGTCAACACAACTGCTGGAAATCGCGCTAACTTGACGGCATGTTCAGCCCGGATGAGGGCGGGACGCGTTCGCCGCTCGTTGTGCGCGTCGCGACGGGTCTGCTTGCCATCGGACTGGCAGGTTGCGTTGTTGCTGCTCTGCTGCAGGCACACCTGGATCATGCACGCCTAGACGGCCTGACGGTGACGCTGGCTTTAGCCGCCATGGCGGCTGGCATCACCGTGGTACCGGCATATGGGCGCGCATCGATCTCTGCGTCGTTCCTGGTTGTCCTGCTCGCCGCGTCCCTGCTCGGGCCGACGTCGGCATGCGCGTGCGTGCTCGTAACCGAGCTCGGTGCGTCTCGGCGCGCCCGCACCGCTCCGTTCGCAGTCGCGTTCAACTTGCTCGGGGGGATGGCGCCGGCGATCGTCGCCGCCAACGTGATCCGCCTCGGCGCGACCCGACCCACGGATTCAGTCGGCTTCTACTTTCTGGTCGCCGGGGCCGGCGTTGTTCTGGTCGCCCTCAACTTTGCGATCGTCGCCCCCTATCAGCAGCTCTACCGTGGCGAGCCGCTGGGAGCTCAGGTACGGGCGCTGGTCAGGTTCGGGCCCAGCTACGCGCTCAACATTGCGCTCTCCCTTGCCGGCGTAAGCATCTACCTGAAGGTAGGCCTCGGCGGGATCGTGTTTGCGCTCCTCGCCGTCGGGGCGTTCTTTTACCAGGCGCATCTCGTCGAGCAGGCACACACACGGTCAGAGCAATACGTCTCCCTATCCTGGGGTGTCCTCGCCGGCCTGATGCGCTCACTCGACGTCCGCGACGGTCGCGCCGCACGCCACGCCGCCGCAGTTGCCCGGTTCGCCCGCGACATGGCCCAGAGTGTCGGGATGAGCGACAGCGAGCAGGAGCTCGCGCACACCGCGGGGCTGCTGCATGACATCGGCCACTTCGCGTTGTCGGATCGCGTCGCCGAGCGCGGGCGGACGCTGACGGACGAGGACTGGGTCGCGATCCAGCGCCACCCCGAGCTCGGCGCCGACATGCTGAAGGATCTAGGCATCTACGGGCCCGTGGCCGAGATCGTGCTCGCGCACCATGAGCGGGTCGATGGCCGTGGATACCCGAGCGGGCTCGCGGAGGAAAAGATCCCTGAGATCGCGAAGATCATCTCGGTCGCCGAGGTCTACGACACGCTGACCGCGAGCGATACCTACCGGACGAGAATGAGCTCGTTCGAGGCGCTGCGCGAGCTACGCCGAGTCGCCGGCAGCCAACTCGACGCTCGCTACGTCGAGACGCTCGCCGGGCTGCTGAGCGGCGAGGGCGTCGAGTACCGGCACGCCGACGCCGCGGACTTCGACACCGAGCTCGACATGGAGCGGCGGATCAAAGAAGCGGGCGCAGGCGGGTAGACGGACCCACGCGCGGGGCCCGAATGGGAGGATGCGCACGGTGAGGCTGCGTCTATACCACCATCACGACGGGGCACGGGTCGCCTACCGAGAGACGGGAACTGGCCCGGCGCTTGTGCTGCTGCACTCGCTTGGCCTCTCGCACCGCGAGTGGGAGCCAATCGTCGCGCCGCTGTCGGAGCGATTCCGCGTCGTGCTCCCCGACCTGCCCCTCCACGGTGACTCGGAGGATCGCCCGCGCCACCCGTACACGCCCGACTGGCTCGCGGACGTGATCGCCGGCTTCTGCCGCGAGGTCACCGGTCCGAGGCCGTTGCTCGCCGGCCACGACATCGGCGCCGAGCTCGCGCTGCTGGCCGTAGGCAGCGGCCGGATCGTCCCCGCCCGGATGGTGCTGATGCCGAGCCGGCTGCACGGGCGCGACGAGGCGGGGGCGAAGCGGGCGCTGTGGCGCGCTGCGACGAGGGCCGCGGCGCTCCCGGGCCTTGACCGAATGCTCGCGTACGGCGCGACGGTCGTGTTCCGGCCCGCGACCGGCGAGCGTCTCTCCGTGCAGCGCAATCCGGCTGCGCGCGATCTCGTTCGCCACGCCTTCGCCGACCTCAAGGGCAACGGCAACCGGGCGCGCTCGTGGGCCACCTTCGTCGCGCGCTGGCCGGTTCACGCCCAGCACCAGTTGCTCGACGTCTATCCGAAGATCACGTGCCCGGTGCTGCTGCTGTGGGCCGACGAGGATTCGCTGCACCCGCTCGAGGCCGCCCAGGAGGCACTCGACCTGCTCGGAGACGGGCAGCTGCGGATTCTGGCCAGGACCGGCTTCCTGATCGCCTACGACGACCCGGTCGGGGTCGCTCGCGAGCTGATCGCGTTCTGCGGCTGACAACGCCCGGCGACGGTCCACCGGGTCGCGGTGGAGTAGCGTTCAGTGCGACGAACTGAAACGCGGAAAGGACCAGATATGAGCGTGCAGGAACACGAGCAGCTCTGGGGTGGAGAGACAACCAAGGCGGTGGCGAACTTCCCCGTCTCGGGCGAGCGCATCCCGGTCTCGGTCGTGCACTGGCTCGGCCGGATCAAGGCCGCGGCGGCTCGCGTCAACGCGGAGCTCGGCTTGCTCGACGAGGACCTCGCCGAGCGGATCGCCGCAGCCGCCGACCAGGTGGCCAGTGGCGAGCACGACGACCAGTTCCCGATCGACGTCTTCCAGACCGGGTCGGGCACATCATCGAACATGAACGCCAACGAGGTGATCGCGACGCTCGCCGGCGACGGCGTGCACGCCAACGATCACGTCAACATGGGCCAGTCCTCCAACGATGTGTTCCCCTCTGCGGTCCATCTGGCGGCCCTCGATCAGGCGACGAACGAGCTGCTGCCGGCGCTCGACCGTCTCGAGCAGGCGTTCGCTCAGAAGGCGAGCGAGTTCCACGACATCGTCAAGGCGGGCCGCACCCACCTGATGGACGCGGTGCCGGTGACGCTTGGACAGGAGTTCAGTGGCTACGCCGCCCAGATCCGGCTCGGCGCCAAGCGTGTGCGCAACGCGCTGCCGCAGGTTGCCCAGATCCCGCTCGGAGGGACCGCCACCGGCACCGGTCTGAACACGCACAAGGAGTTCGCGGGCCGCGTCCGAGCACGGCTGATCGAGACGACCGGGCTCGACATCCGCGAGCCCGAGGATCCGTTCGAGGCGCAGGGCAACCGCGACGCGCTGGTCGAGCTCTCAGGCGCGCTCAAGGTTCTCGCGGTGTCGCTGACGAAGATCGCCAACGACCTCGCGCTGATGGGTTCGGGCCCGCGCGCGGGGATCGGCGAGCTGTACCTACCCGAGCTGCAGAAGGGTTCCTCGATCATGCCCGGCAAGGTCAACCCGGTGATCCCCGAGGTCGTGCTCCAGGTCTCCGCCCAGGTGATCGGCAACGACACCGCAATCACGATCGGGGGGCTCGAGGGCAACTTCGAGCTCAACGTGCGCGTGCCGCTGATCGCGCGCAACCTGCTGCAGTCGATCGGGCTGCTGGCCAGGACCACGACGATCTTCGCCGAGAAGTGCGTCGAGGGGATCCGGGCCAACGAGGAGGGCGCGCGGCGGTCGGCCGAGTCAACGCTCGCCGCCGCGACCGCGCTGAACCCGGTGATCGGCTACGACAAGGGTGCCGAGATCGTCAAGGAGGCCGCCTCCTCGGGCCGGATGCTCAAGGAGGTCGCGCTCGAGATGGGCGTCGACGAGGAGACCTACGACAAGGCGATGGACCTGCGCGCGATGGCGCGCGGCAATACGTAAGATCGAGCGGCTCAGAACCGCTCGATCGCCAGCGAGGAGTCGATCCGCGGCAGCGACTTCGCCCGGTAGTGCCGCGAGTCGTCGATCTGCACCTTGTACTTGTCGGCCCGCGGGTCACCACCCGGGAACAGCTGCGACTTCGCGGTGAGGGCCGCGCCGGACAGTGCGACCGCGGCGATTCCGGCCAGCGCGTTCATGCCTACCCTTCTATGACCCCGGCTGTTCGTCTGCAGCTCGAGCCGGGGATATAGACGGAATCCGTTTTTTGCCGACAATGCCCCTCGTGACTCGATCGCTCGTGCCCCGCGCACGCACCCGTGCTGTGCTCGCAGGCGTCCTCGCGGCCGCCTTGATGCTTGTTCCCGCGGGCGCACGGGCTGCGTCGGAGTTCTTCATCCGCGGGGGCGGCGACGGTCACGGGATCGGCATGAGCCAGTACGGCGCATATGGCTACGCACTGCACGGCAAGACGTATGAGTGGATCCTGCACCATTACTACTCGGGGACGAGGCTCGGCTCGACCAATCCGAACCAGATCGTCCGCGTTCTGCTGCAGACCGGCGCGGCGGCGTTCAGCGGCGCCAGGAAGGCGGGCGGCAAGCAGCTCAACCCGTCGCTGACCTACGACGTGCGGCCGCTCGTGAACGGCTCGGTCGGGGTCTTTACCCAAACCGGCAAGCGGGTCGCGCGCGGTGCCGCCCCGCTGGTCGTGAGCGGGACCCTCCCGCTCGACGTCGCGGGCCTCGGGCAGTACCGCGGCGATCTCGAGTTCCGCCCTGACGGCACCGGCGGGGTCGAGACCGTGAACGCGCTCGGCCTCGACGACTATGTCCGCGGCGTGATCTCCGAGGAGATGCCGGCGAGCTGGTCCGCCCAGGCGCTCGAGGCGCAGGCCGTCGCGGCCCGCACGTATGCGATCACGACGACGGTTGGCGGCGACGGCTACAACCTGTACCCGGACACGCGCTCGCAGATGTACGGAGGCGTCAAGGCCGAGACCCCCTCCACCGACGCCGCGGTCGCCGCCACGAGCGGACAGGTCGTCACCTACAACGGCGCCCCGGTCCCGACGTACTTCTTCAACAGTTCCGGCGGCCACACCGAGAGCATCCAGAACGTGTGGATCGGCGCGACGCCGGAGCCCTGGCTCGTCGGCGTCCCCGACCCGTACGACAACGCCGGAGGCGACCCCTACCACCGTTGGGGCTCCCAGATGACGACCGCCGCGGCGCAGGCCAAGCTCAGGTCGCTCGTCAAGGGCACGCTGATCGGAATCGAGGTCACCGAGCACGGCGTCTCGCCGCGGATCCTGACCGCCGAGGTCGTCGGCACGAAGGGGGAAACGACGGTCACCGGCGGGCAGTTGCAGCAGCTCTTCGGGCTGCTGACTACCTACGCGAGCTTCACCACGATCTCGAGCGCCGCGTCGACGCCCCCGGCCGCCACCGCACGCGACGCGAGCGCCGCCGTCAAGGCGCCCGGCGACGCCCGCGCGATCGCCGCGCTGCTGCCGCTTGTGAAGACGCTGGTCGCACGCGCGGCGGAGCAATTGGCCGGCCGCGTGTTCCCGGCGCCCGGCCGCGGAACGGTGGCGCTCGAGTCCGAGACGGCCAAAGGCTGGCGGCACGCCGCGTCGATCAAGCTCGGCAAGAACGGTGCCTACGCGGTGACGCTCCCGGGGCCCGGGACGTACCGCGTCGTCTACCGAGGGCTCGCCGGTCCGTCGGTGAGCGCCGGCTGAGCGGACGATAGATTGAGCGGATGGCCGGTCCGCTGGTCGTCGTCGACGGCCCTTTCGTTCTCTACCGCTCGTTCTTCGCGCTGCCCGACTCGATCAAGGGACTCGACGGGCAGCCGGTCAACGCGCTGCTCGGCGCCGCCAACGTCCTGCTGCGCCTGGCCGCCGACCGCGGCCCGCGGGCGATCGTGGTCTGCTTCGGCGCCGAGGCCGCCGCGTACCGCGTCGAGTTGTACCCCGCCTACCATGCCGCTCGCCCGCCGGTGCCCGAGGCGCTCCAGTGGCAGTTCGACCAGGCCGAGGAGTTCTTTGCCGCGTTCGGATGGAGCAGCGCCGCCGACGAGCGCTTCGAGGCCGACGACCTGCTCGGCGCGTACGCCGAGGTCGAGGCGGAGGCAAGCGGGCGCACGTTGATCCTGACCGGGGACCGGGATATGTACCAGTGTGCGAGCGAGCGTACGAGCGTCGTGTTTTTGAAGATGGGGGCGGCCGGATTCGAGGACGTCGACCCCGACGAGGTCCGCAAGCGCTACGGCGTCCCGCCCGAGCTCGTGCCGGACTTCATCGCGCTCCGTGGCGATCCCTCGGATGGCCTCCCCGGCGCGCCCGGAATCGGCGCCAAGACCGCGGCGGACCTGCTTCAGCGCCACGGCTCGCTCGAGGCCGCGATCGCGGCCGCGGACGGCGAGCGCCCGCGCACGGCCGCGTCGTTGCGTGACAACGCGGACGAGCTGCGCGCGTTCAAAGACATCGCGACGTTGCGCCCGCCGGACGTGGAGCGCCCGCCGGATCGCGAGACCGATCTGAGCGGTGGCGCGGACGCCGCCGAGCGGCTCGGGATGCGCCGGCTGGCCGAGCGGCTCAGGGCCGCCGGCAGCGTCGGCGATCTCTGACTACCGCCCCTGCCAGATCGGCGCGCGCTTCTCGGCGAAAGCGGTCGCGCCCTCGCGGGCGTCCTCGGAGCCGAACACTGGAGCGCTGATCTCACCCTGGCGCGCAAAGAACTCGGAGTCGAGCCAGTCGACCGCCTCGAGCAGGATCCGCTTCGACGCCACCAGCGCGAGCGGTGCATTCGGCGTGATCGCCTCGGCCAGCTCGAGCGCGGTTGCGACTGCCTCTCCGGGCTCCGCCAGGCGGTTCACGAGTCCGAGCTCGTGGCCCCGCTCGGCCGTGATCGGGTCGCCGGTCAGCGCGAGCTCCATCGCAATGTTGCGCGGTAGCGCACGCGGCAGCCGCAGCAGCGCGCCGCCGGCCGCGACCAGCGAGCGCTTGACCTCCGGGATCCCGAGCTTCGCTCCGCGAGCGGCGACGATCAGATCGCAGGACAGCGCCACCTCGAGCCCGCCGGCGACCGCGAACCCCTCGATCGCCGCAATCAGCGGCTTGACGGAGGCGCGCTGCGTGATCCCCGCGAAGCCGCGGTCGTCCGCGTACGGGTGCTCGCCGGTGACGAACGCCTTCAGGTCCATGCCGGCGCAGAAACCCTTGCCGGCTCCGGTCAGCACGCCGAGCGTCAGCTCGGCATTGCCGTCGAGCTCGTCGAGCGCGTCCGCAATCCCGCGCGCGACCGCGGCGTTGACCGCGTTGCGCTGATCGGGGCGGTTGATCGTGATCAAGAGGATGCGCTCGCGGCGCTCGGTGAGGACGGCTGGCTGATCGTTCATGCAGCGAACAATCTCAGGTCCGGCTCGCGCTCGCCTCGCAGCACCGCCAGATCGACCTCGACGCAGCCGATCCCACGCGCCTGCGCGAGTACCCGCGCCTGCGGCTTGATCACCTGGGCCGCGAGCACGCCGCGGCACGAGGCGACCGCCGGGTCGAGGCGGATCCGCTCGAGGTAGCGTGTCAGCTGCTCGACGGCCTCGATCCCAGCCACGCGTTTGATTTCGACCGCGACCCACTCGTCGTCGGCGTCGCGGCACATCAGGTCGACCGGGCCGATGTCCGTCGGCCACTCGCGCCGCACGAGCCGGAAGCCCTCGCCGCACCACTCCGGCTGCTCGGCGAGCAGCTCCTGCAGGTGCGCCTCGACGCCGTCCTTCGTCAGCGCCGCGTCCTCGTCCGGCGAACCCATCTCGTGCGAGACGTCCGACAGGACCTCCGCGACCCGGATCTCGAGCCGGTCCTCGCTCGCGCCGGCGCGCTTGCGCACGACGAGCGCCCCGTCCGACTCCTCGATCACGGTCGGCGGCGTCATCCAGTTGAGCGGCTTGTAGCCACCCGCGTCGGCGTGAACAAGCACCGATCCGTCGGCCTTGATCATGATCAACCGGAGCGCCTCCGGCAGGTACGCGTCGAGGCGGCCGGAGTAGCTGACGGAGCAGCGAGCGACGATCAGGCGCATGAGAAGTGGAGCTTACGGTCGTCGGCGGACGGGGCGGTCCAACGGCGGCAACGGCGACAATGCCTGTAGCTAGACCAGATCTGTCGGCTCGCCGGGCGTCTCCGCCGGTCGCAGCTCGACGGTCGCTCCGGTAGCCTCCATCTCGATTTTGAGCGCCTCCGCCTGCGTCCGCGGGGACCTGCGTGATGACCGCCTGCGGGGCAGAGTCGACAAGCTTTCGCGCCTGCTTGATGTTGAGCCTGGTGAGCCTGTCGACCGTTTGGTAGACCCGGATTGGGCGGGCGCCGCGATCCGTCACCCAGATGTCAACGAGGGCGTCGGCTTCTCCACTCATATGGCCCGTCCTTTCGATGTCGCTCAGCACGGCCGGTCACATAGCGGGGGATCGTTCCTATGATGGGCAGCGTCAATGCGCCACCAACTTCGCCCCCTGTTCGACCGCGTCGTGATCAAGGAGCTCGATCCGGACCGGATCCGGCGCTCGGGCCTGCTCGTTCCGCCAGGCTCTGACGAGCCGCCGCCCCAGCACGGGATCGTGCTGGCGATCGGCCCGGGACTCGACTGGTGGGATCACGTCGGGGTCCAGATGCCGGTCAAGCGCGGCGACCACGTCGTGTTCCCGGCCTCGGCGGGGGCGTGGGTCGAGGTCGACGAGGAGCGGCTGCTCGTGTGTCGTGTCGGCGAGCTGCTCGGGGTGCTCGAGACCGCCGATGACTGCCCGCAGTGCGGGGGCCGCGAGCTCGGCCCGGCCGAGTCGTGCCCGGTCTGCGGGCGCGAAGGCTCGGTCGCGTCCTCGTAAGTCGAGCACGCTGATGGCGCTCCCGAAGGCCGTTCGCCGTCTGACCCCCGATCGTGTCCGCCACGACCCGCGGCTCCGTGCGCTCGCGCTGGGCAGCGGGCTGATTCCGCCCCGGCCAATGCACTCTGCTGGCGAAGCAGAGGTGCTCGCGCGGCTGGTCCATGGGGCGCGGCGGGTGGTCGAGCTCGGCGTCTATGAGGGCTCCTCGGCGCTCGTGCTGTGCCAGGCGCTTGGCCTCGCCGCCGAGCTGCACCTTGTCGACCCGTTCATCGACTCCAGCGGCTGGGCGCTGCCCGCCGGCTGGACCGCGACTCCGGCGGCGACGCGGATGGTGATGCGCCGCGCCGGCCGTCAGGGCGGGCCGTCGATCCACTGGCACATCGTCCGCAGCCAGGAGCTCGGTCGCAGCTGGGCCGGGGGGCCGGTGGACTGCGTGTTCATCGACGGGGATCACAGCCCCGAGGGTTGCCGCGAGGACTTCGAGGTGTGGGCGCCGCACGTCGCCGGCGACGGCGCGATCGCGTTCCACGACGCGCGCGACGGGCTCGCGGACGGCTCGGGCGGGATCGGCCCGACCGCGGTCGTCAACGAGCTGTTCCGCGCCGGGCCGGCGCCATGGGAGATCGTCGAGGAGGTCGACTCGCTGGTCGTCGTCAGGCGCCGCTAGGCGACCGCCGCCGCTATGCCGCCGCGCTGCGCTCCGAGAGCCCGCGCGGGCGGGCCTCCTCGAGCCGTGCGAGCAGGTCCGCGACCTCGGGCTCGTTGGCGAGCTCGAGCGCGCGCCGGCAGGCCTCGATCCCCTCGGTGATCCGGTCGGTGCGCGCGAGCGCATGTGCGTACCGTGACCAGGCGGCGCTCGACTCGGGCTCGAGCCGGGTCGCGGCCTCGGCCGCGGAGACCGCGGCCCCGACGTCGCCGGCGAGGTGATATGCCAGCGCGAGATCGAGCAGGCCGTCGAGTGACGGCCCGAGCGACCGCGCCCGTTCGAGCGCCTCGAGTGCCCCGCCCCGGTCGCCCAGCCGCATCCGCAGTCGCCCGAGACGCTCCCATGCGGACGCGTCGGCGGGGGCCCGCTCGGCCGCGCGGGCCGCCGCTTCGGCCGCGAGGTCGAGTGCGCCCATGTCCTCGTAGATGCGCGACGCGAACCGCTCCGGCGTCGGGCGGTCGGTGTCGATCCGCGCCCAGTCACGGACGGTGCGCGCCGCGGCCGGGAGGTTGCCCGCCTGCCAGAACGCAGCCGTCATCAGCCGCAGCACCATCGGGTTGGTCGGGTCCGCGTCGCGCGCGTACACGAGCCGCTGCGCGGCGAGCGCCGAGTCGCCCTCGGCGAGCGCGTGCTGGGCGGCGGTCATGAACCGCTGCACGCGGTCGGCGGCCTGGTCGGGCTTCGAGAAGTCGACGAACTGCAGCGAGCCCGCCGGCACCGTCCGCACGCCGACCGCGAACGTCGTCCGCGCCCACTGCTGGACGTCGTCGCCGTCGCCAGAGAAGTAGATCCCGGTGACGGTCCCCACACCCCACTCCGGGTAGGACAGGCAGCGGGCATAGCGGTGCACGACCGAGTGGTCCGGCACGCGGGAGCCGAATGGGTCGTGCGCGGCACGGTCGGCCGCCGACGCGCGTGCGCGCTGCTCTTGTTCGTACGCGCGGCGCCCCTCCTCCGCGCGAGCGCGCCGCGCGGCCGCGGCGGAGACCTTCACGGCGTTGGCGCTGACGCGGCCGCCGCGTAGCCCCTCGGCCAGCTGCTGGAGCTGATCGGCGGCCTCGTTGATCGCCTGCAGGTGTCGCTGATGTTCGTGCTGGCGGCCGGGTGGGGCGATGTCCGGGTGCCAGCGTTTGGCCATCCGCCGGCGCGCGAGCTGCACGTCGCGCGGGTCGAACGGGGCCTCGAGCTCGAGCAGCAACATCGCCTGTTCGACATCAAGGATGCGGGGCATGACTCATCTACGTTAGCGACGCCGGCGGGATCGAGGTTGCGATCTGGGTCCGGGACTCCAGTTCGTTACAACTCTCCGCAATCGCTGGCGCCGGTCCCGATCCGTGCCTAGCGTGAGCGCGGATGCCGCACAACCGCCGCCATCGCGCCTCGAGATCCGGCCTGCTCGCCGTCGGCGTGCTGATCGGCGGGATCGTCGCGGCGGGGTTCGCGGCCGCGCTCCTGAGCGTCGTGCTCGGGGCGCTTTCACCGACCGGTGGATGTGGCTCGGCGGTGTCTGGTCCGGCGGCGTCGATCGTGCTCGGGCCGCCGGGGAGCGGCGTCCGCGTCGGGGCCACCGAGTTTGGAGGACCCGGCGATTCGAACAGCGGCCTCGTCGGCTCCTCGGGCGCGAACCTCGACACGTACCCGGACTCGTACGCCGAGCTAGGCGGCTACACCTTCCAGACCGCGACGGCGATGGGCGGCCTCCCGTACATGACGCCGCTGCGGGTCAGCTGGGGAGATCACTCGGCGATCGCGTACAAGCGCGACATCGGGCTCGGAGGCGGTCCGATCGCGGGCTTGCCGCGCGTGATCGATCTGTGGTGGGAGTTCGCCGGCAGGCTCAGGATCCCATACGAAGGCGGCCTCTGGTCGGGTCCGGTGGCGATCGAGCGTCCGCCTGGGACAGGCGCGGCGAACGTGCTCGGCCAGGTCCCGGACCCGCCCCCGAGCGCCCCGTCGAGCTGCGGCTCGGCGCCCGTGTCCGGGGTCCCACTGACGCCCGGGCCACGCGCGACGCTGCTCTCGAACGGCCTCGCCGCAGCGCCAGCATCGGCGCCCGCTGCCGTCAAGGGGATGATCGCAGCCGGCAACCAGATCGTCGGCAAGCCGTACGTCTACGGCGGCGGCCACGGCCTGCCGCTGTCCGAGGTCGCGCCGTCGTATGACTGCTCGAGTAGCGTCTCGCACCTGCTCTACGGCGGCGGCCTGTTGCCGGTCGGCTACGACGGCACGGCGGCGGAGTTCGAGTCCTTCGGCGAGCCGGGACCCGGGCGGTGGGTGACGATCTACGCGAGCGACGCGCACGTGTTCATGTACGTCGCCGGTCTGCGTTGGGACACCCACAACGCCGCCGGACCCGGAGATGGGAGCACCGGCATCGGCTGGCACCCGCTCGTCCGCAGCTCGGCTGGGTTCGTCGCCCGACACCCGGCGGGCCTGTGATGCGCCGTCGGCAGGTCGTGGCGGTGATTACTGCGGCGCTGGCGCTCGGTGGGTGCGCCGGCCTCGTGCCGCCGGTTCCGAGCGCGACCGCCCCGCGGGGGTCGACCGCGGCGAAGCTCGCGATCGCCCAGGCAACGCACGAGTACCCGGCCTCCTCGACGCCGCGCCAGACCGCCGCCGGCGGCGCAGCGACGGCCGCGCAGGCGATCCGCGCGTTCGCGAGCGCGTACATCAACTGGACCGCGCAGACGGTGCCGCGGCAGATGCTCGCGCTCGCGCGGCGGAGCATCGGCCAGGCGCGCTCGATGGTCGTGCTCGCGGCGGCCCAGACGGCCGGCGACTACGAGCTCCAGCGCGGTGGGGTCGCCAACAGCGGCACCGTCGAGGCGGTCGCGGCGCTGGCCGGCCGGCGCGACCAGTACGCCGTCGTGACGCTCGAGCGAACGACGGCGACGAACACGGACGTCTACCAGGGCTTGCGGCCCGCCTGGCACGTGACGGTCGCGACCGCAACCGAGCTCGCGACCGGCCAATGGGTGGTCAGCGGCTGGCAGCCCGAGAGCTGAACTGCTCGCGATCCTCAGTGCGCGATCGTGTTCAGGATCACCGTCAGCGCGAAGCATCCGAGCGCTGCGGCGCGCACCGCCCACCCCTGGCGGTCGCTCAACCGCCCGGTGACCATCCCGATGATCGCGAGCACCAGAAAGGAGACTGCGATCAACGCGAAGACGACGGCGAGCACGCGGAGCACACGGGGGTTGTAGCGCGCGGGCGCTCGGGAGTGCGCGCACCCTGCGTATCCTCAGCCTTGATGTCCGCCCAGTACATCTTCACCACGTACAAGCTCTCGCGCCGGTTCCCGCCCGACCGTGAGGTTCTGACCGACGTCTCGCTGTCGTTCTATCCGGGCGCGAAGATCGGCGTGCTCGGCTACAACGGCGCCGGCAAGTCGACGCTGCTGCGGATCATGGCCGGGCTCGACACCGAGTTCGATGGCGAGGCCCAGCTAGCCCCGAACGCGAGCGTCGGGCTGCTGTCGCAGGAGCCGGAGCTCGACCCGAGCAAGGACGTCAAGGGCAACGTCGAGGAGGGCGTCGCGGACACGCGGGCGCTGCTGGACCGCTTCAACGAGCTGTCGATGAACTATTCGGACGAGACCGCGGACGAGTTCGCGCGCGTACAGGAGCGGATCGACGCGGTCGATGGCTGGAACCTCGACACGACGCTCGAGATCGCGATGGACGCGCTCCGCTGCCCGCCGGCCGACGCCGACGTCAGCCTCCTGTCAGGCGGCGAGCGCCGCCGTGTCGCGCTCTGCCGCCT
>Ga0302325_10017275_pt1 | contig 15256 bp, 10 predicted proteins | sample Palsa_T0_2_FD_201948 | JGI IMG/M metagenome (GOLD analysis project Ga0302325, IMG submission 201948) | Peat permafrost microbial communities from Stordalen Mire near Abisko, Sweden - Palsa_T0_2 | ecosystem: Environmental > Terrestrial > Soil > Palsa > Peat permafrost | place: Sweden: Abisko... | reverse complement strand
CGATGCGTTCGAAGAAGCCGCCGCTTGCGTTCTTGCGTCCACCGAGGAAGTAGAGGCCGCCTGCCGCAATGACGAGGACAGCCAGGATGGCGCCCCCGATCAGGAAAACCCGCCGAATCATTTTCCCCTCCAAGGCAGCAAGAGTTCGCTGCTGCCGCCAGCCTATCGCCCCGCAAGGTCAGCGGCAATGAAGGGATGTTCGAGCCCGATATTGGCAACACAATGACGCAATTGCGCCGCGCGCGGGATTATTGCGTCGCGAATGCAAACAAATGCCGATTCAAGCCTGCGCGCGCCAATTTCCGTGGAACCCGAACGGAACCCGTCGCGGCAGCGATGCGGTTGCAACCGGACCCGCTTCGACAGCCTGCGCGTCGAGCACAAGCAGATCGCTGCGGTCTTCGCTGGCGCGATAGACGACGGCAAGCAACCAGCCGTCGCCTTCGGCGGCCGAACGTTCGACGAAAACAGGCTCGGAGGTGACGTCGCCTTGCGGCAGAGCGTAGATCGCGCGTCGTCCGGTAGAATGATCGATATGGGCAATCGCGTCGTAGCGTACGTCGCGGGCGTGGCCTGAGCGCGCCGCAAACCAGCCATGGCGATAGGAAAGGCCGGTGCGTCGGTCGTCGATGCGGGGGAATTCGCCCGCCATGTCGTCGAGCGTCTCGCGCTTGATCGTATCGGTGTTGCCCGCGAGGTCGAAGGTCCAGCGCCGCAGAATGGCCGCGGCCGGCGCACCCGGCGATCCGTCCGCATTCGGAAAAAGTGGCGCGTTGGGATACTCCATCACATCGGCCGTGATGAGATTGCCGTTCTCCCATGCGTTCATCACGTGGAAGACGTAGTTCGCCTCCGTGGTGAACCAGCGGAGACTTTCGACGCCGTCCTTGCGCGCCATCACGCCCACGCGCGCGCCTTTTTCGGGTTCCCAGGCGACGGGAGGCAGACCGTTCATCGCGCGCTCGAGACTGAGGGTGAGCGGAAGCACGGGAAAGAGCACGTGCCGCTTCGTCACCATGAAGTCGTGCACCATGCTGGCGAAGGGTGCCTCGAAGCGTTCGCGCTGCGTGACGCGCCCTTGCGCGTCCACGACGCCATAGACCATGCCGGCCGAAAGCGGCATCTCTCCGGCGCTATAGCCGAAGAAGACCATCTCGCCCGTTTCCGGATCGATCTTGGGATGGGCGGTGAAGCGCTGCGCATCTCCCGCATAGCCGAGATAGCCCTGCGGCGCGAGCGAAACCGGATCGACGGCAAAAGGCTCGTGCGCTTCTTCCAGCGCCAGCAATTTGCCGGCGTGCCACAGCACGTTGGTGTTGGCGACGCCGCCTTCATGGCCCAGCACGGACGGATCCGTCGTCGCCGGGTTTCCCCAGCTTCCGAACAGCGCCTTTCCGGCCGCATGTTCCACCTGCCATTTGGGGGTGCGGATATAGCGATTGCGATAGGAGACCTTGCCGTTCGCGATGTGGAACGCATGCAGCATGCCGTCGCCCAGGAACCAGTGATAATTGTCGTCGCGCGGTTCGAACTGGGGGTTCGGGCCATTGCGATAAAGCGTGCCGGTCAATTCGGGAGGCAACGTGCCTTCGAGGGGCAATTCCGCAAAATCGTCTTCGCTACGGACGGGTGCGAAATTGCCGTCGAGATAGGGGTTGCTGCGAATGGCGACATTCATGGCGTTCTCCCGATCATTTTTTGCATCAACGGCCCGAATTTGGTCGCCGGACCCCATTGTGCCCGCCCTGACAGGCCGCGTTCAGAACTCTATACCGCGTCTTTTGACGAGACAGCGCTGAATCGTTCGATCCAGAAACCGTTTCTTGAATTAGCTGCAAGGGTGCCTTGCGATTCCCGCATAGATAGATGCCTTGGCAGTAGTTGCCAAAGCAACTATATCACCTGGATGGCAAAACACCAGCATTACCGCGTCGAGGAATTCACCGGGGAGGTCTGTATCGGCTATCTGATCAGCCGGGCCTACGCCGCCAATCGGATCCAGCTGGAAGCGCAATTCGAAGGCGAGGACATCAGCTTCACGCAATGGCGCGTCCTGATGTGCCTGCGCGACGGGTTCGCGAACACCTGCGCGGATCTTTCACGTGAGCTGTCCCACGACAAAGGCTCGATGACGCGCCTGGTCGATCAGTTGGAAAATCGCGGCTTCATCCGCCGCCAGCGCGACCGCGAAGATCGCCGCATCGTCTTCGTGACGCTGACGCCGGCAGGCCGGGCGGCCGTGGACCGTCTCATTCCGAAACTCGTCGATTACTACAATCGGCTGCTCGCGAATTTTTCGCCGCAGGACGTGACGCTGCTCACGCAGTTGCTGAATCGTCTGAGGGCCGCGTTGCAGGTCGATGATCCGGCGCCTCGCGAAATGGCGGACCCGTCATGAGGCGCAGGCTCGCGACATTGCCGCTCATCGCGCTCCTCGCCGGCTGCGTGCCTGGCGGAATTGTGCCGCAGCAAACCGAGATCGCCGGCAATTCGATCGGGCTTGGAAACGAGCCCGCGCCTGCCGTCGCCGACGACTGGTGGATCGCGTTCGGCGATCCCAGGCTCGATGCGCTGGTGAAACAGGGTCTGTCCGGCAATCCCGATCTCGGAGAGGCGCTCGCGCGCCTCAGGGCCGCGAAAGCCGGAGTCGAAGAATCGACCTCTGCCCTTTACCCGCATGTCGATTTCAATGGCCAGGAGCAGCGCGACCGCTTCAGCGACATCTACATCATTCCCCCGCCCTATGCCGGCAGCGATCGCTGGATCGGCACGATCGAAGGCGATCTTTCCTGGAATATCGATTTCTGGGGCAAGCAGGCGGCGGAACTCGACAAATCGAGATCCCTGCAGAGCGCTGCGCGACTTGACGCGCAGGCCGCGCGTCTCGCCGTCACGGGTGCGGTCGTGCAGGCCTATATCGATCTCGATCGCGCCTACAAGCTCGCCGACATCGCGGCGCTCACCGTGCACGACAGGCAAGCCACGCTGGCGCTCACCGACCGTCGCCTGCACGACGGGCTCGACAGCAAAGTGGAAGAGCAGGAAGCACTGGCGCGTCTGGCGCAGGCCCGTGAAGCCAGGGTCCTTGCCGACAGCAATCGCGATATCGTGGTGCATGAACTGGCGGCTCTCGTTGGCCGGGGCGCCGACGCCTATGCGGATATCGGCCGGCCGGTTCTCATGGATGACGCAGCGTTGCCGCTGCCGAGTGCACTGCCTGCCGATCTGCTGGGCAGGCGTCCCGACATTCTGGCTTCGCGTGCCCGCGTCGAAGCCGCACTCGCGGGCCGCAAGGCGGCAAAGGCGGCCTTCTATCCCGACGTCGATCTTTTGGCATCCGCAGGCTGGGCCGCGATCGGAATCAGCCCGCTGTTTCTGACCAAGTCGCTGCAGTATGGCGCGGGGCCCGCCGTACATCTTCCGATCTTCGATGCCGGCCGCCTGCGCGCCGAATACGCAGGCGCGACGGCAGACATCGACCACGCCATCGCGGATTATAACGGCGTCCTTGCCGGTTCCGTGCGCCAGACGTCCGACGCATTGACGCGAATCCGTTCGATTGAAGGCCGGCAAGCCGAACACGGGCGCATGCTCGATGCGGCAAACGAAGCTTATCGCCTCGCGCAAACGCGTTATCGCACAGGTCTCTCGACGCAGTTGACCGTGCTTACTGCCGAAGACGTGTTGTTCGACGCGCGCCAGGGCGGCGTTTCTCTTGCTGCAGACGGCGCGATCCAGCGCGTCACGCTGCTTCTCGCCGTCGGCGGCGGCTTCCATCCCGAAACGCAGCCGCACGAGGCGGCAACAGGAATTCTCCCATGAGCGATATGTCCATGTCAGAGCGGTTTGCGCATGCGACGCCCCGTCAGCGCTGGCTCGCGGCCGTTGCGGCAATCGTGGTGCTGGCCGCGATCGGCTGGGGCCTCTACTGGTTCCTCTTTCTGCGCTATTTCGAGTCGACCAACGATGCCTATGTCAGCGGCGACGTCGTCACGATCACGAGTCGGGAAGCAGGGACTGTTCTCTCCGTCCATGCCGACAACACGCAATCCGTGTCGCGCGGACAGGTTCTTGTCGAGCTAGATCCCATTCAGGCGGAAATCGGAGTACAGGCTGCCGAGGCCGATCTCGCCCGCACCGTGCGCACCGTGCGGGCCCTGTTCGCCAAAGCCGATGAACAGAGAGCGCAACTCTCGCAGGCGCGCACCCAGCTCGCGCAGACCCAAACGGACTATAAGCGCCGCGCTGCGGCAGCGACCGACGGGTCGGTGTCGGCCGAGGAACTGACGCACGCGCGCGATGCGCTGGCGCAGGCGAGCGCCGCGGTCACCGCCTCGCAAAGCACGCGGGCCCAGACTCTCGCCCAGATACAGGGCACCAATGTTGCCGATAATCCCGAAGTGCTCGCTGCGGAAGCACGCGTGCGCAACGCTGCCGTGACATTGATTCACATGCGGCTCATTGCACCCGTCTCCGGTGTTGTCGCCCAACGTTCCGTCGAAGTGGGTGAGGAAGTCTCGCCCGGAACGGCTCTGATGATGGTGGTGCCGCTTGCCGAAGTCTGGGTCGACGCGAATTTCAAGGAAATCCAGCTCCGACGGATGCGCATCGGTCAGCCTGTGCGGGTAACGGCCGATGTCTATGGCGGCAGCGTGACTTATCATGGCCGTATCGCGGGGCTGGCTGCCGGCAGCGGCAGCGCTTTCGCTCTCCTGCCGCCGCAGAACGCATCGGGCAACTGGATCAAGATCGTGCAACGCGTGCCCGTCCGGGTCGAACTCGACCGCAAGGAACTCGAGGCGCATCCGTTGCGGATTGGACTTTCAATCGATGCAGAAGTGGACGTCCGCAATCAGAGCGGCCCGCTCGTCAGCGAAGAAGTGCGCCCGCGCGTCGCCGACGATACCACCGCGCGCGTCGACATTGCTGCCGTCAACAGGGCGATCGTGAACATCGTGGCCGCGAATGGCGGTGAGGCCTCGCAGCCTTGAGCGAGCCGGGCGCTCCTCCTCCGCCGCTGGCGGGCGCAAGCCTTGCGATCGCGTCGTTCGCGCTCGCGCTGGCAACCTTCATGCAGGTGCTCGATACGACGATCGCCAATGTCTCGCTGCCCACCATTGCCGGAAACCTCGGCGTCAGCACGGATCAGAGCACCTGGGTGATTACCTCTTTTGCGGTGTCGAACGGCATTTGCGTGCCGCTCACCGGCTGGCTGATGGGGCGCTACGGGATCGTGCGCACGTTCGTGCTTTCGGTCGTGCTATTTACGATCGCGTCTTTCCTGTGCGGCATGGCCTGGAGCCTCAATTCGCTTGTCTTCTTCCGCGTCATGCAGGGTGCGGTATCCGGCCCGATGATTCCGGGTTCACAGGCGCTCCTGATCGCGATATTCCCGCCGGCGAAACGCACGACCGCCCTTGGAATCTGGTCGATCACAACGCTCTCCGCACCGATCTGCGGGCCGATCCTGGGCGGATACATCTCCGATAACTATCACTGGAGCTGGATTTTTCTCATCAACATTCCCGTCGGCGTGGTCAGCGCCGCGTTGTGCTGGCGGTTTCTTGCCTCGCGGGAATCGCCCAGGCGAAGCCTGCCGATCGACAGGGTGGGGCTCGGGCTCCTCGCGGTCTGGGTCGGAGCGCTGCAGATCATGCTCGATACCGGCAAGGACGCGGACTGGTTCGCCTCGCCGCAGATCGTCGTTCTTGGCCTCGTCGCCCTCGTCGTCTTCGTCGTCTTCGTGATCTGGGAGCTGACCGAGAAATATCCGATCGTCGATCTCACGCTTTTCGCCAAGCGCAACTTCGCGCTCGGCACGCTGGCATTCAGCCTCGGCTATGCGGTCTTTTTTGCGAATATTCTTCTGTTTTCGCTCTGGCTGCAGACCCAGATCGGATATACCGCGACCTGGGCGGGGTTGGTTGCAGCGCCCAGCGGGGTTGTTGCCGTCATCCTCACCCCGATCGCGGCGCGGACCATGTCGCGTTTCGACATGCGCTGGGCCGCCAGCGTCGCCTTTGTCGCCTTCGCGATCTCCTATTTCATGCGGGCCGGGCTCACGGTCGATGCAAGCTTCGGGTCGTTCACGCTGCCACTGATCGTGCAGGGCGTCGCGATGAGCACCTTCTTCGTCTCGATGATCGGCATATCGCTCGACGGGATCGCGCCGGAACGCATTCCCTCCGCCTCCGGCATTTCGAACTTCGCGCGCATCACCGCCGGCGGCTTCGCCGCATCGATCACCACGACATTCTGGGACCGGCGCGAAGCCTTTCACCAGAGCCGCCTCGTCGAAACGCCGACCGCAACCAATCCGGCCTTGCACCAGGCGATCTCCCGACTGGATTCGCACGGCTTCAGTTCCCTGCAGGGCTTCGCCATCCTGATGCGCAGCGTCGTGAGCCAGGCCTATCTCCTGGCCTCCGAGGATTTGTTCTGGCTTTCCGCTTGGCTCAGCCTTGCCCTTCTCGGTATCGTCTGGTTGACGCGTCGCTCGCTCGCCAATGGGGCGGTTGTGGCCGCGGACTGACCTCGCCTGCAACAGGAGACGCTCCATGAGACTCGTGACTTTCGAAACCGGCGGAACGCAGCGTATCGGTGTCGTCACGGACGAGGGGATCGTCGACTTGTCGCACACATCGCTGCCCCCCGACATGATCGGGCTGATTGCCGCCTGGGCGCAGCACGAAGCGGAGGTCCGTCGTTATGCGGCCGCCACCAAGCCGCATTTTGCGATCTCCGCGGTTCGTCTGAAGGCGCCCGTACCTCGCCCTCCCAAGATTCTCGCAATCGGTCTCAACTATGCCGACCACATTGCCGAAACGGGGCGCGAAAAACCCGCACGGCAGGTGTGGTTTGCCAAGATGTCGAACGCCGTCAATGGCCCGTACAACGCAATCGAGATACCCAGGGCCTCCGATGCGGTCGACTACGAAGCCGAACTCGTCTTCGTCGTCGGGAAAAAATGCCGGCACGTTCCCAGGGAAAAAGCACACGAGGTCGTCTTCGGCTATTGTGCCGGCAACGACGTCACCGCGCGCGACTGGCAATATGCCTCGCCGCAATGGATTCTGGGAAAATCGTTCGACACGCACGCGCCGTTCGGTCCATGGATCGTAACGGCCGACGAGATCGCAGACCCGCACACGCTCGGTATCCGCTCGCTCGTCAATGGCGAGGTGCGGCAGAATTCCAATACGCGCGAACTCGTGTTCAACATCTACGACCAGATCGCGCATCTGAGCCAGGCGATGACGCTCGAGCCCGGCGATGTCATCTTCACCGGCACGCCCGGCGGCGTCGGCACCGCGATGAAGCCGCCAACTTACCTGAAGGCGGGCGATGTGGTCCGCGTCGAGATCGACGGGATCGGCGCGATCGAAACCCGTGCACAAGCCGAAGGCGATACGCCCAAATTCTAGTCGCGTATCCCGTACAACACCGGGCGCGCTGCATATTGTCATACTCGTTTCAAATTTCTTTCACATTCGCGTTTCAATAGCGTCAAGAAACTCGGCCACCTTGCCCTCAATTGATTTTGGTGGGGCGCGCAACAACCGCAGGAACGGGGGCCGAGCGTCAGGATGAAATCCTGATTCCACTTTGAAGCCGGCGCGCCTTGCGGGGCGCCGGTTCGGCTGTGTCTCTGAATTCGAATTGCAATTCGCGGTCGGCTTCCGGCCGCGCGGCCGTTTGCGTCCAAAAAAGAGGGGTCTTATGTCAACATCTTCCAATGCGCGTCTGAAGACGCGGCTGTTCGGTTGCGCCGCGCTGGCGGTTGTCGGTTTTGCAATGAATATTTCCGCTGCAATCGCCCAGGAAACCGGCACCGAGACCGTGGTGGTCACGGGTACGCGCTTCAACACCGATGCGGCACCGGCAAAGGCCTCTCTCGACACCACCGAACCGCAGACCATCATCAACCGGTCTTATATCGAGAACTTCGTTCCGCCGCAGTCCGATTACGTGACGATTCTCTCAATCGTTCCCTCGCTGACGGGTGGGGACATCAACGGCCCGGGCCTTTCCGACGGTGGCACAAAAAATACGCTGCGCGGATTTCCCGACGGCAATTTCAACATGACATACGACGACATTCCGTTCGGCGACACCAACGGTCCCACTCATCACAACATTTCATATTTTCCGGCTTCCACCATCGGCTCCATCGACGTCGACCGAGGCCCGGGCAATGCCGGCAACATGGGCGCGAACACTTATGGCGGCACGATCAAGCTCTATTCGGAGAGCCTGACCGACGACACGCACGCCAAGGCTCTCGCGAGCTATGGCAGCTTCGAAACCGCACTCGGCGTGGTGAACGGCCAGACGGGCGATCTCGACACGGACGGCTTCGGAACGATCCGGGCAATGGTCAATGTGCAATATCTGCACTCGATGGGTGCGCTGACGGATCAGGATCTCTTCACTCATAACGAACTGGTGAAGATACAGGATCAGCTCGGAGCGCATTGGACGATCACACTGTTCGGCGACCAAAGCTTCCTCAAGGAAAATCTGGACGACAATAACGGCACGACCCCGGCGCAGAACTACTTCTACGGCAAGGATTTCGCGCTGCAGGACACCAATCCGGCATTGCCGACCTACACGCCCTACAACTTCACCTCGAAACACACCGATATGGACTATCTCCGTGAGAACGGCGATCTGTTCGGCATCGCGAAGCTCGAGAACACGACCTATACCTACGCCTACTGGAACCACACGCTCAGCCCGAACAACCAGACCCAGACGCTGTGCGACATCGAAAACGACACATCCGAAGGCAATTATCCAAGCCCGAGCGCTGCGGGCTGTGCCGGCAACGGCAAGCTCGTTTTCTCGAACGGCACCACCGACACGCACAACGCGATTCTCGGTTACTCGAAGGAGAACGCCTACCGCGTTTACGGCGACATCCTGAGGCTTTCGGAAGACTACGATTTCGGCTGGATCAGCGGCGAAGTCCGCGAAGGCGTCTGGTGGGAAACCCAGGCGACGCACCGCTTCAAATACTACTTCGATTCGATCACCTGCGGCGAGACGGGCACGGATGTCTTCGACGTCGGCGATGTGGCGGCGAACGCCGTCTGCGGCGTGGCCTACAAGCCCTTTTCCGGCTCCTATACGGGGCCGGGCGGCAAGACGAGTATTTCGAGCGCCAAATCGATCCAGGTCGGCGACATCGTGGGCGTCAACCAGCTCGGCTTTGCCAAAGACGACGAGCACTCCGACTGGACGCAGTACCAGCCCTTCGTCGAAGTCGACATCAAGGCGCTGGATGATCGCCTGACGATCACGCCGGGCCTGAAATACGTTCATTGGGATCATGGCGTGGACGCCGCCGTGGGCCAGGGCAATCTCTGCGGCATCGGCGCCAACAGCGGCACATACAACAAGACCACGAACCCCGATGGCACCGACGGCGTTTGTCCCAACGCTGCTGGCGACAACTACACGGCGGGGTTCATCACGCGAGACGTGCTGCCATTCATGGAAATGAATTACAAGATCCAGCCTTCGTGGAGCGCGTATTTCGAGTTCGCCAAGGGCATCTATGTTCCGGACATCTCGACATTCGAGAACAACCCGCCGACCGGTCCCAGCGGGTATCCCGCGCCGGAGACGACGACCAACTATCAGCTCGGCACGGTCTATTACGCCGACCAGTTCACGTTCGACGCGGACGTCTATTACATCCCCATCCATAACAATTATGTCGCCGGCACCTGCAGCTTTGATTCGAGCGAAGAGTGCTACATCAACAACGGGACGGCGACCTATCAGGGACTCGAAGGCGAAGGCACTTATGCATTCGACCAGATCATGGGATTGGACCTGCACGGGCTGTCCGTGTTCGCCAATGGCGCGCTGATGTCGTCGAAGGCGGATGGCGGCAAGTGGGAGCCCGGTGCGCCGATGTGGACGGCGGCGGCAGGCATTCTCTATCGCACGCACATGTGGAAGTTCGGCTTGATCGACAAACTCGTGGGGCCGCAATTCTCCGACACGGTCAATCTCAAATATTACGAACTGCACACTTACGGCAACTTGACGGCAACCGGCGGTTACACCTTCGAGTGGTCCGGCGTCGGCACCGCGGAGTTGGCGGTGAATGTCGACAACCTGCTCGACAGCCGCAAAGACACGCTCATCACCGAGGCCAATGCCGGCGTCGCGGCGACGTCATGGCAGACTTCGACGGACCAGTACTTCTTCCAGGCACCACGTAGCGTCTTTGTGTCTCTGGCTTTGCGCTACTGAGTTTGGGTCGATCGGAGTTAGATTGCGGCGGGGCCGGGTAACCCCGCCGTATATGGCTGTCAGTAAATGTCGAGCCGATCCGTCAGGCGGGTTCCGGCGCCGCCGTCGCGCCGGAGCTGATGCGCAATCCCAATTCAAGACGGAATTCGATGCCGCCGAAACCGAGCTGAAAGCAGCGCAGCTCGCACAATAGTTTGCGCGACTAACCCACGGTCTTGCGGCCGACGCTGACATAGGTGAAGCCTGCCTCGGCCATCGCGGCCGGCCGGTAGATGTTTCGCAGATCGACCATCAAGGGCCGGGTGAGCAGGCTTTTGACGCGGGCGAGGTCGAGCGCACGGAATTCGTTCCACTCCGTCAGGATGACCACGCCGTCGGCGCCCGCGATCGCCTCGTAAGCGTCCTTGCAGGTCTCGATGTCGAGGAGCGTCCTGGCTTCGGCAGCGCCTTCGGGATCGTAGGCGCGGATGCGCGCGCCCTTTTCCCGAAGCCTGGGAATAATGACGAGGCTCGGCGCGTCGCGCATGTCGTCCGTATTCGGTTTGAAGGTGAGGCCGAGCACGGCAACCGTCCTGCCCTTGAGGTCGCCGAAGGCGTCGGCAATCTTCTCGGCCATGGCGAGCTTGCGGCTTTCATTGACGTTCATCACCGTTTCGACGATGCGCACCGGCGCGCCCGCCTGTTGCGACGTCTTCAGAAGCGCCAGCGTGTCCTTGGGAAAGCATGAGCCGCCGAATCCGGGTCCCGCATGCAGGAATTTGCCGCCGATGCGGCCGTCGAGACCGATGCCGCGCGCCACATCCTGCACATCGGCGCCTACCTTCTCGCAGAGATCGGCCATCTCGTTGATGAAGGTGATCTTGGTGGCGAGAAAGGCGTTGGCCGCGTATTTGATGAGTTCGGAGGTTTCGCGCGAGGTGAAGACGATCGGCGTCTCGTTCAGAAAGAGCGGACGATAGACCTCCTTCATGACGTTCCTGGCCTGCTCGCTTTCGGCGCCGACGACGATGCGATCGGGCCTGCGGAAATCTTCGATGGCCGAGCCTTCGCGCAGAAACTCCGGATTGGAGGCTACGTCGAACCGGGCATCCGGACGCAGTTTGCGAATGATCTCCTCGACCTTGCGCCCGGTTCCCACCGGCACCGTCGATTTGGTGACGACGACGGTATAGCCGTTCAGCGCGCGGGCGATTTCTTCGGCGGCGCCGAACACGAAGCTGAGGTCGGCGTGGCCGTCGCCGCGACGGCTTGGCGTACCCACCGCGATGAACACCGCGTCGGCCTGGGAAACCGCAGCTGCCAGATCGCCGGTAAAGGATAGCCGGCCCGCTCGCGCATTCGTCGCCACCACTTCGTCCAGACCAGGCTCGAAGATGGGAATGCGGCCGGCATTGAGATCGGCGATCTTGCCCTTGTCGCTGTCGATGCAGACCACGTCGTGGCCGAACTCCGACAGGCAGGCGCCGGACACGAGGCCGACATAGCCGCTGCCGATTATTGCGATATGCATGAACGCCTCCCTGCGACGAGTTCGCTACTCTAGAATTTGACGCTGTTGAGGATGGCACGGAGCGAGGGCGCAATATCGGGCCGCTGCAGTCCGACGGCGATGTTGGCATGCAGGAAACCCACCTTGTCGCCGCAGTCGTAGCAGGGGCAGCCGGTGCGCACGGCATGGAACGGCATGCGGCCGATCAGCCGTGCCATGGCATCGGTCAACTGGATCTCGCCGCCGGCGCCCTGTTCCTGGCGATCCAGCTCGACGAAGATTTCCGGCTGCAGGATGTAACGCCCGATGATGCGCAGCCGCGACGGCGCGCTTGCGGGGTCCGGCTTCTCGACCACGCCCTTGACTTCGATGATATTGCCCCTGGTCGTGCCCGGATCGATGATGCCGTAGCGCCTGGTGTCTTCGAGCGGGGTTTCCTCCGCCGCCACCACAATGCCGCCGCCCACCTCGTCATAGGCCTGCATCATCACCGAGAGCCCCGAAGGCTTGCCGACCAGAAGATCGTCCGGCAGCAGCACCGCGAAAGGCTCGTTGCCGACAAAATGCCGCGCCGACCACACCGCATGGCCAAGGCCCAGCGGCTTCTGCTGGCGCGTGAAACTGACCGAGCCCGTCGTCGGCAGCCCCTCCAGAAGGCTGTTGAGCTCCGCCGTCTTGTCGCGGGCCGTCAGCAGGGCTTCCAGCTCATAGGCGTGGTCGAAATGATCCTCGATGATGTGCTTGCCGCGGCCGGTGACGAAGATGAACTGCTCGATACCGGCTTCCATGGCCTCTTCGACCGCATACTGCACCACCGGCTTGTCCACCACGGGCAGCATTTCCTTGGGTACGGCCTTGGTGGCCGGCAAAAAGCGCGTGCCCATCCCGGCAACAGGCAGGACGGCTTTGCGGACGCGTTGGGTGTAGGTCATCTTTTGGTGCGTGTGACATTCATTGGAAGTCCCGCACTCATGGCATAATCAAGGGCTTATCGTCCACTTGCGAAGGCGGTGGTACGCCGTTCCGGCTGTGTAGTCCCGGCAACAGCGATCCGGAAAGCGTCCTCGACCCTGTCCTCGCCGCGCTTCGGTATCGAATCCGTCCCACAGCCCGACTCGCGTCTCGCAACACGGCCCGTCACCAGTTCGCGGGGCCGGACGCCCGGCAGGCTGTCGAAGAAGTGGCCGGCGATGAAGTCGACGTCATCGTCGCGTGCACAACAGCTCGGATCGACGCTATTTCGCGGCAGCCTCCTTCACGGCGGCGATTGCGCAGATGATATGATAAAATGAACTCGCGGGCGCCGGTTCTTCAATGAATTTGTCGTTCGGCTGAAGCTTGTCGCGCCAAATCCCGACAACGGGCGTATCCAAATAGCGCAATAGGACTCTCGAGGCCTCAACGGCCTCTTTCAAGTAATGCGATCGCGTTTCTCCCGCTGCCGTTTCGGACAAGATAAGCGCCGCTTTGAGCCTCTCGGTCTGTGGCCAAAGGCGCGCAGAGTTGCGCGTTATATTGAAATGACCGTCCATTTCATCGACGGCGACGCCGCGCTCCCGATCAATGCCGCGCGTGCCCACCTCAAAGAGCTTTCGCGCAACACTCTTTGCCCGATCGTCGTTGCGCATGCGGGCCCAACGCTCCAATAGCCACGCCCATTCGAATTGATGCCCCGGCTCAACGATACGGCCCTGCGGACCGGCATGCGGCCTCCACAACTCGTCGAAATATTCACGCACGAAGCCGCCATCCGGGTCGACGAACTTTGTCAGGCAGAGCGACGCCATTTCATCGGCGAGCCGATTCCAGTTTGCCGATTGGCCGATCTCGCACCAGGCGAGTGCGGCCTCAAAGAGATGCATGTGAGGATTCGACTGGAATGCATGAGGGGACGTTTCGACAAAACCGCCCCTCTCACTGCTCCGCAGTCGATAAAGCTGTGCCAGGACGTTTTCCGCCTCAATCCTACTCTGGTCGCGGGGCGCAACGCGATACAGCCATGCCATCGCGAGAAGCGCGAACGCCTGGTCATAAATTGTTACGGCGTCATCGATGACGCGCCCTGCCGGCGACACCAGAGTGCAGAATAGCCCCTGCGCATTCTTGTGATGATTGTTCAAAAACGCCAACCCGTGCTTCGCCGCATCCCGCCATGGTCCAACCCATCCAAGTGCCCCCGCCATCGCGTAAACAAAACTCTGTCGACCCTGCACGCGGGCACGCCGCGGAACCTCTGTCGGACGACCGTCCAAGCCGACCAGCTCCTGGAATCCCCCACGCTGATGATCGGCGCCCACATCCCACCAAAAGGGCAACGCCGCTTCGCGGAGCCAGCGATCAAGACCGCTCGCGATAGAATGAAATTCGTTTTCCACAAGCAACCCCGGCAATTGCGAAATTGATCTCGTCGTGCAATATCCACAGTCTGAATTGTTTGTCGACCGGGCTCAAATTGTCGTCAACCACGCTCCGACCGGACGCCCGCGCCCGGCGAAATCGTTGACGAAACGCCGCTCACGAAGATGAAGCGTCAGGGCCGATTATTTGAACCATTCCGGATCAAAAAGTGAAACAAGATAATGAAATTATTGTCGTACGCCTGCACGACGGACTCGGAAATCAGCTCTTTCAATATGCTGGCGCCCGGCAAATCGCGCAAACGCGCGGCGCAACACTACTGCTTGACGGCACATCGGCATTCGCCCATGACCGAAGATACGGTGCCCTCTGTCAGCTACAGCATTTTGCAATAAAAGCGACTTTCGCGCCCAGGCGCTACTGCGACCAGCCGCCGTTCGGGCGACAAATCCATGATCTTCGGAACTCGCTGTCGCGGCATCTTCCGTTGAGGCATCGGTGCATCGTGCGCGAGGCCGATTTCGAGGCCATGTGCGAGGGGGCGGCAGTGCGACGTCTCGTGTGGCTTGAGGGTTATTGGCAATCCCCACGCTATTTTTCCTCGATCACGAGCGAAATTGCCCGGGAGCTCGCCGTCGTTTCGCCCCTTTCCGAGAATTCCATGGCGGTGCATAAGGAAATACTGGCGACCAACGCCGTTTGCCTGCACGTGCGTCAAATGCACGGCGCCCATCACAACTTCAACGCGCCGCCGCCCGCACGAATACCGCAATTGCCTTTCTCGTATTACGAAGAGGCCGTTGAGCGGCTTGTTGCGCGAGAAAGGCAGCCCACATTTTTTTGCTTCGCGGACAATTTCGAGTGGATCCGGGAGCGCTGGAAATTTCCCTATCCGATTCGTTTCGTCGAGCGCGATCTTCCGAGGGAAAGAGCTTACGAAGACATCGCATTGATGAGTTCGTGCCGACATTTTGTGGTCGGAAACAGCACGTTCAGCTGGTGGGGAGCCTGGCTTTCCCGGTCGAGCGACAAATATGTCGTGGCTCCATCGAACTTGGGGGCGGTTCCGTGGGGTTCGGAGCCTGCGTTGTTTCCCAAGGACTGGGACATTCTGGATATTCACGATGTTACGAATTCACG
>Ga0302325_10017274_pt1 | contig 15256 bp, 12 predicted proteins | sample Palsa_T0_2_FD_201948 | JGI IMG/M metagenome (GOLD analysis project Ga0302325, IMG submission 201948) | Peat permafrost microbial communities from Stordalen Mire near Abisko, Sweden - Palsa_T0_2 | ecosystem: Environmental > Terrestrial > Soil > Palsa > Peat permafrost | place: Sweden: Abisko... | reverse complement strand
GACAAAATCGGGCCGCTGATAGCGTCCGCCATAGATTCGAAATAGCTTCCAGAAACGGGGCCAACTGCGTTCTAAACCCGATCCGTCAATAATGCCGATAGGACAAGTGCGGCATGTTTTAGACCCGGAAAATTCGCCTCGACGAAGACATTTTTTGACGGCTCGTCGTGCCGGTATTTGCACCACATTAAACCACTATAAGCCTCGCGTTTGCATCATCCAGCACACTAAATCGAAATTTGGATTTTTGATGAAATTCGCAAATGACTCGTTACCAACTACTTATACATTTTACCCGTAACGAGGGTTCGATTCCGTTCACCCACTCAATTGATAATCAATGACTTACAAATAAGTGCAAGCAAAGTGCTAGTAAAATGAGGCTGTTTTTGCGCGAGAATTGTAGTTTTATTATTTACAGTGATTGGAGCCGGCAATCTTCTGCTGCTGCCCCTTGGCGATGGTCGAAAACCGCTTCGCCTCCAACTCCTGATACTCGCGTATCAGCCATTTGAGAGGATGCCCCAGCCCGCGGTGGGGCTTTCCTTCCTTTGTCTCGGCCATCAAAACCTCTGGACTTGCGCTGCCTAAAATGGCCGCAACAACGCGGACTTCACGAAACAGCGCCTGCTCAACGCGGCGTCGATTTGGTTCGTCGAATCGAATCGGCTTGTTTCATCTATTGTCATGCGCACAAACGTTCCTCTTCGGCACGCGTGGCGTCATCTGGCTTGTCAGAGCCTACATTGCTGGGTGACTTAAAGTCGTAGTTCCGCGCGAGGAAGTGGTAGATGGCGGAAAAATCCTTGTCACCGTCTCCTTCCCGAATGGCGAAGCGATAGATCTCCTTGGCCACGTTCGTCAGTGGCAGGGACACGCCTGTTTCGTAGGCGCTGACCGAGGCAAGGTGCAAATCTTTTTGCAACCAACGCAGGAGAAAGTCTGCGTCCTCAAAATTTCCGTTTTCGATTCGCCCTCTCTTTGTCGCAACGAAGGGCGCGGCCGCCGGCCCGCCCAATACTGCTTCAAACAGAATCTCAAGAGGCAGGCCAAGAGACCTGCCTAGAACCAGCCCTTCGGCAAAAACGGCCATGGTGGTGCCAAGCAATTGGTTCATGACCATTTTGAGAGAAGCCCCCGTTCCTTGTCTTCCACCGTGAACAATCCTGCTGCCCATGCATTGGAAAAGCGAGCGGCAAGCTTCCACATCGGCAGGCTCACCGCCAACCCAAAAAATGAGCTTGCCGAGAGCCGCTGGTTCCTTGGAACCGGTAACGGGCGCATCAAGGAAACGAATTCCCAACGCACGCGCTTGTGCTGCCATCTCCATCGAGAATGACGGATTGACAGTGCTGCAATCCACCCAGAATCGGCCCGGCGCAAGACTTGGAAGAAATCCGTCCTGGCCCAAGGCCGCTTCCTTGACGGCCTCGGGGTGCGCCAGCATCGTAATGACGACCTCCACTTGTGCCGCCAAAGCGGCTGGGGAGTCAGCCCATGCAGCGCCGCCCGCTAGCAAGTCCGCCGCCTTTCCATGTGACCGATTGTAAACGACCAGCGAGTGACCGGCTTTTTGCAGATTGGCCGCCATGCGGCTGCCCATGATGCCGAGACCGATAAAACCAATTTTCATAGACCCTCCTTTTGTTCAAGCCACGAGCTGCGGAATCGTTTTAAGCTCCTCCAGTTCCGATCCGGTCAAGCGAATTTCTGCGGCGGCAACCATGTCGTTGACCTGCTCCGGCTTGCGTGCGCCAACGATGGCGGCGGTTACGGCGGGATTATGCAACGTCCACGCTACTGCCACTGCGCCGGGTGATTTGCCGTGTCGCTGTCCGATCGCGCGCAAACGTTCGACTAACGCCAGGTTGAACGATAACTCCGGCTCAGTGAAATCGGGATGGCGTTTGCGCCAATCGTCCTCGGGCAGGCTGGCAATCCGTTCCCGCGTCATGGCGCCCGTCAACAGTCCCGAGGCCATCGGCGAATAGACAATCACGCCGATGCCGGCGCCGAGGCAAAAGGGCAGAATGTCCGTCTCCACATCGGGATGCACCAGTGAGTAGCGCGGCTGCAAAGATGTGATCGGTGCGATCTCGAGTGCCCTTTCCATCTGTGCGACATCGAAGTTCGAAACGCCTATGTAGCGCACCTTGCCTTGGCGTTGCAATTTCGCCATCGTGCTCCAACCTTCTTCGAGTTCCTTTGTGTCGTCGACGGGCCAATGGATTTGGTAGAGGTCGATGGTGTCAACCTTCAGCCGGCGAAGACTATCTTCGCATTCCTGTTGAATGGAAGCGGCCTTGAGGACTTCAAGGGGACGGCCTTGCGCGTCCCAGCGCAGGCCGCATTTGGTGAAGACGTAAGGGCGCGGTCCCGGCCAACTCTCCAAAGCGCGGGCTACAATTTCTTCGGAGTGGCCCAGGCCGTACACGGCGGCCGTGTCAATCCAGTTCACACCCAACTCCAACGCCAGGTGAATGGCGGCGACGGAATCGTCATCGTTTTGTTGTCCCCAGGCGAATTGCCAGCCTCCGCCTCCGACGGCCCATGAGCCGAAACCGACGGGCGTGATGAACATATCCGAGTTTCCAAGTTGTTTCGATATCATTTGATTCAATACTTTTGCTTTCATATTTCCTTTCCTTGGCACGACGGTGCCAAAATCTCAAGTTTCATTCATTGCTGTTTCGATTCCTGCCAACCGCCGCCGAGTGATTTCACCAGCGTGACCGAGGCCACGAGCTGTTGGCCGCGCAGTTGCACCGTGCTGAACTCGATGTTCAACTCGGTGCTCTCCGCAGTCGCCACGTCGAGGTATGTGGTGAGACCATCACGGTATCTGTTGTTGGCGATTTCCAGTTGTTTGCGGGCCGCGATCAGGGCGTCACTTTGCGCATCATATTGGCTGGCAAGGAAACTTTGGGCCGCGAGGTTGTCTTCAACCTCGGAGAAGGCTGTCAGCACGCTTTGGCGGTAACTGGCTACCATTTCTTCGTAAGTGGCCTTGGCCAGGCGCAATCCGGCGCGGAGTCTGCCGCCTTCAAAAATCGGCAGGGTCATGGACGGTCCCACCGCCCACATCCGGCTGGAATAATTGAACAAGGTGCCCGCGTTCACACTCTCCAGGCCAGTCAAGCCGTTCAACTGAACGGTCGGAAAAAAGGCCGCCTTGGCCACGCCGATGCCGGCGTTGGCGGACGCCATGCGGCGTTCGGCAGCGGAAATGTCCGGCCTTCGTTCCAATAATTCCGAAGGCAGCCCCGACGCAATCAAGGGAGGCGCGGCGGAAAGGGAGCGCTCCGGAATGCGGAAGGTCGCGGCGGGCTGTCCGACTAACAGCGCCAAGGCATGCTCCAGTTGCGCGCGCTGGAGCGCCACGGCCGGGATTTGGGCCTGCGTGGTTTTGAGCACCGTTTTCGCTTCCGCGACGTCCAGATCGGTCGCCACACCGCCGTTGCGCCGATCGACGGTCAAATCGTACGAGGTGTTGAAGACTTTGACACTGGAGCGGAGAACCGCCTGCTCAGAGTCCAAGGCTCGCAGCGTGAAATAATCGAGAGCTACCTCCGCCTGGATGGTTAGTTTGATCGCCTCCAGGTCATCGGCGCTGGCGCGGGCCTGGGCGCGGGCGGATTCAACGCTGCGCCGCACACGACCCCAGAGATCGACTTCGTAGCTTAGATCCAGCGGCACCGTAAAATCGTTGAAGGTGCTCGGCTGCCCAATGGGTTGTCCTGTGGTCGTCAGTGGAGCATTGGGCGAAACCCGCTGGCGGGTGGCTGAAAAACCTCCGCCCACGTTTGGAAACAGGCCCGCGCGCGCGACATCCATGGTGGCCCGGGCCTCTGCGAATTGCGCCACTGCTACTTTAAGTTGCTGGTTTGCAGCGACTGCCTGGGATTCGAGGCCGCTTAGTTCGGGATCACCAAAGACTTCCCACCAGTTGCCCTTGGATAATTGTCCTTGCGGCTGGGCGACTTTCCAGCCGTTGGTCGCGTTGGCGTAGGCCGGCGGAATGGTCGTTGCCTCGGGGCGATGATAATCCGGCCCGACAGCACATCCTGCCATGAGCGTCCAGGCCGCTAATGACAGTCCAAGCTTCGTGATTGAGGTGGGCCGTTTCATAATCAATTTGCCGCCACGGGATTGGCCGTGTCTTGGATGCGCACTTTAACTCCATCGACCAGCGAATCGGTGGGATTGGCAATGACACGGTCGGCTGAGGTCAAACCACCCAGGATTTCGATGTTTTGTCCGAAGTCGCGACCAACCTTGACCGGGCGCAATTCAACCGTTCCATCCGGGCGGACCACGCCGACTTGCAAACCCAGCGAACGAAAGATCAACACATCGGAAGGCAAGGTCATGGGCGGATTCTTACTATGGGGCTTAAAGTTAATTTCGCCATAGCTGTAGGGCAGGATTTGGTTTTTCGAGTTGTCCACCTCAAGCTCCGTCAACAGCGTGCGCGAAGAAGTAGCGATGGATTCCGAGGTGGTAATGACTTTTGCGTCGAACACCAAGCCCGGGCTTTCCGGCGTGGTCAAGGTGGCCGTTTGCCCAGGCGCAACGTCAAGCGCGTAAGGTTCCGGCACATGCACATAGACGCGAAGTTTTCCCGTTTGGGCAACATGAAACAATTCCTGGCCGCCGCTGCCCGCTACAATCAGATCGCCAATATCCACCTCACGCCTGGTGACGGTGCCGTCGAAAGGAGCGATGACGCGCTGGAACGACACCAACTCTTCCAAGCGCCGCACATTGGCGCGCTCGGCCTCGACACTGGCGGCCGCCGTTTCGCGTCCGGCTGCCTTTTCCGCGGCTTCCTGCTCGGAAACCGACGCCGTTTTAAGCAAGGCCTGCCACCGCGCATCGGTCGTCTCGGCAAGGTGAAGGTTGGCTTGGGCCAGCACCAGTTGCGCCTTAGCTTGGTCGAGTTGTTGGTCTAAGTCCGGCGTCTCGATTTCAGCCAGTAATTGACTGGCTTGAATATGCGCCCCGATGTCCGCCACCCAGTCTTTGAGGTAGCCATTGGCGCGAGCATAGATGGATGCTTCCCGCCAGGGCCGGATCTCTGCCGGCAAGATCAGCCCGTCCACCATTTTAAGCGGAGTAAGCGAGACTACAGAAACGGTCGGGATGGCAAGTTGGTTCATGTCTGCGGTGGCCGTCCGGCGTTCATGCCAACGCGGAAAGAACCCAATCAGGAGACCACCGATGACAATGAGCGTAATGATGATGACTACACTGCTCATTCGTTTAGACGAAGAGGTTGCGACAGGTGCAGGCCGCGGTTCCCGTTCAGTCTCTTGCGGCGTGGCCTTTCGTTCGCCTTGTAATTCGGTTGCGCCGTTTTGCTGAAATTCAATTCGGTTCATAGAGTTATCCTTACGCATTGGCCTGAGCCGGGATCATGGTTTGCGCTGGTGCTGGCTGGTCGGACGGGTGCTTTTCCGGCACAGAGACTTTTCGGTGCAGGACACTGAACACCACCGGAACAAAGAACAGAGTGGTGGCGGTGGCCAACACCAGGCCACCGATGACCGCGCGGCCCAAAGGCGCGTTTTGCTCGCCGCCGTCCCCCATCCCCAGCGCCATCGGCACCATCCCGATAATCATCGCCATCGCCGTCATGAGAACCGGTCGCAGGCGCCCGACGCCAGCCTCCCAGGCTGCGTTCAGCGGCGTCATTCCCTCCTGGAGATGCTCACGCGCGAAGGTCACGACGAGCACGGAATTGGCCGTGGCCACGCCCAGACACATGATGGCGCCCATCATAGCCGGAACGCTCAGTGTGGTCGCGGTGAGGTAAAGTCCCCAAACGACACCTGCCAGCGCCCCGGTCAAGGCGGTCAAAATAATGAACGGGTCAAGCCAGCTTTGAAAATTGACCACCAACAGCAAATAGATGAGCGCAATCGCCATCACCAGGCCGACGCTCAAACCCAGGAAGCTGGAACGCATGGTTTCCGCCTGTCCGCGCATCCTGATCGTGCTCCCGCGCGGCAGGGCTTTTTGCGCCTGCGCGAGGATGGGATCAATATCCTTAAGCACCCCGCCGAGGTCGCGGTTGCCGACTCCACCAAAGACATCCACCACCGGCACGAGGTTGTAGTGCGAATAAATCGGCTGGCTGTTGGTGCGTGTGAAAGCGGCCAGATTGGCCAGCAATTGCTCATTGCCGAGGCCTGCCTGGCCGGCGGTCACGGGCATGGAATTGAGATCGGAGAGCGATGTCATCCGGTACTCCGGCACGCGGACGTTGAGCAAATATTGGACCCCCACATACGAATCGAGCCAGAAGTTGGGCCTCACCTGGGTGCTGCCGTTCAGATTGAGCAGCACCGAATTGGCGATGTCCTGCTCAGCAAGGCCAAGCTCGGAAGCCTTCGTCCGGTCAATGGCGAATTCAAATCGCGGCAAATCCGACGGTTGCTGGACCCGCACGTCCAATGCTCCGCGCACATGGCGGATTTTGTCCGCAATATCGTCGGCGATTTTGTGGTTGTCAGCCAGGTCACGACCCAGCAATTGGATGTCAAAGGGAGCGGGCAGGCCAAAGTTGAGGGTCTGGCTGACGATGTCCGCCGGCAGGAAGTAGAACGTGACGCCGGGAAAATCACGATTGAGCGAAAGGCGCAAACGCCGCACATACTCGGGTGTCGGCCGATGCCCTTCGCGGAGCGAGACCATGATGTCGCCATCGGCTGTTCCCGACACTCCGCTGTCGTTATAGCTCAGATTCATTTGCGAGGCCGGCAGGCCGATGTTGTCAATAATACCTTGGAGTTCCGTCGGGGGAACTTCGCGGCGAATGGCCGCTTCCACGTGATCGATCAGCACGGCCGTCTCCTCGATGCGAGTGCCGGTATGGGCGCGCACATGCAATCGAAATATTCCCGCATCAACACTCGGAAAAAAATCCTGTCCCAGAACGGGGATGAGGAGCAACGAGGCCGCGCAAAGAGCCAGAAACGTCCCCCCGAAAGCCAGCCGGCGAGCCAGCACCCATGCGAGCAAGCTTCGATAGTGTTCGCGGAAACGATCGAAGCGTTGCTCGAAGGCATTTCCCAGTATGGCGAAGGGGCGCACCCACGGCTTGACCTTGGCGGGATCGGCGCCGTGACCTTGATATTGCAAGTGTTGGTAGAACCACATCAAGAGCGTCGGAACAAGCGTGCGAGTTAGCGCGTAGCTGGCCAGCATGGCGAATACGACCGCCTCCGCCAGTGGCAAAAACAAGTAGCGCGCCACGCCGCTCAGAAAGAACATGGGAACGAACACAATGCAGATGCACAGTGTCGAGACAAACGCCGGCAGGGCAATTTCCTGCGCGCTGTCAAGAATCGCCTGAATGGCCGGTTTGCCCAGCGCCATCTGTCGGTGGCAGTTTTCGATCTCGACGGTGGCGTCATCCACCAAAATGCCGACCGCCAAAGCCAGCCCGCCCAGCGTCATCAGGTTGATCGTTTCCCCCAGCGCGCTGAGGATCGCGAGCGAGGCCAGAACGGCAAGCGGGATGGAGATGGTAACGATAACCGTGCTGCGCCACGAACCCAGAAACAACAGCAGCATGATGGCCGTCAGGCTGGCTGCAATGACGCCTTCGCGGACGACGCCGCTGATCGCGGATTTTACGAAGATGGATTGATCGGCGAATGTCTTGACTTCCAGATTTTCCGTGACCGTGTTCATCACCTTGGCCATGGCGTCCTTGATGCCGGCGACGACTTGGAGAGTCGAAGCGTCGCCGTGTTTAAGAATGCTGATAAGTGTGCTGCGAACCCCATCCTGCCGGACAATGTTCGCCTGAGGCATAAATCCGTCGCGCACCTGGGCGACGTCCTGCACACGAATGACCGCTCCTCCCACGGTTTTGATCGGCATTTCGTTGAGCCGCTTGATCAGGCTGGGGCTGGTATTGAGATCGACCGGGTACTCGTTGGCGCCCACTTTGGCCGTTCCGCTGGGAAACACCAGGTTCTGGAAGCTCAAGGCATCAACCACGTTCTGTTGAGAAAGATTTTCTGCTTCCAGCGCCTTTGGGTCCAGATCAACCGAAACCACCCGCACTTTGCCGCCGTAAGGCAAAGGAATGCCCACGCCGGGCACGCTGATAAGCCCTACTCGGATGGTATTTAAGGCGACATCGTAAGTTTGCTCCTCAGAAAGTGTCTTGCTGCTGATGCCATATTGCATGATCGGCACGGTGGAGGCGTTGTATTCGATGACGAGGGGCGGCGTGGTACCAGGCGGAAGCTGTTTCAGGATGGTTTGCGAAACGGCGGTGATTTGCGCCACGCCTGCTTCGGGAGAGACGCCCCGTTGGAAGAACACTTTGATGACGCCGACGCCATCGTAAGCCGTGGATTCGATGTGCTCGATATTGTTCACCGTCGTCGTAAGGGCGCGTTCTTCGGAATAATTCAGGCGCTGTTCAATGTCCCTCGCTGTCAGGCCGGCGTATTGCCAAATAATGCTGACCACGGGAATGTTAATGGACGGAAAGATATCCGTGGGCGTTTGCAGCAGGACAAAGGGAGTCACCAACAGAAGAAGGATGGACGCCACCACAAACGTGTAGGGGCGGCGAAGGGCTAATCGGACGATCCACATAGCATATCCTCCATTTTGAAATGTTTTCGAGTTGGGTAATAGCGCTCGTCAATGCCTCGTTGCCGTGGGAAGAACGCCATTCTCCCGATTACGGCTACGTTCTTCAAATATGCCAGGAGCGATAATCCAGCATTGGACGTCCGCGCCCTCTCAGCAACCAATAACACGAGCGCGCCATCCTGATCTTCGCCGCGCAATCTGAAACAAAGGCTCAACCACACTTTTACATGAGAAGGCAATGTTCGATCGCCCTGAACCGCGAACACGATAATATCCGAATTGCAAGCGCTGCGAGCAGCCACCACACCCGGGATCGGCATATCCAATTCATCGAAATTATACGATTGCTGGTCGAATTCGGAATCTGAAACTACGTGCCGGATAAGTATTTCGGCGCTTTCGGCGCTGGCATCATCATCGAAGACGACACAGATCTTTATCGGACGCTCGGTTGCCCTTGCGGGCGGACGTGCCTGATCGAGGCTAACCGGGCACATACATAAATTTTGTTCATTCATAAGCAGGTCACAAATGTTCAGGTCTCAGAGGCCGGTCGCCCCCACACCCTTGAACCCTTATCCCAAGCCCAGCCCCTTTTCCCTTGCTCAACCCCGTATCGCTGCCCAATCCCTTATCCATTGTCGCCGGCCCCTGAGGCCTGAACAGTTGCCACAGGAGTTAACGCACGCGCCATGCCAACCAGGGATCTCTTCGACCGCTTTCGTCGCATCCACCGCTCCTGCAAGGACTTAAACATGAAATGGGTTTCCCAACCCGTGTCCGGACAAGCTCGCAATGCCGGCTCCAAGCGACAGACCTTTGACATCCCGTCAAAAAGTTGTCGCTACCAAAACGACAAGTCCCGCCTAATGCGGCTTTCCGACTCTGATGCAAACCGCCGGTAAAAGCTGCTTGACCAATACTTTGGAGGCGCGAAACTCCAACAATGGCGACCCTAGTGCAAGCCGAGAAATCCGACCGCTCCCCTTCCGGGGTTTTGAAAAGCGCCGTCACCCTCATTTCGGTTGCCGCGGCGGTCATCTTCACAAGAGTGCTGCAACACTATTGGCCGTCCGAAGCCTTCGCCTCGCTGTTTTTGTGCGCGATTTTGTTCAGCGCCTGGCGCGGCGGCTTGTGGCAGGGCCTGCTCGCCATCATACTCTCCGTTTTGGCTTTCAATTATTGCTTCCTGCCATCAAGCCACACCATGGCGTTGGATTTGAACCAAGTGCCGCGCTTCATAGCTTTCGTGTTGTGTGGTTTGTTGATCGCTTTTCTGGCGGCTTCGCAAAGGAACAGTATAGCATCGCTCCGGCGGACGCGCGATGATCTGGCCGCAAAAGTGGAGGAGCTTAACAAAATCAACGAGTCATTGGATTCTGAGAACGCTCAACGCAGGCTGGCTGAACGGGCGCTCGAACGCAGCAAGGCCTATCTGGCCGAGGCCCAAAGACTCAGCCGCACCGGCAGTTTCGGCTGGCAGGTCGCCGCGGGCGAACTCTTCTGGTCAGAGGAAACCTTTCGCATCTTCCAATTCGACCCAAAGACCAAACCGACCGTGGAACGTGTTTTTCAAAGCGTTCTTCCAGAGGATGCAACGCGCGTCAAAGAAACCATCGGGCGCGCGGCGCAGGATGGAAAGGATTTTGATTATGAACATCGCCTGTTGATGCCGGACAGCTCAGTCAAACATGTCCGCATTGTGGCTCATGCCGAAAGAGATGAGTCGGGCAAAATCGAGTTTGTTGGGGCGGTGATGGACGTCACAGCGGCAAAGGAGGCGCAGGAAAAGATTCGCCTGGTTATCAACACGGTTCCGGGACTGCTCTGGACAGCGCGGCCGGACGGCTGGGTGGACTTTCTCAACCAACGCTGGCTGGATTACACCGGAATGACCTTGCAACAGGGGCTGGGGTGGGCATGGCAGCCGGGGTATCATCCCGACGATCTTGGAGCCGTGTTAAGCAAATGGCGAGCCGCGGTGGCGGAGGGAAAACCACTCGAGGTTGAAGCGCGCCTTAGAAGGTTCGATGGAGAATACCGGTGGTTCCTAAAACGCGCTTTTCCCCTGTTTGACCGCGCCGGACGCGTTCTTGGTTGGTACGGCGGCAACATTGAGATCCACGACCTAAAGCGGGCGGAAGAGGCGTTGCGCCGGAGCGAGAGTTACCTGACGGAAGCACAGAGGATCAGCCATACGGGCAGTTGGGCCAGGGTCTGCGCCACCCGTGAGTTAAGTTATATGTCCGAAGAATGGTACCGTGTTCTAGGTATTGATCCGCACGAAGGCCAGCCGGAATTAGAAGAATTCCTGAAGCGCGTCCATCCAGATGATCAAGCCAAAGTCAGGGAGATAACCACACGAACCGCCGGGCCTCAGAATGTGGAGTACGAAATGGATTACCGAATCATTCATCCTGGCGGCGACATCAGGCACATCCATACAATAGGCCATCCCGTTTTCAGTCCCTCCGGCGATGTCGTCGAATTCGTCGGCACCGTGATGGATGTGACGGAGCGCAAACTTTCAGAAGCCTTGTTGTCCTCTGAAAAACACATTCTCGAATTGATCGCCAGTGGTGCTCCTTTGCCGGCTGTCCTGAACGATTTGTGCAACACGATTGACGAACAGTCCCCTGGCGTGATCTCGACAGTTCTTTCATCGGATGCGGACGGCCAAAAACTTTGGCCCGTGGCTGGCCCCGGCGTTCCCGAAGGCTGGACTCGCCTGGTTTCTCCTGTGGCCATCGGCCCCTGCGCCGGTTCCTGTGGCACGGCGGCGTATCGCAGGGAGACGGTCGTGGTTTCCGATATTGCCACTGACCCGCTTTGGACGGACTTTCGCGAAGACGCGCTGACTTATGGTTTGAAAGCCTGTTGGTCCAGGCCAATCATGTCCACCACCGGCTCAGTGCTGGGGACATTTGCCACGTACTATGGCGAAATTCGCAGTCCCAGCAAACGTGATCTTTTGTTGATCGAGCGGGCCACCCACCTGGCCCAGATCGCAATCGAGCGGGATCGCGCGCAGGATTCGCTCCGCAAGGCGCAGGAAAGCCTGGCGCACGCGACGCGTGTCACGATGATGGGCGAATTGACCGCGTCGATTGCCCATGAAGTCAATCAACCTCTCGCCGGAGTTGTCAACAACGCCAATGCCTGCATCAGCCTTTTGCCTGAGGGCGCTCCCGACCTGGAAGAAGTTCGTCAGGCGCTGGCCGAGATCATTGAGGATGCCGACCGCGCCAGTGATGTCATCACGCGGGTCCGAAAGTTGGCCAAAAGGGCGCCCATCGAAAAGTCCCTTCTGGATCTTAGGGATGTCGTCAAGGATGTGCTGGTGCTTGCTCGTTATGAATCCGCTGCTCGCCAAATCACGATCCGCACCGACTTGCCCGCGGACTTGCCGTCTGTTGCAGGAGATCGTGTGCAGCTCCAGCAGGTATTGCTTAATTTGGTCATCAATGGGATGGATGCGATGAAAGAAATTGAGGAATCGAAGCGGGTCCTGTTGATTGGCGGGCATCGCGAAACCAGAGATGGACGCCCTGAGACATTGGTTGGCGTGCAAGACGCGGGCACTGGATTTAAACCTGGGGAAGCGGGCCGTCTCTTTGAGGCTTTCTATACCACGAAACCGCAGGGGATGGGAATGGGGCTGGCCATCAGCCGCTCCATCATCGAAGCCCACGGCGGTCGTCTGTGGGCCGAGCCAAACCAAGGTCCGGGAGCAACTTTTCTGTTCAGTCTGCCGGCCGCGGCGAAGTCGCTTGGCGAAGGCGGGCCGGCCGCCGGCCACGCCGTATCATGAACGAGGTCGAGCCTATCGTATTTATAGTTGACGACGATCTCTCCGTGCGTCGTTCCACCGAGCGTCTTGTTCGATCAGCCGGCTTCAATGCGCAATCGTTTGCTGCCGCCGGGGAATTTTTAAAGAATCCTCGTCCTGAAGGCCCGGCCTGTCTGGTGCTCGATGTGCGCATGCCGGGATTGAACGGCATGGACCTGCAACATGAGCTGAACCAAACTGGAATTCATATTCCCATCATTTTCATTACCGGACATGGCGACATACCGATGTCGGTGCGCGCGATGAAGGCGGGAGCGGTGGAATTCCTCACCAAGCCCTTCCGCAGTCAAACCCTGCTGGATGCCATCCGCGCCGCCATCGAGCGCGACCGATCGATGCACAAAGAACGATCTGAAGCCGGCGAATTGCGTCAACACTATGATCAACTCACTCCGCGTGAGCGCGAGGTGATGGCCTTGGTTGCGGCCGGAATGCTCAATAAGCAGATCGCCGGCGATCTTGCCACCAGCGAGCGAACGATCAAATTTCATCGCGCCCATATCATGCAAAAGATGAACGCAAAGTCGCTCGCGGATCTGGTCAGAATGGTTGAAAAACTTGGGACCACAAGCGATAGTCAGTAAGAATATACCTGTCCCAAAGGACAGGGGCCACTCCTGTCCCAAGATACAGTAGAACCCTTCTGTGAACCCCGCTATGGTGAGATATGACCGAAATTGGTCGGTAGCCAGCAATGAATGCGAAGAACAAAATATCTGAGGTGCCGCACGTATCAATCGTGGACGATGACATTTCGGTAAGGCGCTCGACCATGAGACTTCTCAGATCGTCCGGCCTTCAGGCCGAGGCTTTCGCATCGGCTGGGGAATTCCTCCAATCCAGCCTGATGGAGGAAACCGACTGCCTGGTGCTCGACCTGAGCATGCCCGAAATGGGTGGTTTGGAGTTGCAGCGGCGTCTGGCTGAAAACGGCCAGGTGATTCCCATTGTCTTCCTGACCGCGCGAGCCAGCGAAGAAGAGGAACGCCGGGCCATGCAAGCGGGCGCTGCCAGTTTTTTGCGCAAACCAGTCGGCAAAGAGGTGTTGCTGCACGCGATTCGTGCCGCGATCGAGGGTCCAACCAATTAATCACGAAAGGAATTATGACCACTGCAATAGATGAATTAGTAACGTCTTCTGCGAGGGAGATGAGTACCCACACTTTGGACGTCGAACGAGAGAATGCCTTGCCAATCGACCAAGGTTTGCCTCGATTGCTTTACGAATTGGCGGTGCGCCTTCCGGCACAACCGGATGTTCAAGCCTTGTGCGTTTGGCTTTACGAACCGACCGGCGAGACCATTCGCGTGCATGTATTGACCGTCGATCTTCCAGCCAAGCTCCGCGCGGGCCTGGACTTTCCCGCGGACGACTCCATTGCGGGTTGGGTTTGGAATCATCAGCAACCGCTCCTGATCAATACGGAGGCGGAGACGCGATTCCCGGAGTTTGCTCGGTTCCTTTTGCAAGGTGGAATAAAATCGTTCTGCGGAGTCCCTTTAATGATCGCCAACCGTCGCATTGGCGTTTTGGGACTGGCCAGCGTCAAACCCGATGCGTTCCATCAGTTCAAGCTCCAATTTGTGCAACGGGGATTTCCGGAAACCGCCAGCTCCGTGGGCAACCTTGCTAGTTTGCGGAGCCAGCTTAGGCATGATGGAGAGAACGACGATGAAATGTCTTCGCTTGAAGCAGAAATTCGGCCGGAGGATAAGTTTGAGGAAATTATCGGTCGAAGCGATTCTCTCCGGACCGCCTTGGATCAAGTCAAGATCGTGGCGCCGACGAATTCCACTGTTCTCATCCTGGGCGAAACCGGGACGGGCAAGGAACTGGTCGCTCGCGCCATCCACAACCGTAGCTCGCGCCGCAACCGTCCGTTCATAAAAGTGAATTGCGCTGCGATTCCTTCGGGATTGCTTGAGAGTGAATTGTTTGGCCATGAGAGGGGGGCGTTTACCGGAGCCATCGCGCGAAAGATTGGACGTTTCGAACTCGCCCACGGCGGCACCATTTTCCTCGATGAAATCGGCGATATTCCGCTTGAGTTGCAGCCCAAACTCTTGCGGGTGCTTCAGGAACAAGAGTTTGAACGGCTTGGCAGCACACAGACTACGAAAGTGGATGTACGCGTCGTGGCGGCCACCAGTCGCGATCTGCCGCAAATGGCAGCGAAGCGGGAGTTCAGAAGTGATCTCTATTATCGTTTGAACGTGTTCCCGGTGCGCTTGCCGGCGTTGCGGGAGCGTCGCGAGGACATCGCGCTGCTCGTGCGTCATTTTGTGGGTCTCTATGCCAAACGCATGAATAAACAGGTGGAGGGAATTACTCAGGAAGCGATGCGCGATCTCGTCACTTACCCTTGGCCCGGCAATGTGCGGGAATTGCAGAATTTCATCGAGAGATCCGTCATTCTTTCGCCTGGAAAAGTGCTGCAACCTCCCTTAGGCGAGCTGAAGCAGCCTGCCGACTGTGTGGGTGCTTGCGGCCAAAATGCCGAGCCCAGGATCAGGACCTTGAAAGATTCCGAGCATGAACAAATCCTGCAAGCGCTGGCCGAAACCAACTGGGTCATCGGAGGACCGAAGGGCGCGGCCGCCAGACTCGGATTGCAACGCACAACGCTGTTCTACAAGATGAAAAGGTTTGGCATCTCCCGCGCCCAAGCCTGACCAGGTAAGGCAAACGGATGAGCTGGCTCAATTGGGCATTGTTCTTAACACGGAACCATGCAGTAAAACAAATGAATTTCAACGCAAGGGCGCAAAAAACGCGAACATGCAAAA
>Ga0302325_10017273_pt1 | contig 15258 bp, 10 predicted proteins | sample Palsa_T0_2_FD_201948 | JGI IMG/M metagenome (GOLD analysis project Ga0302325, IMG submission 201948) | Peat permafrost microbial communities from Stordalen Mire near Abisko, Sweden - Palsa_T0_2 | ecosystem: Environmental > Terrestrial > Soil > Palsa > Peat permafrost | place: Sweden: Abisko... | reverse complement strand
GACGATACGGCGGGCCACCCACGTCCGGTCGGCCCCCTTCTGGCACGCCGTCCGCCTGACTGCGGCGGCGCTCGCCGGAACGGTGTTGTACCGGGTCACCAACCCTGAGGACGGGTTCTGGATCCCCGAGGCGGCGCTCTTCATCATGCGGCCCGAAATCCAGCTCACGAGACGGCGGGCCGTGCTCCGGATCCTCGGGAGCGTGTTCGGGGCCGTCCTGACCACCGTGGTCCTCGTTGCACTACGGCCCGACACGACGCTTCTGGCGGTCCTCGCCGTCGTCGCCAGCGCCATCGCCTTCTCGGTGCAGCGGGTGAACTTCGGCCTCTACATCACGTTCGTCACGTGCATCTTCGTCCTGCTCACGGCCTTCGGCGGGCTGCCCGCGCGCACGGCCATCTCGAACCGCGTCGTGGACAACCTCATCGGCTCGGCGCTCGCCGTCGCTGCGCTTTGGCTCTGGCCCACCCGGCCGCGTCGGCCCGCGTCATCGGAGTCCTGACCCCACTGGTGTCTGGCCCCTTCGGCGATGAGAAGGTGGCTGCCGCGAAGAGTCCGTCATCGCCGGGGTGGAGCACCCGGGTGTGCGCGGTCAGGGCAGGTCGGGGCGCGCCTGGCGCGCCGCCCAGGCCATGACCAGCTGCAGGGGGAGCCGCCCCCAGGCGACGACGCGGCTGTCCGACGGGCCGGGGTGGTGTCCCGTCCCGGCATCGAGGGCCATCTGGACGTTGGCCGGGAACACAGCCGCCAGGGTGGCGATGCTGGCGGCGGACGCCCAACGCGTGCGCCGGACCAGGCCGGCTGCACAGACGAGCTCGACCACCCCGCTGGCGTAAATGAGCTTGGTGTGGTGCTCCTCGGGGATGGCGCGCGGCATTATCGACGCGAAGACCCGCGGACGAACGAGGTGCACGACTCCGCTGGTGGCAAAGGCGGCGGCAAGGACCAGCGGGGCACGACGCCGGAGGCGAACCATCATCGGGACTGTACTGTGGCGGCGTGCCTACCCAAGTGACGATCGTCGGCGGCGGAAGCTATCAGTGGGGCCCGGAGCTGATGGCCGACCTCTTCGGGACGCCGGCGCTGGCCGGCATGCACCTCGTGCTCGAGGACATCGACCCCGCACCGTTACCCAAAATGGAGGCGCTCGCCCACAAGCTGAACGAGACCATGGGCGCCAAGGCGACGATCGCCACGACCACGGACCTCCATAGGTCGCTCGACGGCGCCGACTTCGTCATCGTGTGCATCTCGACCGGTGGCTTCCGGTCCATGGCGGTGGACCTCGACGTGCCGGCCACTCACGGCATCACCCAGACGGTGGGCGACACCGTGGGGCCGGGGGGCATCAATCGCGCCCTGCGCAACATCCCGGTCCTCGTCGGCATCGGCAAGGCGATGGAGGAGCGCTGCCCGGACGCCTGGCTCTTCAACATCACCAACCCAATGACGGCGTTGACCCGCTCCGTGTGCCGCGAGACCAGCATCAAGACGGTCGGACTCTGTCATGAGGTGGGCAACTTCTGCATGGACCTGGCCATCGCCCTGGGCCGGCCCCTGGAGGCGGTCTCGGCTTCGGTGACCGGGGTCAACCACTTCCCGGTGCTCACCTCGCTGGAGGTCGACGGCGCGGACGGCTTCGACGTGTTGCGCAACCTGGTCGAAGAGGTCGGCGGCCTCGCATCGCTGGCCCCGTACCCGGGGCGTCCGGAAGCCGAGACATTCTCCAAGCTGGACTTCGCGGAGCGGCACCTGTTCAAGCTGACGCTGCTCGACCGTTGGGGCACCTTCCCGGCGGCAGGTGACCGCCACATTGCGGAGTTCGTCTCGTTCGCCCTGACGCCCGAGTCCGAGTGGGGTGCGGCCTACAACATTGAGCTCAGCCCGATTGCGCGCCGCGAGGAGCACCAGGCCAGCTACATCGCCGACGTCGACGCCTGGCTGGCCGGCACGAAGGATCTGCAGACCTGGCAGTCGGGCGAGCTGCCGTCGCCCATGATCCAGGCCATGCTCACAGGCGATCCCTTCGAGGCCCCGGTGAACATCCCCAACACCGGTCAGGCCGTCGGACTGCCGGCGGACGCGGTGATCGAGTCGATCTGTGTCATCGACGGGGACGGCATCCGCGGCCGCGACCGCAGCGCGCTGCCCACCCCATACGACGAGATCGTCCGCCGCCACGTCGCCACCCAGGAGCTGACCGTCGAGGCGGCGCTCCGAGGGGACCGCACGCTGGCGGCCGAGGCCTTCGCTCTCGACCCATTGGCGGGCCGGGGGGACCTGCAGGTGACCGACGCCATGGTCGACGAGCTCCTCTCCGGCACGGCGGAGTGGCTACCCCAGTTCGCCTCACGCTGACCGGGACGTCGGGAGGAACGCGCATGCGTATCGGATTCATCGGGCTCGGCGCCATGGGCCTGCCCATGGCGGGCCACCTGGTCGCCGCCGGCCACGACGTGACGGTCGCCTCGCGCGGCCGTGGTCCGATCGACGCGGCCGTGTCGCGAGGTGCCGTCGACGGAGTTTCGCCTCTGGGGGTGGCCGAGGCCTCCGACGTGATCATGTTGTGCGTCCCCAACTCGCCCGAGGTGGTGGAGGTGGTCGACGCCATGCTGCCGGCGCTCGGCGTGGGCAAGACGGTCATCGACACGTCCACCATCGATCCCCAGGTGGAGCGGGCCCAACACGCCCGGGTGCGGGAGACGGGCGCGCGCTACCTCGACGCGCCGCTCTCGGGTGGCACGGCCGGTGCGCAGAAGGGCACGCTCACCCTCATGGTCGGCGGTGACGCCGAGACCCTGGCCGACATGGAGCCCGCGCTCGACCCCTTCGCCGGACTGATCGTGCACGTCGGTGGTCCGGGTATGGGCCAGGTCGTGAAGTTGTGCAACCAGGTGATCTACGCCGCACAGATGACCGCCACGGCCGAGGCGACCGCCATGGCAGTCAAGTCGGGAGTCGACCTGGAGAAGCTGCTGCTGGTGCTCACCCATGCCACCGGTGACTGCGTGGCGGTGAGGACGCGCCTGCCCGTGGCGGGGGTGATCCCCGAGAGCCCGGCGTCGAACGGATGGCAGCCCGGCTTCATGACCGATCTCATGGCCAAGGATCTCGACCTCGCTATGGCCTATGCCGTGCGCTGCGGAGTGTCGGTGCCGACGACCGCGACGGCGCGCCAGCTCCTGACGGCGGCCAGTTCTGCCGGCTACGGACGCGAGGACTTCTCCGCGGTGGCCAAGGTCGTGCTGGCGCTGGCCGGCGCCCAATGACGAGCACCTCCCCGCTGCCCACCCCCGCCCTGATTCTGGCTGCGGACCACCGGGCCCGCGCCGTGGTGACGACCGAGAACTGGGGCGAGTTCTTCGGGTCGTTGGCTCGGGCGCTGCCCTCCTGCGACGGGATCCTGGCCACCGCGCAGCCGCTGGCAGGGTTGGCGGCAGCCGGCCATCTCACGGCGCTGCACCGCACCTACTTGTCCATCAACCGCACCGGCCTGGCCGGCTCCGTCTTCGAGTTGGACGACCGGCTGGTGGCCAGCGTGCCGCGGGCCGCGGCCGAGGGCTGGTCGGGCGTGAAGCATATGACGCGCATCGACATGGACGACGCCGTCACGGCCTCGGCGCTCGAGCTGCTGGGCCAGGTGCTCGAGCAGTCCAAGGAGGCGGGCCTCGAGGCGCTGATCGAACCGTTGGCCTGGGAAGGCGGACGGATCCGGCGGGACACCGATGCCATTGTGCTGGCGTCGATCATCGCCCACGACATGGGCGCACCGGTCATCAAGGTCCCGGTGCCCGCAGTGGCTCCGGGCACGGAGCGCCAGCGTGCCGTGTCCCGGGTTGTCGCCAGCGTGGGTGTGCCGGTCCTCTTCCTCGGTGGCCCGGTCACGGCGGCCGGCCGTGACGCAGTCCTCGACGAGGTGCGCGACGTCATGGAGGGCGGGGGAGCCGGCATGGCGATGGGGCGGACGATCTACCAGGACCCCGACCCGGCCGAGGCGGCCGGCCTGGTCCGCGCACTGGTGCACGGCCGATGATCCTCACCATCGACTTCGGCACGTCGGTCACCAAGGTCGGCCTGTGGAGCGACGAGGGCCTGGTGGCGCTCGCCCGCTCCGAGCTGACGACGACTTTCCCCCAGGTCGGCTGGACCGAGCAGGATCCGCTGCGCTGGTGGACGTCGCTCGTCATCGCCTGCGCAGAGGCCCGTGCCCAGGCGCCCCTCGCCTTCGCCAAGGTCGACGTGGTGTCCTGCTCGGGGGCAAGGCAGACGTTCGTCCCCGTCTCGGCGCACGGCGACCCGATCGGCAAAGGCATCCTGTGGTCGGACCACCGGGCCGCCGCAGAGGCGCGGGCGCTGGCCGAGCGTATGGGAGGCGATGACATCAACCGGGCCCGGACCGGCATTCCGCTCGATGCCGGCGCCGTGGCGGCCAAGCTGGCTTGGCTGGCCGAGCACCAACCCGAGCGCATCGAGGCCGCCCATGTGATCCTGTCGCCGCGCGACTTCATCGTGTACCGCTTGACCGACCAGCTGGTGACCGACGTCACTTTCGCTTCGCGCAGCGGGCTGTACGACTTCGACGGCAATGCCGTGCGCGAGCTGGCCGGCCCCGCTCTGGGCAAGCTGCCGAGCGTGGTGCCGTCCGACACCGTCGTCGGCCAGCTCAAACCGGTACCGGCAGCCGAGCTCGGGCTGCGCCCGGGAGTCCCCATCGTCATCGGCGCCGGTGACCGGCAGTGCGAGGTGCTCGGTTCCGGCGCGTCGGAGTACCACCCCATGGTGAGCTGGGGCACCACGGCCAACGTCTCGGTGCCGGTGCAGGAGCGCCCCGTGCCCGCGCCGGTGGGCGCCGTGGTGACCCGGGCCGCCGGCGGGGGCTGGCTGCTCGAAGGCGGGCTGTCGGCCGCCGGCTCCTTCCTGGCCTGGCTCGGCCGCCTGCTCGACCGCAGCACCGAAGACCTCGGACGCCTGGCGGCGGAGAGCGGGCCCGGCGCTCGCGGCGTGGTCGCCGTGCCATGGCTCGACGGCGCCCGCGCCCCGTGGTGGCGTGACGATGCCCGGGCCGGGTTCATGGGGCTTGGCGCGGCGCACGGCGCCGCCGACATGGCGCGCGCCGTGGTGGAGTCGGTCGCCTGGGACGTGGTGCGCGTGATGGACGTGGTCACGGTCGGGCGCCTCGGCGGCTCGACGGCAGAAGGGGTGACGCTCGGCGGCGCCGGGTCCGGACTGCCGGTATGGGTCGAAGTCCTCACGTCCGTGCTCGGCCTCCCCGCGCTGCGCCACCGTTCGGGCGAAGCTGCGTCGGCCGGTGCGGCCCTCCTGGCGGGCAAAGCGCTGGGCATGGGGCTCACGCTCGACCAGATCGACCCCGTGGCGGCCGTGATTCAGCCGACCCCCACTGCCGTCGAGATCTACCGCGCGCTGCGGCCCCGGGTCGACCACGTGGCCGAAGCAGTGATCGCCGCCACCGAGTCGCTCCCGGGAACGGGTCCGCTCGCCCCCTGACCCGTGCGTGTCGAGCTGGCCTACGGGCGCCACGGGACAGCGGTCGAGGTTCCCGACCGCGCCGAGGTCATCGTCCCGGTCGACGAGCCGGGCCTGACAGACGAGGCCGCGTCGATCACCGCGGCACTACGGAGGCCGTGGGGCGGGAGGCCGCTCGACGAGCTGGCGGCGGGCGCGGAGCGCGTCGCCGTCGTGTTCCCCGACCTGACGCGCCCGATGCCGAACCGCACCGTGCTCCCACCGCTGTTGGCCGAGCTGGCGCGGTGCGGGGTCCCCGATGAGCGGATCACGCTCCTGTGCGCCACCGGGACCCACCGGCAGGCCACGGCGGCCGAGATGGAGGAGCTCGTCGGCCCCGAGATCTTCAAGCGCTACGCCATCGTCGACCACGACGCGACGAGTTCTGCGCACGTCGCCGTGGGCGAGGTCGACGGGTCGCCGGTGCTCCTGCAGCGCGAGTACGTCGAGGCCGACCTGCGCATCGTGACCGGCTTCGTCGAGCCTCACTTCTTCGCTGGCTTCAGCGGCGGGCCGAAGGCCGTCTGCCCGGGACTCGCCGCCGGCACGACCATCCTGGAGGCCCACCACCCGCGCCGCATCGCCGATGCCCGGGCCACCTTCGTCACACGGACAGGCAACCCGGTGCACGACTTCGTGCGGGCGGCCACCGCGCTGGCGCCGCCGCACCAGTCCCTCGACGTCGCCATCAACCGGGCCCGCCAGGTGACGGCCGTCTTTGCCGGCCCGCTTCCCGGGGCCCACGATGCCGCCTGCGCCCACGTGCTGTCTTCGGCGGTGCGCATAGTCGATGCACCCTTCGACCTCGTCGTGTCGACGAACGGCGGGTACCCCCTCGACCGCAACCTCTACCAAGCCGTGAAGGGGATGGCGGCGGCCGAACGCATTGTGCGCCCGGGCGGGATCATCGTGATGGCGGCCGCCTGCGAAGACGGCGTGCCCGCCGACGGCGCCTTCGCCCGCCTCCTGGCCGAGGCGCGGAGGCCGGCCGACCTGGCCGGCGCCTCGGGCGCGCCCGAGCTGGACCGCTGGCAGGCCCAGGTGCTCGGACGTGTACTGGCCCGGGCCGAGGTCCATCTGCATGCGGAGGGAGTCGACGACAACGGGCTCCCGGGTGCGCTGCTGACCCTCGCACCGGACCTCGACCGCGCCGTCGCGGTCGCGCTCGAGCGCCTCGGCCCCGGGGCGCGGGTGGCCGTCATGCCCGAGGGCCCCCTCACCGTGGCGACGGTGAGCGGGCCCGGGCGAGGCTGACGACCTCTCACACACCGGAAGCACAACACGGCGGAACGCCGGAGTGTTCGAGGACGGTCAACCGTCCTTGGTATTCGACGAGAAAAAACTCAAGGAGATCGGGGTTGCCGACGAATTGTTCAACGGAGCCACGCAGTGGCACCCGATCGGCGAAGCGCTCCCGGTGCGCACGCTGGTTCGTTCTCGAAGCCAGCAGTCCGGGGTCAATGGCCAACCCGGCGGACCTGAGAAGCCGCTGAGTGGGTCAACGTTATGCCGTAGACTGCTGCCTGCTCACACAGGCATCTGTCGCCAGTCCACCCGACTCTCCACAAGGGAAATCTATGACCTCGCTTCCAGATTCTTCCCATTCCGAGAACCTGTCAACCAGCGAACGACTGGCGGAGATTGCGGAGCGCATCGCCGAGACCGTCGCCGGTCCGGCCTCCTATGACGTCGATCTCCACGCCCGCTTTCCCGCTGAAGCGCTCGCGGCGCTGAAGGAGGAGCGAGTGCTCTCCGCGCTCGTGCCTGTCGAGCAGGGCGGGATGGGGGCGACGCTCACGGACATCAGCAATGCGATCCGCGTGGTCGGCCGCTCCTGCGCCGCCGCGGGTTCTGTCCTCGCCATGCACATGGAGCAGATGTTCGTACTGCTCAAGTACGGCACGACTCCGGCACTGCGCAGGGTGATCGACGAGGTCGTGGCCAAGCAGCTCCTCATCGCCAACGCCAACAGCGAGGTGGGGATCGGCGGCGACGTCATGCGAAGCATTGCGGCGCTGGAACCGGAGGGCGACGGCTGGCGGTTTGACAAGCAGGCACTCGCCGCCTCGTACGGTCGTGAAGCGGACATGATCCTTTCCACGTCCCGGCGCACACCAGATGCCGCAGACACGGATCAGGCGCTGTGCCTCCTCCGTACCTCGGATTTCACCCTCGAACCGACTAGCGGCTGGGACACGCTCGGGTTGCGCGGCACCTGCAGCTCCGGCTTGCACATCACCGGTCATGTGACGGCTGACGACCTGTTCCCGGCGCCGTTCTCCGAGATCGCCAACGGCGGGGGTGGTCAATTGCGGCACGTGCTCCTCACTGCAGTGTGGACAGGCCTGGCCGAGGCGGCCATGGAGGAGGCACACAAGGTGGTGCGCGCCGCGGCACGGCGCAGCATCGGCACGACCCCGCAGTCGGCTCTGCGACTGGCGGAGATCTTCGCCGAGGTGCAGGTCGCGCGCAGCACGCTGGCGGAGGCGCAGCGGCAGATTGAGGACGCGCTCGAATCGGACACTCTCGAGCACATCGGTCTCATCATGAGCCTGCGCAACGTGAAGGTCGTCACGTCCACGGCCGCCATGCGGTCTGCCACTGCTGCGTTGCAGATCTGCGGCATCAGCGGCTTCCGGCGCGGCCCGGAGCACCGGCTCGAGCGAATCGTCCGCGACGCCTGCGGCGCGCTGATCATGGTCAGCAATGACCGCTACTTGCACGAGAACGCGGAAATGCTCCCCCTGCGCAAGACCATCTAGCTCCGGCAGTGACATCGCTTCCGAAGCTCGTCTACGTCTACGACCCGCTCTCGTTCGGCCCGTTGTCGATCACACAAGCGGCCGAAGGGGTCTGCCGCATGGTGTGGGTGACGGACTCCTCGAAACCCGAGGCGGCGAACACGGCGCGCCTGGTGCGCAGGTTCGGAACGGTGGTCGACTCTTCGGACGGCGATGTCGCGCGCGTTGCCGCCGAGCTGCGAGAGCTCGAGCCTGACGGCGTGCTGTCGATGCACGACTCCGACCTGGTGTGGACGGCCGAGCTCGCCGAGCTGCTGCAGCTTCCCTTCTTCAGTCGTGACACCGCGCTGAAGCTCACGGACAAATCTGCGCAACGAGCGGCATTGGCCTCAGCCGGGCTTGCAGTCCCGATGGTCCGGATCATCGATAAACACGCCGACGCTGCCGCCATCGCCGACATCGCCTCCTCGTTCACCTATCCGGCCGTGCTCAAGCCACGTTTTGGTCAGGCGAGTCGTGACACGCTGCCGATCTCGTCCGGCTCGGAGCTGCAGGTGATTCTCATGCAGCTGCGGGAGCGGTCCGACTGGCAATCCGAGGACTACGTGCTGGAGGGGTTTGTGCCTGACGCCAGCACGGATCTCGGTGGGACTGGTTTCGCGGGCTTTGTCTCGGTGGAGAGCGTGGTGGAGAACGGCCATGTCGAGCACGCGGGAATCAGTGCCCGTACGCCATTCCGTTGGCCGTTCCGGGAGACTGGTTACTGCACGCCCACCGCGCTTTCCTCCGAGCTCCAGGCCGACGTTCTCCGGGTTGCCGGAGAGGCCGCGCGCGCCCTTGATGTGACCATCGGCTGCCTTCACACCGAGATCAAGCTGACGGACGCCGGGCCTGTCGTCATTGAGGTCAACGGGCGCCCCGGCGGTGGAATGTCAGAAATGCTCGAACGAGCATCCGGCTTCAGCATCTTGCGCACTGCGCTCCGCCTCGCGGTCGGCGATCCGGTCGGGCTGAAGGGCCCAGTTGCCTGTTCTCGGATCGGCTACCTCCTCTACGTCTTTCCTGAGACCGACGTCGAGTGGATCGACAGTGTCGAGGGCCTGCCCAATTTGCGCGCGATCGACGGTGTCGACGAGATCGTGCTCGTCAGAGGCCCCGGTCAGAGGATCGATTGGCGCGAGGGTTCTGAAGCACACGTGTTCCACCTCACCGGTACCACAAGCGATCACGACGAACTTCGGCGGCTCATCGAAGCGACCGTGACCTTGGTTCGAATCGAGGGGCACAACGAGGCCGCGTCGAGCGCGGACTGTGCCGTGACTGAGCGGTTGCCGGGATCCCCGGCGCTTTCCTGATCTGCCCGGGTCCCCTGTCGTACGGTTATCTGACTGCGGCGAACTGAGTCTCGATTGCAGCCTCAACGACATCGAGCCCTCGGAGAAGCGTCTCGTCGTCGGTGGTGAGCGGGGGCAGGAACTTGACGACCTCGGAGTATGCGCCGGCGGTCTCAATGACGACGCCCTGTCCGAACGCCTCTCGCGACACCCGCGCCGCGAAATTGGAGTCGGTGAGCGAGGCAAGGCCCCGGAACAGACCGCGGCCGCGCTCGACGAGGTCGCCCGGATGGTGCGCAGCGATGTTCGCCAAGCGGCTCTGCAGCAACTCGCCCTTTCGCTTCGTCTCGGAGCTGAAGTCGTCGTCAGCCCAGTAGGTGCGCAGAGCGGCGGTCGCCCCGACGAAGGCGAGATTGTTGCCTCGGAACGTGCCGGTGTGCCCCCCGGGCTCCCACACGTCAAGTTCGGGGCTGATCATCACGAGTGACATCGGTAAGCCGTACCCCGACAGCGATTTGGAGAGCACGACAATGTCGGGCCGGATGCCGGCCTGCTCGAAGCTGAAGAAGTCCCCGGAACGTCCGCAGCCCGCTTGGATGTCATCGATGATGAGTGGAACCTCGTGCGCTGCGGCGAGCGCGGCGAGCCGGCGCAGCCACTCGGGGCTCGCGACATTGACTCCGCCTTCGCCCTGAATACTCTCGACGATGACAGCTGCAGGCCTGTCGATGCCGCCCGACGGGTCTTCGAGTTGCTTCGCCAGGAGCTCAATGGTGTCGACATCGGGACCGAAATACCCCTCGTACGGCGCGAACGTCACGTTTCCCAGCGAGACACCAGCCGCTGACCGGTACTGTCGCGCTGCCGTCGTCGCGAGGGCACCGAGGCTGAGCCCGTGATAGCCGCGGGTGAACGCGATCACGTTCGTACGCCCAGTCGCGAGTCGCGCCACCTTGATCGCCGCCTCTGTCGCATTTGCCCCTGTGGGTCCGGTGAACTGCAACTTGTATCGCAGTCCGCGCGGAGTGAGAATCAGATCGCGGAACGTCTCGATGAATTCGCGCTTGGCCCGCGTGGCCAGGTCGAGTGCGTGAATGATGCCGTCGCGCTCTATGTAGTCGAGAAGCGCTTGCTTGAAGAGCGGGTTGTTGTGCCCGTAGTTCAGTGTCCCGGCACCGGCGAAGAAGTCGATGTACTCGCTGCCGTCCTCACCGATCAGGAGCGACCCTCGAGCAGTGTCGAAAGTGGTGGGAAACAATCGGATGTAGCCGCGTACTTCCGACTCCCACTCTTCAAAGATTTCGAGACTCATGACCTACTATCGGCAGGGCTGATCGGCAATTGAGCGGCCACTGAGAAATGGGCAGCTGTTTCAACCGTACTCAGGGCTTCGTCGCTCGCCCGGCGCCGACAAAAAAGATATCAGCAGCCTGGCCAGGACCTCCCGAGGCATGGGAGCCACTCGAGGTTGACCGCCCTCGATCGACCCGATCGACCCCATCGACCCGATCGACCCCATCGACATGACACCTCGAGTGCAGGAGACCGCGCGCGACGCCGGCGCCACCTTCCCTGACGCCGGTGTCAGAGATAGAGTCCCAAGCCGGTGACCGACGACCCGCTGTTCGACTTCGCCGTTCCGGAGGATCTCCTGCGTGAGGCGGTCTCCCAGGTCAAGGATCCGGACGTTGTCGCTGACCTCGATGTCATGCCCGGTACGGGGGAGGGCAAGCCGCCCCCGCTGATCGGCATCCTGAGAAGCTCGGGCTACGCCCCCCTGGTCCTCCTCACCGCGGCGGCCCTGGTTCCGGGCACCTTCGGCAACGGGATCGCCCTCATCGGGAAGAACCTCGAGACCTCCTTCCACATGTCCAACGCGTCGCTCGGCGCGGTGGCCTTCATCGCCCAGGTGTCCCAGCTCCTGTGGGCCGTCCCACTCGCGGTTTGGGCCGACCGCGGCAGCCGGAAGAAGGTGGCGGCCATCGCCCTGCTGATTTTTGCCGTCTTCGGCAGCCTCATGGCGATCTCGCCCAATGTCTGGGCGTTTGCCTTCCTGTATCTCGCCGCTTCCATCGGCACCGGAGTGAACAACACGGTGCACAATTCGTACCTCTCCGACGCCTATCCCGCCGAGTCGCGTGGGCGGATCTTCAGCTGGCACAACCTGTCGGACCCCCTTTCGCAGACGATCGGGATCCTGATCTTCGGCTATGTGGTCACGGTCTCGCACGACTGGCGCTACGGCCTGCTGGTGGCGCTGGCCGGCATTCCGCTCGGCTTGGCCCTCTTCACGCTGAATGAGCCGGCGAAGGGCGCCAACGAGAGCAGCCACATCCTCAAAGCCTCGGGGATGGACCTCCACAGCCAACAGGAGAAGGCGCCCCGCGTCCTCCTGGGCTCGGCGGTGACCCGGCTGCTGCGGGTCCGCTCCCTCTATTTCGAGCTCGTGGCCGTGGCCATCCTCGGCTTCGCCGGGACGGGCGCCGGGCTGTTCGGCAACCTGTTCTACATCGACAAGTTCGGCCTCGACACGGCGTCGCGCAGCGAGGTGTACGCCATCATCGGCCTGGCGGCCTTCCTGGGGCTCCCCATCGCCTACGTGTTCGGCGACCGCTACTTCCGCAAGGCCCCGCAGCGCCCGCTGGTCATCGCCGGCATCTGCATCACCGCCTACGGCGGGCTGTTCGTCCTGTCCCTCTACGTGCCCCAACTCTGGTTGGTGGTGACACTGCAGTTCCTGGCCAACGCGGCGGTCTCGCCCCTCGCGATCTGCATCTTCCTGACACTTGCCGCCACCGCCCCACCCGAGATGCGCACCATCTGCTTCGCCATGTTCGGCGTCTACTCGCTCGTCTTCGGCGGCTTCGCCGGGTCGGTGCTGGTGGGCGCGATATCCGACGCCATCGGCGGCCTGCACGGCATCGTTGTGTCGCTCACGCTGATCTTCCCGGTCTGCGCCGTGGGTGGCCTCCTCCTCGTCATCGGCTCACGTTGCGTGCGCCGGGACATCACCCTCGTCATTGAGGACGTCCTCGAGCGCTATGCCGAGGGCAAGCGGCGGCAGGCCGGCGGGGGGATCCCCGCGCTGCAGATCCACAACCTCGATTTCTTCTACGGCACCAACCAGGTCCTCTTCGACATCAATCTCGAGATCGAAGAAGGCGAGATGGTCGCCTTGCTCGGGACGAACGGGGCCGGCAAGTCGACGTTGTTGCGCGCCGTCTCGGGACTGTCCCATCCGCACCGCGGCGTCGTCCGGCTCTTCGGGATGAACTCGACCTATCTGGAACCGGAGCAGATCATCGACGAGGGGGTCGCCCTGCTGGTGGGGGGGAAGATGACCTTTCCCGGGCTCAGCGTGCGCGACAACCTCCGGATCGGGAGCCATACGCTGCGTAAAGACCGGGCCAAGACCCAGAAGGCGCACGACGAGGCGTTGGAGGCCTTCCCCGAGCTGGCGTCGCGGCTCGACCAGCCCGCAGGCACTCTCTCGGGTGGTGAGCAGCAGATGCTCGCGCTGTCGCGGGTGATGATGACCGCCCCGCGGCTCTTGATGATCGACGAACTGGCCCTCGGCCTCGCCCCCATGACGGTGGAGCGGCTCATGGCCATGGTGCGGCGCATCAATGACTCAGGCACCACGGTGATCCTTGTGGAGCAGAGCCTGAACCGCGCCCTGAGCTTGGCCGAACGGTGCTTCTTCATGGAACGCGGCGAGATCCGCTTCGACGGGCCCACGGCCGACCTCATGGCCCGCGATGACCTGCTGCGTCCCGTCTTCCTTGGCACCGCCGCGGCCGGTCTTTCGTAGGAACCGTGCTGGCGTTCTCGGCTCCCAACTTCGTCCTCATTCAGGGCCTGTTCTACGGACTGGGCTACGGGATGTTGGCGTTGGGCCTGGTCCTCGTCTACCGGACCAACCGGGTCCTGAACTTCGCCCAGGGCCAGATCGGCGTCATCGCCGCCGTGTTCCTCGTGAAGCTGACGGCGGACTTCCACTTCAATTACTGGTTCGCACTGGTGCTCTCCATCGGATTGGCCGCCTTCGCCGGGGCCCTGTCCGAGCTCCTGCTGCGCCGGCTCTTCAGCCGCCCGCGCGTCTTGGTGATGGTGGCCACCATCGGATTGAGCTACGTGCTGCTGGCACTGACCGCGCTGCCGTTCATCAGGCCGTCCAACCTCTACAAACCGGTGCCGGTTCCATTCGACCTGCAGTTCTCGCTCGGCCCGTTCATCATCACACCCACCGAGGTACTCACCCTCATTGTGGCGCCCATCGTGACGCTGGTCCTGGTGCTCGCGGTCCGCTTCACCTCGTGGGGACTGGCGATGCGCGCCATGTCGGAGAACGCGGATTCGGCCCGCCTCTCCGGTGTCTGGATCCGCCGCACCTCCACCCTGACGTGGACCGTGGCCGGGGCGCTGTCGGCCTTCACGGCCATCCTCAACGCACCCAACCAGACCAGCGCACTGACCCAGGCGCTCTCGCCCGACTTGCTCCTGTACGCCCTGACGGCGGCGCTCATCGGGGCCATGGTCAACCTGACGGTGGCGTTCATCGCCGGCATCGGGATGGGGGTCTTTCTCGAGCTGCTCGAGTGGAACATCCCTTCACCCGCGAAGCAGCAACTGATCATTTTCGTCGTGGTCATGGTCGTCCTGCTGGTGCGGGTCGGTGCCCTGCGCAAAGGGGCGCGCACGGGGGAGCGGAGCACCTGGCAGCACGGGGCCGCCACCACCATGCGAGCCGGGGTCGATCAGCTGCGCCGCCGGGTCTCTGTCACCGGCATCTGGATCACGATTGCCGCCGCCATCCTGTTGCCTTTCGCTCTCTCCGTCGGCAACAACGTCCTGTTCGCCCAGATTTGCATCTACGCGGTCGTCGCTCTGAGCCTGACCATGCTGACGGGGTGGGCGGGCCAGGTCTCGCTCGGGCAATTCGGCCTCGTGGCCGTCGGCGCGCTGGTGGCCGTGCACCTCGGGACATCGTTGCCCCTGCCCATCGTGATGCTCTACGGCGGTGCGATCACCGCGCTCGTCGCCATCCTCGTCGGGCTGCCGGCGCTGCGCATGCCCGGCCTCTTCCTGGCTGTGACGACGCTCGCGTTCGCCATCTTCATGCAGAGCGCGGTGCTGGCCACGCCCTGCTTCACGGTGCCGGGCATCAACAAGACCCTGTGCACGGGCCTCCCCGACCCCGGCTACACCTACATCGGGCGCCCCTCGCTGTTCGGCATCAGCCTGGCCTCCCAGCAGTCATTCGCTTGGTTCTCGCTGGGCGTGCTGCTGCTGTCCGTGTTCATGGTGCGGATCTGGCGCGACCGCGGCGTGGCGCGTCGCCTCGTCGCCGTGCGGGACAACGAGCTCACCGCGGCGGCCATGGGGATTCCGATCCTGCGCACCAAGCTTCTCGCCTTCGGCCTCTCCGGTTTCATGGCCGGCTATGCGGGCGTGTGCTTCGCGTTCGCCACCCAGCAGCTCAACAACACCGACATCACGTTCGACCCCACGACCTCGTTCGTGATCATCTCCATGGTCGTCATCGGCGGCCTGGGCTCCATTCCCGGGGCCATCCTCGGCGCCATCTACCTCGAGGGGCTGCCCGCGCTCTTCGGCGCCAACCAGACGATCCAGTTCATCACCAGCGGCCTGGGCCTGAT
>Ga0302325_10017272_pt1 | contig 15258 bp, 15 predicted proteins | sample Palsa_T0_2_FD_201948 | JGI IMG/M metagenome (GOLD analysis project Ga0302325, IMG submission 201948) | Peat permafrost microbial communities from Stordalen Mire near Abisko, Sweden - Palsa_T0_2 | ecosystem: Environmental > Terrestrial > Soil > Palsa > Peat permafrost | place: Sweden: Abisko... | reverse complement strand
CAAGACCAAACCATGAGCGGCAGCACTGAAAGTTTACGTCGAAAAATCAGCGGCGCGGAGGATCTTGAGGGCGTTGTTCGGTCGATGAAAGCCCTTGCGGCATCGAGCATTGGCCAATATGAAAAGGCGGTTCAATCGCTGAATGAATACTACCGCACGGTGGAACTCGGGTTAGCCGCATGCCTGCATCAGGCCAGACCAGTTCCGCGCGCGAGAAGCGGGCGTTCATCTCAAAAAGGAACTATCGGTGCCGTTGTCTTAGGTTCCGACCAGGGCCTCGTCGGCCGATTCAACGAGGCAATCGTGGAATTCGTCACTCGCACGCTCAAAGCATCCCCGGCAAAGATCACGAAAATCTGGGCCATCGGAGAACGCGCGCACAGTCTCCTGGCGGATAGTGGACTTAATCCGGCGGGACTGCTCTCCGTGCCTATTTCCATCAACGGTATCACGCCGCTCGTTGGCCAGATTCTGATCGAGATCGAAGCGGCCCAAGAGCGCGGCGATGTCGAGAGGGTCTATGTCTTTCACAATCGCCCCAGAACCGGCGCCTCCTACGATCCGGTGAGCAAACAGCTCCTGCCACTCGATCACACCTGGCAAGACAAGCTAGCCGCAATGCCCTGGCCCACGAAGAATCTGCCGGAAGTGATTGAAGGAACCGTATCGCCGCTTTCCGCTTTCATTCGAGGATACCTTTTCGTTCTGCTTTTTCAAGCGTGCGCCGAATCCCTTGCCAGTGAAAACGCCAGCCGTCTGGCGTCCATGCAACGCGCGGAAAAGAACATCGAAGACATTTCGGAAAAGCTGAATCGCACGCTGCACCGGATTCGACAGGAATCCATCGACGAAGAACTGTTCGACGTCGTCTCCGGCTTTGAAGCGCTTACGGCTAGAGAGGCGAAACCTAAAACGCGATGAGGGGAAATTCCCACCGGTGTGCCCGTGGATGACCAACTATCGGTTTGCGAATATGGCTCACCGGGCTTCCGTTCTCTCGTCGCGAAACCAGTTGGAGGGAATATGAAAATTGATTCAAAGGATTTCCGTGCGCGCCATGGAGACAAGCTCAAACTTAAAAAGTGGCCGACGATCATCGAACCTTTTTGCAAAACGAAAAAGGAGTATCAACAACTTCTGGAAAAGCACGTTGAGGAATTGAGCTCGCTGCAACAGCTTCATTACGCCTCCGACCGTTATGCGCTGCTGCTGATTTTTCAAGGGATGGATTCTGCCGGCAAGGACGGTTCCATCCGGCACGTTATGTCTGGAGTCAATCCGGAAGGCTGCGAGGTGTTCAGTTTCAAACAGCCGAGCACCGAAGAACTAAAGCATGATTTCCTCTGGCGCACGACGTGTCGGCTTCCCGAACGAGGCCGGATCGGCATCTTCAATCGTTCCTACTATGAAGAAGTCCTTGTTGTTCGCGTGCACCCGGAGATTCTCCGCAACCAGGGTCTTTCGGAGGAGTTGCGCGACGCGAAGAACATTTGGAAGGAGCGGTATCGTTCCATAGTAGACCTGGAAAATCATCTATACCGTAACGGCACGCGAATCCTCAAATTCTTTCTCCATCTGTCCAAGAAGGAACAGCGCAAGCGATTCCTGGAACGTATCGACGAGCCGGACAAAAATTGGAAATTCAGCCTCGCGGATATTCACGAAAGAAAATACTGGAAGGATTACACGAACGCGTACGAGGAATGCCTACGCACGACGAGCACCCATGACGCACCCTGGTACATCGTTCCCGCCGACGATAAAGAGAACGCCCGGTTGATCGTTTCCCGAATTGTCATTCAGTCCCTCAAGGAACTGAAGATGGAGTATCCCGAGACCACGCCAAAACGCCGGAGGGAATTGAAATCGATCGGAGCGCAGTTGACGAGATAAGGTTCAAATTATGGCCCCAAGGAATGCTACTAAAATTGCGCCACCCAATCTGACTGCGACGCCGGTTCCGCCTGCCGCGCCGGACGGACTTACCAGCGCCGAGGCGTCCATCCGTTTGCAGAAAGACGGGCCGAATGCGATGCCGGACACGTCGGCCCACCCGCTTCGAAATGCCCTGAACAAGTTCTGGGCGCCTGTTCCTTGGCTACTCGAAGCCTCCATTGTTCTTCAAATGGTCGTGCACAAGTATTTGGAGGCTGCAGTCATTGCGGGCCTCCTGATTTTCAACGCGGCGCTGGCATATTTTCAGGAGGGTCGTGCGCAAGCTACCCTTGCCGCTTTGAAGTCGCGTCTCGCCCTAAATGCTTCCGTGCGGCGCGACGGCACCTGGAAAATAATCCCCGCGGCGGATCTCGTGCGCGGAGATTTGGTCAAGCTATCGCTCGGAGGAGTGGTTGCCGCCGATGTGCACCTGCTCTCAGGCTCCGTTTCTCTCGATCAGTCCATGCTTACCGGTGAGTCGCTGCCTCTAGAAGCCGGCACCGGAGTGGACACCTATGCCGGGGCGCTGGTCCAGCGTGGAGAAGCAACGGCAGAGGTAACGGCAACTGGCGCTCACACCAAGTTCGGTCGAACGGCGGAACTTGTCCGCACTGCCCACGTTGTAAGTTCACAGCAAAAGGCAGTCCTGCGAATCGTGCGCAACCTGGCCATGTTCGATGGCGCTGTCATCTTGCTCATCGGCGCCTATGCCTATTTTCATTCGATGCCGTGGGGCGAGATCATCCCCTTGATGCTCACTTCGGTGCTCGCAGCAATACCCGTTGCTCTACCCGCAACGTTCACACTCGCAGCGGCACTCGGGGCTCGCGCTTTGGCGAAGATCGGCGTTCTTCCTACTCGGCTCTCGGCTGTCGATGAAGCCGCCACCATAAATGTCTTGTGCTCGGATAAGACCGGAACACTGACCCTCAACGCGCTTTCCGTAACCAGCGTCCGGCCCATGCCGGGCTTTGACGAAGCGCACATTCTTGGAATGGCTTCGCTTGCCAGTTCGGAGGGTGGACAGGACTCCGTTGATTCCGCGATTCGTTCTGCCTCCTCCCTTAAGCCGACGGCCGACCTGCCAAAGCTAAAGACGTTTGTGCCGTTCGACCCTGCGAAAAAGACCTCTGAGGCCACAGCATCAGACGCAAGGGGCGAGGTTCAACACATCGTCAAAGGCGCCTACACAGTTGTTTCCGGCCTCGCTGCTACATTGCCCACAGCTGCCGGGATAGCGGAAGAACTGGAAAAACAAGGCTTCCGAGTCCTGGCCGTTGCTGCAGGACCGCCAGCATCCATGCACATTGTTGGACTCATTGCGCTCAGCGACCCGCCGCGCAAGGATTCGTCCGCGCTCATCTCCGAACTGAAAACTATGGGCGTACGTACGATCATGGTGACCGGGGATGCTCCGGCTACGGCTGGAATTGTCGCGCGTGCCGTTGGTCTGGACGGAGCTATCTGCCCGCCGGGACCGCTTCCAAAAAGCGTTAAACCCGAAGACTTCACGGTATTTGCCGGAATCCTTCCGGAAGGAAAATTCGATCTGGTCAAGGCATTCCAGAAGGGCGGGCATACGATCGGAATGTGCGGCGATGGCGCCAATGACGCACCTGCGCTGCGCCAGGCGCAGATAGGCATCGCTGTGTCGACGGCAACCGATGTCGCTAAATCCGCGGCCGGCGTGGTACTGACTCAGGCTGGACTGGGCGGAATTGTCGCCGCCGTGAAGGAAGGCAGGACCACCTTCCAACGCATTCTGAACTACACGCTGAATTCCGTTCTCAAAAAACTCGTTCAGGTGCTGTTTCTTGCCATCGGCCTGGTGATGACGGGACACGCGGTCCTGACCCCCATGCTCATGATCATCGTTATGATCACGGGAGATTTCCTGGCCATGTCGCAGACCACGGACAGAGTGGCGCCATCGAAGATGCCGAATTCCTGGCGAATTGGCAGGATAACCGCCGCGAGCGCGATTCTGGCCTTCTTTTTCCTGGCCTTCTGTACAGCAATACTGACGATAGGCAAGTTCAAATTGGGTCTTGGAATCGATGCCCTGAGAACACTTTCCGTGGTTGCCGTTGTTTTCGGTAGCCAAGCCGCAATTTACGCTATACGCGGACGCAGCCGTTTCTGGGGACTTCGTCCGACTTTATGGCTTGTAATTTCCTCTATCGCCGATCTTCTGATCATCACGACGCTCGCCACACGCGGGATTGCAATGGCGTCCGTGCCGATGTCATTTGTGGCGTGTGAATTTGGAGCGGCTGTCGCTCTTTTTTTGATCTTGGACACGGTCAAGATTTATGCCTTTCCCCGTCTCGGGCTCTCATAAGGAACCTTTGCCGGGTCGAGCAAGCACGCGGGGTCACAACCAGTGCAGGGTCAATGTGAAGGCAATCGTAGCAGCTGTCACACAATGCGGCGTGGATTATTGAGCCTCATTTCACACTCGCGAGAAGTGGTCGTCACCGCTTCAAAGAAAAGGAGATTCACATGGAATTAGGAATGATCGGGCTGGGACGGATGGGAACCAATATGGTGCGACGCCTTATGAAAGCTGGCCATCAGTGCGTCGTTTACGACCTACGGGCGGAAACCGTACAGGCCCTCTCAAAGGAGGGGGCCGTCAGGACTACATCATTAGAAGACTTCGCAAAGAAGCTGAAATCGCCTCGCGCCGTCTGGATGATGGTGCCTGCCGCAGTGGTCGATCCGACCCTCAAGACCCTTGTCCCACTTCTTGAGAGTGACGACGTTGTTATCGACGGGGGCAATTCCTATTACCACGATGACATCCGCCGCGCCGCCGAATTGAAACCGAAAGGCATTCATTATGTGGACGCCGGGACGAGTGGCGGCGTCTGGGGCTCAGAACGAGGCTACTGCCTGATGATTGGCGGCGATGAAACTATCGTCCGGCGAGTCGACCCCATCTTCGCTGCCCTGGCTCCAAGCATGGACGAAGCGCCGCGCACGCCCGGTCGCGAAAAATTAGGCGGCACGGCTGAACACGGCTACCTTCACTGCGGACCGAGCGGCGCGGGCCACTTTGTCAAGATGGTTCACAACGGCATCGAGTACGGCATGATGGCGTCCTACGCGGAAGGCTTGAACATCCTGCGCCACGCCAATGCCGGCAAGCAGAAGAGCACCATTGATGCCGAAACCACGCCGTTGCGCGATCCCGAGCACTACGCATACGACCTGAATCTGGCCGACATTGCCGAGGTCTGGCGCCGTGGCAGTGTTATCTCATCGTGGCTTTTAGACCTGGCGGCCAGCGCGCTCCTCGAGAGCCCGGACCTCGCGAAGTTCGCTGGTCGAGTTTCCGATTCAGGGGAGGGGCGCTGGACGATCAAGGCGGCCATTGACGAATCCGTTCCAGCCCCCGTCCTCAGTGCCGCACTCTACGAACGCTTCAGTTCGCGCGGTGAGGACGACTTCGCCGACAAGATGTTATCGGCTCTTCGGTACGAGTTCGGCGGCCATGAGGAGAAAGCCGCCCCTAAGAAGACGGGTGCCTGATGACTACCTCCCATTCGGATGCCTTGGTGCTCTTCGGCGTGACAGGCGATCTTGCCCACAAGATGATCTTCCCAGCACTTTACGCGATGGCGAAGCATGGCACCCTCAAGGTTCCGGTAATCGGCGTCGCCTTTCCGAAGTGGAGCCTGGATCGCCTTCGCAATCGCGTGACGGATAGCATAGAGCGATCAGGTGGGATAGATGATAAGCGTGCCTTCCGCCAACTTCTATCGCAGTTCAGCTACGTGAACGGAGATTATAAGGACCCGGCAACGTTCGCGGCGTTAAGAAAAGCGCTAGGCAAGGCCCGCAGCCCAGCTCACTATCTGGCTATTCCGCCCTCGCTTTTCGAAATCGTAATCAAAGGCCTTGGTGCAGCGAAATTGGCTGAACACGCGCGCGTCGTCGTCGAAAAGCCGTTCGGACGCAACTTGGCCTCAGCCCGGGAGCTCAATCGCGTGGCGCGCTCAGTGTTCCCGGAAGACTCGATCTTTCGCATTGACCACTTCCTCGGCAAGGAAGCGATCATGAATATTCTCTATTTCCGCTTCGCGAATTCGTTTCTGGAACCGATCTGGAATCGCAACTATGTGGCCAGTGTCCAGATAACTCTAGCCGAGAATTTCGGTGTTAAGGGGCGTGGCGCGTTTTACGAAACTGCCGGCTGCCTGCGAGACGTGATCGAGAATCACCTCTTCCAGATCGTTGCGCTACTTGCGATGGAGCCGCCAGCCGATAGGGACTTCGGAGCTGTCCAGAATGAGAAGGCCAAGGTCTTTCAAGCCATGCGCCCTCTGACACCGGACGATGTGGTGCGCGGTCAATATGCTGGCTACCGAAAAGAGCCAGACGTGGCGAACCATTCTGACGTTGAAACCTTCTGCGCCTTGCGTCTCTTCATCGACTCGTGGCGCTGGTCCGGAGTGCCCTGGTACCTGCGCTCCGGCAAATACCTAGCCGAAAACGCTACCGAAATCCTCGTAGAACTGAGATCGCCCCCGCAGAGACTTTTCGCCGACTCCGCGCCGACAACCGGCCCTGGCAATTATCTGCGATTTCAACTCTCCCCAACTTCCGCCATCGCCCTCTCGGCTCGCGTCAAGCGCGATGGGAAGGAGTTCGTTGGAGAGCAACGGGAACTCTGCCTGGTCGAGGAACAGCCGGGAGAAGAATCGCCGTACGAACGCCTTTTAGGTGACGCAATGGTCGGCGACGGAGCGCTCTTCACCCGCGAGGACGCAGTTGAAGCAGCATGGGCCGTCGTCGATCCAGTCCTTAAAAAGCACTATCGGGCTCGCGTCTACAAGCGCCACAGCTGGGGACCGAAAGGGGCCGACGCGCTCATCGCTTCAGATGGCCGCTGGCACAACCCCATCATTAATGTCAGTTCTGAAAGAAGGAGTAAGCCATGACAAAGATGCATGCCGCAGTTGTTGAGAAGTTCGGAGCACCCTTGGTGCTTCGAGAATGGGATATTCCGTCGCCCGGCCCGGGTCAGATCGTAATCAAAACTGAGGCGTGCGGCGTGTGCCATACCGATCTCCATGCTGCACATGGCGACTGGCCCGTAAAGCCCAATCTCCCGTTCATTCCCGGCCACGAGGCCATCGGACTGGTCACTGCCGTCGGAGCGGGTGTGACAATTGTGAAGGAAGGCGATCGGGTCGGGGTTCCCTGGCTCTACTCGGCATGCGGTCATTGCGAGTATTGCTTAACGGCGTGGGAAACGGTGTGCGCCCAAGCTCAATTCGGAGGCTATACCAAGAATGGCGGCTTTGCCGAATACGTTCTCGCAGATCCGGATTATGTAGCCCACGTCCCCAAGGGCCTCGCGGCCGTAGATGCCGCACCACTAATCTGCGCTGGCATCACCACCTACAAGGGCATCAAGGAAACCGGTGCAAAACCGGGCCAATGGGTTGCGATCTCTGGCGTTGGCGGCCTCGGTCATTTAGCAATCCAATATGCGAAGGCTATGGGACTGCTCGTCTGCGCTATTGACATTGATGACGGTAAGCTCGCTCACGCCAAGCGCGTCGGCGCCGATCTCGTGTTCAATGCCAAAACTGGTGATCCGGCGGCCAACTTGAAGAAAGAGACCGGCGGCGGAGCTCATGGTGTGCTTATTACTGCACCCTCGCTCGTCGCATTTAAGCAGGGCATCGGCATGACCAGGAAACGTGGCACTTGCGTTCTGGTTGGGCTGCCGCCGGGCGAATTCCCAGTTCCGCTCTTCGATGTTGTCGCGAATTGCATAACCATCCGCGGATCGTTTGTCGGAACGCGTCAAGATATGGCCGAAGCACTTGCGTTTGCCGTCGATGGGAAGGTCAAGGCCGATATCGAGCTACAGCCTTTGTCTTCGATCAATCAAATTTTCGACCGGCTCGAGCATGGCGATGTGGCGTCACGCGTGGTTCTCGACTTCGCGGGTTGTTGAATCGCACACTGCTGGTCGACGGTGTGGACGCAGGACAATTTGCGCTCATCGAATCGATTCGTGGCTAAATAAAGCGGCTAGGCGCGCTAGGGCGCTCGCTTGCCAGGTAAGAGAGGAAACGTTCATGGACTTGAATAAGATTCTTCTTCCTGTTGACTTTCCGAATCCCTCGCCGGGGATGATCCATCAAGCCGTATTCTTAGCTCGCCATTTTCATTCCGAGATTATTCTGCTGCATGTAGTGCCGCCACTGAACTATCCCACTGGAATGCTGGAGAGCGGGCACGAGCTCACTGCTCGGGATTTGCATGCGGAAATCATCCAGCGGGCTCAGAAAGAATTAGACGAATCGTTGCGGTCGGAGCTCGACGGAATTGCCGTGAAACGCTTATTGCGGCGAGGCGATCCAGCCAAGGAAATCGCGCGGATGGCTCGTGACGAAAAGGTGGGCCTGATCGTGATGTCCACCCATGGCCGTGGAGCACTCTATCGTTTTCTGCTGGGTTCGGTGGCGACAAAAGTATTACACGACAGCGATTGTCCGGTTTGGGTGACTGCCCACGTGGAGCAAGCGCCCGCACGCGAGTGGACCCTCCACAATGTTCTTTGCGCGGTAGATTTGAATTCGCACAGCCTGACCACTGTGTCGCAAGCCGCGCAGGTAGCTGCGGAGTTTGGGGCGCGGCTCACGCTCCTTCACGTTACCTCCAGCGTTGAGACTTTTGGCCCTGGAGGGTCTCTGGTCGACCCGGTATGGAAGGAGAAGATCGTAGGTTTCGCTACGAAAGAAATTGTCGAGCTTCAGCGGAATGCGGGCACCCATGCCGAAGTAATTATCGAGAGCGGCGATGTGCATGAAGCGTTGAACCGAGCCGCGGCGCAAACCGAGGCTGACCTTCTAGTCATCGGGCACCTTCCCTCCGGCGGCCATCTGGGGGAAAACGGCAGCGGTTATGGAATCATTCGCCAGTCGCGCATCCCCGTACTGAGCGTGCTCGGGCCCCAAAACAGGGTCTGACGATGCACCCGTATGCGCAGTCGTTCCACTAATACCGCTATGAATACCGAAAAACTAACTGTCGATGCTGAGTTGCAGAACCTTCAGCGCGAATCGTTCAACTACTTTTTCCATGAGACGAATCCCGCCAATGGGCTGGTGATCGACAAGACCCAGGCAAATTGGCCCGCAGTATAGCCGCCACCGGCCTCGCTCTGGCAAGGTCAATCCTTGCGTCGGCTAACAAAATCTCCTTTTCGGCGACGACGGTATTTCCCGGCACCCAAGGAACGGTATTATCCAGGGCAGACGAGACAGGGTTGAGCTGTGGTTTAGCCCGCTCGCTGAAGATTCGAGGAGCTGCCTCCAAACGAGAAGTTGTTTCGTGGTTTCTAGCGGTTCCCGGATTAAGGAGCCTCAACAATGCCTCCAGGCAACAAGGAACGACACCGCACAGGACGCATCGGCTGGCTACGCGCGGCGGTTCTTGGCGCGAACGACGGCATCCTTTCAACATCGAGTTTGGTACTCGGTGTCGCAGCTGCGCGCGCAACTCACAGCAGCGTAATGATCGCAGGGGTCGCCGGACTGGTGGCTGGGGCTATGTCGATGGCTGCTGGCGAGTATGTGTCTGTCCATTCACAGGCAGACACCGAACAGGCGGACCTCGATCTGGAGCGCGAGGAACTCAAAGCAGACGACAAGGGCGAGCACAAGGAGCTGACGGCAATCTACGTCGCTCGCGGGCTCGATCCTTTGCTTGCGAAACAGGTCGCTCAACAGTTGATGGCTCACGATGCGCTGGGCGCTCATGCCCGCGACGAACTTGGCATCTCCGAGACTCTCCGGGCGCGTCCGATTCAGGCTGCGTTGGCATCGGCTGGCAGCTTCGCTGTTGGAGCGGCCATGCCTCTGTTGGTCACTGCAATGGCCCCGACAGCGGGTTTGATCCCACTTGTCTCTGGAACTTCATTGGTGTTCCTAGCGCTCCTAGGCGGACTGGCTGCACGCGCGGGCGGCGCAGGAGTGATGATTGGCGCAACACGCGTCACATTCTGGGGCGCGCTGGCCATGGCGCTGACCGCAGGCGTCGGGTGGCTGTTCGGAACGGTTGCGTGAGAGGGGGCGACCGGAAGTCGACGCGGCTGCCTTGGGCGCACCGAACTCGACTCTAACAGCTCCTTCTTCTACTCCTAACTAACAACGTTTCCAACAAATCGGGGAATCTGCTTTTCGCTCAAAGCTATCCCCAATGCACTGAAAACGTTGGATTCTTGCACAGTTGGTGCACAGTCGCATCCACATTGGCTGCGTGACACAATAGTCGTTGCACGCCGACTCACTCAGGCGAGCGCAGCCCGCTTGACATCAACAACCTTGCGGGTCTTTTTCTTCGCCATCGTAGCGCCCCTCCTATTGGGCTGGGCGCTACTATACTCAGAGAGAACGCGGGACAAATAGTACGACGGTGGCTTTTCGGTGGGTACTGAAGTTCAAAGGCGTGGCACGTTCACTTAAAGGATTGAAGAAATAGATTGTCGTCTCGGTCATACAACCACACTTCGCTGTCCTCCCAGCAAGTTGCCCTTATATCTCCGTGATCCAGCGTTGAATGGCACCCTTTGTTTGAGAAACGTTCGTAGCTCCCGGACGCATCATCCTTGGACTTCAGTTCGCCCACCGACAATATTGTGACGTCGGGATTCATGGCCTTCACCGATTCCATGTGATAGCCACTTTTGCGACCATGGTGGGAGGCCTTTAAGAGATGAATTTTAGGGAATTGCCCTTTGCGCCTCTCGTAAATTTCCTTCCAGGTTGCCTCTGTCGCGTCGCCGCCAAGAAGAATGTTGCATGCTCCTACTCGGATCAGCAGCACATAACTTAACGCATTTGGGTCAGAGTTGGGATCGTTGTAATACTTATGATCGAAGGGTGCCCAAATTTCTATGCCGTCCGTCGTCCAGAAGTTATTTGTGTCACCAGCCTTCAGGCGCAGCACAGTTGGATTAGTACCCGTGCTCCTGCGCAGTGTCAAATACGTATGCCAGTCCTGAATATCGTGGTTCACTTGACCTGTTCGCAGTGCGTCCAAATCCTTTTCGATGCAATGATGCGTGTCCCAGAAATTTGCGATTCCGATGCCTTCTTCAAGAAGCCTGTGGATACCAGCCATATGGTCCATATCAGGATGGCTTTGAATGTATCGGAAAATTGAGCGCCCCGGGAAACGGGCTTTAAGGTAATCAATCGGATTAGTGAGCTTGTCTTTTGCTTCTTGGAGCTTTCTTTCCGACTCCGCTTGTTCCGCGAGGATGCGGAAATAATTTGGCGACGGTGGTGGCGGACTACCAAGGGCAGATAGCCCAGCCAACAACGGATTTGGAGTGGGCGGCAAGCTGGGGCGCTGGCTCGCCGGGGAGCCAAGCGCAGATAACCCGGCCAGAAACGGATTTGGGGCGGGTGGTTTGAATTTATTCTTGAGTTCTGACTCGCTTTCTTTCGCGAGTGTTCGGCAGTTGTTGATGTCAATGACTGTGAAGTGCTCGGGAAAGTCAACTATCGTACAGTCGCCATGACCAACATCCAGAAAGTGAATGTTCAATGACATCATTCAATGCCCACCTTCCATGCTCATGCCTTTTACACCTGTGCCTTAATCCTCTTGGTTATGTAGGCCGTTTGCTTGCGATACGAAAACAGGAACATGATCAACAGCAGACCCGCCATGATCGTGATGTCCCAATCTTTGAGACCGGGGAATCTGGCTTCAAGTTTCATGTACAGCTTGAGCAGCAACAGAAGACTGAACAGAGCTGCCAATGTTCGGTAGGTGTTGTTGACTTCCGAAAGCACATCAAGTTTCGGATCTTTCTGAGACACCAGAACGAAATCTTTGTAGTCTGCGAACTTCACGAAGCGGAGCCATTTGAGGATCGGTTCAATTGTCAGCGAACCGAACCTGCTCACCACAAGGCCCAGGAAGTAGTACAAAAACGCCCCCGTGAGAATGTCTCGCTGGACGAGGGGATGGTGAATAATCTCCCCCGCGAAGATCGCGAAGAGGATGCCTGGCAGCAGGTAATTGAATATGTTGTACGAGGACAGTTTATTGAACAACTCATTCATATCGTGATCCCAATACGACTAAGAATGGCCCAAAGATAGCCGATTTCCCTTTTTTACGCCATTTGCAAACGGCTGACGCGACGGATTCTTCCGGCATGGCCGGTACGTCGCGCTGAACTCCGACCGGGCACACTAACGTGATAGAATCCGCCGACGGAGGACCAGCCCCCGATGAAAAAGACAGCCTGGAAGCTCCTATTCACAACCATATTGGCGAGCGTAATGATGTTTGGTGGAGCGCAAGCACAGACCACCACTCGTCACAGGATCGGCGCGACGTGTAAAGACGGCACGAGCAGCAAAGCAACAGGCAGCGGCGCGTGTTCCCATCACGGCGGGGTCAGTTGTTGGCAATATAGTGACGGCACCTGTACGAAGCCATAGAGGAGACGAAAATGAAGTTCGCAATTTTCGGCTTGATTCTCGTGTGCGCTGTTCCTGCGTCAGCGCAGAAACTCGCAGTGAAGATAATTGATCGCCAGGAGCACGACAGCAACTACACCTACTTCGTGCCTGGGCATTCCTACTCAAACACAAATGCCAATGCAAATTGCAACGGAGACGAAACGAACGTCAACTGTTCCGGGACAAGCACAACCAACACGACCATCACGCCTGCGCAGCACGGGTCATTCAGTGTGCGCGGCGCGACGATTTCGCTGTTGTTGCCCGACGGTCGCATTGCCGTTGTGAATTGCGACATCAAATTCGCAGAACACTTCGCAGGTGCGGCGGGTAACCACAGGAGTTGCCGGCAGCCCATAGTGGACAATGTTCAAGCTGACTTTCACGGTGGCAATGCGAAATTGGAATGGGTAGTGAGTCTTGACGGCAAGAAGACACAATCGGAAACATACAAGGTGTTGGGCATTCTGGACAAGCCCACGCCTGCGAGCAACTAAACGGGCCGGACGCTAAGGGCGCGGTTGGATTATATTGACCAGTCGCTGTTTCAAGTCTCTCCTGGCATCTTTGCGACTTTAATAGACCTAAAGGCTGACTCCAAAGGTCACACCAGCCACCTGATTATTACGAAGGAAGAGAGGGCCAAGCTGGTTGACACCCTCAATACCGACTTTGGACCTAATATGGATGCGAAGGGCCAAAACTACACTGTCACCGCTGCGAGCGTCTTAAAGGCGTACCTGCTCAAAGATTTCAAGTCCTCAGACGAACCTTGGGAATGACGTGCCAATAAAGTTTCCTGTTTACTTCTCTCCCCGACGCGCTATCTTACGGCCACGGGTTACGAATTTTGTCCGCAACCCGACTGAGAAAAGCCCGGTAAAACCCTGGCAAAGTTTTGAGGCAATTTGTAGTAGCGGCCCCCACCGCCCCTACCAATCTTCCCTTCAACCATCCCACCCTTTGCTCCGCAAAGGATGGGCCACCCCGAAATTCCTGCGAGCAAAAGGCCTGCCACCCGCCACACGATAAGACCCCAAAAAGCTGTAACCGATGCGACAATAATGCTGGTTGCTATAGGCCACCTCCGCCCGCTGGTGTACCACGACCACGAATCCTAACGTGGTAGAATCCGCGTCATGCAAACGCCTCAACCTGCCCCAGCGCCGAATGTGGGTATGCTCGTTTTGTTGGGGCTATGCCTTTGGGCCGCGATGAAGGACCGCGCTTACAAGAAAGCGGGCGGCGTTAGGCCGGACAAATTTGAGAAAATTGTACTGGCGGCAACGGTTGTTGGTTGCATTCTGGTCATATCTCTTATCGCTCTTCGTTCACCGGGAGCCGCTGGCACGTTAACGCCCATACTGGTTGTGACGGTTCTTGGAGTCTGGGAGATACAACGCTGGCGTATACGAAAGAAGAGTCCAGCCGGAAGGACGCTAAAATGAAGGCTCCGGTTAGCTTGCTACTACTCCTCTTCATTGGCACACCAGCATCTTCCACACTCGCTCAGGACAGCGTCAGTCTGAAGGATACGTTGGCGTGGATGCAAAACACACTTGATTCTGGCGCTGGAAGTCTGTACATGAGCCAAAAAGATGGGTCCACTGAAAAACGTGAAGTGACGCTGCAGGATGCGAAATCTTGTCAAGTCAGTTTTCAATATCAAACCGGACTGCTTGCAAATTTCAGCTATGGCATCATCACGAAGCCAACTTTCAAACTGGTTGAAACGTTCAATTTCAAGGACATTGATCCGACTACGGTTCAGTCCGGCAAACCAACAAAAGACGGCAAGCCCGCTGACACCATAGGACCCTATGTGATTTTCTTCGCCACGACGAGAGACAACGCAAAACTCATTTCAAACGTTAGGGATCTCCTTCCAACGCCACAAATATTCACTTCTGATTCGTTGACGTTTGAACTCCCCTATCCATATGCTGACCGTTTTACCAAGGCGTTCAAACACGCCGTAGCTCTGTGCGGTGGGAAAGCATCAAGTTTTTAGGAGAGGTGAGATGCAAGGAACACCTTTGAAGAAAATCCAACGCAGGAAAGGCACCTTCGGCGGCTATATTGTACTCGGGCTTCAATATGCTGGACCGAGTGGTCCCGGCTGGTGGTATGTGACTATATTGCAGCCGGGGCGCGACCCCGTGCACGACTATTGGGTTGATGACGCGGCGGTCATAAGAGAAGCAAGTTGCCGCATGGATTATGGAGGACAACTGCTATTTGAGAGATCGCTTGATCCCATTGTGGTGATTCCCGAGGAAGGCCAGGCAATTCTTGACGCCATTCAATATTGGAATTCCGCTCCTTAAAGCGAAAACTCGCTGAAAAGTATTGATTGACCCGGTTTAATCAATACTTCCGGGGAGCGGTGAAGACCTAATCCCTTTGCGACAAGGCGTTTAGAGAATTACGGTCGTGGGTTCGATCCCCACCGCCCCTACCAACCATCTTCCTGATTGGTCGGGATTTAACAAATTCGCGAGGGGGCAAAAGGGGGCAGATAAGGCCATCGATCCGGTTCTGGTGCGGCAGTCTTCAGCGGCACGGGTGACAACCGGATTTGCAAGCCTTCATCGGCTACGAGGAAATATCATTGTGGCCCGTCGCGACCAGGCTTTCAGCGAAGCGCTGCAAAGCGCACGTCTACGCTTTTCGGGGAGCCAGCCCCCACAGATGTAGCCGCTCTTCGAAGTATTGCCGGAGTGACCTTCACCCCGAAAACCGCACAAAACTGAGTATGATTTCGGAATTTGGAAAGGGGGAGGAGCATGTCCAGAGGAAAGCACACGGAGGCGGAGAT
>Ga0302325_10017271_pt1 | contig 15258 bp, 11 predicted proteins | sample Palsa_T0_2_FD_201948 | JGI IMG/M metagenome (GOLD analysis project Ga0302325, IMG submission 201948) | Peat permafrost microbial communities from Stordalen Mire near Abisko, Sweden - Palsa_T0_2 | ecosystem: Environmental > Terrestrial > Soil > Palsa > Peat permafrost | place: Sweden: Abisko... | reverse complement strand
TGGGCATCTATGTCATCGCATTCGTGATTTTGTCGCCCATGATCGGGTGACGGGCGGTCCTTCCGCCGACAAGCTCATCATGGTCACAAGCAGATACCCACTCGCGGCGACAACTAAAACCCGACGTGACTGGGAAGGCAGCGGCGCGCGGCTGATCAGCAAACTACGAAACCACTGAGCGATCAACGCGCCAGGATCGGCCCGGCGATCGGGGCGCCCATGGTGAGCGTGACGAACATCAGGATCATCAAAAACCATACGGCGCCCTGCCACGCCCACCACACTCCGCGGTCACGCCAGACGCGATAGGTACGCACGACGGCCCAGATGCCGGCGGCCAGCAGGATCAGCGGGGCGCCGAACGCCAGGATGGTCAGCTGCGGGGCCCCACATGCCACCGTGTCGACGGACATCGCGCCCTTACAGGTGCTGTCCCACAGCGCGGCAACGATCAGAAATGCCAGACCCGCGACCGCTGCCAGCACAGCGAATCTGACAGCGGCGTGCACTTCGTGGTCTTCGCGCCCAAGGCGGTCGCCGGTTGAGGGGTGTTGTTGTGTTTGCATCGGGGATCCTCTATAGCTGTCACGCGCGGACACACGCGCCACATGCGTATACCCCCTGACCCGAGGGCGGTAAACCAGCGTCCGAGCTGAGCTCAGCCGTCCTCGGCATGCGTCGGTGCTGCGCGTTGAGAGCTGTACCTGATCATGAAGATCGCCGCGGCGATGCCGATGATCAAAAGTCCCAGTGCGCCCAGTTCGAACAGAAGGCGGTCGAGTTCCTTGTCGGAATGCACCTGCTCCGATGCCGCGGTCACGATCAGGATCCGTCGCACGCAGGCAATCAGCCCGATGAAAAGGAAAGGCTCTGCCGCGATTTCGTGATACAGCAGCACCGCGCGCAGCGTGGCTGCGATCTCGGCGATGATCAGCACCATCAAGACTCGGTCGAGGACCAGGACGCCACCCTGCAACGTGTTGACCTTATGAGTCGCGGCCTGCACGACTGCCTGTGCGCCGCCTATCACCACCAGCACGGCGGCCGCGACCAGGAGAACGAAGGCGATGGCGTAAATCACGGTCTCGAAACCGTCGACCAGCACGCCGATGCGCTGACTCAGCCCGCGGCGGGTGGGCTCGCTTCTGGCATCCATGGCTCACCGATTCTATTGCGCCCAGGGCGTGCGCGGGCGTGAGATCGCGGGTAGCGCGTGTTGCCCGGCGAATGGCCCGAAGTAATACCGCGAACCGCCGGCTACTTCGCTGAGGTGACGAACATGCTGCTAGACCGGCAGTCAGGGCTTCGCGACGAACACGGGGTGATGATCGGAAATTGACGACCACCTGGGCAAAGAGAAGTTTGCAGTGCCTTCCTGAGCGTTGACGGCCTGCGCAGAGGATCGACCAGTACCATCTGCTCTATGCGAACGCCCCGGCGCCGGTTATCCCCGGACGACCGCCGCGCCGAGTTGCTGGCATTAGGCGCGGAGGTCTTCGGACAACGGCCCTACGACGAGGTCCGCATCGACGAGATCGCCGAGCGGGCCGGTGTATCCCGGGCGTTGATGTACCACTACTTCCCCGACAAGCGGGCGTTCTTCGCCGCCGTCGTCAAAGGGCAAGCCGATCAGCTGTTCGAGACCACCAACATCCCGGCGACGCCCGGTCAGAACCTCTTCGAAGAGGTGCGCGGCGGTGTACTTGCCTACATGCAGTACCACCAGGAGCACCCGCACGCCGCGTGGGCGGCGTATGTCGGACTCGGCCGCTCCGATCCGGTCTTACTTGGCATCGACGACGAGGCCAAGGACCGCCAGATGGAACACATCATGAGCCGCGTCATGGAGGTCGACGGGGGCAATCAGCTCGAGCCCTTGGTCGAACGCGACCTGCGGATCGTCATCCACGGTTGGCTGGCGCTGACCTTCGAGGTGTGCAGGCAACGCATCATTCACCCAGAGACCGACGCGGGCCACCTCAGCGATACCTGCGCTCATGCGCTTCTCGACGCGATCATCCGGGTGAACAACATCCCCGAGCAACTGGCCAAGCCGATGGCATCCGACCAGCGCTAACAAGCTTTGTCGTACCCCGTTGTCATGATGGCTGGGTGACCCCTGTGCCCGACGACGCACTCGCGCGCTTCAACGTCGTCACTCGCCACTGGTTCGCGGGTACGTTCGCGGCGCCCACCCCCGCGCAGGCCGAAGCCTGGTCGGCGATCGCCGACGGCCATAACACGCTGGTCATCGCTCCAACCGGTTCCGGCAAGACGCTGGCCGCGTTTCTGTGGGCCATCGACGCCCTGGCGGGTGCGCCGCGCAGTGAGCGGTCTGCCGGCACCCGGGTGCTCTACGTGTCGCCGCTGAAGGCGCTGGCCGTCGACGTCGAGCGCAACCTGCGCACACCGCTGGCCGGGATGGCCCGGGTCGCCGCACAACAGGGGCTGCCCGCACCGGAGATCACTGTCGGGCTGCGGTCCGGCGATACCTCACCGGCCCGCCGTCGACAGCTGATCAGTAAACCGCCCGATGTGCTGATCACGACGCCGGAGTCGCTGTTTCTGATGTTGACGTCGGCGGCGCGACAAACTTTGGCCGGCGTGCAGACCGTGATCGTCGACGAGGTGCACGCCCTCGCCGGTACCAAACGGGGCGCGCACCTTGCCCTTTCACTGGAGCGGCTCGACGACATGCTGCAGGCGTCGGCGCAGCGAATCGGCTTGTCGGCCACGGTACGTCCGCCCGAAGAGGTGGCCCGGTTCCTGTCGGGGGCATCCCCGACAACCATCGTCTCCCCGCCGGCGGCCAAGACTTTTGAACTGACCGTGCAGGTTCCGGTCCCCGATATGGCCAACCTGGCAAACACTCCCCCGCAAGCGGGTGGTACCCCCAGCATCTGGCCCGATGTCGAGGCGCGACTGGTCGACCTCGTCGAATCGCACAACTCGACGATCGTGTTCGCCAATTCACGGCGGCTGGCTGAGCGACTGACCGCCCGGATCAACGAGATTCACGCCGAACGCACGGGCACCGACGGCCCGGCGACGATGCAGTGGGGGTACCTCCAGCCGCGCAGCGGCGAGGGGGACGCGAAGCGCGATGAGGTGGGGGTACCCCCGGCCGCGCAGCGGCGAGGGGGCAAGCCGGGCAATCGAGCCTTGCCGCACGTCGCCAACCCGAAGGTTGCCGGCGGCGCCCCGGCACACTTGCTGGGCAGCGGCCAAACCTACGGCGCCCCAACGCTACTGGCCCGTGCCCATCACGGCTCGGTCAGCAAGGAACAGCGCGCCATCGTCGAAGAAGACCTGAAATCCGGGCTGCTGAAGGCGGTCGTGGCGACCTCGAGCCTGGAACTGGGTATCGACATGGGCGCGGTCGACCTGGTGATTCAGGTGGAAGCACCACCGTCGGTGGCCAGCGGACTGCAACGCATCGGACGCGCCGGGCACCAGGTCGGCGAGATCTCGCAGGGGGTGCTCTTTCCCAAACACCGGACCGACTTGATCGGATGCGCGGTGACGGTGCAGCGCATGCTGACCGGCCAGATCGAGACCATGCGGGTGCCGACGAACCCGCTTGACATCCTGGCCCAGCACACGGTGGCCGCGGCCGCGTTGGACTCGCTGGACGTCGAACACTGGTTCGACACCGTACGGCGCAGTGCACCGTTTGCGACGCTGCCGCGCAGCGCATTCGAGGCCACCCTGGATCTGCTCTCCGGCAAGTACCCGTCAACCGAGTTCGCCGAACTGCGGCCACGGTTGGTGTACGACCGCGACAACGGCACGGTGACGGCGCGGCCCGGCGCGCAGCGGCTCGCGGTGACCTCTGGTGGCGCCATCCCGGACCGCGGCCTGTTCACCGTTTATCTGGCCACCGACTCCGAAACCCCCTCCCGGGTAGGCGAACTCGACGAGGAAATGGTCTACGAATCGCGGCCCGGTGATGTCATCGCACTGGGTGCCACCAGTTGGCGAATCACCGAGATCACCCATGACCGAGTGCTGGTCATACCGGCCCCGGGCCAGCCGGCCCGGCTTCCGTTCTGGCGCGGCGACAATTCGGGCCGCCCCGCCGAACTCGGCCGTGCGGTCGGCCAGTTCACCGGCGAGCTGGCCGGGCTGGACCGCAATGCGTTCGAAAGCCGTTGCGCTGAATTGGGATTCAATGAGTACGCCACCGATAACCTGTGGCGGCTGCTGGACGACCAGCGCGCCGCCACCAACGTCGTGCCCACCGACACCACGTTGCTGGTCGAGCGGTTTCGGGACGAGCTAGGCGACTGGCGGGTGATCCTGCACTCTCCCTACGGCCTCCGGGTGCACGGTCCGCTGGCGCTGGCGGTGAGCCGGCGGCTGCGTGACCGCTACGGCATCGACGAGAAACCGACCGCGTCGGACGACGGCATTGTGGTGCGGCTGCCCGACACCGTTTCCGAGTCCGGAACCGACTCCAGCGACGCGCCGCCGGGTGCTGAGCTGTTCGTCTTCGATGCCGATGAGATCGACCCGATTGTCACCACGGAGGTGGGCGGTTCGGCGCTGTTCGCCTCGCGATTCCGGGAATGCGCCGCACGGGCGCTGCTGCTGCCACGACGACACCCCGGGCGCCGGTCGCCGCTGTGGCATCAGCGTCAGCGCGCCGCCCAGCTGCTCGACGTGGCCCGCAAATACCCGGACTTCCCGATCGTGCTGGAGACGGTGCGCGAGTGCCTGCAGGACGTCTACGATGTGCCGACGCTGGTCGGGCTGATGACCGATATCGCCGCGCGCAAGATTCGCGTACTGGAAACCGAAACCGCAACGCCATCGCCGTTCGCGGCCTCGCTGTTGTTCGGCTATGTCGGGGCATTCATGTACGAGGGCGACAGCCCGCTGGCCGAACGCCGCGCCGCCGCGCTGTCGCTGGACCCCAAGCTGCTGGCCGAGTTGCTCGGCCGAGTCGAGCTGCGCGAGTTGCTGGACCCCGACGTCGTCGCGGCCACCGGCCGGCAATTGCAGCACCTCTCGGCAGATCGGGCGGCCCGCGACGCCGAATCGGTCGCCGATCTGCTGCGGCTGCTCGGCCCGCTGACCGCCGACGAGGTCGCCGAACGCGCCGGCGGCGCTGACGTCGGTGGCTGGCTGGAAGCGCTGTTCGGCGCCAAGCGTGCGCTACCGGTTTCGTTCGCCGGTCGCGGCTGGTGGGTGGCGATCGAGGATATCGGCCGGCTGCGCGACGGCGTCGGGGTTGCCGTGCCGGTCGGCGTTCCGGCCAGCTTCACCGAGGCCGTCGCCGATCCGCTGGGCGAACTGCTGGGCCGATTCGCTCGTACCCATGCGCCGTTCACCACGGCCGACGTCGCCGCCCGGTTCGGACTCGGGCTGCGCGTCGCCGCCGACGTGTTGGGCCGGTTGGCCTCCGACGGGCGACTGGTCCGCGGCGAGTTCTCCACCGAGGCGACGGGCGACCAGTGGTGTGACGCCGACGTCCTGCGGATCCTGCGGCGCAGATCGCTGGCGGCGCTGCGCGCCCAGGTCGAGCCGGTCAGCACCAGCGCCTACGGGCGTTTTCTGCCGGCCTGGCATGGCGTGGGCGCCGGCCACGGGTCGGGCGCCAACTCCGGCGTGGACGGTCTGGCAGCCGTCATCGATCAGCTCGCCGGCGTCCCACTACCGGCGTCGGCGATCGAATCGCTGGTGCTGGCGCCGCGGGTGCGCGACTACTCCCCCGCGATGCTCGACGAACTGCTGGCCTCCGGCGAGGTGATGTGGTCAGGGACGGGCACGATCTCCGGCAGCGACGGCTGGGTGGCTTTCCACACCGCAGATTCCGCGCCGCTGACCCTGGCTGCCGGATCGGAGATCGAGTTCACCGCGACTCATCGCGCGGTCTTGGACATGCTGGCCGGCGGCGGCGCGTTCTTCTTTCGACAGCTGGGCCAGGACGGAGTCGGCGAAGCCGAGCTCAAAGCGGCGCTGTGGGAATTGATTTGGGCCGGATGGGTCACCGGCGACACGTTCGCGCCGGTGCGCGCGATGCTGTCGGGTGGCCCGGGCGCGCGTAAGCGATCGGCCCCGGCCCATCGGCAGGGACGCAGCAGGCGCCCGCCGCGGCTGAGCCGCTACAGCGTCGCGCACGCGCAGTCGCGGGCCGCCGATCCGACGGTGGCCGGCCGCTGGTCGGCGCTGCCGACGCCCGAACCGGACTCCACCGTGCGGGCCCACCACCAGGCGGAGCTCCTGCTGAGCCGGCACGGCGTGCTGACCAGGGGCGCGGTGACCGCGGAGGGCGTGCCGGGCGGGTTTGCCAACCTGTACAAGGTGCTGACCGCTTTCGAGGATTCCGGCCGCTGTCAGCGCGGCTATTTCGTGGAGTCGTTGGGCGGCGCCCAGTTCGCGGTCGCATCCACGGTCGACCGGCTGCGCAGCTACCTCGACGGTGTGGACCCCGAACGGCCGGAGTACCGGGCGGTGGTGCTGGCCGCTGCCGACCCGGCGAACCCCTACGGCGCGGCGCTGGGCTGGCCGTCGCGCTCACCGGACGGCGACAGCGGGGCCCGGCCGGGCCGTAAGGCCGGAGCGCTGGTCGTGCTGGTCGACGGCGAACTGGTGTGGTTCCTCGAGCGCGGCGGGAGGTCGTTGCTGAGCTTCGCCGACGACGACTCCGACGCCAACCACGCTGCGGCCGTCGCACTCGCCGACCTGGTCTCCGGCGGGCGGGTCAACTCCATCCTCATCGAGCGCATCAACAGCGCGCCGGTGTTGGCGCCGCAAGTCTCGTCGACGGTGGTTGCGGCCTTGACTGACTCCGGCTTCGCCCGGACTCCGCGCGGACTGCGGCTGCGGTAGCCAATGCCTGAGGGCGACACCGTTTTCCGCACCGCAGAGGCACTGCGGAAAGCGTTGGTCGGTCGCACGCTGACCCGCTGCGACGTCCGGGTCCCCCGCTATGCCACGGTCGACCTGAGCGGTCACGTCGTCGACGAGGTGTGCAGCAGGGGCAAGCACTTGTTCATTCGCGTGGGACCGGCCAGCATCCACTCGCATCTGAAGATGGACGGTAGCTGGCGAGTCACGTCGCGGCCGAGCCGCGCCGACCATCGCGTCCGGATCATCTTGGAAGCCAGCGATATCCGTGCGGTTGGCATCGACCTGGGCGTGCTGGAGATACTCGAACGCGCCAATGACGGCGACGTCGTCGGCCACCTGGGACCCGATCTGCTGGGCGAGGACTGGGACCCCAAGGTGGCCGCCGCCAACCTGACGGCAGACCCGGAGCGGCGGATCGCCGAGGCCTTGCTGGACCAGCGGATCATGGCCGGGATCGGCAATGTCTACTGCAACGAATTGTGTTTCGTCAGCGGGCACCTGCCCACTGCGCCGGTGAGCGCGATCGCCAGCCCCCAACGACTGGTCGCCCGCGCCCGCGACATGTTGTGGGCCAACCGCTTCCGGCAGAGTCGCTGTACCACCGGCGACATGCGGGCTGGCCGGCAACTGTGGGTGTACGGGCGAGCGGGCCAAAGCTGCCGTCGCTGCGGCACGCCCGTCAAGCGTGCCGACAGCGGCGAGCGGGTTGCGTACTGGTGCCCGGCCTGCCAACGTTGAACGCCCAGGGCATGTCTAGACGGTTAACGATCACACCGACCCGCGTCGACCTCACCGCGCGCTTCAAAACTCCGGGCGCGGCATGCAATGATCGCAATGTCAGCGGTTTCGCTTGCTGACAGCAACACTCACGCTTCTGCTCAGCGGACAGGATGAGAAAGGACGACCACCCCAGTGCGCTCGCCCAAACCTGTGCGATCAATCCTGACCGGCCTAGTCCTGGTGTTCGCCCCGTTCAGCGTCATGGAACTCGCCGCGCCAAGCGCGCATGCCGACGCCGTCGACTCCAACTTCTTGAATGCGCTGAAGGCCAAGGGGATTACCTTCGCGTCCGGACAGGCCGCGGTCATCGCCGGTCATCAGGTCTGCGACGGACTCGATGGCGGTAGGGCATCGAGCGACGTCGCGAACGACATCATGCAGCAGAGTGGTCTGGACGGCTACCACGCCGGATTCTTCGTCGGCGTCAGCATCGCCGCGTTCTGCCCCCGACATGCGGGAGCCTGAAAAAATCCGCATACTGGGGTATTGACCCCAACGGAGCATCTTTGATCATCGAGAAATTAATGGTCGGCGCCGCGATCGCGCTCGCTGCAACTGTCGCGACAGCAGTGCCGGCCGACGCCGAACCCAGCCAGTTCGGCACCCTCAGCTGTAGCTGCAACCCGGCCACCGGGATGCCGGACAGCACATCGGACCTCAAGAGCCAGGTGGATCAAGGCATCCAGCACGGTCTGGGCTCTTTGCACACCAGCCCGCCGGGTCCCGGCGACTGAGTCGCTGACGACGGTCTCGCTTATCCCGCCGACGGCGGGGGTTTCATCACTTTGCCCTTGAGCTCGGCGCCGATCGCGATGTCTTCGTACTTCTGCGCCTTGCGCTTGCGCCAGCCACTACCCGGTGAAATCGGCGGCGGCATGAGTGGCGGCATCGGCATACCGGCGGCTCCGCTCGTGCCGAGCGGCGTTGCCGCCGACGCAAGCTGTACCGGTGCCGCCAGCAATGGCGCAGCGCTGGGCGGCGCGGAAAGATTACCCATCGGCACCGCGGCGCCCAGCGCCGCCGAGGTGTTGATTTGGCCGAGGCCGGCGGCGCCCAGCGCGCCCAGACCGCCCCCGCTCTGGCCCAGCGCTCCCAACGCGCCGGCGGCACCCCCACCCAGGTTCGCCGCGGCTCCACCCAACGCGTTCTCGCCCTCCGAGACACCTTGGCCAACGGCGCTGTTCACACCCTGCAGGGCCTGGGCCGACTGGCTCTGCGCCAGGTAACTGAGCAGGTTGATCGGGAATCCGGACGAGACGAACTGGTTGGCATAGACGTTCGCCAAACCGAAATAGCCGGTCGTCGGGTCGGACAAGCCAGGATTGATCGCCTGCGCCGAAGTAGCTGCAGAAACCGTGGCAGCCGGCGCCGCGGAACTGTTAGCGGCCGACACCGCGCCGGTCGTGGCGGTAGGCGTCGCCGAACTGGCTTGCGTTTTTAGGGCCGACGGATTGGTCGTCGAGGTCGGCGACGTCAACTGCGGCAGGGTGGATGCCTGGGAGGAGGCCGCCTGATAGCGGGTCATCGCCGCCGAGTTGTTCGCCCACATGGTTTGGTACTCGGCATCAGTCTGAGCGATGGCCGGAAGATTTCTGCCAAATACGTTGGTGGCCAGAAGCTGTGCCAGACGCATCCGGTTGGCCACGACCGTGGCCATCGGAACCACGGACGCCTGCACGGAGTTGAATGCCGCCGCTGCGGACTGTGCCGCCGCTGCTGTCTGCTGAGTCTGCTGCGCGGTAGTGCGCAGCCATGTCACGTACGGCGTGACGGCCTGAAACATCGCCGACGACGACGGACCGTACCAAGTCTCGTCCATTGACGACAGCGACGACGCATAGTTGTCCGCCGCATCTTCCAGGTTGGCACTGAGCTGTTGCCACGCCGCGGCGGCATTGGCAAGCGATTCCGCACCGGGTCCCGAATGAATAAGTGCGGAGATCACCTCAGGGGGCAGCGTCGTGAACTCCATGATTCAAAAGCTTTACTACCGTGGGAAAACTCTTGGAACAGCGGGTTGACTACGGCGAGAAATACCCTCGAACATTGAGCATCGACTCCTCACGAGACGGCGTTGATGGAGTTCAGCAGTCGCGGCTTGAACTCAGTAGGGATTGGAATGTAGCCGGCGCCGATCAAACCGTCCTGACCTTTACCGATAGCGCTCTGCAGGAAGGCTCGCACGGCCGCGCCGACGGCTGGATCCTGGTACTTCGAGCACACGATCTCATACGTCGCCAACACGATCGGGTAGGCGCCGGGCTGGTTGGGCCGGTAGAACGAGATGGTGTCGAGGGCAAGATCGTCGCCCTTCTTGATGAACCAGGCCGTGGAAATCGTCTTACCGACCGACTCGGGACTGATCTTCACCGGGTCCGGACCGGCCGACGTGATGATGCTGGCCACATTCAAGTTGTGCGTCTGAGCGAACGACCACGCGAGATAGGTGACCGATCCTTCGGTGTTTTTCACGGTATCGGCGGCGCCATCGTTGCCGACGGCGGGCTGACCGACTCCGCCGTTGAACTTCCGCCCGGCCGGGAAGCCCCACGTACCTTTGGAAGTGGTGTCGAGATACTTCTGGAAGTTGTCCGTAGTCCCGGACTCGTCGCCGCGGAACACAACGCGAATCGGCTCGTCGGGCAGCTGCACACCCAGGTTCTGCAACGCAATTGCGCCGTCGTTCCACATATTGATTTGCCCGTTGAAGATCTGCGCCGCGGTCAAACCGTCGAGGTTCAACGACGGCACGCCCTTGACGTTGAAAGCGATCGCGATCGGGCTGACCACCATCGGCAGGTTCCACGTGGGCGAACCGCACCGTTGCTGCGCCCTGGCGTACTCGTCTTTGGTCAGCGTGGAATCGGACCCGGCGAAATCGCTTTTGCTGTCCAGAAAGTCGCTGATCCCGGCGCTCGAATCGTCCGCGGTGTAGTTGAGGGACTGTCCCGGGCAGGCTTGCGCAAAGGATTTGATGAACTCGCTCATCGCGTTCTTCTGAGCGGTGGAGCCACTGGCGATCAGGTCCGGCTTGCCTCCGCAGGTCACTTTCACCGGAGCCGGGCTCGTCGTCGTCGATCCCCCGCCGGAGGCGTTGTTGTGACCGCCACACGCCGACAAGAGCAGCACACCAGTCACGAGAATGCTCAGTGCGGCGTTAAATCGATTGAGCTTCAATCCAATTCCTTCAGACGGTACAGAGAAGATGACCGAACCGGCGCATCGCACGCCGCACCGCTAGTCGCTCGCATCCATGAGGCATGGTAACAAGGTTCGCACTTCGGTCATTATGCCCAGCTTCCGCTGAAGGCGCGATACTCACGATTTCGGCCCCAGTTTCCCGCCCGTTCATGTTCTCGGCGCGCAATTCCAACGTCAGCGTGCGTGCGCAACGAAAAACTGACCGATAGCCTCCGATGCACTGATGGCGCGGGTAGTGGGTCCGATGACTGCCTTGGGCCGCGGACAGAACGGCGCTGGCGTTCGAAGGTCGGCGACACCTGGCCGCAGTTGCGAAAGGGCTTCGCAGATATCGCAGCCGGGGCACGCTGAAGTTTGATATCGAAAAGATCACAGGTCGGTGCCGTTAATCACACGTCAACTAATTCTCAGCCACGTTTCGAATACCGCATTTGCCCAGGTTGACGCTCCATGACGGCGTGACCACCGCCAAGACACGGCACGCGAAGCGCTGTCAGGTACCCGGACCAAACGCCCCCCGGGAAGTACCGTGGGAATTGCGCACGCCGATTGGCGGTTGGTCATTGCAGACCGGCCTGTGACGCCGATCACCGAAATTGAAAAGTCTTCGCGCCAGTCACTGCGAGACGCCCCGACGATCGTGTCGAGTCACTTAAGGACAGAAACGTGCTGACGACCCTGAACCAGGTCAAACTTGGCAATCTGGCTAACATTCGCTCCATCGACCCCGGCTTCCTGACGACACGAGCCTGGGGCACTCTTCGGGCTGTCGTTCAGGGCGTGGCATCCACGAAGGGGGCGGCCACGGTCCCGACTGTCGCCCTCCCGGACCAAGGCCGCACACTCATGCTTCGCGGCACTGAGCGCTGCTAGCGCTGACGCTCCAGCCGTCGCGAACTGACGAACTCGCGGCGATTTCCGCTCAGCGGATCGTCGAATTCCATGCGCTGCGCCAGCAACTGCAATGGCGTGGAGAAGTCGTCGGCGGCTACGTCGATGACGTTGGGATACAGCGGGTCTCCGTAAATCGGCAGGCCCAGCGAGGCCATGTGAACACGAAGTTGGTGGGTGCGCCCGGTCCGCGGTGTCAGCCGGTACAGACCATCGGAGGACTGGGGGCACGCCCCGTCGCCGCTGCGCGGCTGGGGGTACCCCCACCCGCTTGCGGGGGACAGCTCCACCAACGTCTCAGCGTTGGGCTCGCCAGCTTCCTCGACGGCCTGAAAATTGCTGCGACGCTTGATGATGCGACTACACACCACCCGCGGAAACACGACGTTCGGGTCGACCCCCGCCCTCGCTACATACGTCTTGTGCACGGCGCCACGGGCGAACAACGTCTGGTAGGCCCCACGAACCTCGCGGCGAGTCGTGAACAGCAGCACCCCGGCCGTCAGGCGATCCAGTCGGTGAGCCGGGCTGAGCTCGTCTAGGTCGAGCTGTCGTCGAAGCCGCACCAGCGCCGTCTGCGCGACGTGGCGCCCGCGCGGCATGGTGGCCAGGAAGTGCGGCTTGTCGGCGACCACGATGTCCTCGTCCTGGTACAGCACCGGAATGTCGAATGGCACCGCCACTTCGTCGCGCAGATCACGGTAGAGGTAGACGACGGCGCCAGCCGGCAGCACGGTGGCCGGGTCGAGCACCGCACCGCGCTGATCGACGACCTCGCCGGCGATCGCCTTGGCGGCGACATCGGGCCCGAACCGCCTGGCCAGTTCGTCGCCCAGCGGTCCACCGTGCACCCTGAGCCGCGCCGGCCCCAATCCGTCGCGTGGCGGCAGCGGGTGGTACCTCACGGTCGGCCTAATTTAATGGCACCGGCTCGAGGATCTCGGCGCGGGCCTCCGGGGCGCTGGCCCGCAGCGCATCCGCGGACGCGTCGTCCGGCTGGGCCTGGGACTGCACCTCGGCCTCGACCCGCGCCGTGTAGGTTTCGACCTCTCGGTCGACGTCGGCCGCGGTCCAGCCCAGAATCGGCGCGACGATGTCGGCCACCTCGCGGGCGCAGTCGACGCCGCGATGCGAGTACTCGATGGCGATGCGCGTCCGCCGCGCCAGAATGTCTTCCAGATGCAGCGCGCCCTCGGCCACTGCGGCGTAGGCCGCTTCGACCCGCAGGTAACCCGGTGCGGCGGCGATCGGGTTGAGCAGGTCACGCTTGTCGGCGGCCAGCGCCAGCACTTCGTCGATCAGCGACCCATACCGATCCAGCAGATGACGCACCCGGTACGGGTGCAGTCCTTCCAGCGAGCCAACGTGTTCGGTCTGGTTGATCAGTGCGAAATAACCGACGGCGCCCAGCAACGGCACCTTCTCGGTGATCGAAGGTGCGACACGGGCCGGAACATATTGCGCCGCAGCATCAATCGCATCGGCCCCCATCACCCGATAAGTGGTGTACTTTCCGCCGGCGATGGCGACCAGGCCCGGTGCGGGCACTGCGACCGCGTGCTCGCGGGACAGCTTGGAGGTCTCCTCGCTTTCGCCCGCAAGCAGTGGGCGCAATCCCGCGTACACGCCGTCGATATCGTTGTGGGTCAACGGAGTAGCAAGCACCGTGTTGACGGTACCGAGAATGTAGTCGATGTCGGCCTTGGTGGCGGCCGGATGCGCGAGGTCCAGGTTCCAGTCGGTGTCGGTGGTCCCGATGATCCAGTGATTGCCCCACGGGATGACGAACATCACCGACTTCTCGGTGCGCAGGATGATCGCGACGTCGCTGACGATCCGGTCGCGCGGAACGACGATGTGCACTCCTTTGGAGGCCCGCACCCGAAATCGCCCGCGCTGCTTGGACAATGCCTGGATCTCGTCCGTCCATACCCCTGTTGCGTTGACGACGACGTGGCCGCGGACCTCGGTGATCGCGCCGTCCTCAGAGTCGCGGACGCGAACGCCGGTCACCCGGTCGCCTTCCCGCAGCAACGACACCACCTGGGTCGACGACCGCACCACGGCGCCGTAATGCGCGGCGGTGCGCACGACGGTCAGAGTGTGCCGGGCATCGTCGACCACGGTGTCGTAGTAGCGGATACCGCCGATCAACGCGCTCCGCTTCAATCCCGGAGACAACCGCAACGCACCGGCGCGCGTCAAATGCTTTTGCGCGGGAACGGATTTGGAGCCGCCGAGCTGGTCATAAAGCAGCAGGCCGGCAGCGGTGTACGGGCGTTCCCACCACCGCTTGGTCAGCGGGTAGAGGAACGGCAGCGGTTTGACGAGGTGCGGCGCCAACGTGGTCAACGACAATTCGCGCTCGAAGAGCGCCTCGCGGACCAAGCCGAATTCCAGTTGCTCCAGATATCGCAGCCCGCCGTGAAACATCTTGGAGGACCGGCTCGATGTGCCGGAAGCGAAATCGCGTGCTTCCACCAGCGCCACTTTCAGCCCGCGGGTGGCGGCATCCAGCGCGGATCCCGAACCCACCACGCCGCCGCCGATCACCACGACGTCGAATTGCTCGCTGCCAAGTCGCTCCCAGGCCGCGGCCCGTTGCTCGGGCCCGAGAAACGAACCCGGCCGGGTCTGCGCGCTCGCCGGGACGCGAATCGGCTCGCTCACGGCACAGTCTCCTGTCGGTTACTCGTCAGTAGGTCGTTGGGCCCAAGGCTACCTAACCTGGTCTAATCGCCGCGCTTCTGCTCAGGCCGCAAGCGGCCAGCATCGTCGCCCGGCGGGTCAGTCCAGGTCATCGTGCGCCATCAGCCGTCGTGCCGCCTCGGTGATCGAGCCCGACAGCGACGGGTACACGCTCAAGGTCTGCGCCAAGTGGTTTACCGTCAGGCGGTTCTGCACGGCCATCGCAATCGGCAGGATCAGCTCCGAGGCGATCGGCGCGACCACCACGCCGCCGATCACCACACCGGTGGCCTGCCGGCAGAAAAGCTTGACGAAGCCGTGCCGAAGCCCCGACATCTTGGCCCGCGCGTTGGTCTGCAACGGCAGCATGATCGTGCGGGCCAGCACCGATCCGTCGTCGATGGCGGATTGGGGAACACCCACCGCGGCCAGCTCGGGCCGAGTGAACACCGCTGCGGCGACGGTACGCAGCCGGATCGGGGTGACGGCCTCGCCGAGTGCGTGCCACATCGCGATCCGACCTTGCATCGCGGCGACCGAGGCCAGCGGCAGCAGCCCAGTGCAGTCGCCCGCCGCGTAGATGTTGGATACCGACGTCCGGGAGACCCGGTCGACGGTCAGGTAGTTGCCGCGTCCGAGTTCGATACCCACGCGGTCCAGGCCGAGACCGCGGGTGTTGGGCACCGAGCCGATCGTCATCAGCGCGTGGCTGCCCTCGACTGTCCGGCCGTCAGCCAAGGTCACCAGCACGCCGGAATCGGTACGGGTCACCGAGTCGGCGCGGGCATTCTTGACGAGCTGCACTCCGCGCTCGGCGAAGATCCGCTCCAGCACAGCGGCCGC
>Ga0302325_10017269_pt1 | contig 15258 bp, 8 predicted proteins | sample Palsa_T0_2_FD_201948 | JGI IMG/M metagenome (GOLD analysis project Ga0302325, IMG submission 201948) | Peat permafrost microbial communities from Stordalen Mire near Abisko, Sweden - Palsa_T0_2 | ecosystem: Environmental > Terrestrial > Soil > Palsa > Peat permafrost | place: Sweden: Abisko... | reverse complement strand
GCTGTGTCCTTTCAAGATCCATCGATTGGCTACGCCAACGCTTTCCCCGGGCAGCTCCCATAGCCCAGACAGCATGATTACCGGTAGAGTGGGAATCATGTTCTTGATCTCGCGCGCGGCAGCCATGCCGTTCATCCCGGACATCCAGTAATCGAGGACGACCAAATCGACTTTGGTCGATTTCAATAAGCTGAGACCTTCCGGCCCGGTTGTCGCTTCAAGGACTGCATAGCCCTCAGATTCCAAGAGCAGCCTGCGTGCGTGCAGGACCTCGGCTTCATCATCAATGCAAAGTATGGTGGCCATCGGGTCCGCGGTAAATCTAGCCTCCGCTGTAGCGCTTTAATTTTTGAATCGAAGAGTGGAGTTCGGACACGGAATGCTCACACTTCTCCTTACGAACGCGAAGGATACAGTCAACTCCGGAACGTGCAATACAGGCATTACTGTACGCAGGCATGCCACTGTGTGCGGTGGCGGACAGTCAAAAGCTGCTCTCTGCGTTTAGAGCGGGGCGCTGAAGAATATTGCGCGGATCTGGCCGCAGGGCTGATCGCTGGTCCATACAGTAAAAACTGTATGGAGCCTGCTCTGCCGGGAGTTATAACCTGCTCCCGCGAACGGTTAGACCGATATATGCTTTTCGGGGATCTGGAAACGAAAGAGCGCGTTTCTTAATCGCTTTTTTCCGAAGGAGCGCATGAGTGGCCTCGTTGCGTGTTCTATTGGTTGACGATCATGAAATGGTCAGAAAGGGGATTCGAGAGCTTCTCTCCTCGCGAGCCGGTTGGAGCGTGTGCGGCGAAGCCGCGGACGGGCTCGATGCAATTGAAAAAGCGAGACATCTTGGGCCCGACATTGTTCTTATGGACATTTCCATGCCGCGCATGGATGGGTTAGAGGCGACTCGAAACATTCTGCGGGAGTTTCCTGATTGCAAAGTTGTGATCGTCACGCAAAATGACGCCTCGGTCGCTCGAAGCCAGGCGGCCGCGGTCGGCGCCAAGGCCGTGGTTACAAAAGCTCAACTCTCACGAGACTTGCTAAGCACGGTGGAACGAGTGGCGGAAAATCGGGATTCCCAAATCGATCAGCCACTCCCCGCGCAGGATTCGGCCAACGCAAAGGAACTGACCCGAGGTGGAGGAGCGCTTGGCCAATTAATTCGCGAGTTCGATTGGGCGAAAACACCGCTGGGTCCCATCGACGGCTGGCCCCAAAGTTTGAAAACTGTAGTTCGCATGCTGCTGACCTCTCGATTTGCAATGTGGATGAGCTGGGGGCCAGAACTCACCTTCTTTTACAACGACGCGTATGCGCGGATGACACTGGGCAAGAAGCATCCTTGGGCACTGGGGAAACCGTCGCGGCAGGTCTGGGCGGAAATATGGAATGACATCGGGCCTCGAATTCAGAAGGTTCTAGAAAGCGGCGAGGCAACCTGGGACGAAGCGCTGCTTCTATTCCTGGAAAGAAGCGGGTACCGCGAAGAAACGTACCACACGTTTTCCTACAGCCCCTTAAGCGACGATGACGGCAAGGTTGCGGGCCATCTCTGTGTGGTAACCGAAGAAACGGATCGCATCATCGGCGAACGCCGGCTGAGCACGCTCCGTTCGCTGGCCGCCGAGCTCAACACGACGATTGCAGAGAAGGAAGTGTGTGAATCGATTGTTCGGTCTCTCAGCGACAATCAACAGGATCTTCCGTTCTCGCTGACATATCTGTTTAGTGATGACGGAAAGGAAGCGTGGCTGGCCTGCCAAACGGGGGTCGAACCGGGCCAGCCCGTCGCGCCGAGTCGCATTATTGTCGGCGGGAAGGATCAGCTGTGGCCTGTCAACGAACTACTGAAGACGAAGAGTTCGGTCACGGTAGAAATGTCGCCCGAGAGATTCGGATCTGTTCCGTGCGGCTCCTGGGACACGCCGCCATCGAAGGCTCTTTTAGTGCCCATTACAAGCCCGGGCCAGGAGAACCCCGCGGGAATTCTCGTCGCCGCCCTCAACCCCTACAGGCAACTGGATGCCGGATATAGAGGATTCATCGATCTGGTGGCGGGGCAAATCGCGGCGAGCATCGCGAACGCGCGCGCGTACGACGAGGAGAGGAAAAGAGCAGAAGCCCTGGCGGAAATCGACCGTGCAAAGACGGTTTTCTTCAGCAACGTCAGCCACGAATTTCGTACCCCGCTGACCTTGATGCTGGGGCCCCTTCAGGATCTGCTGGCAAGAAGCCAAACGCACCTGTCGCCGACGGCCAAAGAACAACTGGAGCTCGCGAACCGCAACGGGGCACGCCTCCTGCGGCTGGTCAATACGCTGTTGGATTTTTCCCGCATCGAAGCCGGCCGAGTCCACGCGGTTTACCAGGCGACCGACATCGCGAGCTTTACGGCAGAGCTGGCGAGCGTCTTTCGCTCCGCGACCGAGAGGGCCGGCCTAAGGCTGCTGGTCAATTGTAAACCTCCGAGTGAAGTGGCCTACGTGGATCGGGACATGTGGGAGAAGGTCGTCCTGAATTTAGTCTCCAACGCTTTCAAGTTCACGTTCGAAGGTGAGATTGAGGTTCGCCTGCAACAGGTGGGACGAACGGCTGAACTCCGCGTTCGTGACACCGGCGTTGGAATTCCTGCCGAGGAGATACCCCGGCTGTTCGATCGTTTTCACCGCGTTTCCAACGTTCGCAGCCGCACCCATGAAGGTAGTGGCATAGGCCTTGCCCTGGTCCACGAGCTCGTCAAACTGCACGGTGGTTTCATTCGAGTCGAAAGCGTACCGGAGCAAGGAAGTACGTTCATCGTGAGCATCCCGCTGGGCCAAGATCACTTGGCGCCCGATCAGGTCGGTGGGGATCGGTCCCTTTCTTCTACTGCCACAGGTGCCGCGCCGTTTGTCGAGGAAGCTCTGCGGTGGCTCCCGCAGACGGGACAAATTGATGCTGCCTCGCCGATAGCGCCTGATTACGAACTCATGGCGGTGCCTGCGCCGGTGACTTCGGAGCGTCCCGGCCGGTCTCGAGTGCTGATCGTGGATGACAATGCGGATATGCGCCTCTACGTTATGCGCCTGCTGGCAGAACGTTTTGAAGTGCAGGCTGTTGCCAACGGTCGCGCTGCGCTCGAAGCTATCAACAAGCGGGCTCCGGATCTTGTCCTGTGCGACGTGATGATGCCCGAACTCGACGGTTTTGGGCTATTGCGCGAGTTGCGCGCGCATGCGGCTACCAAAACGCTGCCATTCATTCTTCTCTCGGCCAGGGCCGGGGAGGAGTCGCGTGTCGAGGGTCTTGATGCCGGTGCGGACGATTATCTTGTAAAACCCTTCAGCGCCCGCGAATTAATCGCTCGCGTTCAAACCCATCTGCAGTTGGCGCATGTTCGTAATGGGGCCGACAAGGCCATTCGCGAGAGCGAAAACAAACTGCAACTCTCGTTGAAGGCGTCCCAAATGGGAGCTTTCGCCTGGCATCCGGACGACGATCGCTGCGAAGCCGACCGGAGGATTCTGGAAATTTTCGGATTGTCGTCCACCAAGGAATTAACTCTGGCTGCAGCCCTGGACAGCATGATCCATCCCGAGGATCGGGAGAGATATGCACAAGGCGTGAAAAAATCCCTGCGCCCGGACGGAGACGGCAAGCTGGAGGAAGAAATTCGCATTCGCCGCCGCGACGGGCAGGAACGCTGGATTTCAGTGACCGCTCAGGTGCATTTCTCAGATGGCGATGCAGCGGAACGCATGATCGGCCTGATCGGCGATATTACGGAACGGAAGCGCACGGAACTTGTGTTGCGCGAAAGTGAAGAGAGGCAGGCCTTCCTGCTCACTCTGAGTGATTCGTTGCGCCCGCTTGCGGACGCGATTGAGATTCAAGAGACTGCGGCGCGCATTGTCTGCGAGCACCTGCGAGCCAATCGTGTTGGATACGCCGAGGATCAAGGCGACAGCCAGACCGTGGCGATTACCGGACAGTTCGCCACCGATGTGCCACGAATCGAGGGACGCCGCGATTATGGTGAAGTGCTCTTGAAGGAACTGCGCACGGGACGCATCGTGGTGCAGAACGACATCGCCAACGATGTGACCCTAAGGGATGATCAGAAAGCCGCCGACGCGGTGCTGCAGATGGGCGCGGCAGTCAAGATCCCGGTGGTGAAAGCGGGCCGTTTGGCCGCCATATTGTTCGTGCATTACCGGCAGGCACACCAATTTTCCAATCACGAAGTGAGACTGCTGGTCGAGGTTGCCGAACGTATTTGGGCGGCTATCGAACGCGCCAAGATTGAAGCCAAATTGCGGGACAGCGAAGAGCGGCTGCAGATGTCGCTAGAGGCCGGCCGCATGGGCACATTCGAGTGGAATTCGGCGGGCGATCGCGTGACTCTCTCGTCTTTGTCGAGCGAAATTTTCGGCGTGGCACCAGGCCAATCCTTCTTGACCAGCGATGAAGTGTTCCAGCTGGTGCACCCTCTGGATCGCGCCCGACATAGAAGTCTCTTTGAGGATGCTTCGAATTTTGGACGTGACTACCACACGGAGTTCCGGATCATCCGGCCGCGTGACGGGCGATGGGCATGGATCGAGGAGCGCGGGCGCGCTTCACGCGATCCCATTACGGGCGCCACTCGTCTGCGCGGTGTGCATTGGGATGTGACGGATCGCAAGCAAGCAGAGCAGGCGCTGAGACAGCGTTCCGCCCAGTACCAAACACTTCTGAATCGGGCCCCGCTCGGACTGTACACGGTGGACGCGGAATTTCAGATTCGGGATGTTAATCCAACTGCTTTGGCGGTGTTCGGCGACATCCCGGATCTTATCGGGCGCAGGTTCGATGAAGTTATCCATTTGCTGTGGCCGCCAGAACATGCCGATGAAGTGATTCGGATTTTCCGCCGCACGCTGGAGACTGGCGAGCCGTACCACATGGCAGAAAGCACGGAACTTCGACGCGACCGCGGAGTTCAGGAATATTACGAATGGCGCGTGGATCGAATTCCGTTGCCCGAAGGCGGATACGGAGTCGTCTGTTATTTCCGGGACATTTCCGCTCAGGTCAACGCTCGATTGCGTATTCTTGATTCCGAAGAACGCTTCCGGAAGCTCGCGGAGACTCTGGAGTCTGAAGTGAGGGTTCGCACGAAGGAACTCGAGGAGCGCAACGCAGAGGTGTTGCAGCAGGCCGAAACGGTGCAGACCCTGTCTCGGAGTCTGATGCACGTTCAGGACGACGAACGCAGGCACATTGCAAGAGAACTGCACGACAGCGCCGGCCAAACCCTAACCGTCTTGGGCATGAACTTGTCCACGGTAGCGCAGCTCGCCGCCGGAGGTAATCCGCGGCTGCAGGAACAGGTTTCAGAAGCGCAGAAGACCGTGGAGCAACTGACCCAGGAGATACGCACGACATCCTACTTGCTGCATCCTCCGTTGCTGGACGAGATTGGAGTGTCGGCGGCGCTCCGGTGGTACGTCGAAGGCCTGGCGGAACGAAGCGGGCTGAAAATAAGCTTGGATCTGCCTCAAGACTTGGGGCGATTTTCTCGCGACGCGGAACTGGTCGTCTTTCGGGTGGTGCAGGAGTGCCTGACAAACGTTCACCGGCACTCGGGGAGCAGGACAGCAGTCATCCGAGTAGCGCTTTCCGATGGCATTGTGTCGGTCGAGGTTCGGGATTCTGGTAAGGGCATGTCGGTTGAGAAACTGATTGAGCTTGAGTCCAGTGCTTCGGGCGTCGGAGTTCGCGGCATGCGAGAGCGTGTTCGGCAATTAGGAGGGCAGATCCGCATTCACTCGGACGATTCGGGTACGACGGTGTCGATAACGCTGCCTGCTTCCGCGGTTCCTAAGACCACGAATCGACAGACAAATCTAGAGGTAGCGGGATGAAAAGCGCGATGACGTTCTCGCCGGTGATAAGCCGTTTAAGATTGGGGTGAGCGACGGGGTTTGAACCCGCGACCCTCGGTGCCACAGACCGATGCTCTACCAGCTGAGCTACGCTCACCACGGGTAGAAGTAGTTTACGACAGCGGATGCTGCAACTCAATGCGGTAAATTTTCGCTGCAGGGAACGCGTCGCGAGCGCGAAGCAGGCGAACGAGCGCCCCGCGGACAGCGTAGCACTCACACGCGCTTAAAACATCACCTCGACGCCCGCAAATACTAGCCGTAGCCTGCTTGAACTTTGGCGCAGAGCAGAAGGCGGTGCACTTATCAATCGGTTGATGACGCGCCCGGCCAGAATTTAGCCGGGGCGGCGGAAGGGGATTGGCGCGGAACGCTTGCGACGGACGGAGGTTTGCCGGAGTCGCGCGCGAGCTTGCTCGGCCCACGGGCCGTTGGGCGCATGTCGAAGATAGAGCATCCAGTGGTCGCGGGCGGCGCGGCGCTCACCGCGCTTCTCGTAGGCCAGGGCGAGATTGAAATGCACGTCGGCGTGAGCCGGCATGGCGCGAGCGGCGCGGCGCAAATGGTCGATCGCTTCTTCGAATTCACCCAACTCCTCGAGCGTGCAGCCAAGGTTGTAGCGCGAAATGCCATTCAGAGGGTCGAGTTCGACCGCGGCACGAAAGGCGGCACGCGCATCGGAAAGCTGGCCCATCTGGTAATAGGCCACGCCCAGATTGATGTGGGCTTCGATCCAGTCCGGCGCAAGCTCGACGACGCGCTGGTAATTCTCGATTGCCTGCGGAAGCATTTCCTGGCGCGTCTCGCAATTCAGCGCATTCTCGAAAAATTGTTCCGGCGTAGGGCCTGCCATCGAATGCAATTTCGCCGCACGAACAGGGATATCGAAGGGGAAGACCCACTGTTGGCTGAACGGATTGAACGGGCGCTCGGCACCGGGAGGGACGACCAGAACTTCGCGGCCTTGTTCGACGAGGTGAAGCTCCTGCAGCGGAAGGGAACTTCCGCCGAATTGCTGCTCGATCAGGGTGACCGCGCGTCTCAGTTTTCGCGCGGAAACTCGATTTTTTGTGAGCCGCTGGATGGATCGCAGGGCGACCAAGTCGCCGAAACTGTAGAAACGTTCGCCCCAGCGGGCTTGCGGACGTACCAAGCGCAGCCGCTCCCAATAACGAAGCCGGCTGGGTTCAAGCCCCAAAATTCGCCCGACTTCTCGTCGCGTATAACGGTCTGCCAAGCCGGAGTGCCCCCAGGTGGTGCTGATTCCTCCAACGATTATGCACCCGCTGTCAAATCGTGGTCGCGCAAGATTTCCCCAAATATTGCATTCCAGGAACACCCGTCACCAGCGCGACAACCGCAAGAGGACGCGGCGTTGCATGCGTCGCCGGGCTTGCTAGACTTTTGAAGGCAGTTGCCCGCCACGATGCCGCTCGATAGCGCCGAACGATTGTATTTGGAACGCCAGGTCACGCTGGCTCGAGCCATCCTTGTGGCGTTGGCGCTGTTGGTGCTGCTCGAGACGCCCGGCGAGAGTTATCGCGAGGCGTCGGCCTGGTTTCTCGCTGCGTATTTGGCGGTGGCGATCGCAGTTGTGCTCTCCGATAGCGTTTTCAGCGATAAACAGATTCAAATACCCCTGATTGGCGACGTTGCGGCGCTTGTCATTTTTCTAATGTTTAGGCCACCGGTTTCGTCCTGTTGGTTCTTGTTCCTATTCGTGGTGTTTGGGTTGGCGACTCGAGGTAAGGCACGCGCGATGCTGGCGCTCGTGAGCGTTGCGACGGTCGGGATCATCCTTCGTATAGCGGCGACCGAGACGTTCAGTTGGCGAGGCGTTTCGCATTGGCTATCTATCGGATTTGGGACGCTGGTCTCCGGCCTGGGTATGGGGTTTCTGGGCGCGCGGGAGAGAGAACACCTTGAGCGGAGGTACTTTCTCGAGAAGGTTACGCGGCTGCTGCAATTCGACCGTGGCTTGACCGAGTCGATCCGCCAAGTATTCGGCGAGATGGTGCTGGAATTTGAGTGTGAGCAAGCCTGCCTGGCTATCCGCGATGAGGAACTCGAAAGGCTTTTTGTGTGGAAGATTCGCGCTTCGGATCGGGAGCCGGCGGGGCCGGAAACTCTGTCTCTTTCGCGTTCGGACACATTCCTGACCGATGCTTTCGAGGTTTCATTCTGTTGGGAATACAAGGATGGCAAGAATGGCGGCTTCGGATGGGACCGCCGCACGGGTCAACGATGCCGCGAGTTGCTTGCACCGCCCGAATCGACGCGTGAGGAGTTTGGCGCGCGGTCGCTATTGGCGGTGACGATCGATGCGGGCGGACGGCCCGCCGGGCGCGTGCTGCTGATAAATCCGCGCAAGCGATTTGGCGCACGCGACCTTCGCTGGCTGGAGCAAATCGTCCGGCAGATCGGCCCGCCGCTGGAGAATGTCTTCTTGCTGCGCCATCTCCGAGCGAGAGCCGTGGAATCAGAACGCAGCCGGATCTCTCGCGATCTGCACGATGGCATTCTCCAAACGCTGCTGAGCCTGAACATTCAACTCGACGTTTTGCGCCACAAGTTTCCCTGGACGCCCCAGGAAGCCGGAAAAGAGCTCGAAACCTTGCAGACCACGGTGAAACAGGAGAGCGAGGAGCTGCGGCGCATGGTGACCGACCTTCGTCCACTGCGCGTAGAGAGCGCCGACATGCGGGAATTGATGCTGGGGTTCGCCGAGCGTTTCCGCAATGAATCGGGGCTGGCGGTGGACCTATTCATCGAAGACCGCAATTTGCGCCTTCCGGACCGCATTTGCCGGGAGGTCTTCCAGATTTACAGAGAGTCACTACATAACGTAAAAAAACATGCGAAGGCGAGCCACGTCGTGGTAAAACTAGGGCAAGACGAGGTGAAAGTCTCGCTCGTTATAGACGATAACGGTCGTGGATTCAGTTTCTCCGGTCGGTTTACGAGCGAGGAGCTGGACCGGCTGCGTCTCGGGCCAATTTCGATCAAGGAAAGAACACGGAGCGTGGGAGGAACGCTAACGGTGGAATCGAATCCCGGGCACGGGGCGCGTCTAACGGTAGAAATCCCATTGAATTAAAATGACGAAAGCGAAACAGGTGATTCGCATCCTGGTCGCGGATGATCATGCCATCTTCCGCGACGGTCTCCGCAAACTGCTCGAGGCGGCCGATGAGATCCAAATCATCGGAGAGGCCTCGAATGGGGTGGAGTGCATCAAGATGCTGGCGAAGTTTAAGCCGGACATTTTGCTGCTGGATCTGCGCATGCCCGAAAAGGATGGCTTGGCCGTGCTGGAAGAGGTGAATTTCGAATCTATGCCCACGCGCGTGATTGTGCTGACCGCGGCGGAGGACGATCGCGACGTGGTCCGCGCGATGCGGCTGGGTGCACGCGGAGTGGTGCTAAAGCAATCCGCCAGCGATCTTCTGGTGAAAAGCATTCGCAAGGTATTTGACGGCGAGATCTGGCTGGACAATCGCATGACCGCCGAAGTGATTGACGCGTTCAAAAAATCCGCGGAATCTGGGCAGCGCCGTGAAAAACCGCTATTGAGCGACCGGGAAAAGGAAATTGTTCAGCTGGTGGCGCAGGGGTTTCGAAACCGTGAGATTGGCGAAAAGCTATTCATTAGCGAGCAGACGGTGAAGAATCACTTGCACAACATTTTCGATAAGCTCGGAGTATCCGACCGGTTGGAACTGGCTCTCTACGCGATCCATCATCGCTTGATCGATCAGGCTTGATCGATCAGGCTTGATGAGTACCCTCCCGTTTCCTCCGTCGAATATCACCCTCTCGCGTTGCAACGCGCCCGAATAGGGTATTCTTTTTGGCGGATTCGTTCATGAGCGCAACGGCCAATACGAGCGCGATACAAAATAAGGGACCGCGAATTTTTTCCCGCGAAGCCGTCCTGCTGGGCTGCTTCATCCTGGTGATAGGGCTGCTGATTTTTACTGCATTCGTTTCGCGCATGTATCACAAGCAGATTCACACGCTCGCGGACGAGTGGTTCGGGCAAGGCGAAGCGAGTTTCAAGGACGGCGACGTCAAGACGGCCTTGACCGACTATCGCAACGCGCTGGTGTATTCTCCGGGCAATGCAAGGTTTCAGTTTCATCTGGCGCTGGCGCTCGCTGCCGCCGGGCGCGACGACGAAGCGCGTTCTTACCTCACGAATCTACTCTCGGAATCCCCCGGCAGCGGGGAAATCAATCTTGCCTTGGCGCGGATCGCGGCGCGAAAGGGCCTGATGCCCGAAGCGCTTCGTTACTACCACAGCGCAATTTACGGGGAATTCGAGACCGACCCCATCACCTTGCGCTGGGAGATTCGCCGCGAACTTTGCCAGTATCTGCTGGACCGCGGAACGGTGAATCAGGCGGTGCCGGAGATCATGGCGTTGGCCAGCAACACGCCTGCCGATGATGTCGAGAAGTTGAAGGTTGCAGCCGACCTCTTGAACCGTGCGAAACTCTGGGGCCGCGCGCTTGAGTTGTTCCGCACTGTGTTAGCCAAGAGTAAAGAAGACAAGGCGGCATTGCTCGGCGCGGCAAGGTCGGCTTTCGAGCTCGGGCGATATAGAGTAGCGGCGGAATATCTCGAGCAATTGCCGCCGCAAGACCGTTCGGACCCGGAAACATCGAGCATGCTCGCTATGGCCCAGCGCGTGCAAGTCATGGACCCATTTGTTGCCGGCCTTTCTCTCGCCACGAAGGCCCAGCGGGTTTCGAGCGCAATGTCTATGGCAAAAACACGGCTTCAGGAGTGCGCGCAGGAAAACGGCCAATCGCTCACAGCGACTCCGCCCCGTACGGAGCTTCAAATATCTTTTGCCAAGAGCGCGGAAGCAGGGCTCGATTGGAGTTCGGTGAGCCTGCAGCGGCATCCGGACAGCATGGATGAGGCCATGTCTGTAGCATTCGAAATGGAAAACGCCGCAGCCGGTGTATGTGGGGAGCCTGAGGGAGAAGATCGCGCGCTATGGCTTTTGGGGCTGAGTCGCGGAGCCAAGGTCCAGTGAGCGAACCGAATACACCTGATTCGCCGGACGCGATAGTCTTTCCGGTTGCGGCTGCCGCAAATTCCGTTCCTGCACGCGGCGCAATCCGTGCCAAATGGGAAGAGTGGACGCACCGCGTTTTCACCATGCGGGAGGATCGCTTCTTCCTGTTTCTGGCCGTGTTGATTGGCATCTTTTCCGGTCTGGCCGTTGTTTGTTTCCGCATTGCGATCGAATGGACGCAGCTGGAACTTCTCGGCTCTTCGCTCTCTCCTCCCGCGCTGCGCGTTCTGCTGGTTCCTACAATCGGAGGCCTGCTGGTTGCGGTGCTGGCGATTCGCGCTTTTCCTCGCGCGCGAGGAAGCGGTGTGAACCAAACAAAGGCCGCCGTTTACATTTCGAACGGCTACATTCCGTTCAATACGGTGGTGGGGAAATTTATCACCTGCGCGTTGGCCATTGGGTCCGGACAATCGCTGGGTCCCGAAGATCCGTCGCTGCAAATGGGAGCAGGAATCGCTTCGCTCATTGGTCGCCGCCTGCGTTTGTCCCAGGAGAAGGTCCGGCTGATCGCGCCGGTGGGAGCCGCTGCGGGGCTTGCCGCCGCTTTCAACGCGCCGATCTCGGCGGTGCTATTCGTGCTGGAGGAAGTGATTGGCACCTGGAGCGCGGGAGTGCTCGGCGCGATTGTGCTTGCGGCCATCTCGAGCGTGGTCACCATGCGGGCGTTTCTGGGACCGGAATCGATGTTTCGCGTGCCGCGATTTAGCGTCGCGCGGCCGGCAGAGTTGCTGGCCTACGCCGTTCTCGGAATCGTCGGAGGTTTGGCTTCCCTGGCTTTTTTGAAATGGTTGGTTTACGCGCGCCCGCGGATACAAGCGCTTCCGAAGTGGACTCAATACTTTCAGCCTGCCGTTGCCGGATTGCTGATCGGCGTTATCGGCATCCGCTTGCCGCAAGTAATGGGCGCCGGTTACCCAATCATTGACCAGGCACTTCAAGGGCAATTCACATGGAAGTTTCTTTTGATACTCGCCGCACTGAAAATTCTCGCGACCGGATTTTCTTTCCTCAGCGGCACGCCGGGAGGAATGTTTGCGCCGGTGCTTTTCATCGGCGCCATGCTGGGCGCGGCGGTGGGCGCAATCGAGCAGCATTTCTTTCCAGGGCTGACCGGAACGGTGGGAACGTTTGCGCTGGTTGGGATGGGAACATTTTTTGCGGGGTTTCTCCGCACGCCCATTACTTCCGTATTCATGGTCATCGAGGTATCCGGCAACTACACGGCGATCCTACCGGTCATGATTTCGAGCCTGATCGCTTATGGAATCTCCCGCACGTACCAGAAGGTTCCGCTGTTCGACTTGCTGGCCCGCCAGGACGGCATCCTGTTGCCCTCGACGGAGGAGCGCCGCGAGCAAATGGTTCTCACGGTGGAAGACGCCATGCAACCGGATGCGGCGATAATTGTGGAACCCGGCGATAAAGTCGCAGATGCGGTGAAACGCCTGGAAGGGAAACCGAAAGCACTGCACCTCCTGCGCGTGCGGCCGGGCGAGTGGAACCTTGTGGACCGCGACGATCTCTTGCGCCTGGCGGCTGAGGCGTCGCAGCCCCACACGATCTCAGAAGTACGCTCCAACGGTCCGGCACCCTTTGTCTTCCGGGACATGTCACTCGAAGAGGCGCTTCGCTGGGCGGGAGACTGGACGGCGCTCCCAGTCCTGAGCCGTGCCGATCTGAGCAAGCTCGAAGGAGTGGTCACGCTCGAAGATATTCTGCGGGCGTTTCGAAAGCCTTCCGGCCAGGAGCGCTAGTCCGGAATCCCAACAAAAGCGGGGGTTTGCCCCCGACTGTCTAGTACTCCTGTACCACCAGGGTCCCTTAGAATTGAGGCTTTCGCTCTATTGGTTCCAATAGCGATAAGGCCCAAGATAGTCACGTAGTTAGGGAGTGTGTCCTGTGGCTCTAAAAGAGCGACGTGCAACGCGGCGTTTTCTAATGCGCCTACCGCTTACCGTCCGATGGACGGATGAAAGCGTGGTTGGCGAGGCCGCAACTGAATCGCGCGAAGTAAGTTCGCGCGGCCTCTATTTTCACTTGCCCAAGGGTTTAAAAAGCGGCTCGCCGGTCGAGATTGTAATGACTCTTCCGCACGAGCTCACTCAGGCTGGTCCCGTCCGCGTCCGATGCCTGGGACGGGTGCTGCGCAGCAGTCCCGAGAACGCGGGCGATGTGGGAGTGGCCGCGGCGATCGAGCGGTACGAGTTCATGCGTAACGGCGAATCTGCCGCCTAAAAGGGTTTCTTACCCAGACCCTGCGGAGATGGGTGAGAAAGGCCGGGCGGCTAGGGTCCCTCAGCCTAAGCCCCCGGCCATTTTATTTGCCTGTATTCCTGCTGGTATCGGCCTTCCCAAGACGGCTTAAGTTAATCGAATTCCCGGCGGGGCGAAGCCTGTTGGTTGTCCACCCGTCCGGCGACGATCTCGGCTTTCGAATAATTTTCTGCACGGACGGGAGAGCCGGCCATGCGCCGCAGCAGGGAAATTTGTCCCACGTGCGTAAAGGCGTCGGCGATGGCGCCCTGAAAAAGTTTCTCGGCAGGGACCGCGAGGGGCGCGCCGGACGCCAAGTAGTCATCCAGAGCTTTTAGCGACGCTGAGAAGCGTTTCACTTCTTCGTCCCAAGGCAACGGTGGGGAACCGTGCCACTCCTCTTTACCCTTCGCTTGAGACAGCACCCAATCCAGGAGATCGTTTACGTGCGCCAAAATCTGCGTGGGCGTGCGCGTGGTTTCGTAAGCGCGAAAGCCAGCGAAACTGGCTGGTGCGTCACGGAGCGCCTTATGGCCACGGTAAGCAAGGGTTGCCACCATGTGGCGAAGCAAATCCCTGGCGCTGTCGCTGCTCGTTGAATCAGTCCCTTTGCTCATAAAGGCCTCGCGTTTTTGGAAATGTTCGAATGGTCGGTCGTCAAGTGATCCTGGTGTCGCGGGAGATTATACCCACGAAGCGTTCCCGCTCCACACTGATCTTCCGGTCGAAAACGAAGTAGGACACGCCCCCACTCCGAGCAGCGCTAAACGGACGGGCGGTGTGTATAATTCCGCTGCCAAGAGTGCAAAGGAGGGGTTCGCCACCTCAGAACATGAACATTATTGATCGAAGAAAGTTCATAAAGGCAGCGGGCGCCTTCGTTGCTGTTGCTTCGCTCGAGAAAGATCCAATCCGCGAAAGGTACTCGACCCGCAGCGTCCCGGCAAGTTCGACCGGACGCTTGCTTCTTCCGATTAATCGGAATTGGCGATACAGCGATCGCTTGGCTGAAGGCTTTGAGAAGACGGGCTTCGACGACTCCGGTTTTGCGCTTGTCTGCCTGCCGCATACGAACAAGAGACTTCCGTGGCACAGCTTTGACGAAAAGTCGTACGAGTTTGTGTCGGCATACCGCCGGCCTTTCAAGCTTCCGTCCGCAGCCAAAGGGAAACATGTGTTCGTGGACTTCGAGGGAGCGATGACAGCGTCCACGGTCTGGATCAACGGACATGAGCTCGGCGAGTATCGCGGCGGGTACACGCCATTTTCGTTTGACTTGACGCCGTACGTGAACTGGGACGGAGAGAACGTATTGGCCGTAGCGCTGGATTCTAGCGAGCGGAAAGACATCCCGCCATTTGGCAACGTGATTGACTACTTGACCTTCGGAGGCATTTACCGCGAGGTAGCTCTGCGGATCGTACCCGCAAAATTCATCGAGAATATTTTTGCGAAACCGAAAAATGTTCTCTCGAATCCCAGCGTGGAAGTGGAGTGTTTCCTAAGCGGCTCTGCACCGAACCGAGAGCCTTTGGCCCTGGAGGTAGAACTACGAGACGGAGACCGTGTTGTAGCCAAGGCTGAAAAGCCGATCGCCGCTTCCGAATCAGGCGGCAAGGCAGCTTCACATTCACTCGAATTGGGTGGACTTGGTGACATCAAGCTTTGGGATTTGAAGCAGCCACACCTCTACACCGTAGTAGTGCGCCTCCGCGAAGCCGAAGGAATCGTGGATGAAGACAGCCGCAGGATCGGATTTCGTGAGGCTTCCTTCACCGAGGAAGGATTCAAGCTAAATGGAAAGGTGGTGAAGCTGCGAGGACTGGACCGGCATCAGACCTTTCCCTTCGTAGGTCAGGCCATGCCCAGGCGAGTGCAGCGGCGGGACGCAATCATCCTCAAAAAGGAACTGAAGTGCAACGTGGTGAGGACTTCGCATTATCCGCAGTCACGCCACTTTCTCGATTGTTGCGATGAAATTGGACTGCTGGTGTTCGAGGAGATTCCCGG
>Ga0302325_10017267_pt1 | contig 15259 bp, 14 predicted proteins | sample Palsa_T0_2_FD_201948 | JGI IMG/M metagenome (GOLD analysis project Ga0302325, IMG submission 201948) | Peat permafrost microbial communities from Stordalen Mire near Abisko, Sweden - Palsa_T0_2 | ecosystem: Environmental > Terrestrial > Soil > Palsa > Peat permafrost | place: Sweden: Abisko... | reverse complement strand
CAGATTCGGCAGGCTGCCGAACAGCAGGGCGGCGAAATTGGAAATGTTGGCCAGGAAATCAGTCTGATCGGTGATCAGTTGCCGCAGGGCTCGACCGAGTGATTCGTACACCGCGGCTTTGGAATTGCCCGCAGGGGGGGACGCTGCAGCGCCTGGCACAGCGTGTGTCCCGGAAGTGTCCGCATGGCGCGAGGCGATCGCCGCCTTGGATGCCTTGTCATTCATGTGCGCATTCACCTGACCGTGACGGCCTGCCTGCGGCACAGTCCGCATGGCGGTGAATGTAGCAATTTCCGCGACCCGTGTGCGCGCCCGCAGACTCTTTAGCGGCGCTCCCAGTGACCGGGGACCATGCGCCAGCCGCCGCCGCGCGCAGCCACCCAGCGGTGCGGCACCCAGCCATAGCCCGGGCGGCCCGGACCCCAATGCCCCGCCACCCAGACATGTCGCTCGCCGACCCAGCCCCAATAACCTCCGAACCAGATATACCCGGGTGTCGGGGCAACGCCGATCACCTCTTCCTGCGGCGGCGGTGGGGCCACCATGACGGTGCCGTCATAGTAGGCCGGCCTGGCCGTCACGACGCAGCCGCCGAGCGCGGACGTAGCCAGCAGTACGGTCGCCAGCACAGCCTTTAAACCTTGAGTGCGCATCATGCTTTCTCCACTACGGGGTTGCTCATAGTGCTGATTAACGCACACCTGCGTAATCGGATGACGCGATCGGCTTCACAATCGTGTCATGGCGGCCACGTGTCATGGCGAGTACCACCGTTACTTAATTCGGATGTGCGCTCGATGCGTTCGCGGTTAGGATGCCGCCGAATGCTGCGGAGGTAGTCATGGGACTGGATCTGGTTACTCCTGGCGATCAAGCGCCCGACATCTTCAACGTCATCATCGAAATCCCGATGAATGCCGATCCGATCAAGTACGAAGTCGACAAGGAAACGGGCGCGATATTTGTCGACCGCTTCATGGGTACGGCCATGCACTATCCGTGCAACTACGGCTACGTGCCGCGCACCATCGCCCAGGACGGCGATCCGGTCGACGTGCTGGTCATAACGCCGTTTCCGCTGATACCCGGCGTGGTGGTGCGCTGCCGCCCGCTGGGGCTGCTCAAGATGACCGACGAGGCAGGGGCTGACTCCAAGGTGCTTGCGGTACCCGATGACGAGGTGTTGCCCATCTACAGCCACTGGCACAAGCACGAGGACATCAATCCGCAGCGGCTGCATCAGATCCAGCATTTCTTCGAGCACTACAAGGACCTCGAGCCAGGCAAGTGGGTGCGTGTCGAGGGCTGGGGCGGCGTCGATGACGCCAAGCAGGAGATCGCCGTCGGCATCAAGCTCTACCGCCGCTGAGCATCCGTACGGCTGTGCCGGCGCCCGGCATGTGCCTTTGCAGATATCATAACTAATGTTATTATATCTTCAGTGATAACGTCCCGGGCGGGCGAGCATGGCGGCGGCAACGGATCGGCTGCGGAACTTCGGTTTCCTCGTCAGGGATGTGTACCGGCTTTACGCCAAGCATTTCGAGCGCTATGCGAGCGAGATCGAACTGACCCTGCCGCAATGCAAAGTCCTGGGACATCTGTCGCGTAACGAGGGCATCAGCCAGGCGCGATTGGCGGAGTTGACCGACACCGATCCGATGACGCTGGTGCGAACGCTCGACCGCATGCAGCAGGATGAATGGATCGAGCGCCGCCCCGATCCGGCGGATCGCCGCGCGCATCGTCTGTACCTGTGCGAAGCGGCCAAGCCGATCATGAATCGTATGTGGAGGATCGCCGATCAGGCGCGCCAGGACGCGCTGTCGGCACTGAGCCTGGCCGAGCGCGAGCAACTCGTAGGCCTGCTCGAGCGCGTGCACGGCGTTCTGTTGCAACTCGAAGCCAAGTGAGCACCTGAAGATGGACGCTGAGGTGGATGAGCGAACCGCCATGAGTGCGCAAGCGCAAGCGCCGCGCCGCGCCGCGCGATTGCGCTGGGCGCTGATGGGCGGCGGTGTCCTGCTGGCGATCGTGGCCGGCCTCTGGTATTACCTGGCGTCCGGACGTTACGTGTCGACCGACGATTCGTCGATCCAGGCCGCGCAGGCGACGATCAGCGCCAATGTGCCGGGCCGCGTGGTCGAGCTCGACGTGCACGACAACCAGAGCGTACATCGCGGCGACGCGCTGTTTCGCCTCGACGATCGGGCGTTCCGCATCGCCGTGGAGGAAGCGCAGGCCAAGCTGGCGAGCGCGCGCATGCAGATCGGCGCCGCCAAGGCGACCTACCGCCATCAACTGGCCGACCTGGCCGCGGCGCGTGACACGCTGGCCTACCAGCAGCACGAATACGAGCGCCAGCAGCGACTGCTGCAGTCGGGCATCAGCTCGCGGGCGCAATTCGAGCAGGTGCAGCACTCGGTCGAGCTCGCCCAGTCGCAACTCAACTCGGCGCAGCAGCAGGCCGGCAGCGTGCTGGCGCTGCTCGGTGGCAATCCGGATCTGCCGCTCGAGGCGCATCCGGTGGTGATGCAGGCGCAGGCGGCGCTCGATCGGGCCAATCTCGATCTGTCGTACACCGTGATTCGCGCTCCTGACGACGGCGTGGTGGACCGGGTCGAGCAGCTGCAGGTGGGCGACTACATCAGCGCGGCCACGCCGGTCTTCGGCCTGGTCTCCACCGGCGATATCTGGGTCGAGGCCAACTTCAAGGAGGACGATCTGACCTACATGCGTGCCGGCCAGTCTGCCGAGGTCAGCATCGACGCCTATCCGGGGCATCGCTTCAAGGCGCAGGTCGCAAGCCTGAGCCCTGGCACCGGCGCGCAGTTCTCGCTGCTGCCACCGGAGAACGCCACCGGCAACTGGGTCAAGGTGGTGCAGCGGGTGCCGGTGCGACTGCAGCTCGATCGCACGCAGTTCGGCGACGCATTCCCGTTGCACGCCGGCCTGAGCGCGGAGGTCACGGTGGACACCCAGCACCGCCGCAGCCTGTTTGGCCACGCCGGGACGCAGCTGGCCCAACGCTGATGAGTGCCGGCGAGCAAGCTTCCGCGCAGGGCGTGCCGCTGCATCGGGGCATGATCACGCTCACCGTGATGGTCGCCTCGATCCTGCAGGCGCTCGACAATACGATTGCAAACGTCGCGCTGCCGCGCATGCAGGGCAGCCTGTCGGCCACGCAGGACCAGATGACCTGGGTGCTGACATCGTACATCGTGGCGGCGGCGATCATGACACCGCTCACCGGCTGGCTCGCGGACCGCTTCGGTCGCAAACCGCTGTTCCTGGTCTCGATCATCGGCTTCACACTGGCCTCGGCATTGTGCGGCATGGCGCAATCGCTGGAGCAGATCGTGCTGTTCCGACTGTTGCAGGGGCTGTGCGGCGCCGCTCTGATTCCGATGTCGCAGGCGGTGCTGTTCGATGCCTATCCGCCGGCGCAGCATGGCCGGGCCATGGCGATCTGGGGCGTCGGCGTGGTCATGGGGCCGATGCTGGGACCGATGCTGGGCGGCTGGTTGACCGACGACTACAGCTGGCGCTGGGTGTTCTACATCAATGTGCCGTTCGGCATCCTCGCGGTGCTGGGCGTACTGGCCTATTTCCCCGACACCACGCACGGGCGCAGGAGCTTCGACTTCTTCGGTTTCGCCCTGCTGAGTATCGCCGTCGGCACACTGCAACTGCTGCTCGATCGCGGCCCGCTGAAGGACTGGTTCAATTCCGGCGAGATCAAGCTTGAAACGGCGATTACCACGCTGGCGTTCTATCTGTTCGTGGCGCACACGCTCACCGCGCAGCGGCCATTCATTCGTCTGGCACTCTATAAGGATCGCAATTTCCTTACCGGCAACATCCTGATCTTCGTAGTCGGCATCGTGCTGTTCGCGACGCTGGCGCTGTTGCCGCCACTGTTGCAGGGCCTGGGGAGTTACTCGGTATTTCAGGCCGGCCTGGTGATGGTGCCGCGCGGCGCCGGCACCCTGGTCGCGATGCTGCTGGTCGGCCGGGCGGTCGGGCGCATCGACGTGCGGCTGATCATCGGGGTGGGTCTGGTCCTGACCGCGTTCTCGCTGTGGCAAATGACGCACCTGTCGATGCAGTTCAGCATGGCATCGATAGTCTGGCCCGGCGCGATCCAGGGCCTGGGAATCGGCATCGTCTATGTGCCGATGGCCGCGCTGACCTTCGCGACTCTGGCGCCGGCCATGCGCAATGAAGGCACGGCGCTGTTCAACCTGATCCGCAACGTCGGCAGCAGCATCGGTATCTCGACCGTGCAGGGGCTCATGGTGCGCAATGCGCAGGTGCTGCACGCCTCACTCGCGCAGCACATCACGCCCCTGATGCTCGCCAACCGTGGATCCGGGATCTACGCCGGCACCCAGGCGGTGGCGGCACTGGATCGGGCCGTGACGGCGCAGGCGACCATGATCGCCTACCTGGATGATTTTCAGCTGATGCTGATTCTCACGCTGCTATCGCTGCCATTGCTGCTATTGGTACGCAGCCCGCGCGCCGCGGGCGCGCAAGTGCAACATGCCGCCCTCGAATAGCCAGACCGGTACCTATCGCCGGCGCATCGTCCGGGTGCTGTGGCCTGGCACACTGCTGATCGCAGGCGTTGCCGGCTGCGTTGCCGGACCGGATTTCGCCGCGCCGCCCGCTCCCACGGCCGCAGATTACACGGCGGACCCGTTGCCGAATCTGGCGCACAGTGACACGACGCTGGACAGCGCGCTGGCTGCACCGGCACAGTGGTGGGCGCCGCTCAATTCGCCGCGGCTCGATAGCACCATACGCGCGGCGCTTGCGGCCAATCGCAGTCTGGATGCGGCACGCTCGACCCTGGCCGAGGCGCAGGCGTTCAGCGCCGCCAGTGAGGCGGGACGCTATCCGCACGTGGATCTGGATGCCAGCGCTGGCCGGCAGAAATACGGCGCGGCGTTCCTCGGTCCGGAGCGGCTGCCGCCGTTCACGTACTTCTCGATCGGGCCGGCGGTGAGCTACAGCTTCGACTTCGCCGGCGGCGTGCGTCGCACGATCGAGCAGCAGCGGGCGATGACCGACTATCAGCAGCGCGAGTTGGATGCCGCGGCGCTGAGCGTGAGCGGCAACGTCGCGATACAGGCCCTGGCGGCGGCCGCGGCGCGCGCGCAGATCGATAACCTCGAGGTGCTGCTGGAAGATGACCGCAGCGATCTGAAACTGGTGCAGGACTCGTTCGCCGACGGTGCCGCGACGCGCGTGGACCTGCTCAACGCGCAAAGCCAGCTCGCCAACGACCAGACTCTGCTGCCGCCGCTGCGCCGCGACTTGAGCACAGCCTCGCACGCCCTGGCGCTGCTGGTCGGCCGGACACCGGCCGAGTGGACGCCGCCGGACTTCAGGCTGGACGAATTCAATCCGCCGGCGCGCCTGCCACTGACCGTGCCGTCCGAGCTGGTGCATCGCCGTCCCGATATCCTGGCCGCGGAAGCGCAGCTGCACGCCGCCACCGCAGCCCTCGGCGTGGCCAGCGCCAACCTGTATCCGCAGGTCAGCCTGACGGGCAGCGCCAGCCTGCAGGCCGACGCGCTGCACGCACTGTTCGACGCCAGCAGTGCCGCCGGCGGTCTGGCGGGCAGCCTCACCGCGCCACTGTTCGATCACGGCGCGCTGCGCGCCAAGCAGCGCGCGGCGGTGGCTGCCATGCACGCGTCGCTCGCCAACTACGAGCAGGTGGTGCTCAGCTCGTTCGCTCAGGTCGCCGATGCGCTCGAGGCCCTGGATCACGACCAGGAGCTGCTGGCGAGCGAGCAGGGCGCGGTGGCGATAGCGGCCGAGAACCTGGCGCTGACGCGTGAGAGTTACAGCGCCGGCAATAGCGGCGTGCTGCAGGTGCTCGAGGCGCAGCGCCAGAACCAGCAGGCGCGCATCGGGCTGGTACACGCGCAATCGCAGCGCTTGCAGGACACGGTCCAACTGCTCCTCGCCCTCGGCGGGCGCACGCCTGCATCGGCCATGATGTGAACCGACGCGATGCCCGGCAGTCAATACCGGGGTCAGGGCGTTCAACACTTTGATCTTCGGGGGGTACCATGCCTATCAATCGCAGAAATCTGTGCGCCGGTAGCGGCGCCGCGCTGCTGCTGTGCTCGATCGCGGGCCCGAGCCGCGCCGCCGGCCCAGCCCCGATCCCCACCTACATCCAGGCGGCCGTGGCCGAACCCACGCGGCCCGAGCGCGATCGGCAGCGCGATGCCGATCGCAAGCCGGAACAGGTCATTGCCTTTGCCGGCATCAAGCCGGGCGATCAGATCGGGGAGCTCATGCCGGGCGGCGGCTACTTCACGCGCATCTTCTGCAAGCTAGTCGGGCCATCGGGCCATGTCTACGCGCTCAGCGTGACGCCAGTGGTCAAGCGAGAGCGGCCAGCCGCTGCGCCAGCCGATCAGGAGACCCCCAATCCCTGCACCAACGTGACCGCCGACAGCATGCCGGCTGCGGATTTAAGTCTGCCCGGCGGACTGGATGTGGTGTGGACCTCGGAGAACTATCACGATCTGCACAACAAGATGTTCGGCACGCCGGACATGAAGGCCTTCGACAGCGCAATATTCAAGGCCCTCAAGCCCGGTGGCGTGTTCGTCGTGGAAGATCACGCGGCGCAACCCGGCTCGGGCGCACGCGATACCGAGACACTACATCGCATCGATGCCAGGCTGGTGCAGCGGGAAGTCACGAGCGCCGGTTTCGTGCTGGTCGCGGCCAGCGATGTACTGCACCGCCCCGACGATCCGCACACCGCCCGAGTGTTCGAACTGCACGGCCAGACCGATAAGTTTCTACTCAAGTTCCGCAAGCCGAAGCACTGAGCTGCGGCCGGCCGGGCCGCGGACGTTGGCACACCACGCGCGGCGGCGCGAGGGCCGCTACGCGCGCCCGCTGAATTCAGGGCTATTTGAAACTGCGAAAGCGCGGGCTGGAGCCGCCGGTGTTTCCCGGCCCGGGGGGTTTTCCCGGCGGCCGTGGCTGCAGCCGCGACTCGACCACGGGTGCGGGCTGCGGCGGCGGCCGCACCGCCGCGACCGCCGGCTGGGTGGCAGGCTGCGGCGCGGGGCTGGTCAACGGCGCGCGCGATTTCGCTGCGACCTGGGCGCGCACCGGCCGCATGCCGACCGATACATTCAGACGTCGCAGCTCGCCCGGCTGCAGCACGCCCACGCCGACCACCTGACGCGCCAACTGCTCGCCGCGCTCATCGCGCATTTCGAACACGACGAAATACTCGCACGGCTCGGTGGTGACCTTGTGGGCAATGCTGCCATCGACACTGAGCGCGCAATAACCTTCGTCGGCCGTCCCCGGGGTGGCATCGGGACTGAAACGCAGATGGTGCCGGCACCCGGGACAGATGGTCGCAGTTTCGAGGACCGTCGCGCGGCAATGCGGACAGACGCGCGTGGCCCCAGGCGTGCCGGAGCGAATGCTGCTCATACCGAGCGCGGAGTCCCCTTGAGTTCGACCGCGACGTGCTTGTCGTCCCAGCCGAATTCCACGTGGCCGCGCATGCGCGAGCCGGCCGCGACCGTGATCGAGGCGGCCTTGACGTCGCCGACGATGACCCCGGTGCTCAGTACATCCACCTGCTTGGCGGCCTCGATATTGCCCTGCAGTTCGCCGCCGACCACGACTACGCCGGCGCGCACCTGGCCTTCCAGCCGGGCCCCGGCATCGATGCGGAAATTGCCATCGACCTGCACGTCGCCTTTGAATCGGCCGGCGATGCGCACATCGCCCGAGCCGCTGATCTTGCCTTCGATGGTGAGTTCGGCCGCGATCACAGACTCGACACTGGCGGCGCGCGGCGCGCCGCTGCGACGGGCCGCATCGGCGTGCTCGGTCGCTTTGTGCAGTTCGGTGACGGTGGTGGGGGTGCCCGAGGCGGGGTTACCGCTCGCTGCCGGGCCCGGGGTCGAGCTGGGGTCTTTCCAAAGCGCCATGAGCGAATCCTCCAAATTATGCATCCGAGGGATCGAGCTGGACACGGTACCGCCAAACCGGGCCAGGACGCCAGTGTCTTGGGTCACAGACAGCGCTGTTGGGGCACGGCCGAAGCGGCGCCGCGGTAGGATCAGTGTGCATGGCGGATGTTACAGATCGACCACGAGCCAAGTCACTGCGACCACTGCGGGCCCTATGGCCCTTCCTGGCCCCACACTGGGCCCTCCTGAGCGGTGCTCTGGCGGCGCTGCTGGTCGCGGCGGCGGCCATGCTGGCCCTGCCGGCGGCGCTGCGCCAGCTCATCGATCACGGGCTTTCGTCGGCGGACTCGAGGGTGCTCAACGCCTACCTGGCCGGGTTTCTGGTGGCGGCGGCCGCCTTCGGCGTGTTTGCGGCGCTGCGGTTCTATCTGGTCACCTGGCTCGGGGAGCGCGTGGTTGCCGACCTGCGCCAGGCGGTGTACCGGCGCGTGGTGCGCATGGACCCGACGTTCTTCGAGGTCACGCGCACCGGCGAGGTGCTGTCGCGGCTGACCGCCGACACGACGCTGGTCCAGGCCATCGCCGGGGTCAATCTGTCGATAACCCTGCGCTCCGTACTCAACCTGATCGGAGCCGTCATCATGCTGGGGCTCACCAGCGCCCGGCTCACGATCTGGATCCTGGCACTCATGCCGGTCGTGATCGTGCCGATGATCGTGATCGGTCGGCGCGTACGGCGCCTGTCGCGCGGCGCCCAGGACCGTATCGCCGATACCAGCAGCCTGGTCGATGAAACGCTCAACGCCATCCAGACGGTACAGGCCTTCACGCTCGAGGAGCTGCAGAGCCAGCGCTACGCCGCGGCGGTCGAGGACAGCTTTATCGCTGCCATCCGTCGCACGCGCGTGCGCGCGGCGCTCACCGGCATCGGTACCATGTTGGTATTCGGCGGCATCACCTACGTGCTGTGGCTGGGCGCCCACGCCGTGCTCGGCCGGGATATGACCTGGGGGCAGCTGAGCCAGTTTTTCGTCTATGCGGCGATCGTCGGCACCTCGGCGGCCGCATTGACGGAGATGTGGGGCGAGATGCAGCGCGCGGCAGGGGCGATGGAGCGGCTCACGGAATTGCTGGCGGCGCAGCCCGCGATCGCGGCGCCGACGCAGCCGCTGGCACTCACGGCAAAGGTACGCGGGGATATCGCCTTCGAGCACGTCAGCTTTCGGTATCCGTCGCGGCCCGAGACCCTGGCGCTCAACGACTATACGCTGGCGGTGCGCAGCGGCGAGACGGTCGCCGTGGTCGGGCCTTCCGGGGCGGGCAAGAGCACCAGCTTTCAGCTGCTGCTGCGCTTCTACGATCCGCAGAGTGGCCGCATTACGATCGACGGTAACGATATCAAACGCTTGCGCCCGGAGGAGCTGCGATTGCAGATCGGCTTCGTGCCGCAGGATACGGTGCTGTTTGGTGCCAGCGCCCGCGAGAATATCGGCTATGGCCGCCCCGGGGCATCGGATGCACAGATCGAAGCCGCGGCTCGGGCGGCCGCGGCGGATCAGTTTCTGCGCGAGTTGCCGGCCGGCTACGACACCTTCCTCGGCGAGCGTGGCACGCGCCTGTCTGGCGGCCAGCGCCAACGCGTGGCAATTGCGCGCGCGATACTGCGCGACCCGCCGATCCTGTTGCTCGATGAGGCCACCAGCGCCCTGGACGCCGAATCGGAGCGGCTGGTGCAGGCGGCGCTCGCTGAGCTCATGCGCGGCCGCACCACGCTCGTGATCGCGCATCGTCTGGCCACCGTGCTCAAGGCCGACCGCATCGTTGTGCTCGAGGCCGGGCGGCTGGTGGCGGTGGGCAATCACGCGCAGTTGATGCGATCCAGTCCGCTGTATGCGCGGGTCGCGGCCCTGCAGTTCGGCGCCGCGCAAGAGGCGCTGGCGCGATGAGCAATGCCGTGAGCGACAATCCGGAGCGCAGCCGCTACGAGCTGGCGATCGCGGGCGACATTGCATTCATCGCCTATCAGCGGCTCGGCGCGCTGCGCGTGCTGATGCACGCCGAAGTGCCCCCGCTGCTGCGCAGGCGCGGCGTCGCCGCCCAGCTCACCGCCGGAGCCCTGGAGCTGGTGCGCGCGCAGGGCGGCAGTGTTGAGGCACGGTGTGCCTATGTGGCGCAATTCATCGCGCGCAATCCGCAATTCCAGGACTTGCTGGCAAAGTCTTAGGCGGGGCCGGCTGCATCGGCCGCCAGTACCGCGGCGGGCAGATCGCTGAACAGATCGGTGGCGCGAAAATGTTCGGCCTGGAGCAACAGCGAGCGGCCGCTGAGCAGCTCGTGCCACTGACGGCGGCGCAGCGCCTCGGGCACGGCCAACAGCGTGTCGGCATCGAAATCCTGCTGCTCGCGGCGGCGCGAGCAGCGCGCCACCGCGACCAGCAGCACCTGCTGATCGCCGGTGCGCGCATAGGCGCACAATTCGTCGGCACGCGGACCGAGCGCCGGCAGCGGCTGGTAGTCGCCGCGGGCGTAGAGTTCGGGGCAGGCGCGGCGGTGACGCAGCAGCGTCATGATGGTCGCGAGCTTGATCCGGCCGTCGCCCCAGTCCTGCCATAGCCCTCGCATGCAGGCGCGCCGATCGGCCGCCAGCGCCGCCTCGAGGTGCTCCAGCATGCGCCAGCGCAGCGTGTAGTCCACGGCGCGGCGATTGTCGGGATCGACCATCGACAGATCCCACAGCTCGGTGCCGTTGTACAGATCAGGCACGCCCGGCACGGTGAGCTTGAGAACCGTCTGGATCAGACTGTTGTGGACGCCGGTGGCCGCCAGGCGGCGCATGAACGGCAGAAAAGCGGCGAAGAATGCGCTGGCGCGTGCCCCGGTCAGCGCCGCATCGATCATCGCCATCATCGCCTCTTCATACTCGACGTTGGGGAACGCCCAACCGGTGTGTACCCGGGCTTCGCGCATCGATTTGAGCATCGTCTGGCGGATGCGCTCGGCATAGCCGCGCAGCCGCTCGTCCTCCGGCGTTTCCAGTTGCAGCAGTTCGCACGGCCAGGTTCCGGCCAGCAGCTGATACAGCAGGTACTCGTCCTTGCGATCGGGTCGCAGCTCGGCGGCGGCGGGTCCGGGCGGACCGCGCAGAATCCGCGTCCAAATGGGCAGCTGGCGCGCCCATTCCTCGGCGTATTCCGACAACGCGGCGAGCCGGGCGCGCGTGTCCTCGCCGCGCTTGGTGTCGTGCGTCGCGGTCGTGAGCATCGCGTGCGGCCAGTGCTGCGCGCGCTGCACATTGGCCTTATGGAAGGCGGCGATGGTGCTGCCGAAGCGATCGGGATCGCCGCCGACTTCATTCAGGGCGATGAAGCGGTGATAGCGATAGAAGGCCGTGTCCTCCACACCCTTGGCGACCACCGGTCCGCTGTACTGTTGCAGCCGCATGGCACATCGCAGCAGCGACTGACGTGAGAAGCCGCTGCGTGGATGCTGCAGCAGGCCGCCGGTCAATACCTGCTCGAGAAACTGGAACGCGCTTGGATCGATCTCGGTCTCGTTGCGTCGCGCCTGCGCCAGGGCCCAGCTCAGGTAGTGCTGGTCTGCATCGTCCAGCTTGCCGCTGCTGTCGATGTAGGTGCGATACACCGGAAAGCAGGCGATCAGCTCCTTGATCGCCCGCCGCAGCAGATCGCGCGTGAAGTCGGCGGTGCGGGGATTCTGGCGCGCCAGCCGCGCCATGTCGCGCGCCAGAACATTGAGCTCGCTCGCCATCTCGTTGTCCATGATGTGCAGCTTGCACAGGCGCGCGATGTCGGTGAAGGAGCGCTGCTCGGCGGTGAATTCGGCATAGCAGTCCGTGTAGGCGGATTCGGCGCTGGCATCGATCAGCAGCCCCAGCACCTGGTTGAGGAAGTCGTAGCCGGTGGTGCCATCGACCGGCCAGTCGGCACGCAGTCGTTCGTGCGGGCTCAGGATTTTCTCCACCACCAGATAGAAGTGGCGGCCCGAACGCCGCGCGGACAGGCGTCGTTGCAGCCGCCGCAGGTACGCCTTGGGGTCGAACATGCCGTCGATATGATCGATACGCAGTCCGTCGATCACCCCGTCCTTGACCAGCCGCAGCATGCGGTGATGCACGTGCTCGAACACCTCCACCACTTCGGTGCGCAGGCCCGCCAGGTCGTTGATGTTGAAGAAACGGCGATAGTTGATGTCGTCCGCCGCCACGCGAAAGTGCGCGACGCGCCAATGCTGCTGCTGAATCAGCGCGTCGAGCTCACGCCAGCTGCCACTGTCGCCGGGGCGGCCTTCGAAGCGGCCGAGCGCGAGCTGCAGCGCCGCGCGCACGTCGGCGCGCTCGGACACCAGCGCCGCCAGTTGCACCTTGAATTCGGCCGCGCGCTGCGGCATTTGCTGCCGCCAGTTCGGCAGCCAGGAAAAGGCGTCGGCGAGCTGCTCGAGCTGCAGCTGGCCGTCGCCCAGAATGCGCGCGTAGTGCGGCGGGGAGATCGGCAGCTTGTGCGTCCCGTAGGCCCAGACCGCGAAGCTGCCCTCGGAAGCATCGAATTGCAGACGCAACGCCCCGCGCTCCAGTTCGATGCCGTATTGATCGCCGAGCAGGGGCACCAGGATTTTGTTGTGCAGGTAGCGCCGCTCGGGGTCCCAGTCAATGTCGAACCAGCCGGCATGGGGGGCGTCCGCCCCCCACTCGAGCACATCGAGCCACAGCGGATTGTCGGCCCCGCCCACGCCCATGTGATTCGGCACGAAGTCGAGAATCTGCTGCAGCGAGTGCTGCTTGAGAGCCTCGCACAGCTGCCGGAACGCGGCGTCGTCGCCGAGTTCGGGGTTGAGCTGACGGTGATCGAAGATGTCGTAACCGTGCGTGCTGCCGGCACGCGCCTTGAAGTAGGGCGACAGGTAAGCGTGGCTGATGCCGAGCGCCTGCAGATACGGCGCCACGTGCGCCGCGTTCTCGAAGCCGAAGCCCTGATGCAGCTGCAGGCGGTAGGTGGCGCGCGGGATTATGGCGGATCGCCTGTGTGCCGTGGCGTCAGGCGCGCAGGGTCCAACGCAAGCTCCAGGCTGAGAATGTGCCGGCGGCCTCGGTGCGGCCTTCCTGCCACAGCAGACTGCCATGCGTGGCGGGAAATCCCGGCGTGCTGCGCGCCGAGAGGTTGGCCATCAGCGTCAGCTCGGCTCCGGTCGCCGCCCGCCAGCGCACGATCAGCGCGCCATCGTCAACGATGCTGTATTCACCGGCCTGCGTAAGCTCCGCCAGCAACGGCACGATGTGGCGTCTGCGCACCGCCAGCAGGTCGCGATACCAGCGCAGCGTGGCGGCATGCACCGGATCGGCCAGCCGCTCCCAGTCGAGCTTGCTGGCATCGAAGGTCTGCTCGGCCTGCGGGTCCGGAATGCGCTCACGCTGCCCGGCATCGCTGAACGCCGCAAAGCGCGCAAACTCCTGGCGGCGGCCGCTGCGCACCGCCTCGCCGAGTTCGGCACCGAAGTCGCAGAAGAACTGAAACGGTCGACGGCTGTGCCATTCCTCGCCCATGAACAGCAGCGGAATCTGCGGCAGTAGCAGGTACAGCGCGGTCACGGCACGCACCGCGGCCGGATCGGCGATCGCGGTCAGGCGCTCTCCCAGCGCGCGATTGCCGATCTGATCGTGGTTCTGAATGAAGGCGACGAACGCGGCCGGCGGCAGCTGCGCGCTCGGTTCGCCGCGCGCGGCGGCGCGATACGGCATCAGTTCGCCCTGAAAGGCAAAGCCTTGCGCCAGCGCGCGTCCGAGCCGGTCGGTATTGCCGATGTAGTCCGCATAGTAGCCTTCCGCTTCCCCGCTGGCGGCCACGTGCAGCACGTGATGCGCATCGTCGTTCCACTGAGCGTCATACAGAACCGCGTCGCCGCGTGGTCCGCGCTGTAGCCAGCGTGCCTGGTTGTGCTCGTTTTCCAGTATCAGGTGCGCGCTGCGCGGCAACGCCGCGGTGCGTACGCGCTGCGCCAGCTCCTCGAGTATATGTACCCGGCCGTCGTCCGCGATCGCATGTACCGCATCGAGCCGCAGCCCGTCCAGATGAAATTCCTCCAGCCAGTAGAGCGCGTTGTGAATAAAGAACTCGCGCACGTTGCGGTTACCGTCAGCATCGAAATTGATTGCGGCGCCCCAGGGTGTCTGGTGGCGCGCATTGAAGAACTGCGGCGCGTAGAGCGACAGGTAATTGCCTTCCGGGCCGAAATGGTTGTAGACCACGTCCAGGATCACCATCAACCCGCGCGCGTGCGCCGCGTCGATCAGCGCCTTGAGATGTTCCGGGCGGCCGTAGCTCGAGTCCGGCGCAAACGGCAGCACGCCGTCGTAGCCCCAATTGCGCCGTCCGGGAAAGTCCGCCACCGGCATGAGCTCCAGCACCGTCACGCCCAGCTCCAGCAGATGATCCAGACGCTCGATCGCACCAAGGAAAGTTCCCGCCTCGGTGAAGCTGCCGACATGCAGCTCGTAGATGACCGATGCGTTCCAGGGGCGGCCATGCCAGTCGCGGTCCTGCCACGCGTAGGCCTGCGGATCGACCACTTCGCTCGGACCATGCACATCGGCGGGCTGGTAGCGCGAGGCTGGGTCCGGCACGGCAAACCCATCGGGCAGGATGAAGCGGTAGCGCGAGCCGGGTCCGGCGCGATCGGTGGTCAGGCGGTGCCAGCCGTCGGCTTCGCGCCGCATCGGCGATGGCGCTGCGGCGTCGTTGATTTCGATTCCGATTCGCTCGTGGCTGGGCGCCCACAGGCTGAAGCGCACGCTGCCGCCGGGCTGAAACTCAGCACCAAATGGCATTACGTGCCGGCTCGTTTTGAGGCCGGTAGTCCGAGTGACGGATGTCAATGCACGGCCTCCAGGCGTTGCCGCCGTTCCCAGCAGGCGGTAGGCACGACATCATAGCGATAGCTCTCAGCCCCGGGAGATCGTACTCGCGAGGTCGGTCTGCAGCTCGCGCTGCGCCGCCGGAAAGTCCTTCAATCGATCGAGGATCGTATGCAGTTCGCGCTCCATGGTGACGCGCACGCCGCCCGGCTGGCGCATCGCATGGCGGATCTCGTGGTGACGACGCAGCAGCCGCTGCAGCTCGAACTGGGGTTCCATCTCTGCTGACCTCGATAAGCTGGGACCACAGACAGCATGAAGCAGAGCGGCAGCGCCTACCTGTACGCGCCCGCCGCGGCTCGCCGTCAGATTGTTCCGACCGCGCCGGCGCGCAGCAGTCGGCGAGGCACGCGCGCCTGAC
>Ga0302325_10017263_pt1 | contig 15261 bp, 15 predicted proteins | sample Palsa_T0_2_FD_201948 | JGI IMG/M metagenome (GOLD analysis project Ga0302325, IMG submission 201948) | Peat permafrost microbial communities from Stordalen Mire near Abisko, Sweden - Palsa_T0_2 | ecosystem: Environmental > Terrestrial > Soil > Palsa > Peat permafrost | place: Sweden: Abisko... | reverse complement strand
GCCTGCGGGGGTGGGGGTTGTCGAGCGGTTCGGCCGGCTGCTTGACGAACCGCTTCTCCCGTCGACGATCCAGAGCGCGCAGCGCGATGGAGAGGAGCCGGGCAAGTCGATGTAGCCGTCAGCGCTGCCCGAGTAGTTCGCCGCGACCTGTGCTCTCGTTAGACTGTCGGGCGTGACTGTCGCACCTGACGCCCGTACCACTTCCTCCGTTTCCGCTGCGATGTTGGCGCCATTGGCCGACGTCGACCCCGACATCGCCGAGTTGCTCGGCAAAGAGCTCGGTCGCCAGCGCGACACGCTCGAGATGATCGCCTCGGAGAACTTCGTGCCCCGTGCGGTGCTGCAGGCTCAGGGCAGCGTACTGACCAATAAATACGCCGAGGGTCTGCCCGGCCGGCGCTACTACGGCGGCTGCGAGTACGTCGACGTGGTGGAGAACATCGCCCGCGACCGGGCCAAGGCGCTGTTCGGCGCCGACTTCGCCAACGTGCAGCCGCACTCCGGCGCGCAGGCCAACGCCGCTGTGCTGCATGCGCTGATGTCGCCGGGGGAGGGGCTGCTGGGTCTCGACCTGGCCAACGGCGGCCACCTGACCCACGGCATGAAGCTGAACTTCTCCGGCAAGCTCTACGAAAACGCCTTCTACGGCGTCGACGCCGCGACCCACCTGATCGACATGGACGCGGTGCGCGCGCAGGCGCTGGAATTCCGTCCGAAGGTGATCGTCGCAGGATGGTCCGCCTATCCGCGGATCCTGGACTTCGAGGCGTTCAAGTCGATCGCCGATGAGGTCGACGCCAAGCTGTGGGTGGACATGGCGCACTTCGCGGGGCTGGTCGCGGCCGGTTTGCACCCGTCGCCGGTGCCGTACGCCGACGTCGTGTCCACCACTGTGCACAAGACGCTGGGCGGCCCGCGGTCCGGGCTGATCCTGGGCAAGAAGGACTACGCCAAGTCGGTCAACTCCGCGGTCTTCCCCGGCCAGCAGGGCGGACCGTTGATGCACGTCATCGCCGCCAAGGCGGTGGCACTGAAAATTGCGAGCACGCCGGAATTCGCCGACCGTCAACAGCAGACTCTGTCGGGTGCCCGGATCCTCGCCGAGCGGCTGCTGGCCTCCGATGTCGCCAAGGCCGGTGTCTCGGTGGTCAGCCGTGGCACCGACGTCCACCTGGTGCTGGTCGACCTGCGCGACTCGCCGCTGGACGGGCAGGCCGCCGAGGATCTGCTGCATGACGTCGGCATCACGGTCAACCGCAACGCCGTCCCCAACGACCCTCGGCCGCCGATGGTGACGTCCGGGCTGCGGATCGGCACCCCGGCGCTGGCCACCCGTGGCTTCGGCGACGCCGAGTTCAGCGAGGTCGCCGACATCATCGCCACCGCTCTGGCGGCCGGCACCGCGGCCGACATTCCCGCGCTGCGGGACCGCGTCACGCGCCTGGCCAGGGAGTTTCCGCTCTACGACGGCCTGGAGGACTGGTCGCTGGCGTAACAGCGCGGCGAATTTCCTGAAACCTGTGTACGCGGGTTACAGTTATCTCATGGCACAGAAACCTGTCGCTAACGCCTTGATTCTCGAACTCGAGCCGGTGGTGGGCGCGAACTTCGACCGTCACCTCGGCACCGAGAAGCTGTGGTTCGCCCACGACTTCGTGCCGTTCGAGCAGGGCGAGAACTTTGCCTTCCTCGGCGGGCGCGACTGGGACCCGTCGCAAGTGACGCTGCCCAAGGTCGTCACGGACGCCTGCGAGATCCTGCTCATCACCAAAGACAACGTGGCCGGCTACCACCGCGAGCTCGTCGAGCACTTCATCCTCGAAGACAATTGGGCCCATTGGCTCGGCCGGTGGACCGCCGAAGAACATCTGCATGCCATTGCCCTGCGCGAGTACTTCATGGTGACCCGCGAAATCGACCCGACCGCCAACGAGAATGTGCGCTTCGAGCACGTGTCGACCAAGGGGTATCGCGCCGACCACTACTCGCAAGTCGAAACGCTCGTGTTCATGGCTCTCTTCGAGGCCGCCCACAAGGTGTACACCGACAATCTCGCGGCCCGGATCGAGGAGCCGGTGCTGGCGGGCCTCATCACTCACATCGCCCGCGACGAAGCGCGGCACGAGGAGTTCTTCGCCAACCTCGTCGCGCACTGCCTCGAATTCACCCACGACGAGACGATCGCGGCCATCGCCGCCCGCGCGGCTGAGCTCGACGTCGTCGGCGCCGACATCGACGCCTACCGGGACAAGGTGCAAAACGTCGCCGACGCAGGCATTTTCGGCCCGGATCTACTGCGAGCCGTGATCTCCGACCGCATCATCGCATGGGGAGTCGCCGACGAGCCTGCGCTGCGGGAGTTCGTCACCAGCTAGCCCCGTCGGCGCGCCTGCGAGGCGGACATCCGCGGACGGGGGTAGCGTCGCAGTCGATGGCTAGCGACATGCTCTGCTATCCGGGCGGCGTCCTTCGTCTCGACTTCGACAGGACCGCCGGCTCCGGTCCTGACGCCGCGGCCCCCGCCGATTCGTCCGTGCGGGCCGCACGGGTTTCCCGCTTGGCGACGATGCGCCCCGTGTCATGGGCGGCTCAGAAGCCGGGCAATTCAACCCAGTCCGGTTTGACTGCCTCGCGCGCAGGGTGGCGATTGGGCCACCGTCCTTGTGCGGCCGCGAACCGGGCGACTACCTCGAGGAGCGATTCGTGACTGATTCCCCGGCGGTTTCCCAGGACGCCATCAGGACATACGTGCTCGACACGTCGGTGCTGTTGTCTGATCCGTGGGCATGCTCCCGCTTCGCCGAACACGAAGTGGTGGTTCCGTTGGTGGTGATCAGCGAGTTGGAGGCCAAGCGCCACCACCACGAGTTGGGCTGGTTCGCGCGTCAGGCGTTGCGCTTGTTCGACGATCTGCGGATCGAGCACGGGCGGCTGGATCAGCCCATTCCGGTTGGGAAACAGGGCGGTACGGTACACGTCGAGCTCAACCACAGCGATCCGGACGTGCTGCCGGCGGGGTTCCGCACCGACACCAACGACTCACGCATCCTGTGCTGCGCCGCCAACCTTGCCGCCGAAGGCAAGCGAGTCACGTTGGTGAGCAAAGACATTCCGCTGCGTGTCAAAGCGGGCGCGGTGGGCTTGCCCGCCGACGAGTATCACGCGCAGGACGTTGTCGTATCCGGCTGGACCGGGATGACGGAAATCGAGGCCACCGCCGACGACATCGACGCCCTATTCGCTGACGGCGACATCGATCTGGCTGCCGCACGGGACCTGCCCTGCCACACCGGTATTCGACTACTGGCCGGTAGTTCGCATGCGCTCGGCCGCATCAACGCCTACAAGCGTGTGCAGTTGGTCCGCGGCGACCGCGAGGTTTTCGGGCTGCGCGGTCGCTCCGCCGAGCAGCGGGTGGCCCTCGACCTGCTGCAAGACGAGTCGGTAGGCATCGTGTCGCTGGGCGGCAAGGCCGGCACCGGCAAGTCGGCGCTGGCGTTGTGCGCCGGCCTGGAAGCCGTGCTGGAGCGACGTACCCAGCGCAAGGTGGTGGTGTTCCGCCCGCTGTACGCGGTCGGCGGCCAGGAGTTGGGCTATCTGCCCGGCAGCGAGAGCGACAAGATGGGCCCGTGGGCGCAGGCGGTGTTCGACACGCTCGAAGGTCTGGCCAGCCCGGCGGTGCTCGAGGAGGTGCTCTCCCGCGGGATGCTCGAGGTGCTGCCGCTGACCCACATTCGAGGTCGCTCGCTGCACGACTCGTTCGTGATTGTCGACGAGGCGCAGTCGCTGGAGCGCAACGTGCTGCTGACCGTGTTGTCGCGGTTGGGCACGGGCTCGCGGGTGGTGTTGACCCACGACGTCGCTCAGCGCGACAACCTGCGGGTGGGCCGCCATGACGGTGTCGCGGCAGTGGTCGAGAAGCTCAAGGGACACCCGCTGTTCGCGCACATCACGCTGCTGCGCAGCGAGCGCTCGCCGATCGCCGCGCTGGTCACCGAGATGCTCGAGGAGATCAGCGGCGCGCCTCTTCCCTAGGGGCCCCTAGGGGCTGGGTGGGTAGACTTCCGCCGTGCCGAGACGACCAGACAATCAGGCGTGGCGGTACTGGCGCACCGTCGCCGGCGTGGCGGCAGCCGCCGTCATCGTGGCGGTAGGTGCCCTCACCGGGCACGTCCGGTTCGCACACGCCAACGAGGTAGTCGACTGCGCACAGGTGAAATGCGTGGCATTGACGTTCGACGACGGCCCCACGCCCTACACCGATCGGCTGCTGGGCATTCTGACCGCCAACAACGCCAAGGCGACGTTCTTCGAGATCGGCAACAAGGTCGCGGCCAACCCGGCCGGCGCCAAACGGGTCGTCGAGGCAGGGATGGAGATCGGCAACCACACCTGGGAACACCCCAACATGACGACGCTGCCGCCAGTCGACGTCCCCGCCCAGTTGTCCAGGGCCAACGATGCGATCGCCACCGCCACCGGCGTGACCCCTAAATTGTGGCGGCCACCCGGCGGGCTGACCGACGGCGCAGTCAATGAGCAGGCAGCGAAGGCCGGTCTGGCCGGAATCCTGTGGGACGTCATCCCTTTCGATTGGATCAACGACTCCAACACCGCGGCCAGCAGGTACCTGCTGATGAGCCAGATCAAGCCCGGCTCGGTGGTGCTGATGCACGACACCTACTCCAGCACGGTCGATCTGGTCTACCAGTTCATCCCGGTGCTCAAAGCCAACAACTATCACGTGGTCACGGTCAGTCAGCTGCTCGGGCAGCGAGTCGCAGGCAGTGTCTACGGCCGCCGCGACAACGGACCACCGGCCAACGACCTGCACGACATCCCCGCGGCCGAGATTCCGTCGTTGCCCCACACGCCGTCGCCGGCCCCAATGCCCAACTTCCCGATCACCGACGTGCCCGGCCAGAATTCGGGTGGACCGAACAACGGCAGCTAGGCGCTCGGCGCGGCCGAATTACGCCTGACGTGACGGCTGCGGTGCTTATTGTCCCGGCAGCTCACCGGACGCGGCGAGAGCCAACAGTTCGCCACGGCCGATCTGCGTCACCAGGCTGGCGCTGTCAAAGTAGATGCGCTCGTTGATGATTCGATCGCCGTCAAAGAAGAACACCGCGATGATCGGCACCTGAAATGCCCTGCCGGTAGGCGGCAGACCGTAGAATTCGCCGAGATTGGTTCCCAGCAGGTCGAATTCGGTGATCACCGCGTCGTCGCTGAAGTGGTATCGCACGTTGCCGTGACGCTGGTCGGGAAAAGCGGTCCGGGTGGTCCGGTAGTAACCCATGACCTCGTCGTCGCCGTCGAAGACCTGACCGGTGGCCATGATCTCGTAGTGGGGGTGCCCGTTGAAGGTGGCCAAGGTCCGGTCGAACTCCTTGGTCACCTCGGTGCTCATGTGCTCTTCGACGGTCGCCAGGCGGCGTTGCCGTAATTCGTCGCTGACCACGTCTAGTCTTCGGTGACCTTGGCCATCGCGAGCACGTCGAGGCGGCGGTCGAGTTCCTCTTCGGACAGCTTGTCGCCGATCAGCCCGCGGTCGATGACCGTCTGCCGGATCGTCTTGCGCTCCTTGAGCGCCTGCTTGGCCACCGCGGCCGCCTCGTCGTAGCCGATTACCGAATTCAGCGGCGTGACGATCGAGGGGGACGACTCGGCCAGTTCGCGGAGATGCTCCACGTTGGCGGTCAGCCCGACGATGCACCGCTCGGCGAACAACGTGGAAACGTTAGTCAGCAACGTGAAGGACTCGAGGATGTTGCGGGCCATCACCGGGATATAGACGTTGAGCTCGAAGGCTCCGTTTGCCCCACCCCAGGCGATCGCCGCGTCGTTGCCAATAACCTGAGCGGCGACCTGAGTAACCGCCTCGCACAGAACGGGATTGACCTTGCCTGGCATGATCGAGCTACCCGGCTGTAGATCCGGCAGGTGGATCTCGCCCAGACCGGTCAACGGGCCCGAGCCCATCCAGCGCACGTCGTTGGCGATCTTGGTCAACGACACCGCGATGGTGCGCAGCGCGCCGGACGCCTCGACCAGCCCGTCGCGGGCGGCCTGAGCCTCGAAAGCATTGGTCGCGGTGCGCAGTTCGGTCACCCCGGTGTCGGACACCAGTACCTGGACCACCTTCGCGCCGAAGCCGTCGGGGGCGTTGAGGCCAGTACCGACCGCGGTGCCGCCGATCGCGAGTTCGCCCAGCCGGGGAAGTGTCGCGCGGACCCGCTCGATGCCGGCCTCGATCTGTCGGGCGTAGCCGGAGAACTCCTGACCCAGGGTCACTGGGACGGCGTCCATCAGGTGTGTGCGACCCGACTTGACCACGGTGCGCCATTCGCGGGCTTTGTCGGCCAGCGCGTCGTGTAGCACCTGTAGCGCCGGAATGAGATGGCGCACAGCGGCTTCGGTGGCCGCGATGTGGGTGGCGGTCGGGAAGGTGTCGTTGGATGACTGCGACATGTTGACGTCGTCGTTGGGATGCACGGTCACGCCGTTCGCAGCGGCGATGCTGGCGATCACCTCGTTGGTGTTCATGTTGGAGCTGGTGCCCGACCCGGTCTGAAAGACGTCGATGGGGAATTGGTCGTCATGTTTGCCGTCGGCGATCTCTGCCGCCGCGGCGATGATCGCGTCGGCACTCTCCGGTGCCAGCAGGCCGAGGCCCTTATTCACTTGCGCGCACGCGCCTTTGAGCAGACCCAGTGCGCGGATCTGGGTGCGTTCCAGGCCGCGGCCCGAGATCGGGAAGTTCTCGACGGCTCGCTGAGTCTGGGCCCGCCACAACGCTTTCGCGGGTACCCGGACTTCGCCCATGGAGTCGTGTTCGATGCGGTACTCGATGTCTGCCATAGACAAGTTCCTCGCTAGGTTAGTGGTTAAGGCAGTGGGTATGCGGCGCTGCTGTCGCCGGTGAAGTCGATGGCCGAGTATTCGTTGAGTTTGGTCAGCCGGTGATAGGCCTCGATCATGCGCAGCGTGCCGGACTTCGACCGCATCACGATCGACTGGGTAGTGCAGCCGCCAGGCTCGTAGCGCACGCCCTTGAGCAGGTCGCCGTCGGTGACGCCGGTGGCACAGAAGAACACGTTCTCGCCGGCCACCAGATCCCGGACCGTCAGTATCGCGTTGAGGTCGTAACCGGCGTCGAGCGCCTTGCGCCGCTCGGCGTCGTCCTTGGGTGCCAGTTGCGCCTGGAGTTCGCCGCCCATGCACCGGATCGCGGCGGCGGCGATGATGCCTTCAGGGGTTCCGCCGACGCCGGCCAGCATGTCGGTGCCGGAGCCGGGTCGGCAGGCCGCGATCGCGCCCGCCACGTCGCCGTCGCTGATCAATCGGATCCGGGCTCCGGCGGCCCGCGCATCGTCGATCAGCTGGGCATGCCTCGGCCGGTCCAGGATGCATACCGTCATGTCGTGCACTGACAGTCCCTTGACTTTGGCGACCGCCCGGATGTTGTCGGCGATCGGCGCGGTGATGTCGAGCACGTGGGCGGCGTCGGGACCCACCGCGATCTTGTTCATGTAGAACACCGCCGACGGGTCGAACATCGCGCCGCGGTCGGCCACCGCGAGCACCGAGATGGCGTTGGGCATGCCCTTGCTCATCAGCGTGGTGCCGTCGACCGGATCGACGGCGAAATCGCAGTCCGGGCCGTCGCCGTTGCCGACCTCTTCACCGTTGTAGAGCATCGGCGCGTGGTCTTTCTCGCCTTCGCCGATCACGACGACGCCGCGCATCGACACCGAGTTCACCAGTTGGCGGATGGCGTCCACCGCTGCGCCGTCGCCGCCCTCCTTGTCGCCGCGGCCCACCCAGCGGCCCGCAGCCATCGCGCCCGCCTCGGTGACCCGGACCAGCTCGAGGGCGAGGTTGCGGTCAGGGGCTTCGCGCCGAGAACCAGAGCTCATGATGCTCGATTGTCCCAGAGGCGGGTTGCCGCGCCGAAGCTGGGATACTCGTGCTGTGACCACGCAGCCAGAGCCGGCGGCCAAACCGGCCAAGCCCAGGCTGCTGCAGGACGGCCGGGACATGTTCTGGTCGATCGCGCCGCTGGTGCTGGCCTGCATAGTCCTGGCGGGCATGGTCGGCATGTGCACGTTTTCCCCGGGTGGGATCAATCGCGGACCGGTGCCGTCCTACAACGCGGCCAGCGCACTGCGGGCCGACGCGCTGACGCTGGGGTTCCCGGTCCGGTTGCCCCGGCTGCCCGAGGGCTGGCAGCCGAACTCCGGTGGCCGCGGCGGTATCCCAGATGGTCGAACCGACGCCACCACCGGTCAGCGGCTACGCGCGGTCACCTCCACCGTCGGTTACATCAGCCCCACCGGCAGCTATTTGAGCCTGACGCAGAGCAACGCCGACGAGGCCCAGCTGGTGGGCTCGATCCACCCGTCGACATATCCCAGCGGAACGGTCGACGTCGATGGCACCCGCTGGATCACCTATCAGGGTGACGGCTCGGAGCCGGTGTGGACGACGCGGCTGGAGAGCCCGGCCGGGCCCGCCCAGGTCGCGATCACCGGTGCCGGCGGCGTCGATCAGTTTCGTACGTTGGCGGCGGCCACCCAATCGCAGCCGCCGTTGCCGGCGCATCGGTAGAAGGGACAACGATGAGTTCACCGGAAGCCGACCTCACGGGTTGGTCAGTCGCACCGTTCACCGGCGGCGGCTACACCCACGACGTGTACCGCAAGGGCGAGGGGCCCGGCGTGGTGCTGATCCCCGAGATACCGGGCATCCACCCCGGTGTGCTCGGGCTGGGCAATCACTTGGTCGACAACGGGTTCACCGTCGCGATACCGTCGCTGTTCGGCGACCCCGGCCGGCCGATTTCGGTGGGCTATTTATTGCCCACTCTCGCTCGTGTTTGTGTGGCAAGGGAATTCGCGGCGTTCGCGACCAACAAGCAACGGCCAGTGTCGGTATTCCTGCGCGCACTGGCCCGCGACCTCAAAGCGTCGACGCCGGGCAAGGGCGTCGGGGTGATCGGCCAGTGTTTCACCGGCGGCTTCGCGCTGGCCGCCGCGGTCGACGACAGCGTGCTCGCGCCGGTGCTCAGCCAGCCGTCGGTGCCGTTTCCGCTGACGCCACGCCAGCGCCGCGATCCGGGCCTCAGCGACCTGGAACTGAACGCGTTCAAAGACCGTGCCGCCAGCGAGGGCTTGTGCGCGCTGGGCCTGCGGTTCAGCGAGGACAAGGTGGTGCCCGACGAGCGGTTCGCCACACTCAAGGAGCGGCTGGGTGATGCGTTCGAGGTGATCGAAATCGACTCGGGCCCAGGCAATGAGCACGGCCTCTCCCGGATGGCGCATTCGGTGTTGACCGACCAGGTCCGTGAGGTCGACGCCCACCCGGCCTACGAGGCGCGCAAGCGAGTCGTCGCGTTTCTCAACGAGCGGCTGCGTTAGCGGCTTGCCGGGCGCGCTGATCGGCGATGAACCGGATCGACAGACGCTGCAGCAGACCCGGCGCCAGCCGGGCGAACACCCATGACGCGTAGGCCTGTCTCGGCTTCACCAGCAGCGCCTTGTTGCGGCCGATTGCCTTGAGGGTGTCGCGGGCCAGCCGGTCGGCGCTGTAGGCGGTCTTGGTGCCCTGCCCGCGCAGGTAATACTCGCGACCGACGAAGCCGCCGATGGCGCCTTTGTCCAGGATCGGCGTCTCGACGGCGCCCGGACACACCGCCAGCACGCCCACGCCGCGCGGAACGGCTTCCGAACGCAACGCCAGTGACAGCCCCACGATCGCGTGTTTGGTCATCACGTAGCTGGTGATCTGGCCCGCCGCGGCCAGCCCCGCCATCGATGCGGTGTTGACGATGTGGCCGTGGCCCTGCCTTAGCATCACCGGGTAGGCGGCGGTCACGCCGTGCACGACGCCGCGAATGTTGACGTCGATGATGGCGTTCCACTGGTCCAGGGTCAGTAGTTCGGTGTCGCCGCCCCAGGCGATTCCGGCGTTGTTGAATATCAGGTCGAGCCGGCCGGTGCGGGCGACGACGGCCTCGACGGCGGTCGCCACCGCGGCCGCGTCGGTGACGTCGAGAGTGGCCGACGTGGCCGTGCCGGGACCGTGCAGGCTGTCGACGGTGCGGGCCGCTGCGGCGCCGTCGAGGTCGGTGCAGACGACGTCGGCGCCCGCTGCGACCAACGCCCGGCACAGCGCGGCGCCGATGCCCGAGCCGGCGCCGGTGACGATCGCCTGCTTGCCCGTGAAGGTCTTCGTGAAAGTCACTGTGCCGCAAGCTTGTTCACGTGGCTCAAGATGTCGGGATATCGGCGCATGTGGGCACCGCCGTTGAGGTCGAGCACTTCGCCGGTCAGCCATGGCGCCGTACAGAGGAACAGCACGGCATCGGCGATGTCTTCGGGAGTTCCGGCCCGGCCCAGCGGTGTGTTCTCCACGTATTCGTCGACGACACCGGGGATGTGGGCGGCCGCCTCGGTCAGCGGGGTGTGCACGAAGCCCGGTGCGACGGCGTTGACCCGGATGCCCCGCGGCGCCAGCTCCAGCGCAGCGACCTGGGTCAGCATCGACAGCCCGGCCTTGGCCGAGCAGTAGGCGCTCATCGCCGCGGCGGGCTGGCGTCCGTTGAGCGAACTGATCGACACCAGCGCCCCGCCGTCGTGCAGTCGCGGAGCGGCATGCTTGATCACCAGGAAAGAGCCCGTGAGGCAGACGTCGACGACCGAGCGGAAGTCCTCGACAGGCAGATCGGTGATCAGCCCGACGCCGCTGAAACCGGCGGTGTTGACGACGATGTCGAGCGCTCCGGCGTCGTCGAACAACGCCCGCACCGAATCCTCGTCGGTGACGTCGACCGTCGCGGAGCTGTGCGGTTCGCCGAGTTCGGTGGCGACGGCGTGCCCGCCGGCGGCGTTGCGGTCCGCGACGATCACCCGGTGACCGTTCTTGGCCAGCACATGCGCCACCGCCTTGCCGATACCCGAGGCGCCGCCGACGACGACAGCGGACTGTTGGGTCATTCCGGTTGTGCCCCCTTCATGGAATTGGGCCATTTGGCACTGATCACGCCCCACGGATCGGCGTAGCGACCCGGGTAGCGGTAGTACGGTGAGCGGCGTTTGAGCACTGCATGCGCCAGTGGCGCACCGAGGCGCGCCGGGTAGCGGCGCCACCCCATCCGCTCGGCGGTCTCGGTGAGCAACTGTGGCCACGAAATCCGTTGGAAGTCAAGGGCTTCCACCGAACGCTTGGTGTCCATCCAGTCGGTGCCGAACCAGTCGGCGTCGCTGTCCGGGTTGCCTTTTCGCCCGACGGGTAATCCGCCGACCAGACCCATCGCGGCCGCCATCGACGGGGCAAGATCACCCTGGACCAGCCGGTGCGAGTCGTCGCCGCCGATCAACAGCGTCTCGCCGATCACCGGCGCGGTGGTGGCGGCGACGAAGGCGCGCGCGACGTCACGCACGTCGACGGTCTGGATCCGCCCGTCGATCGGCAGCGACGCCTCGAAGTAGATGGTGTCCAGGTCGTGGCCCAGTCGCGGCTCGGCGCTAAGCACGCCGCCCAGTCGCAACACCACAAAGTCCAGCCCGGAAGCGCGCACCAGCTGCTCGGCTTCCACCTTGTGGGCGCCGTAGCTGTCGGATGGCCGCAGCGGCGTGTCCGCGGTGAGCACGTCGTCGACGTGGTGCGGGTTGCGGGCGCCGTAAGCGGCAACGCTGGAGGCCTGGACGAATCGTGGCGGCGCCGGCAGCGCTTTCGCAGCGTCGAGCAAGAATCCGGTCGCGTCGACGTTGACGCGTCGAGCCAGCGCCGGCCGGGCGTAGCAGACCGGCGGAATGATCGCGGCCAGGTGGATGATCGCCGTCGGCGAGACGGCGCGCACCAGCTCGGTGACCGCATTCGGATCGGTCAGGTCGGCCCACCGCACGGCGTCTGATGGCAGCAGCGTTGCCGCTTTGCGGTTGGCCGGCACGTCGAGATCGGTGGCGACGACGCTGCGACCGTCGGCAAGCAGCTGTCGCACAGTCTGCGACCCGACCAGGCCGAACGCCCCGGTGACCAGCACAGTTTCGGTCATAGGCTGCCGCTCCTCTTCATCGCGTCGCGAGCAGTGTATTTCGCAACGCGTCGACGCGTAATAAGTTTGGGCCCGCGATGTCTACCGGGCTGTCACTGCCGCCCGGGCTGCTACCGGCGCTGCGGCGGCTTTCATCGAGTCGAACAGGTCGATGTAGTACGGCAGACACTCGGCCAACGCCTGCTCGGTGGTGAACAACGGCCGGTAGCCGAGATCGCGGGTGGCCTTGGCCACTGAGAAATAGTTGTCCAGATAGAGCCGCTCGATGGCCAGCGGCTCCAGCGGGGGCGCCGCGAGCCCGAACCGGAAATGCAGTCGCTGCCAGCCCGTCATCGTCGCGCGGACCGCGACACCCGATATGCGCAGCCGGGGCAGCCGCTGCCCGCATGCCGCCACTACGGGTCGGGCGAACTCGAACATGTTCACCGGTTCGGCGTCGTTGATGAAGTAGGCCTGCCCGGGCGCGGTGCCACCGGGGACGAGGTGCTCGGCGGCCAGGATGAAGCCGTGAATCAGATTGTGCACGTATGAGTTATCCAGGCGGGCGGCCTTGCTGCCGACCAGCACCTTGACGTGGCCGGCCAGCACGCTGTCGAACACCCTGCGGAACATCGTCTGATCGCCGCGACCCCAGATTCCGCTCGGGCGTATCGCGCACGTGAGCATTCCGTCAATCCCGTTCTGGGACAGTACGAATCGCTCGGCGACCACCTTCGTCTCGGTGTACAGGTCGTTGAACCGGTCGGTGTAGGGCAGCGTCTCGTCGCCGCCGGCGATTCGCTTGCCCCCCATCACCACGCTGTTGGATGAGGTGTAGACGAAGCGCTTGACCCCGGCAGCCTGCGCGGCGTGCACCAAGTTCTTCGTTCCCTCGACGTTGACTGCGAAACTGCGCTGCCGATACTCCTCGGTGACCGACGCCCCGCCCATCAGGTCGATGAGCGCCGCCGTGTGGAACACGGTGTCGACACCGGCGACCGCGCCGGCGACGGTATCCGGGTCGCGGATGTCGCCTTGGAGCACCTCCAGGCCGGGCCGAGCGGTCAGCGGTGAGGGCGCCCGGTCGACGGACGCCACCTGGTAGCCGCGGTCGAGCAGCGTGGTCACCAGGTTGGCGCCGACGAACCCCGAGCCGCCGGTGACCAACACCCGGCCCAGCCGGGCCGTCGGCGATGATCCGGAAACGCGAGGAACCCCAGAATTACCAGCCATGTCGGTGAGAATAACTGAAACGTGTTCCAGTTTCGAACAGAGACCCGTGAAACGGTGTTCGATGTCAAGCATCATCCGGGTCATCGACGGCCAACGCATCGGTCACCCGCTTACGCGCACCAGCTAAGTGCTCCTCGCATCGTTTAGCCAGCTGTTCGCCTTTTTCCCACAACGCCAGCGATTCATCCAGATCCAGCCCGCCCTGCTCCAGAAGCCTGACGACCTCGATCAGCTCGTCGCGGCATTTTTCATACCCGAGCTGACTAATGGGCGTAGCTTTCTCATTCGCCATCGGTGGGCCCCTCGCTAAGAGCCGCGATTGCGCCGTCGGCGACCCGCACCCGCAACCTGGTTCCCGCGGGGGCGTCGCGGGTGGACCGCAGCACCGCCGCGGGCCCTTGCGCGGCAACCGTCTGTACCACGGCGTAGCCGCGCGCGAGGGTGGCCGCTGGGCCCAGTGTCGCCAGTCGGGCCGACAGATGTCCGACGTGTTCGGCTTCCACGTCGATCAGTCGGCTGATGTCCCGGCGAACGGCGGAGCGGGCGCGGTGTATCTCGTCGGCGCGCGCCGTCAGCGCCGCCAACGGTTCGGCCAACACCGGCCGGCTGCGCAACTGTGCCAGCGCGCGCTCTTCGCGGGACACCCAGTTGCGCAGCGCCTGAGCGCTGCGCCGGCGTAGGTCGTTGAGCAGGTGCTGCTCCGCAGCGGTATCCGGCACGACCTTCTTGGCGGCGTCGGTAGGCGTGGCGGCGCGCAGGTCGGCGACCAAATCGGACAGCGGGTTGTCGGGCTCGTGACCGACTGCGCTCACGACCGGGGTCCGGCACGCGGCGATCGCACGGCACAACGTCTCGTCGGAGAACGGCAGCAGGTCCTCCACGCTGCCGCCGCCGCGGGCCAGCACGATGACGTCGACGTCCGGGTCGGAGTCCAATTCCTTAAGCGCCGAGACGATCTGGGCAACCGCGGTCGGGCCTTGCACGGCAGTGTTGCGGACGGCGAACCGCACGGCTGGCCAGCGTGCGGCAGTCACCGAGGTCACATCGCGCTCGGCCGCGCTGGCCCGGCCGGTGATCAGCCCGATCGTGCTGGGCAGGAACGGGATTGGCAGCTTGAGCCGCGGATCGAACAGGCCTTCGGCGTCCAGCAGGCGGCGCAACCGCTCGATGCGGGCCAACAGCTCGCCGATGCCGACTGCGCGAATCTCGCTGAGCCGCAACGTGAAAGAGCCCCGGCCGGTGTAGAAGTTCGGTTTGCCGCAGACCACCACCTGTACGCCCTCGACGAGCTTGACCGGCGCACTGTCCACCAGATCACGCGGAGCTGTCACGGTCAGTGACATGTCGGCGGCCGGATCACGCAGCACCATGAAGACCGTCCTGGTGCCCGGCCGGACGTTGATCTGGGTCAGCTGGCCTTCGACCCAGACGGTGCCCAACCTGTCGATCCAGCCTGCGACCCGGATCGCGACCGCGCGGACCGGATACGGATTCTCGGCCGAATTCGCCGGCGGGATCGGCCTTGTGGCGGTCACTTCGCCGTCGCGCGCGTGATCCTGTTGGCCAGCAGCGTCTGGAACGGGGCGCGCGCCTTGGTGGCCTCCTCGTAGGCCAGCAGGGCTTCGAGCTCGTCGACGTCGAGCGATTGCAGCCTGGCCCGCAACTGGGCGAGGGTCAGCCGTTCGTAGTCCAGCTCCTCGGCCACCGCGGGCGTAGTCACCGTCTTCTTGCCTCGCGCGACAGGCCGGGTCGGGGGATCGACCGCCGCACCCGTGGCCGCGTCGGGCTCCGAGTACAGCGCGAACCGTCCTTCTCCGCGACGCTCGTTGTCAGCCGTGTCGACGCCGGCCGTAGTGGCCCGGCCGTCCGCGTCGTCGGGCTCGTCTTCGTCCTCGTCCTCGTCGAACGTCACCCATTCGGGCTGCTCGTTCTTGGGCGGAAAGACGTGCTCCAAGGTGGCGTCACCCTTGATCACCAACTCGGCCACG
>Ga0302325_10017262_pt1 | contig 15261 bp, 12 predicted proteins | sample Palsa_T0_2_FD_201948 | JGI IMG/M metagenome (GOLD analysis project Ga0302325, IMG submission 201948) | Peat permafrost microbial communities from Stordalen Mire near Abisko, Sweden - Palsa_T0_2 | ecosystem: Environmental > Terrestrial > Soil > Palsa > Peat permafrost | place: Sweden: Abisko... | reverse complement strand
TTCGGTTTGGCGGCCTCTGGCGCGAAGTGCGGACGAGCGGGTATTCGGTTGTGCTGCGGCCCCCCTAGCGGGGGCCTTCGGCATTTCTGGGGGCTATAGGACTCCGGGTGTACGAAGACAGACGGGAACGCACAGCATCTTTGCCGGCTCGGCTGCGTAACGTGAGCCGGCGCGCCGGCTCGTAACCAGGCCCACGGGTAAAGCGGAACCCGCGCCATGCCCCGGCCGCGGCCCGTAGCCTTTTTCGCCCATGCCCGAGCACGGCGGCCCGCCCGCGATCCAGCTACGGACGGGCGACGTGCTCGTCGACTTGAACCACGGGCCTCGTCCTTATCAGGAACGCGCCCTAACCTGATCTCCGTACGCCCGTAAACGACGATGGTGACACCCCTCTCCCGGGCCTGGCGGTCACGGTGCACCCTGCCGTAAGAGTCACGGTAGTAAAAGCTGACGCGCCATGGTGAGGCCTCCTCGCCGCATCCGGTGCCCGGTCGGTACATAACCGATCCTGGCGCACAGCCCGGCAGCGAGGGAGTGGCCCGAGCGGTGGCCTGGCTAGTCGATAGCCAGATCACCAAGAAGTCGTCCCCTCCAACCGGCCTTTCATTCCAATTAGCTTGGACGATGACCACTCCAGCTACCTCACCGCTGGCCAGCAGCGGCCGCTCAGCTGCCGCCAGTCAGCCACTCCGGCCCACTGCGCCCGGTCGGCCAGGTAGGGGAGTGGGTGGCGCGCCGGCTGACCGGGCAGATCGGGCACCGCGGTGGCGTCCCCGGCCACCGCGACCGCGCCTAATGTGGCGGCCGTGATACGGAGGCCGGGACTGGGGCAGCTTCTCGCATAGCCGTGCATAACCGTGCTTCACCACCGGGACCGCGGCGATGGTCGAACCCGCCGATCCTGCGGCCACCAGCAGAGTCAAGTAATGCACGCCCTCATTACGTCCGAGCGGCGTCCGTCACCAAGGTTCAGCGGAAAGCCCAGGTCGGAGTCCTAGGGCAGATCAAACGGGCGGCGGCCGGTGAGCCGATTCGGGCTCGCCGCCGTTATCTCCTCCAGAGCGCCGCGCTTACGCACTGGAGGAGATCGCCGATGGCACTATCCGGACCTCAGCACTACGCCGCTGCCGACCGGCTCCTTGCCGAGATCGAGGCAGTCCCGACCATGCCGGATGCCACCGAGACGGCGCTCTCCGTCCGGGCCGCAGCGCACGCGATCCTCGCCGCGGCGGCTGCCTTCGCCCTGGCCAACTCCGGGCCGGACAGCCAGGCGTGGCACGAGATCGCCGGGACGAGACTCAGCCAGTAGCCGGAGCTCCCGCGCGAGACGCCCGCAGGCCCGTCTTCAGGCTTGACCGCACATAACGCCGCTCCGATGTCCACCGCAACCGTGCTTATCCCATTCAGCTGTGTGGCTCCGGCGCTCAGTCGGTGGTTGATCTGGCATGTCGTCCCATGTGCGGCCCTCGAGCTCGCGGCCGCCGGTCTTGGCGCGTGCTCCGCCCCACTGCTTGAAGAAAAAGGCGATGCCACACGAGGCGCACTGATCTCGCAGATCCAGCGCCCAGCGCTCATCCATCGGGCGGTGGTTGGGTCCTGACTCGCCGCCCGCGATCAGCCAGTGGATTCCGTCCAGGTTCAGGTTGAGCGGGCCCAGCAGCGGCTCGGCAGAGACGAAGCGCACGGCGGCAGGCACCTTGCGCAGCTCGGCTACTCGCCACGCCTGCTCCTGCCGCTCAACGGAGACCCCGGCCCAGACATTGCGCGGCCACGGCAGGTCCGGAGCCATCCGCGCGAGCCGCCGCGGCCTTTTCGTAAGCAGCTGATAGGTGTGCTGCGGTGTATCGGCCATGACGTCGAACACCCGTTGGATGAAGCCTGCCGGGACACGCGCATGCCATAGATCGGACATACTGTCCACGAAGACCGTTCGCGGGCCGCGCCACCGGCGCGGCAGGTCAAGAGCATCTTCATGAACCGTGACCCCGAAACCAGGCCCGCTTGTCCGAGGATCGCCGTCAACCTGGTATTTCGGATTGCCCATCGCCTTGAGGCGCTTCGCCAATGCCAGGGCATAGCAGTTGTCGCAGCCAGGACTGATCCGGTCACAGCCCGTGGTGGGATTCCACGTAGCCTCTGTCCACTCAATCGAACTATTGTCCGCCACCACCTGAGACTACGACGGTGACCTGACATTTTCGGCATCTAATCAGCTGCGTGTCATGCAGACACAGCCTAACCAAGCGCCACAGCCGCCACGGATTGTCGGCAACCACGGAGCGCGTCACTGCCGATACCATCAGACACGACTAACGCCGTCGATTGACGCCATAAGGGACAGCATGGCACCAGCGCAAAAGCCCGTCGAGCTCCGGGATCGGCCGCCACATACGGCCGCGAAGCACAGCCTCCTTCGCACTTACCTGGGGGCATGGTTCCCGATCATGGCGAAGTACAACCAGCGCGTGATGTTCTACGACGCCTTCGCCGGGCCGGGCGAATACACCGGCGGCGAGGTCGGCTCGCCGATGATCGCCCTGCAGACCCTGCTCGATCATGACCACTTCGCCGCGATGCGCCAGACGGAGTTCTTTCTCCTGTTCAACGAGCAGGACGCCGCCTGTGCCGCCCACCTCGACGGCCTAGTCACCGAGTTCCGCGAGGCCAGGAAGCCGTGGCCGCCGAACGTCATGATCGGCATCAACAACGCGACGTTCATCGAGCTGACGACCGAGATGACTGATCACGTCGACAGCAGCAACCGTACCCTCGTGCCCACCTTCGCCTTCGTTGATCCGGTCGGCGTCAAAGCCACCCCGATGTCAGTGCTGCAGCGGCTGACTGGCTACCCGAAGGGCGAGCTCCTCGTCTACTTCGCACACGAATTCGTGACCCGGTTCCGCGGCGCCCGGAACGCCGGGCAGCCGCTCACCGATCTGTTCGGCACCGAGGAATACAAGAACGCGTCACTTCTACCAACAACGACTCAGCGTAGCCAATACCTGCACGATCTGTACAAACGGCAGCTGCATGACGTCTGCCTCTTCCCGTACATCCAGAGCTTCGCCATGTACGACAACCGCGGAAAGCGGGTGTACGACCTGTTCTACTGCACTCGCGAGCTGATTGGCTTGGACCGCATGAAACAGGCGATGTGGAAGATCGCCCCCTCCGGCGACTTCAGCTTCCGCGACCGCTTCGCCGGGATGGAGGTCATCTTCGGCGCCACGGTAGACACCGAGCCGCTACGCATAGGCCTGCTTAACCAGTTCGCAGGCCAGGCAGTCACGATCGAGGCCATTACCGACTACGTCATCGCCTCCACGCCCTTCGCCAGCAACCACGTCAAACGCTTGACGCTTGCCGAGATGCAGAAGCAGGACCTGATCAGCAGCCCGAACCAGGCGCGGAAAAACTTCTACCCAAACGGCACGATCATTGTCTTCCCGCCCATACAGGTTCGCCGGACCCGGTAGGGCCACGGCTGGTCACATGCCCGCAAGGATGGTGGCGATCGGGCACGCTTGAAGCCGAACTCAGGTCGCAGCAGGAACTGGCCGGTCGGCTCGGCTGCAGCCAGCCGGCGATCTCCCAGGCCGAGGCGGGCGGCGCCAGCCTGAGCGTGGCTACCCTTCAGCGGTTCCTCGACGCGCTCGGCTACGACCTGGAACTCGGGATCGTCAGCCGTGACGTTGCCCTGAACGAGGGCGTGCCGGGGATCATCCGGCCGCGCGCGGGGCCCGGGCCTGAGAAACCTTCAGGTGCGGGGCTCGACTTCGCGCAGCAAGATCCACTGCTCGTCGCCGCGGCGGCCGGTGATCTGCAGCCGGACGGGGCCCTGGATGTGCTTCTGCCAGTGTTCCTGGCTCATGCTCATCCAGTGGCCGGGGCGGGTGCGCGCCAGGCTGAGGCGGTCCCAGTTCTGGCCGTCTGCCCGGGAGTACGGCCGCGGCCTGGTGGTCCTGTTACCGGTGACCTGGGCGCTGGCGCCGGTGTTGAATTCCCACGGGCCCCAGACAAACCGCCGGGCGTCTTCCTCGCTCACTCCGCTGGGATACCCGTGCCCCCAGTGATCGGCGCCGGACTCGTCGAGGATGGCGATGGTTACTTCATCGAGCCTGTCCAGGCCAGGCGGCCCGGTCAGCGTCACCCGCAGCTCGCCGTGACCGTCGATGCCGTTTTCTCCCGCTGTGCAGGTGATCTCGAACTCCGGGGTCAGCTCGGCATGCCTGCGCCCGGCGTCAAGCGCCGCTGTCTTTTCCGCGGCGGCCGCCGCGGTCTCCGCAGACCGGGCGGACCGGCGCGTGTACCAGACGGCGCCCAGCGAGCCCGCAGCCGCCACGATCGACACCACCAGCGCGGCAATGATCATGGCAGCAAACAGTAGCCTGCCGGCTATGTAACACCGACGCGGCGCGCTGGCGGGCGGGGCTGCGGCGGCGGCCGCGCTGCCCGGCATCGGCGCGGTCCTGGTCCCGGTCGGCTTCATCCCCGGCCTCGCCGCTGAAGCGAAGCCGCCGGGGGCGATGGCCAGCGCCAGGGCGACGGCCAGCACAGCCCGCATCCGTGGCTTGTTCAGGTCCCAGTCAGCCGCCCTGCACAGGGAATCCGGCCAGGCCCCGGTAGATGTCGTCCGGGTGGTCAGCGGCGTGCCAGCGGAGAACCGAACCGCCGCGAGCTACCTGCTGCCCGCGCCGATCGCCTTCCGGGCGCGTCCCCCGAGCGGGAGGCGAATCCAGCCTCTCTGATCGAGCGGCGGACCTGAACGGGAATGCTCCGGCGGGGCGCGGCGGGCGGCGTCCAGTCATCGAACGTGACCCGGACCCGCAGGCTGTCCCAGCTCTTGCCGTAATCGCCGCGGGCCATCACCTCCAGCGTGAACGGCTCGAGGTCGCCGACGATGTGAACCCGCCAGTGCGCGGGGAAACCCATCTTGATCACAGTGTTTCCGCCGTCGGGGAACGGCCTGCGGTTCTCTGACATCACGCGGGTGGCGGCGCAGGGGTTGAGCGGACACCCGGCCCGGAAGATCACCACCATTGAGGTCAGCTCCACCGCGTTCATCAGCTGAATCTCGAGCCGCGCACGGCCGGTGCCGTCGTCATCGGGCGACGCCACCACGCGGCCTTCCAGCGCCGGCTCCCCGCGCTCCTCCATCTCCTTATAGCGCCGGGCCTGCTCGATGGCCAGCTGCTCCTTGGCGAGCTTGAGGGCGGACTGGTCGGCGATCGCGCTGATCCGGGCCGAGCTGGCACTTCTCCGCGTGTACAGGATGCCGAAGGCCGTCCCGATTGCACTGACCACCGAAACCACAAAGGCCGCGATGTCCACTCCAGCCACCCCGTTCGTAAATCGTCTCCCGAATGGCGCAAAGCGTCATTCGGAACCATATTCGACTACGAGCGGTGCTCCGTCCGTCGTCACGCGGCGGACAGCGGGGACGCTACAGGGGCGTGGCTGCGGACCCTGTGGAGGCGGCGGCCAGCCAACAGTCGGCGCCTGCCACGGTCCGGCAGGCCCGGCCGGTGCGAACGGGTACGCGGCGGCCGTCCTGGCCGAGACGGTCCGCCGGACGATGCCGTCGGCAGCCATGATCAGCCCGGCGACCAGGGCCAGGACGCTGGCGGCATGGAAGTCGCTATCCTGCGCGCAGTACGTGGCCTTGATCAGCGAGGCCGACACCGGACTACGGGGGACCCCGAGCTGGCCGGGCCGCCCTCTCGATCAGCCAGGCCTGGCCCTCGGACGCGTCGGCCTGGCGGCCGCCGACGTCGGCGATCTGGACCCGCCAGTCGCACGAGCTCGGCGGACCCGATCACTACGTGGTGAACTACGACGTCTGGAACCACCGGGACAGCCCGAGCTTCGCCCAGGTCATCCTGACTGACCAGGCCAGCTAGCTCCGTGTCGTCCGGGGCTTAGCGTGCCGACCCGGCCGCCTACGGCACCGACCTCGACGCATTCTCCCGATGCGCCTTGGCGGGTCTTGCGCCATCAGCAGGCCCAAGTCATACCAACACGTCACCAGGACGAGAACCAAGTAGGCCGAGGCCGAAGAGGGGAAACGCGTTCGGTGACACGGCCGTGCTCACTCGCTCAAATGCCGCGCGCCTTAAGCGCCCAGGTGACGGTAAACCGAGGCCCGGCTGACGCCCAGTGCCCTGGCGATCTGAGTAGGGCTCTCGCCGCGTTTACGGCGGGCCCTGGCGGCGGCTAGCTTGTCGGCGTCCATCACGGTCGGGCGCCCGCCGACATTGCCCTGAGCCCGCGCTGCGGCCAGCCCCGCCATGGTGCGCTCGTGGTTGATGTCCCTTTCCAGCTCGCCGAACGCCGCCATCATGGTGAAAAAGAACTTGCCCTCGCCGGTCGGCGAGTAGGTGCCGGACAGCTTGCCGGTGAGGATCCGGACGCCGATGCCGCGCTCGTGAAGGTCATCGCAGATAGTCAGCACGTCCTTGACTGAGCGGCCGAGGCGATCGAGCTTCCAGACGACGAGCGTGTCACCGGCGCGCAGGTAGTCGAGCGCGGCCACTAGGCCGGCGCGGTCGGCGGCGGCCTTGCGGGTGCTGATCTTCTCAGTGAAGACCCGCCCGCATTTGGCCTCGGCTAGCGCGTCATGCTGCAGCTGGGCGTCCTGCGCGTCGGTGGAGACGCGGGCCAGGCCGATGAGGTTGCGCTCCCCCGCCGGGTGGTTGATCACGGTGAACGCGGGGGCGGTGGCGGCCGTCTGTGTCATACCCCTAGTGTCTCAGAACCGTCTCAATACTTCCAGGGATTCTCGTAGGTTTTTGGACAAGTTTTGAGACGAGGTAACCGCAGGTCGCGTGTCTCACCTCGCGCCGTCTCAGAAACGAACGTTTATGGACACTTTTTTCTCCGGCACCAGAAGCCGACTACATGCCCGGGACCACGGCCGAGGGGCCGGAAGCCCTCCCCCCTCCGACGTGAAGCTTTATCGGTCGGGATGACAGATCTAGGCATGCCTGAATCCATACGGGCGTCTTATGAAGCTCCTACCGGTGCCCGGCAGCTTCGATAGTCTCTCGTAGGCCTCATGCGTGGAAAGGTCATCAGAATGCCAAGTAACAGGGATGCTGCGAAGGGAAAGCAGGCTGGTGCTTACCGGCACCAGGACGCTCAGCGGCTGAACAACCCCGAGGCCGGGCTGGCCATCTACGAGAGCGGCGCCCCGCCGAAGGTCCGGTATGACCACCTCGTGACCACCGATCAGCCTGGGGACCGGCGAATTCCCCCTCAGCTGCTGTGGGCAGGCAAGTCTGAGTCGGACGACGTCGAGACTGACGCTGTCAGCGTGCACGTCCATGAGCGGATATCTGCTGAGGCCATCGCGCGGACTGTGCAGAAGGAGCGCGGAATCCAGCTCACACTGGATCTCTTTGCTGATCCGCAGCTCGACCGGGCCAGAGAGCTGGAGTTCTATCAGCATGGAGTCGACTGGTCGAATCGGCTGATCCTCGGTGACTCACTCACCGTCATGGCATCGCTGTTGGAACGGGAACGGATGGGCGGCGCGGTGCAGTGCGTCTATTTCGACCCGCCGTACGGGATCAACTACAACTCCAACTTCCAGGCGCGAATCTCCGATCGTGCGCCGCGTGAAAACGAGCAGGCTCTAACCCGCGAACCCGAGCAAATCCAGGCCTACCGGGACACCTGGACATGGGGCGTCCATTCCTACCTCACCTACCTGCGGGATCGGCTTTTGCTGTCCCGGGAATTGCTCGCCGACTCTGGCACCATCTTCGTGCAAATCGGGCCGGACCGCATGCATCTTGTCCGGACCCTGCTCGACGAGGTTTTCAGTCCCGGCAATCACATCGCCACGATCACTGTCCAGAAGACCTCACAGGTGACTTCGTCCCTTTTGCCAGAAGTCGCCGACTTTCTCCTCTGGTATGCAAAGGACAAGCCCGCCTTCGAACCCAGGTACCGCCAGCTGTATGAGGACCGTGGGCTCGACCTGCTCGCCGACGGTGACTACCGATTCGCAGAATTGCCGGACGGGAGTCGGCGCAAGATGACTCCGGCCGAGCGTAGCGACCCTTCGTTGCTGCCCGAGAGTGCGCGGATCTTCAGATACGGCGACGCGACCTCTCAGGGGTACAGCCCGCACAAGTCGGGTCCATTGGAGATTGCCGGTGTGCCGTATCCGTGTCCCGCAAACCGCCACTGGCTGCTACGTCCAGAGGGTATGACGCAGCTGGTTGAGGCTCGCCGGATTGAAGTGGTCGGCAAGACACCACTGTACGTCCGTTACCTTGACGAGGGCGGCTTCGTGCGCCGGACAAATGTGTGGACAGACGTAGGCCAGGCTGGCTCTCGTGGACGCAAGAAGCAGTACGTAGTTGAGACAAATCCGAAGATTGTCGAGCGGTGCCTCCTCATGGCGACCGACCCCGGCGACCTCGTTCTCGACCCAACCTGCGGATCTGGCACTACGGCCTATGTAGCGGAAAGGCATGGACGTCGCTGGATAACGACCGACACATCGCGCATCGCGATCACGCTAGCTCGCGAGCGGCTGTTGACCTCGACGTTCCCGTACTACCGTCTGATAGATCCCACGCGGGGCGTAGATGCCGGAATCCGGTATGCGACTCGCCAGTGGATCAAGGCAAGTGCGATTGGTTACGGCGACGCGGAGTATGACAGCCAGACACTCTATGACCAGCCGGAGGTAGACGACTCAAGGGTCCGGGTCTCTGGCCCGTTCACCGTGGAAGCCCTATCCCGTTACGCGATCAACCCTATGGCCGCCGCAGAAGAGCTCAATCAGATCAGTCCATCGGATCATGTCTCGGCGCTGCTGGACGCCCTCAAGATCCGGGGTGTTCCGACGTCCGGCGGCAGGCCCCTGCTGATCGAGTCGCTCTCGCCTCTCGCTGGAACCGACGCGCTCCATGGCGAGGGTGTTCTTGCGGACGGCAGGCGGTTCGCGGTCAGTATCGGCCCGCGCTACGGTCCCATCACCACGCAGCAAGTAGACGATGCCGTCCGCAACGCCCAAGGCTATGATCTCGTGGTCTTCGCGGGATTCACTGCCACCGCAGAGGTACAGGACTGGCTTCGCGGCGGCAGGGTCGGCCGCTACGAGGTCGTACTGCTAGAGGCGAGCGCCGACCTGCTGGTCGCTGATCTTCTTCGAAACACTAAGGCGAGCCAGACCTTCCGGCTCTTCTCCGCTCCTGACGCAAGGCTCCGACGCCACGCGGACGGCTCGGTCGATGTCGAATTGCGCGGGGTCGACACCTATGACCCGGCATCAGGGGCTGTTGACGCCCAGGGCAAGAGCCAGATCTCCGCCTGGTTCCTCGACCACGATTACGACGGCGAGTGCTTCCACACGTGCCAGGCTTTCTTCACCCGCGACGGCGCGTGGGACTCGCTGGCCCGCGCACTGCGCGGCGAACTCGACGAACAGGCACTGGCCCGGCTGTCGGGATTCCGCTCGAACGGCTTCCCGCCTGGCCAGCACAAGCGAGTCGCCGTCCGGGTCGTCACCGACGACGGGCAAACGTCTGAGGCGGTGCTTGACCTTGGCTGAGGCGACAGCTCAAGTCGTCGATGCCAACCCGATCATCAACGGCCCTTACTCAGAGCCAGCCCGGCACTGGAACTTCAGCGAAGAAGGACCGCCGGTCGTCGCCGAAGGGCGGCGCATTGCCGGCTACCTGCCACCGGATACCTCCGGGTCCGGCCAGCTCAGCATCACGGGTGATCTCGTGCCGTTGGACCTGGTCAACGACCTTCGCGACCGCGTTCGGGCCTGGCGCGCCGACGGCTATGTCGGGGCGACGAACGTTACCAGAGAGCTGTTCTCCCGATGGTTTGACGAGGACCGCGAACCTGGCATGCGGCCATTCTTCGCTCAGCAGGAAGCGATCGAGACCATCGCATTCCTCGCAGAGGCGCAGGCAGCGCGCCGGGTCGGGCTGGAGATACCCCGGGTCGAAGCCTTTGAGCGTTGGTGCGCGAAGATGGCAACTGGCTCAGGCAAGACCCTCGTCATGGCCATGACAATCGCGTGGTCGGCGCTTAATAAGGTCGCCAACCCGATGGATCAGCGGTTCGCCGACGCTTTCCTGGTTATCTGTCCTAACCTCACGGTCAAGGAACGGCTCGCCGGGCTCGATCCGCACCGCAGGCCGCACAACGAATATCAGTCCTTCGACCTGATCCCGCCTAACTACCAGCCGCTTTTCGGTCAGGCACGCGTCATGGTCGCCAACTGGCATGTCCTGGCCGAGGCCAAGGACCCGCCCCGCAGCGTCCTCCGGCGCGGCCGGGAAAGCGACGCTGCCTTCTGCAGGCGCGTGCTGGGAACCACGCTAGGCAGCAAACGTCGCATCCTGATACTCAACGACGAAGCACACCATGCATATCGCCACAAGACAGCCGCCAAGCGCGGCGAGGACGCCGCGGAGGCCGAGCGGGCGACTGTATGGATTGACGGGCTCGCACGTATCCATCGTGACCGCGAGGTGCTGCGATGCCTGGACTTCTCCGCTACACCCATCTACGTCAGCGGAACAGGTCACGAGCCGGGCAGCCTCTTTGAGTGGGTCGTGAGTGACTTCGCGCTGGTAGACGCGATTGAATCCGGCCTGGTCAAAGTGCCTCGCATTCCCACCGACGACAACGCCGGAGCGGGCACGCCTAAGTATCGCAACCTGTGGGAGCACGTGAAGGCATCATTGCCCCGCGGCGACGCAGACGAACCGCAGCGCGGCCACGACCTGATGGATTACCTGACCCAGCTCGACGGCCCGCTGCGCCAGCTGGCCGGGGAGTGGCAGGAAACCCTGGACCGCTGGAAGGCAGCCGGTCGGCGGGTACCTCCAGCGATGATCATTATCTGCAACGACACCACGATGGCCGAGGTGCTCGACCGCTACATCGCTGAACGAGGCGAGGTGTCGTCCGAGCTGAAGAACACGGGCATCGCCCAGCGGACGATCCGGATCGACTCGAAGCTGCTGGCAGCCGCAGAGGAGCGAGATTCTGCTGAATCATCAAGCGACCGCGCAGAACGGCTGCGCCGCGTAGTCGCCACCGTCGGAAAAGAAGACGAGCCGGGCGAGACGGTTCGCTGCCTCATCTCGGTCCAGATGCTTTCGGAGGGCTGGGACGCCCGCAACGTTACCCAGATTCTTGGCCTGCGGGCGTTCACGTCGCAACTGCTCTGCGAGCAGGTCGTCGGCCGCGGACTTCGCCGCTCGTCATACGAGGACCTCAGCCAACCCGAATACGTCGATGTCTACGGCGTCCCATTCCAGCTGCTGCCTTTCGCCAAGGCCAGCAACGCCACGATCATCACGCCTCCACGCGCCACGCCCATATCCGCCCGCCGTGAGCGGCGCAACCTGGAGATCCGCTTCCCGCGCGTCGTCTCGATCATTAGCGACATTGGCACTTCGTTGCACGTCGACCGCGAAGCCATCCACCCAGTGCTCATCACACCCGAGTTCGATCCCACCGTCACCCGCGTCTCAGGTCTCGGCGAGGTGGACGAACAGGACCGGCGGGTTCACTACGCGAACTACCGGCGGCAGAAGGTCCTCTTCGAGCTCGCTGCTGGTGTAGTCAAGGGCCAGCCCAACGTCGACGCGCTCTTCCCCGAGGCCTTGCGGCTAGCCGAGTGGGTGCTGGCGAACAAGGTCACCTACGCGGTAGGAGTAGACGAGGGCGAGGTCGACCTTGCCGGTTACAAGCAACAGATCATTTCCCGGATCGTCGACAAGATCTCCCCCGGGCCCGATGGCACTGGCCGCGTAATCCCAGTGCTTGACGACTACCTCCCGGAAGGGACTACCGCCTCGGTTGCATTCAGCACTACCAAGCCCGTCGAGGCCACGACCAAGTCGCACGTCAACTTTGTTGTCTGCGACTCCGAGCTGGAGCGGGCAGTGGCCCGCGAACTCGAGGCAGATGAGCGGGTCGTCTCCTATGTCAAGAACGACCATCTATTCCTGGAAATCCCGTATCGCTTCGGCGGCCGGACGCTGCGCTACATCCCGGATTTCGTCGTCAAACTGGGCAACGATCGTCACCTGCTTCTGGAAAGCAAGGGCCGCGAGGACGTCAAGGCGAAGGCCAAACACTCTGCCGCGCAGCGCTGGGTCGCTGCTGTCAACGCGGACGGTCACTGGGGCCAATGGGCTCACCGGGTGGTGTACGCCAAGCAGGAGGTGCGTCCGGTGCTCGGGACGCTCGATGTGGGGGTGCCGGTAACAATGGATCCGTCAGGACCGCTATAGCGTCCATTGTTACCGGTACCCCTGTAATCACAGCCGAAGGAGCATGCCGCACGGCCAGGTGCACCATCGCTCTCTGTGCCGCTGCCCGGCACGGTTTCGCGCTCGGCCGCGGCAACGCTCCGATCGCGCTCGGGTCATCGACCACTCCCCCGCCGTCGTTATGCGGTCTGTCAGGCTGTCCGGGCGGGAGCTGTTTCAGCCAGAACCCGGCTGGCTCCCGCCCGGCACTTTGGCTTACCGGGCCGCGGCCGACTAACTGTTCAGTTCAGCGCAAGCAGCTCGAGGGCGTGGATCACGATCACCCGGTGTTGCGCCGGAAGGAGGACTGACTCCGCGACGCGGCCATCGTGGTAATCGCGCAGCAGGGGCGGGCGGTCGCCCAGCCAGACGCTCTGGGGCAGCATCCCGGCAGGTGCCAGGTTCTCGGTGGTGTCAAAGTCGCGGACCAGCGCAGGTGCGCGGGTGATCCCGCGGCTAAGCAGCCCGAAGGACCGGTGGTACCCGTCGCGCAGCAGGTAGCGGCCCTGGAAACGGACCACCTGCATGAAAGGGGGGGCCACGCCGATCTTGAACCCGAAGCCCGGCACGCCGTCGGGCAGCGGCCCGCCGATGTTGCCGATCACCTTGAGGTTCGGATCCGGCGAGGTGATGGTGTACGCCTGCTTGAGCTCGTCGTACTGCAACGAAAACGGCGCCGTGTAGTTGATTGGCAGGGTTAGTTCAGCGATGGACCTGGGATCATCAGGGTCCAGGCCGACGACACGCTCGGTGGCGGTATCGGTGAACACGTGGGGCTGGAAGGCCACGATCCGGTCGAGGTCGACCATGGCAATGTCCCAGCCCTCCGCTCGGATCATGGCGCCGGCGGGCGTCATCTCGAGCCGCGCGACGTGATCGGCCAGCTCGGCCGGCAACGCCGAAACGAGGCCAGCCTGGTCGATCCCGCCAGGACGCGCCGCCACTGCGTCCCGGGCCTCCCGGACTCGGGCGCGCTGCGTATCCGGTAGCCCGTCTCCGGCCTGGTTCGCCAGGAGAAACTCACCCCGCTCCGGAGGCAGCCAGCCCAGCGGCACCCGCGCCGGCCGTTGCACGCTGACTCCCGGCTCGGGCTGGCTCAGCGGCCGCGCGGACTGGTCGTCCGCCGGAGGACCGGCGAGGCTGCCGATCGTCTGGTTGGTCATTGACAGATCCTTTCTTGGAAGGTTAGTAGTTCACGCTCGGGGGTGTCGCTCAGTCGTATCACTGTGTCGTTTGTCAAACACTATAAACGCTAGCACTCCCCCGCCCCGAGTGCCAAATACGGCCTCAGCGTGCTTGCTATTGGTTCCTGACGCCGCATAATGGGCTACATCCGGGTACTGGTGTCGCGATTGTCGAACATTGGTAGAAATGTCGTAGGCCCGGGGGGCGAGGAGGAAACCGGATGCCACGGACTCAAATCAACGTGCCGGCGCTGTATGCGGCGCTGGACGCGGTGCGGGAGCACCGCAAGCTGTCGTGGCGGCAGCTGGCGCGCGAGGTGGGGGTGAGTCCTTCGACGTTCTCCCGCCTGGCCAACAGGCAGAAGCCGGACGTCGACGCCTTCCTCGCGATGGTCCGGTGGCTGAGCGTGCCCGCGGAGAGGTTCATGATCGATGACGAGGAGACAGCCCACCAGGAGCCAGAACTGATGGCAGAGCTGGCACCCCTGCTGCGCGCCCGGCAGGATTTGAACTCCGAGGACAAGAAGTACCTGGAGGAGCTGATCGGCGCCGCGATGCGCAGGTTCACCGCCGAGCGGGCGAGGGACGACTAAGCGATGGCCCAGCGGTGGACCCAGGCCAAGATGAAGGAAGTGGCCGCCGAGGAGCGGGCCGGACTCGGCCTCGGGCCGCTGGACCCCCTCGACCCCTATGCGCTGGCCCGGGAGCACGGGATTCCCGTCTACCCCATTGATGAGCTACCCGATGAGTACTGCTCGCAGGCTGCTGTCGCCCACTTCACGGTGAGCAGACCCAAGGTCTGGTCGGCCGCGCTAGTCCCGGTCGGCGATGGGAGGCTCATCTTGGTGAACACCGGTCACCTCAGCGTCCGGCGATGTTCGAGCCTGGCGCACGAGATGAGTCACCACCTCTTGGAGCACGAATTCAGCGACGTCCTGCTCACCGACGACGGCTGCCGGAAGGTTGACAGCAAAAACGAGAAGGACGCGAACTTCCTCGCCGGTGAGCTGCTCATCCCGTGCCAGGCCGCACTCAAAGCGGCCTTTGCCGAAAAGACCAACGAAGAGGTGGCAGCCATCTACGGGGTCAGCACCCAGTTCGCCCAGATGTGCATGAAAGGCGCCAGAGTTCACGCTCAACGGGCACTGGCTAAGCAGGCCAGAAGCGGCAGCCGCTGGTAAGCCAGCGGCGTGCTCGCTTCGGTCAGCTCCACCCCTATTCCCTCGGCCGCACTCCCCCGCCGTGCAAACCACCCGACGGCGGCGGCATGCTCGCTGCGGCCCTCCGTTGCCGCCCTTCCTCGATCCAAGCCGGGATCAAATCCAGGTCGGCCCCGGCCGCGCGGCACAGCTGCGCAGCCTGCCGTGCCAGCGGCTCATCAAGCTGGCTCTCGCTAAAGCCCTCCATGATGCCCGCGACGTGGGCCAGGAGGTCGGCCCGGCCCGCGGCGAGCTCGCTCAGCTCCCCCACCGCCGCGGCGTGCTCATCTTCGTTCAGTTCGCGCCACCGGGCGTGACGTTTCGCCGTGCCCTGGATCTGCGCAACGAGGATCCCGTCGCGCTCGTTAGCCGGGCGTTTGTCAGCCATTGCCCGCGGCTGACCTGGCTTCCGCCTCGATCTCGTCGCGGTGACGGCCGAGGACGTTGACAGCGGCGCCCATGATGAGGTGCTTCGGTAGGCGAGTCGCGAAATGGACGTCGTCGACCAGGGCGGCGAGCTGGTCGGCCGACCCCTTCGGCATGTACCAGCTGCGCATGGTCATTCCGCCGGCGGCCGGTGGC
>Ga0302325_10017261_pt1 | contig 15261 bp, 10 predicted proteins | sample Palsa_T0_2_FD_201948 | JGI IMG/M metagenome (GOLD analysis project Ga0302325, IMG submission 201948) | Peat permafrost microbial communities from Stordalen Mire near Abisko, Sweden - Palsa_T0_2 | ecosystem: Environmental > Terrestrial > Soil > Palsa > Peat permafrost | place: Sweden: Abisko... | reverse complement strand
GTATCTGGCGCCTGACGCGGCCGCTGGCCATCCGCCGGCCGAGCCCTATCACGTCGCCGCGCTGCTCAACGGTCCGGTGCGGCCCGCCACCTGGCGTGAGCCCGAGCCGCGCGCGGCCGACTTCTTCGCCGGTAAGGGCGCGCTGGGCGGGATGCTCGATTCGCTCCGGGCGCCGTGGACCGTCGCCGAGGCCGGCGATCCCGAGACGTTTCTGCATCCCGGCCGCTGCGGGCAGATCGTCGTCGGCGGCGCGCCGGCGGGCTGGATCGGCGAGCTGCATCCCGAGGTCGCGGCTGAATGGGGCTTCGAGTCCGCGGTGGCCGCGTTCGAGCTCGACCTGGACGTCGCCAACGAGACCGTCACGACCCCGCTCTACGCCGACGTCACGAGCTTCCCCGAGGTCCGTGAGGACTTGGCGGTGATCGTCTCCGAGGTCGTGCCCGCCGACGAGGTGCTGATGGTCGCACGCCGCGCCGGCGGAGCGCTGTTGACCGGTATCGAGGTGTTCGACGTGTACCGCGACCCCGAGCGGATCGGTGCCGGCAACGTGTCGCTGGCGCTGCGGCTGCGCTTCCGAGCAGCGGACCGGACGCTGACTGACGAGGAGGTCGCCGGCCGCCGGCGCCGGATCGCTGAGGCGTTGACCAAAGAGCTGTCGGGGAGGGTCCGTGACGCATAGCGTTTCGGTGTTCGGCGCTGCCGGGTATACGGGCGCGCTCAGCGCTCGACTGGTCGATCGCCATCCGGACCTGGAGCTGCGCGCGATCACCGCCCGCGGTGCCGACATCGGCCAGCGGCTGTCGGATCTATATCCGCACCATCGAGTTGATCTCGAGCTCGAGGAGCTCGACCTTGACCGTCATGCGGAGGTCGAGGCTGCGATCGTGGCGTATCCGCACGGCGCCGCCGCCGAGGTCGTCTCCGAACTGCTCGCGCGCGGGGTGCGGGTCGTCGACCTGAGCGCCGACTTCCGGCTGCGAGACCCGGCCGTGTACGCGGAGTGGTACCGCGAGCATCCCAGTCCGGAGCTGATCGACGAGGCCGTGTACGGGCTGCCCGAGCTCTATCGGCAGTCGCTGCGGGGCGCCCGGCTGGTCGCCAACCCCGGCTGCTATCCGACCGCGGCGATCCTGTCGCTGGCGCCGCTGGCGCGCGCCGGACTGATCGCCGACGTCGTGATCGACGCGAAGTCGGGCGTCTCGGGCGCGGGCCGCGCCGCGACCGACAAGACCCATTTTGTAACCGTCGACGAGAACCTGAGTCCCTACGGAGTCCCGCGCCACCGCCACACGCCGGAGATCGAGCAGGAGTTGAGAGCACTCGACCCCGCCCACCTCGACCGCAACCTGACGTTCACCCCGCACCTGATCCCGCTCGACCAGGGGGAGCTTGTCTCTTGTTACGTGACTCTTACCCCCAGTGGGGGGACCTTAATTGACACTAGATCGATCTATCAAGAGGCGTATGCGGACGAGCCGTTCGTGGAGCTGACCGATGCGCTGCCGGGGGTCCGCGACGTGCGTGAGACCAACATCTGCCGGATCTCGGTCCACCGCGACGACCGAACCGGCCGCGTGATCGTGTTCGGAGTGATCGACAACCTCTGGAAGGGCGCCGCGTCGCAGGCGATCCAGAACCTGAATCTGATGCTCGGACTGCCAGAAGGGGAGGGGATCTCATGAGCCCGTTCTTCGCCAGCCGCTGGGCGGCGCCGCTCGACCACATCACCGAGCTCGGCGGCGACGGCGACGCCGGGCTGCCGGTCGGGTTCCGCGCCGCCGGCGTCACCGCCCAGCTCAAGCCGAGCGGCGCCCCCGACGTGGCGCTGATCGCCTGTGACTCGCTGGCCGTCACGAGCCACGCGATGTTCACCCGCTCCGGCACCCAGTCGGCGCCGGTGCTGCTCTGCCGCGAACGCTGCCAGCTGGGCTCGATCGCCGCGGTCGTCGTCAACTCCGGCAACGCCAACGCCGCGACCGGCGGTCCCGGCTACGACGACGCGCAGAAGATGCAGGAGCTGGCGGCGACGGCGACCGGCGTGCACCCGAGCCGCGTCGCGGTGGCCTCGACCGGCGTGATCGGCGTGCCGCTGCCGATGGACCGCGTCACGAGCGGGATCCAGGCGGCCGGCAAGGCGCTCGCCACCGACGGCGATCGCCACTTCTCCGAGGCGATCCAGACGACCGACGCGTTCGAGAAGCGCGCTCGCGTGCGAGTGGCGCTGCCGTCCGGCGCGGTCACCGTGACCGCCCAGGCGAAGGGCGCGGGGATGATCTCGCCCGGGTTCGCGACGTTGCTGTGCTTCGTGCAGACCGACGCGGCGATGTCGGCGCAGACGTGCGAGTTGCTGTTGAGCGTCTGTGTCAAGCGCTCGTTCGACCGGATCTCCGTGGACGGCCAGCTGTCGCCCTCGGACACCGTGATCCTGCAGGCGTCCGGCGGGTCGGGCGTGACCGTCGCCCCCGAATCTGAGGACGAGCTCAGGCTCGGCGAGGCGATCGACGCGATCATGCGCCAGCTGGCGCTGCTCGTCGTCAAGGACGGGGAGGGCGCTCGCCGGACCGGTCGGGTGCTGGTCCGCGGCGGCGACGAGCGCACCGTCCAGCGGGTCGCCCGGTCGGTCGCGAACTCGCCGCTGGTCAAGGCCGCGCTGTACGGCGGCGACCCGAACTGGGGTCGGATTGCCCAGGCGGTCGGCGCGGCAATGCCGCACGTGGCGCCGCTGGCGCTCGATATCTCGATCGAGGGCGTACAGGTCTGCTCGGCCGGCTCGTTCGTGCCGCACGACCCGTATGCGCTCGCGGCGGCCGTCGTCGGCGACGAGGTCGAGTACGAGATCGGGCTTCCGGGAGAGGGCGCCGAGGCCGAGGTCTACTTCTCCGACCTCGGCCACGAGTACGTCACGATCAACGCCGAGTACACGACGTGACCGCCCCGGTCAACGACGACGGGTCACGGCGCGATGTCGGCACGCTGCTCGAGGCGCTGCCCTACATCCGTGAGTTCTACGGCAAGACGATCGTGATCAAGTACGGCGGCGCGGCGATGAACGACCCGGCGCTCAAGGAGGAGTTCGCGCGTGACGTGGCGTTGATCAAGTACGTCGGGATCAACCCGGTGATCGTCCACGGCGGCGGGCCTGAGATCACCGCCTACATGAAGCGGCTCAATCTGCCGGTCGAGTTCGTCGACGGCCTCCGGGTGTCGGACGCGGCGACCGTCGAGGTGGCCAAGATGGTGCTCGTCGGCAAGGTCAACAAGGACATCGTCGGGCTGATCAACCGCCACGGCCAGCGAGCGGTCGGGCTATCGGGCGACGACGGCCTGCTGTTCCGCTGCTCACGCCAGGCGTCCCCGTCAGGCCGCGACATCGGCTTCGTCGGCAGGATCGACGAGGTCGACACCGGCGTGCTGACCCACGTCGCCCAGGACTACATACCGGTCGTCGCCAGCGTCGGCGTCGACGGCGTCGGCAACTCGTACAACATCAACGCCGATGCGGCCGCCGCGGCGGTGGCGGTGGCGCTCGGCGCCTACAAGGTGATGTTCCTGACCGATGTCTCCGGCTGGCTGCGGGATCCCGCCGATCAGGGCAGCCTGATCTCCGAGGCGTCGGCATCGCAACTGCGGGCCGGGCTCGGCGCGGTCGGCGGCGGTATGCGACCGAAGCTACAGGCGTGCCTGGAGGGCGTCGAGGGCGGCGTCGAGACGGCCGTGATCGTCGACGGGCGAGTCGCCCATTCGCTGCTCGTGGAGCTGTTCACCGACAGCGGTCAGGGAACGCTGATCAGAGGGGATCACCGATGAGGCTGCAGGAGTTGCAGGCGCTCGAGCGCGACCACGTGATCGGCACCTACGCGCGTAACCCGGTCCAGTTCGTCCGCGGCCAGGGCACGCGGCTGTGGGACGAGCACGGTGCCGAGTACCTCGATTTCCTGGCGGGGATCTCGGTGCTGAACGTCGGCCACTGCCATCCCCGCGTGGTGCAGGCGGTCCAGCAGCAGGCGGCGACGCTGACCCACACGGCCAACCTCTACTACACGGCCGGCGCGATCCAGCTGTCGGCAGCCTTGGCGGAGAGCTCGCTGGGCGGCAAGGTATTCCTCGCCAACTCAGGTACCGAGGCCAACGAAGCCGCGATCAAGCTCGCCCGCCGCGCCCGTCCCGGCGGCAATCTGATCGTGCTCGAGGAGGCGTTCCACGGCCGCACCTACGGCTCGCTGTCGGCCACCCCGCAGGAGTCCAAGCAGGCGCCGTTCGCGCCGTTGGTGCCCGGCTTTGAGACGGTCGCCAAGGACCCGGCGGCGCTGCACGACGCGGTCGACGAGCACACCGCCGCCGTGCTGCTGGAGCCGATCCAGGGGGAGACCGGGATCCACGTGCTGTCCGACGAGCTGCTCGTCGCCGCGCGCGAGGCCTGCGACCGGACCGGAGCCGCGCTGATCTTCGACGAGATCCAGACCGGGATGGGCCGCACCGGCACCGTCTGGGCCTACCAGCAGACGCCGGTGGTGCCGGACGCGCTGACCAGCGCCAAGGGGCTCGGCGGCGGACTGCCGATCGGCGCGCTGGTCACCGGCGAACGGCTCGCCGATGTCTTGCAGCCCGGAGACCACGGCTCGACGTTCGCCGGCGGGCCGCTGGTCTGCGCCGCGGCGCTGGTGGCGCTCGAGATCTGCTCCGAGCCCGAGCTGCTGCAGTCGGTCCAGGCGTTGGGCGAGCGGCTGCGAGCGGCGGTCGCCGAGCTGCCGGCGGTCGCGACCGTTCGCGGGCGCGGGTTGATGGTCGGTCTCGACCTCGTCGACGGGGTTTCGGCGCCGCTGTTGGCGCAGCGGGCGCTGGCCGAGCAGCGGCTGATCGTCAACGCGACCGGACCGGCCACGCTGCGCTTGGAGCCGCCCCTGATCGTGACCGAGGCCGAGATCGACGACGCGGTCAGCCGTCTGGCACAGCTGATGGAGTGACTGGACGGATGACCGGCGTCCAGAAGGCCAAGGTCGACGTCTCGATCGATCCCGACCAGCGCGCCGACGCGGCCGCGTCGTCGGTGCTGCGGGGGTTGCTGGCGGTCGTCGCCGACAACATCGACGGCGCGGTCGGCGGCGAGGACATCGAGTACCTGCATCAGCTGCGGATCGCGGTCCGCCGCTCGCGCACGGTCCAGCGCCAGCTGAGCGGCGTGTTCCCGGCGGTCGAGCTGCCCGGGTTCCGGTCGGACTTCCGCTGGCTGCAGCGGGCGACCGGCGACGCTCGCGACCTCGACGTCTACGTCGACGAGTTCGGCTCGCTCGCGAAGCTGCTGCCCGAAGCTCAGCGCGACGACCTTGAGCCGATGCGCCAAGTGCTGCACGAGCACCGGCTGGCGGCGCGCGAGGGCCTCGAGCTGACGCTGCGCTCGCGCCGGACCGCGGAGCTGATCGACGACTGGGAGCGACTGCTCGAGTCGCTGGTGGAGCTGCCGCTTGAGGACCGCCCCGATGCTGCCCGGACGATCGCCGATGTCTGCGGCGAGCGGATCGCGAAGGTCTACCGCAGGATCGTCGCGATGGGCGAGGCGATCTCGGACTCGAGCCCGGCCGAGGACTTCCACGAGCTGCGCAAGAAGGGCAAGGAGCTGCGCTACCTGCTTGAGCTGTTCGGCCTGCAGCTGTTCGACGCGGACGTCGTGGGGCCGCTGGTCGACTCGCTCAAGCAGCTGCAGGAGCTGCTCGGACGCCACCAGGACCGCGAGGTCCAGGTCATGATGGTGCGCTCGCTGACCGGCGAGGTCGCACTGCGACCGGGCGGCGGTGCCGCATGCCTGGCGATGGGCACGCTGGTGGCGCGGCTGCGCGACGACGAGCTTGCGGCCCGCCGCGCGTTCGCCGATTCGTTTTCCGAGCTCGCCGCGGCCGACCGGCGCGCGGCGGTCAACGACAGCCTCGGGTGAGCCGCCCCGTCGCGCCCGACGCTACGATCGACGGATGGGATACAAGGCTCTCGGTTTTGTCGTCTGGCAGGGCGGCAAGTGGTATGTCCGCAAGCGCTACAGCGGCACCGCCGCGAAGGCGGCGCTGGCCGGCATCGGCGCAGCGGTGATCGCGGTCGTAGTCCTCGCCGGCCGGCAGGCAACCAACCAACAGCAGTAGCGACGGTCTGCCAGCGCGCTTGCGCGGCGGGCGGATCGGCAGGGATTGGCAGAGGATCCGGCGAAGCCACCGGATGCGGCGACCGGAGCCCGATCGGCCGGCCGCTCGGAGTTTGCATCGATGAGCGACTTACCCACCGCAAACCGCCCGATCGTGATCGACCGCGTCGAGCGGTCGCGCGGGGACGGCGACGCCGTCCGGCTCCGGCTCGGGGGTCGCCGGCCGGCGACCGCCGGCGCGTCCGAGCTCGATGCGTTGTTGATCGTGCGGCTGCATGGGCGCCGGCATCGGTTCGCCGCGTCGACGACCGGCGATCCCGACCCGTCGCCAGGATCGTGGGAGGCGAGCTTCACGGTGCCCGACTGGGCGGTGCCGGTCGAGCACGGCCAGGCGTCGCTGTGGGTCGGGGAGGCGTCGGTGCCGGTGCCGCCGGTGGGGACGAGGATTCGGATGCTCGAGCCCGCGCCGCCGTCGGCCGGCCAGGAGCCGGCCGGGGCGGCGCACGTCGATGCGTCCGCGCGCGGCGCCGTCACGGCTGAGGCCGGACGGGCCGGGCCGCTCGCCGACGTGCTGCTCCGTGAGACCGTGGGGGCGCTACACGCAGAGCTCGAGCAGCGCTCGGGCCGAGAGGCGATGCTGAACACGGCGCTCGAGCGCGCGCGGGCAGAGCTCGCGGCCCGGACGGCGTCGCAGGCCGAGCTCGAGGCCACCCAGGACGAGTTGCGGACGGAGCTCGCGCGGCTCGTCGAGGCCGTCGCCGAGCACCAGGCCGAGTTCGAGCGCCGGCTCGACGAGACGCGTCAGCGGTCCGAGGCAGAGCTGGCGCAGGCGCGCTGCGAGGTCGACCACGCCCGGTCGGAGTTGGCGCAGGTGCGCGGTGACGCCGACCGTGCTCGAGCGGAGTTGGCGCAGGTACGCGGTGACGCCGAGCGCGCTCGAGCGGAGCTGGCCCAGGTGCGCGGTGACGCCGACCGTGCTCGAGCCGAGCTGGCGCAGGTGCGCGGTGACGCCGAGCGTGCTCGAGCGGAGCTGGCGCAAGCGCGCGCGGAGGCCGACCGTGCGCGGGCCGAGCTGGCCGTCGCCCGGGAGCATGAGGCCGGCGTCGTCGAGACCCGACAGCAGCTGGCGGCCGTCAACGAACGGCTCGCCGCGGCCCTGGCGTCTGACCAGATGCGCGCTCAGGAGGCCGCGTCGCTGCGCGAGCAGCTGGCGGCGACGAGCGTCTCCCGCGACGCAGCGGTCGCCGAGGCGGGCGGCCTGCGCGCCGAGCTATCGCGACTCGGCTCCGAGCTGGCCGTCACGCGTGAGCAGTCCGGCAGCGACGGCGGTGAGCTCGGCGTGGCGCAGCAGCTGCTCGAGGACGCGCGCGCGCTGACCGCGCAGCTGCGGCGAAAGAGCGGGCCGTGAGCCGTGTCTGAGGACCGACACGCCGGAACGAGCGGGGGCTTTGATCCCGGGCGTCCGTCCCGGCACGTAGCATCCGGTGAAATGGGGGATCTGCCGGAAGATTCGGAGTCGAGCGCGCGCGTGGTCGTGGCCGACGCCGGAGCCGAGCAGCAGGACCGGCCGAAGCTCGTGGCCCTGCCCGAGCCCGAGCCGGCCGCCGAGCCCGAACCCGCGCGCGCCGCCGCGGCGGCCGCCGCCGTGAGCGCGGACGCCGACCGGCTCGCGCTGGAGCGATCGCTCAGCGGTCCGCCGATGTCGGGGCCGCGGATCACCGGCGCGTCGTCGCCCGCGCCCGCGCACGACCCCGCCGCGCGCACGCCCGCGCCGTCGGCCGCGCCCTGGGCACCGCAGCCGCACGGGATCGCCGACACGATCGCGGTCACGGACACCCCGGCGATCACGGCCACCCCGGAGCTGGTGCAGGCGCTGCGCGTGGAGCTGGCGATGCGCGCGCACGCCGAGGCCGGGCTCCGTGCCCGAGCCGTCGACGCCGAGACGCGGCTCGCGGCCCGCGTGCTGCTGTCGCAGCGGACGACCGAAGCGCTCGGCCAGGTCCGCGAGGAGCTCGAGCAGCTGGCCGGGCTGCTGACCGAGGAGCGCGTGCGACGCCAGGCAGCCGAGCAGCGCGTCGCCGAGCTCGAGCAGCAGCTGGCCGCCGGCCGCGGCCGCGCCGGCGACGCCGCAGCTGAGATCGCCGCGCTGCGCGAGTCGCTGCTGGCGCTGCGTACCCCGGCCGAGGATCACGGCGAATCACGAGGCGACGCGCCGCCCGACGCCGCCGCCGAGGTCAGGGCCGACCGCCTGAGCGATGCGCTGACGCGGTTGCGTGCCGGCACCGAGCCGATCGATCCCGCGCCTGTGCCCGTGCCCGTGCCCGTGCCCGTGCCCGCAGGCACGGTGGCGCCGGCCGCGCTCACACCGGCGACCGCCGGCGTCGCAGCGGCCGCGCTCACACCGGCGACCGCCGGTGTCGCAGCGGCCGCGCCCGCACGGGTGACCGCCGGTGTCGCAGCGGCCGCGGCCGCGCTCAGACCCGCTACCGCCGGCGTCGCCGCGGCCGGGCGGCGGGCCACGCTCGGCGGTCCGTTCCGGACGCTCTGTCGCCGCGATCCGGCGCTGGCCGGCCAGCTCGCGCTGTCCTTGTTGCCGATGCAGCGGATCGCCCATCCGCGGCCGGTCTCATACGACATCCTGCTCGACCCCGGCCAGGGCTGCGTCCAGGTGACGTCGGGCGATGGTGGCACCGAGGTCGCCCGGCAGGCGACCGCACGTCCGCTGCAGCAGGTCGACTTCCACCTCGTCGGCGCCCCGGAGCGGTTCGCGAAGCTGCTGGCGGCGGGCAGGATCCGTCGGCGGCTCGGGTTCGGGGTCGCACGCGTGCGCGGCCATCGGGGCGGGCTCGCGGCGCTCGACGCACTGCTGGCGCTGCCGCTCGATCTGCCGGCGCTCGTGGAGTGCGGGATGTCGACGGATCCGTCGATCCTGCTGTCGCTGGTGGCGGCGATCGTCACGCCGGACTGGACCCGGGGGGAGCGGTTCTCGATCAGCCACCGGGACGGCGACGCGCCGCCCACGTATCTGCTGATCGCCGACGGCCAACGGCCGGCGGTCACGACGATCGCGCCGACGGATCCGATCGCGACCGTGATCTCGTGTGCGCAGTCCGACCTGGCGTCCGTGCTGACCGGCTCGCCGGCGCTCCACCCGGCCGCGGTGCAGGTCGTGGGCGACCCGGTGCCGCTGACACGGCTGCGCGCCTGGATCAAACGCGCACAGAGCGAATAATGCTCGCCGGCGACGCCGGTTGAGCACCCCGTGGCGTCCGAGCCGGGGCCTAACCTAGTCAACCCTGCCGATGAGCCGCGACTGCGCCCACCTTCACGTCCACTCCGAGTATTCGCTGCTCGACGGGGCGTGCAAGATCGATGCGCTGGCGGCTCGCGCGGCGGAGTTCGGACAGCCCGCGCTGGGGCTGACCGACCACGGCGTGATGAACGGGGCGGTCGAGCTGTACAAGGCCTGTAAGGGGCACGGGATCAAACCGATCGTCGGCTGCGAGGTCTACGTCGTCGACGACCATCTGGCGCGGGTGCCCGGCAAGCTCGAGCGGTTTCACCTGACGCTGCTGGCAGCTGACGCGGCCGGGTATCGAAACCTCGTCAAGCTCTCCTCGGCCGGATTCCTGGAGGGGTATCAGCGGGGCAAGCCGTCGGTCGACATGGCGCAGCTGGCGACGCATGGCGAGGGTCTGATCGCGCTCACGGGCTGCCTGTCCTCACGGTTCTGCCAGCACCTGATCGCCGAGCGCCCGGGCGAGGCGCGAACCCACGCACAGGAGCTGATGGAGGCCGTCGGCCGCGACAACGTCTACTTCGAGGTGCAGAAGAACGGGCTCGCCGTCCAGGACCACTGCAACGAGGAGATCGTCCGGATCGCCTCCGAGCTCGGCCGCCCGCTGGTCGGGACCGGCGACGTCCACTACCTGCGGCGTGAGGACTTCGACCACCACGCGGCGCTGCTGTGCGTGCAGACCAAGTCGACGCTGGCCGAGCCGAAGCTGCGGTTCGAGACCAACGAGTTCTATCTGAAGTCGACCGACGAGATGGCGCGTGACTTCGCCGCCTGGCCGGAGGCGATCGCCTCGACCGTCGAGATCGCCGAGCGCTGCAACGTCGAGATCGAGCTCGGCCGTCAACTGATCCCGCGCTTTGCGACGCCTGACGGCTCCGACGAGCGCGCCTACCTGCGCTCGCTGGTCGACGCGGGGCTGCGCGCCCGTTATCGCGACCCGGTGCCCGCGGCCGCGCGTGCGCGCGCCGATTACGAGCTCAGCGTGATCGACGGGATGGGGTTCAACGCCTACTTCCTGATCGTCTGGGACTTCGTCAAGTTCGCCAAGGACGCGGGGATCGCGGTCGGTCCCGGCCGCGGCTCGGCGGCCGGCTCGATCGTCGCCTACTGCCTGCGGATCACCGATCTCGACCCGCTGCGCTACGACCTGATGTTCGAGCGGTTCCTGAATCCCGAGCGCGTGTCGATGCCCGACATCGACATGGACTTCTCGGTGCGCGGCCGCGAGCGGGTGATCCGCTACGTGACCGACAAGTACGGCAAGGGCGCGGTCGCGCAGATCGTCACCTTCGGCAAGATGTTCCCCAGAGCGGCCACGCGTGATGCGGCGCGCGTGCTCGGCCACGACTACGGCACCGGCGACCGGCTGGCGAAGCTGATCCCCGAACCGGACCAGGGCCGCGCCCCGAAGTTCTCGACCTGCCTGCAGGCGGGACAGCCGCTGCGCGCCGAGGTCGACCGAGACGGCGTCGCCAAGCAGATCGTCGACGTCGCCCAGGGGTTGGAGGGGATCGTCCGCAACTCCTCGATCCACGCCGCCGCGGTCGTGATCTCGGACCGCGACCTGACCGAGATCCTGCCGCTGCAGATCGCCGAGGCCGGCACCGACGAGCAGGGCGACAAGGTCTACCGGACCGTGACCCAGTTCTCGATGAAGCCGGTCGAGGCGCTCGGACTGCTGAAGATGGACTTCCTCGGGCTGCGCAACCTCGACGTGATCGAGGACGCGCTGGACATCGTGCAGCGCTCCAGCAGCGAGCGGCCGGACATGGAGACGCTCACGCTCGACGATCCGAAGACCTACGAGATGCTGGCCGCCGGCGACTCGGTCGGCGTCTTCCAGTTCGAGTCAGAGGGCATGCGTGAGGCGCTCAAGAAGGTCCGTCCGACCGAGTTCAACGACCTCGTCGCGCTCGGCGCGCTGTACCGGCCCGGCGCGATGGACTCGATCCCCACCTACGCGCGCGGCAAGCACATGCCGGAGTCGATCTCCTACGCCGACGAGCGGTTGCGGCCGATCCTGGAGTCGACCAAGGGCGTGATCCTCTACCAGGAGCAGGCGATGCAGATCGCCAAGGACCTGGCGGGCTTCTCCGGCGCCAAGGCCGACGACCTGCGCAAGGCGATCGGCAAGAAGAACCGCGATGCGATGGCGGCGCTCAAGCCCGAGTTCTTCGCGGGCTGCCGGGCGTCGGGGACGAGCGACTCGGTGACCGAGATGCTGTGGATCACGAACGAGCGGTCCGCCGACTATTCGTTCAACAAGTCCCACGCCGCGTGCTACGCGCTGATCTCCTACCGGACCGCGTGGCTGAAGGCCAACTATCCGGCCGAGTACATGGCGGCGCTGATCTCCTCGGTGATGGACACCAAGGACCGGGTTCCGTTCTTCGTCTCCCAGGCCGAGCAGATGGGGATCAAGATCCTGCCGCCCGATGTGAACCTGTCCGACCACGAGTTCATCGTCGTCGGTGGCAACATCCGCTTCGGTCTCGACGCGGTCAAGGGGGTCGGCTATCAGGCCGTGGAGGCGATCAAGGCGGCGCGCGGCGACGCCACCGACGGGATCGCGGTCGGCGGCACGCCACCGCAGCCGTTCACGAGCCTGTTCGAGTTCTGCGAGCGCGTCGACAACCGCGCGGTCAACAAGAAGGCGATCGAGGCGCTGATCAAGTGCGGCGCGTTCGGGTCCACCGGCGACAGCCGCAAGGGGATGCTGTCGGTGCTCGAGCAGGCCCAGGCGGCCGGCGCCAAGGCACAGCAGGATGCGCTGATCGGGCAGGGATCGATCTTCGACCTGGCGTTGCTCGGCGAATCTGCGGGCGGCAATGGTGCGGAGCCGACGTTCAGCGCCAGCCACGCGCCGGTCCCCGCCGAGGAGTTCGATCAATCCGCGCTGCTGATCGCTGAGAAGGAGTCGCTCGGGCTGTTCATCTCCGCGCACCCGCTCAAGGAGGTCGGCCCGGCGCTCAGCAGGAAGGTCGACTGCGCGGTCACCGAGATCGCCAACCGCAAGGATCAGGAGTGGGTGACGATCGGCGGCATCGTCCAGCAGTTCAAGAAGATCAAGACCAAGAAGGGCGACATGATGGCGTTCGCGACCATCTCCGATCTGGAGGATTCGGTCGAGCTCGTCGTGTTCGGCAGCGTGCTGGAGACCGCCGAGCAGGCGCTCGCGGTCGACACGATCGTGCTCGTACGCGGCAAGGTCGATCACAAGGACGCGAACAAGTCGGTCGTGCTGGCCCAGCAGGTGGAGCGCTTCGAGCCGCGGCCGGAGGAGATCGCCAAGGCCCGGGTCCAGGATGCCAAGCCGCCACCGCCGGCGGCGCTGCGCCTATGCGTGGATGCGACGGCGCTGCCGGCGACGGCGCTGGGTGATCTCAAGCAGCTGCTGGCCGGCTCGCCGGGCGAGGTCGAGGTCGTGATCGAGCTGGCCACGTCGAGCGGGCGCCGGCGGCTGAAGCTCGGCCCGGATTACCGGGTCACGCGGACCGCCGGGCTGCGGGCACAGCTCGACCAGCTGCTGGGGGCGGCGCTGATCGCCTCGCCGCAGACCGGCGTCGCCGCCTAGCAGACCGCGGACCGACCTCGCCCAGCCGTGGGCGTCAGTTCGGCATCCAGGGCCCGTGCCATCCGCCGAACCCGTGGAGCAGCTCATCGGACTCAGACGGGCCCCACGAGCCCTGCGGGTAGACGATCGCCTTCGGCGGATCCTTCAGCAGCGGCGCGACCACGCGCCAGCACTCCTCGACGCCGTCCTGGCGGGTGAAATGGCTGGAGTCACCGGCCATCGCGGCGGACAGCAGCACCTCGTAGGGGGTGGCCGCCTCGCCCCCCTCCTGCGCGAACTCCATGTCGAGGTCGATCTCCGACGCACCCGGCTGGTCGGCGCGCTGGGCATCGAGCGCCACCCGCACGCCGGTGCCGGGGTCGATCCGGATCACGATCTGGTTGGGCGCCGGGCGGCGCCGCGACGACTGGCGGATGAACGGCAGATGGGGCGGGTGGCGCAGCACCAACCGAACCTCGGTCACCCGGACCGGAAGGCGCTTGCCGGTGCGCATGAAGACCGGCACGCCCGACCAGCGCCAGTTGTCGATCGCCAGGCGCAACGCCACGTAGGTCTCGGTGTCGGAGCCCTTGGCGACCCCGTCGACCGACAGGTAGCCGTCGTACTGGCCGCGGACGCAGTGCTTGGTCTCGGCGTCGCAGATCGCCTCGAACAGCGCCTGCTTGGCATCCTTCTGGCGTTCGGGATCGGCGCCGGACGGCGCCTCCATGGCGATCGCGGCGATGATCTGCATCAGGTGGTTGACGACCACGTCGCACAGCGCCCCGACCGGGTCGTAGAAGTGGCCGCGGTCGGAGACGCCGAGGCTCTCGGCCATCGTGATCTCGATCGCGGACACGTAGGAGCGGTTCCAGACCGGCTCGAGCATCGCGTTGGCAAAGCGCAGGTAGAGGATCTCGTCGAGGCCCATCTTGCCCAGGAAGTGGTCGATCCGGTAGATCTGGGATTCGTCGAGGTACTTGTGCAGGTCGGCGGCGAGCGCCTTCGCCGAGGCGAGGTCGTGGCCGAACGGCTTCTCGATCACGACGCGCCGGTCGGGCTCGGTCAGCCCGGCCTTCGACAACCCCGCGACGACAGTCGCGAACAGCGACGGCGGGATCTCCAGATAGAACACCGGATTGCTGGCGTCGCCGAGCGCCTGCTTCACCCGTGCGTAGGTCTGATCGTCGGCGAAGTCGCCGGCGACGTAGCTGAGGCGTCCCGCGAACCGCGCGAACACCTGCTCGTCGATCGGCTGCCCGGCGGCGGCAATCACCTCACGGGCGTGCTCCCGCAGCTTCTCAACCGTCCAGTCGTCAACGGCGACACCGACCACCGGGCAGTCGAGTAATCCTCGCGCGTCGAGCCGGTACAGCGACTTCAGCGTCATCTGCTTGGCGAGATCGCCGGTGATCCCGAACACGACCAGCGCGTCGCCCTCGCGGGTCGTCGCGCTCATGCGGACGCTGCCTTGGACCGCCGCCGCGCCGTCTGCCCGCGCTTGCGCAGCCTGGCGCACAGCGCGAGCTCCTCGCTGGTGGGTCCCTCGCGGTGGGGTCCGGGCGTCTCGAGCACGCACGGGAGTGTGTCGAATCGCGGCTCCGAGAGGAACGCCGCGCAGCCCGCGTCGCCGATTTCGCCCTCGCCGATGTCGGCGTGGCGGTCGCGATTGGAGCCCAGCGGCGCCTGCGAGTCGTTCAGATGCAGCGATCGCAACCGGTCCAGGCCGACGGCGGCGTCGAATTCGTCGAGCACCTGGGCGACGCCGTCGATCGTCCGGATGTCGTAACCGGAGGCGAACAGATGGCACGAGTCCAGGCAGATCCCGAGCCGCTCGTCGCCGCCGGACGCCTCCAGCAGCGCCGACAGCTCGTCGAACGAGCGCCCGAGCGTGCCGCCGGCACCGGCCGTGTTCTCCAGGTGCAGCTCGCACCCGTCGGTCTCCGACAGTGCCGTGCTGATCACCTCCCCGGCCCGCTGGATCGCCTGGCCGACATCGCCCTGCTTGGCCGAGCCCGGGTGCAGCACGACGCCGCTCGCACCGATCCCGGCGCCGACAGTCAGCGATTGGACCAGCGACGTGTGGGACTTGTCACGGATCTCTCCGTCCTCGCTGGCGCAGTTGATCAGGTAGACGGCGTGGATCAGCACCGCCTCGATCGCGCTGGGCGACATCGCCTCGCGGAATGCCGAATAGTCGTCGTCGCCGTACGCGGTCGGGCGCCACATCCGCGGCGACTGGTTGAAGATCTGAATCGCGTGGGCGCCGAGCGCTGACCCGCG
>Ga0302325_10017260_pt1 | contig 15263 bp, 13 predicted proteins | sample Palsa_T0_2_FD_201948 | JGI IMG/M metagenome (GOLD analysis project Ga0302325, IMG submission 201948) | Peat permafrost microbial communities from Stordalen Mire near Abisko, Sweden - Palsa_T0_2 | ecosystem: Environmental > Terrestrial > Soil > Palsa > Peat permafrost | place: Sweden: Abisko... | reverse complement strand
TTATGTTGTATCGTCAGTCGAGGAACCGTGTTTTTCAAGGGCTAGAAACTACGGTGACCATAACCACAAGCGCCAGTCCAGCTAACGCACGTGATTTTGAAGTCCTGCCAGAGTTTGCATTTAAGGTAGTCATTAATAGCTCCATTTAACAATTTGTTCCTCACAATTTAAAGGATTAGGAGAGGCCATCGCGAATATCTGCTTAATTAACACGTCGCACGTGATCCGCATCCCCCCTATTCGATTCCTAAGCGAAACGCCGGGACCGATGTAAAAATACCTAGGTTGGCCAAGACAGGTAATTTGGCTACACATCCGACTAGTGCTAGTTGCTCACAGTGACCTGAAAGACGCTCCAGCCGTGCATATGTATCTTTTTCCGAGGCCCTCGTCCTCCTAGATCATGAGAGATCTTTCGTCAATTGTCCAGTAAATGGTTACAGGCACTGCCCTAGTTTTCGCCCACAGTAAGCTTGCGAGACGCTTCGCATATCTTGGGAATATGGAAGTCAATATATACGGGCACATATTACTAGCTTCGAGCTCATACATTAGGCGCTGGCTGAACGGCTAGTTTCATTATTTGGCAATGTTCATCATAATAATAAACTCGCCAAGTCTCTAGTGCTCGCTAGCGTTAACAAACGTAAATGATTTTAATTAATAAAGGTTGCGGAATGGCGCATTCTGGTTTCAATAAGTAAAAAGCAAGGGGGGATTGTTGAAGACCTCCAGCCTCCTTCACTATGCCTTTTGGCCTGATAATATAAGTGCTAGGATTTAAGTCTGCGCAACCATAATAAAGACACTTCTTTTAGAAACTGGAAATGCCATGTTTGTTTCCAGCAAAGCCGGGAGCTAAGTTCAGTTTCGTTTACAGAGTTGAGTGACAATTTGAAATCCGTTACGATTCTAAATATTTTGCACATGATGCGGGACAATTATTTTTGAGGTTTTTGCTCTAGAACAAATAACGGACTGTTTGACGGCACTCGGTTTGATATTGTAATCAAGTGAGAACTATTGGAATGTTTAGCTGCTGTAAAGTGACAACTGCTTGCTGGTTGCGTTTGAGTTGCTGTAATTTCGAAGTGGAAGTCTGATGAGAAATAGATTGTCTTTGGCGAGCACTGGAGGCAGCTGTGTTTTTAGTAGCAACCCTAGAATCGAGTTCATTATGCCGGTACATTCCAGAACCAAGAAATCACATGCGAATTGGAATGAGTAGCAGTCCGTTGTTTTCTTGAAGAGCACAATGTTGAAATTCTGACTTCAAGCCAAAATAACAGATTGTGCGTCAGAATTCTCGGAGTGGGATACACGATACAGCGAACAGAATCACACCGGCAAATAAAATTCACGGAGGAAAGTTCGTTATATTGTGAATGAGTTTCATTCGTAAGTCATGGTAGGAGATATGGCATGTTCCTAAGACCTGACAGTAGAAACCCGCTCCAAATAAAATTACCATCAATTTAGATGTTGTTTCCGCCAGATTCTGATTGGTTCCGTCCCTATTCCATACTTCAATACGCCATTCTCCAGTCCTGAGGTTCCCAGTGTCAGAGCATATCCACAAAAGGGATGCAATACCATGAACCAGCATACAAGAGGGAAGGATTAACTACTCCCGAGTCCTGAAATGGAAACCAGAAACCCCAACTATAATTGAATGTTAGCAGAATTAAAATTTCGTTGACAAGAATTTGACGTACTCAAGATGGTACCTCCATTTATCATGTAGAAGCGTCGTCAGACAAACTCCAACGCGAAAGTGAGAAGTTGTCCAATGATATTCTCGGCAAGCCCGAGACCCTCAGACTCCGAAAGCCAAATCAGATTGCCCTGAGAATCAACTATGAAGAACAACTGGCCGTCATCTGAGACGATACCACGCAAATGACCTTGATTTCTCCGGTACACGTTTCTGACCCTACCAAGATACTGTTCGGGGGGATTCTGAAACTTGAAAAGTGTGTCCACAGCGTACTGCCTAGCGAATGTCCAGAAATATGAATCCGTAGTGCCTTCCTCGTCTTTCAAGATGTAGGACCAGAAAATAACGAGTAGTAACTGTGGCGCACCACTGCGTCTTCTGGCAATCTTGTCGATTGACTGTCTGATAGCGCCGTCCCAGTTGTCATTGTTGAGACGTAGAATGTTGGGCCAAGTGACGGGGTCTTCGTTCAAGGTGAATGTGGGGGCTTGAGTTCCGTCATGCAGAAATGTTGTGAACATATAGAAGAAGGGCGCAAGAACAGTCTTTGGGCCGTTGTACTTCGAGATATGTGTAGAGAGGGACGCAGTGTCTTCGAAGGGATCATCGAGAACGGATCCCGTAGTGGATGAGGCGGGAGTGTACATAGGACTGTTGTTAGAGCTCGAAGGCATTGCCATGTTGATCGACTCTATCAAGGGCACGTTAATATTAGCTTTCAGACCCTGAAATAATTCTGTCACTTGGGACTGAAGATGTGTTGCTTGTGTAATTGAGAGATAAATACCTAAGGGATCACAAAGGCGAAACGAAAGTTTGGCACCGAGTTCGAGAAGCAGTAACTACTGTCTGCTGTGCAAAGCTACTCAGGTATGCGTGCAGTATTGCTTTTGGAATGCTGTTGCGTTTGAGCCGGAGTTTCTTTGGAAATTGGAAGTGGTGTTGTGGAGATGTGATGGTGGAGAGCACGCCAACTATCTTTTTGTAGGCGCGCGACTCATGGCTGCGGGTACCGAGGGCATGGCAGCCTCGCCGGTATGATTAAATTTAGGTTAAAGAAATTTATTGCTGTTCCAATGGTTCAAGTGAATTTATCATCTTAATTTGAAAAGTTAAAATTGATCATGGATAAGATAGGGAGAAAATTCGACATCCCGGATATAGCATTTTATAAACAAAATAACATTTGATATAATTTCAAAGGGCAATTCTTTGAACTTTATGATCAAGCCATTGAATTCAAGAAAAACTCCCGGGTCATTGTGTAGAAGTGCGAGGTGTTCTTATCTTACATATGTAGAGGCCTTTGGAGGTGTGCAAGCCACTTGAAGGTTTGCTGCAATTTCGACAAGCATTTGCACGATAGTTGGGAAAACATTATTTTGATCATATTTCTAGGCGCAAATAACAATCACAAGAAGTTATTTAATACCTGGAGACAACTGTGCTCGACTTAGCCCGGGCAAGTGATCGTTTGCAAGCTGGCATTTTTGTCCCGTCTGTTTCCTCCATCCACTGATCACATTATATTAATACTTGCTAATTTTGATACTTTATTATATTGCATCATTGGTATTGCCATGGTGTTGGGATCGGGCGGAAACAGCTTGAATTTGATGCAGAACGTCAAAACCTTAAGGCAAGATAGATATCTCAATTAAATTCATTTTATTAAGGAGGCAAAGATTCAGTTGCTAAAGGCTATCAAATTTGTCAGTCTCTTCATTCCACCAAAGTCTAAGGAATTAAAACTCCACATAATCAATTGAACTCCTTCTGTTAATCCATAGCTGTCTGCACCCCCAAGCTGCCCGTGGTTGTGTATGCTCCTTTAGAGCTTATCCTTCTTCCTTCCTCCTCTGAGACTCATCTAGAAACTCCTGGCCTTCGTGGGTAAACGCTTTGAGAAACTCTTAGTGACTGAAAGCACAGTTCTCACCTTGTGTTAAAATTTCATGAAAGCAAATTGTTCTGATGTGAATAGAAGAGTATTTCGCCTTCGCATAATATTTCCTGTAATAAATTTTAGGCGAGTAGTCTGTTTCAGCGCTCTAGACAAAGTATAAATATGACCGTATGACTGTCGCTACTGCCAAGTTCCCATCTCTGGCGCTTCGACCATCATCCACCACCTCTTGGACTACTACGCCATCCACAACAACCAGTTTGTCTTGGTCTAAACACAAACTCTGCCTCCTTGACGACATCCTTCTTAATCATCTGCGAGCCAGACAGGATACTAGACTTCTGAGCGATACACAACAGTGAGTTCATCAGCGCAACTTTCCCGCAACTTTTGGTTAAAATTATGTCCGCTCTCCACAATAGATATCATTCTAACTAGTAAATTTTAGGGAACCGACGCACAATAAAACTATCAACATGTCCGACTGGTCCCTCCTCTCTGGAAATCCTTCGGGAGATGACGTTGCTACGTCAACAAAGTCAGATGATGGCTTCGAAATCGTGACCCACACTACCATCTCGACTACTGGTGTCAGAAATGCCAATGTTGCAACTTGGCTCCAAACACATTTCGAAGCTGATACTCTCATTGAAGCTTCGCCCCAGAGTAACAGTGTCTCTCCTTACGCCTCCAAAGCCACCGGCAACACTGCAACCATTGCCAGCCACGTTGCGAATGTGCCGAATCTCTTCAAGAATGAAGAGCTCTTGGCATTAGAGACAACGGTTGATCTGGAAGTCGCAACAAATCGAACAGAGCCGTCACCCAAAGCCATCATTGAAGACCAAGCCATTCCGACTATCAAACTGTTTCCAACGAAAGTCGCTCCTGAAGAAAGGATCCCGAATACTTCCATGACCAAACTCAAAGCTCCAAAAACTCCGAAGATTGCTCTGGCAGCCTCGCAAGGATCTATACTTTTCAAGCAAGCTGTGAAGGGAAGCAAGACCTCAACTATTGCTGCAAAGTCTATTACCGGCCAGAAAAATGAACAGTCCTTAAGAGGATCCATGCCTAACCACAAGCTATCGACAGGCTTCAAAAGAGGCGATTCCAGTCTTTCAAGCGCAAACCTTCGACATTGTGTCATCATAATTACTAGTAACCCGTTTGCTATGCCATCCAAGATATCGGCCGGAGTCGAGGCTAGATATGAAAAGCAGGGCATTATTGGAATGCTTAATGACATCCTGTGGGCAAATGTCTATCTTCTTGATAACCCCAAGTCCAGATTTTGGAAGGAAGTATTGCGTGCAGCTTCTGCAAAGATACCACTGGCAATGAACTGCTGGGTTATGGTGGAAGGATGTACAGAAAGGGTCAAGAAGATACTCAAGATGCGGAATATGCTCAAGAGTGGCAATAAAAAGTTGTTTAACAAAGACGCTTTCCTTTTCACATTCTCAATGGGTAAGCTCAATTGGCAGTATCTCGGTGCCGAGCCCGACTTTCAGAACTTGTTGGAAAAGCGAGGAGCTCCATCTATTGTGTATCATGGCTTCGAAAGAATATCTTCTAAGGTGCCAAATCTATGGTCACCTTGAATATAGATTGGTCAAATGTCTGAGACTTGGGATACTTCTGGTATAGACATGACCTGTATACAAGGGGCTCTTGGGATATGCTTACTTTCCCTTGCTGGGGCAAGGCGAGGTGCTGAATGATATCGCGCAAAATGATGCAGACGGAAACAAATTGGAGGAACTTTACTTTTCTAGTAGCTGAACTTTGGTAATATACTCGGCCTAGTTAGTATTAGCAATCAAAAACATGATTCATGGCAGAAGATCTTTGACTATACCACCTTGATGCTGTTGGATTTCCGAAATTTCTCGTTAAAAATTTGTCGTGCTTTCAAATGCCGTATGTTATTATAAAATTACAGTAACTTTGTTCACACAGAATGATTGAAATACGGCCTGTGCTCATAAACTTCTCAGCTTGTGCTTCTTGCACAACACCGAAAACATCAATACTCTCTGTTCAACACAGGACCCACTTAACCTTGCGATCAGGTCATTAATCCTTGATGGTAACAATTTTTGAAACCAAGTTGTTTTGATGTGAATAGAAGAGTTTCTCGCCTCTGCAGAATTCTTCCTGTAGTAAATTTAGGCGAGTAGTTTTTCAGTGCTCTAGAGAAAAGTATAAATATGTCTACTGCCAACTTCCTTCCATCTTCAACCTCCCCTTTTACCTCCCCCGCCACCACAACGTAGCCCATCTCGACAGGGTGCTCTCGAATTAGAACAACAACTTTCCCTTCTTTGAGATACAATTCTCCATTTTACCGGGGGCAAATAGAGCATCAGGTTTCAGAGCGATAAATAACCGTGAGTTTGTCCACACCCCTTAAAGCCCCTTCCTTAAATCTCCACCCTGATCCAGACACCGTTCTAACCAATGAACTTTTAGACACAAGAGCACAGAACCGCAACCAACATGTCTGACTGGTCTCTTATTTCCGAAGGCGGCGATGGCGAAGGCGTGGTCGCCTCAACAAAGTCGGATGATGGCTTTACCATGCTGAATCAGCGTTCAACCCGTATCAACAATAGGAACGTGGTGGCCTCTTGGGTTGGAACTCAAGTCGCCACAATTGTCACCTCGGGCTCTACCATCAACACCGCAAATAGCTCCCTCGGTACGCCCAAGGTCAACGACGAGGCGTCAGCTCCTCCAACTCAAATAAAAATTGTCAAGCGTCCAATAACCAGAGAAGGAGTGACCTTGGTACAACTCGTGCAACAAAACAAGAAGTTGATTGCTAGTGTCGAAGCTTCAACTATTCAACACTTTGTCCAAGTAATCTGCAAACTAGAGGATGGGGAATATCTGCCCTCTAACATCTCAGAACATATTGAGTCAAAGTTTCGGGATAGTGGCATCAACTCGGCGCTGTGTTATGTCCTCTGGGCTACTGTGTACCTCCTTGAGGACCCCAAGTCTGAATTTTGGCAAGAAGTTCTGATTGTAGCCTCATCAAAGGTGCCGGAAGACTTGAATTGTTGGGTGCTGGTGGGAGGTGTCATCGCCAAAGTCTACGCAATTCTCAAGAGTTACAATCTGCTTATTCATGACCGAAAGCAACTTTTCAAGGCCGGAACTTTCTACTTCTCTTTCAAGAGAGGTGTTTTTCGGTGGGAATACCAAGCGGACGAAGCCAATATTCAAGAATGGCTGATCAAGGAAGGTGTGCTCATTACTGGGCAAAACAATTTCTTGGGCGTATCGGCACAGGTACCTAAGTCATGGTATTCTTAAGCTATGTCTGCTACACATGGAAGGCAGATTCCACGAATGATTTCCGAACTGGTCCTTTAAGTAATTTCCGAGTCATGACGCTCAACCAGGAGGCACAAAAAATGGAATGAGAACCTGGAGTCCTGGCATTATGGTGGTACACTGGTATATTAGAGGGGGAAAAGGCAAATTGGATACGCAGATAATTGCAGCTTGGAGAGCTGGAGTTGTTCTCATGGTAGCGAACTCTTGGGAGTGCGAAGCTGAAGCGCGGTGGTTGCATGCTTCCTTCGATATGGTTGCGTCGATTTTCTTGTCTCTGCTGCCTTTGGGGTTCTCGTTGGACAGTGCTTTTCAGATGCATTCGAGAATTAAGGGTACATAAGGCTTCTAGTTCCCTAATAGCACAGCAAATTCCAGGAATTTCATATCTTGCGCCAGAAAACACTTGTATAATCAAGGCCAATAATTCAATGTGAAGGCTGAAAGCATAATGACGTGATCTCGGAAAATAGGGTCTGTTTAGTATTGATTGAAGCTTGGGTGAGAAAGGGCATCCCTCATGGCTATTAAACCTGCTTATCGGGCATCGTGGCACCACAAATAGATAGCAATAAGGACTTTTCTCATGAGGAATCAATGTTTGAGAAGTTTTGTGTTATGATTTATGCTCAATGCAATGTACTTAATCCAAACATTTCAGGAGCCCTCTATAATTTTGAGCCTGTACCATATGGAAACTGATCAGTTTTCGGTTCAAGAAATGAAAAAATATCGAAAAATGGCGAGAGCGAGCCCTTCAAGGATGTTGACAAGCAGGAGAAAGAGTGAACCACATTTTTACATCATATCCAATTTTGGTTCAGGAATAAGTAGTATTCAGTAGGACTAGTCCCTAAATTTCCTCGTGCCCGATTCCGTGGAAAGCCCGAAATATTTTGACTGCACCAGGTATTTCTTTCCAATTCTTTTCCATTGATTTTCGAAATTTCACCAAAAAAGTAGCAATTTCGGCCCTCATCCTTCAACGCGGCAAAGGAAACGAGATCCTGCTGAACGAGAACAGCTCAGGCTTTTGGTTAGTTTCTGGTATACTTAACCCCTCCCAGCCCCCCGTCGATCATGTCGTCACTTTATTACTCGTTCGTGGCAAAGCGAACAGCTGCCGAGCTGACTTGTTAAAAACAGAACTGCCCAACCTCCGCTCACTATTCGCAATATGTCTGACTGGTCTGTGCTATCGGGAAAGTCTTCGAACAAATCGGAGGATGGTTTCATGATCGTGGACTACAAGCAAGACTGTACAGAACCTTTTCAAGCCCTCAAAGCAAATAATCAGGTCAAGCAATGGCTCAGGTCATGTACCGCAGAGATTGCAAACAGCTGGGCGAAGCTTTCAACGTCGAAAGAGACCCGCTTCCACTGCAAATTCGAAGCCGAGGACCAATATCAAAACGCTTCTTACAACACAAACTCAATCTCAACTCCTAAACCAAGACCTTACCCACAGTTACTGGTTCCTGGTATTAAAGTCTATTCCATCAAGATCTCTGAGCTCCCCAAGAGAGCTAACTTACACGATCCCGGCTATTTTAGCCTCTCCACGCACCCTTCAACTTGGTACTCAACCGTTGTCGGCAAAGTATCCCACTCCAATCTTTCCTCCGCCATCTTCGCCAATATCGAACGCGTCGTTAATAATCATGGATACCACGGTTTACTCGAGATCATTCTTTGGGCCAATGTTTTTAATATCCAGGCAGGAGAAGGGGAATTCTGGAAGGACGTGGAAGAAGCAGCTCTGAGAAGACTCCCTAAACAAGATGCATTGGTACTGGTTTCGGGTTTTATGAGATCAGTAAAGGGTAGAGTTGGACCACGATTAGAGACGAAGTATGATGTGGATGCGTTCTTCGAGGGACATCGGTTCTGTTTTGCGGTCAAGCAGAGAAATGGGTTTACCTGGATGTCGACTGAAGAGGCAGAGGATTTTCAGCTTGGGAGGGATGCTAAGTAACGCATCTAATGGCCTTTACCACGAAGTCGAGGGAATACACTTACATCTATCGATGCATTCACGCATCCATACATGTTTAAGGGAAAGTGGTAAATGACTCGTAGTCACCCGCGGTGGATCAGCTTTTCCCACATAATGAATTGAGGAAAAATGGATGGGAACTAGATCCTAATAATGGACGATGGAGAAGAACCCCACCTTCTGAGTTTGTGTCAAACCGGTTCTGAAATCTTCCATTCATGTTTTTGAATTGTAGCATTGTAGGACCTAGATTCGCCATTAACGCTAAGAACAGACCCAAAACTTTCTATACCACCATCTCCAACCCCAGCGCTCTTCCCTTGTCAAGGAACTCCAGGGCCTACAAGTCTCAATGACATGACTCCACTGTCCCATTCCCTGATTTCCATAATTCATACGCACCCTGAACTGCATCTCAACAATTGTTGGCGCTTTCCATGGAGTTTGAAAGAGGTTTCCCGCCTGACTCGGCCAAAGGGTCCAATCATGCTCCCCTAGAACTCTCGATTGAACATTATATCCCTTTGCTCCATAAACCAAATCCCATGTGATATTCACCCCTTTCGTGCTAACCATCACTTTGATATTTGTTGGGATGGAGATTGGCCGTGTTGGCACGTCAGCCGGATCGGGAACTGTGAGTTCATTAGTGCCAATCTTGAAACCTTTGATCAGAGCACGACTGAAAGCTCTAGCAATCTGGTACTCGCCCAACGGACTAGGGTGGAGACCGTCAAATGTTGAAGGACAGTCATCTGTCTCACAACGGTAGCTTGCACCTAGATCTGCCAGTTCGATAGGCGACGTTTCAGTACTCCATTTGGGGATTGCTTCCGCCAGCAATCTATTGTAGTCACTTGTCATCAAGAAAAGATCCCCGGCCATGGGGGCGCGCTGGGGAACATTGCCAATCACAAACTTGATGTCTGGCTTCGCGGCACGAGCCCGTCCAATAAAGATTTCCATGTTTGCCAAGAGGGGATCTCCATGAATGGTCGCTTCATGCCACCCCAATAGCCAAGCCATGTCGTTGAAACCGAGCAAGACCAGGAGATAGTCAGGATTATACCTCGCTACCATGGGAGAAATCAAATCAATATCTTGCCATAAGGCGCGTCCCACCGCTGAGAAATGCCGTGGGTTGAATTCGGGATCGATTTCATTGTTATAGCCCTGCAGAAGCAAAGCTCTTGTCAGCTTTTGGTACGTTCAAGAAACTGCAAGAAACAACAAGAAAAATAAAACTTGACATACTGCTGTCGTAATTGCCGATCCACATGGTGGGAGTCCCTTGGGTACTGGGATGGTGACTTCGCCAGCGTCTTTGGCAATCGCCTGAGGTCTTGTGCCAAGGAACGGACCAACGAAGTCCACAACAACATCTTGGACTTTGAACCATTCCCATAGTCGGTATCTCCAGGTCCAGTCTCCTTCCCCTCCTTGTGAAATAGAATCTCCTACTACCATCATGCTGATGGCTCCAAGGCGGATCTCAATGTCTGGTGGTACCGAGGGGTAAGATGTGGTGGGGGCTGGCTTGTGGTTCTTTGACGAGAATGCCAATCTAAGCACGAAAAGAGCAGCTATGCAGACCGCAGCCTTGGTAGCAACGGGACGCCACCCCGAGAATTTTGTTCTTATCATTATTGCGGAAGATTTGGGTTCATGGTTCTCTAGCCTCGTCGCCGATCGGGAATACTGGCGGTATGTTGTAACTATGCTTGCCACAACGCGTTCGCAGAACGCTAGAATATAGGACTGGGTTATGAGAAGAAACGGTAGATGAATACCAAAGCCAAGTGGAGGACGTGATGCTTGACAAAAGGAGAAGATCCCCGGGTGCAGTTATTTGGTATGAAAGATCAGCCCTCGAAAGTCGAGGCTAATCAATTTCGTGACCCACGCTCGGGCGGTTTTAAGCGAGAAACTTTTGGGAACAAATTCTACACTCCTATATTTGATTGGACTTTGGAGTTGCTAAAACTTAGTACAGGGGTTCTTTGAGGTGCTTTCTATTTTATGCTTAATTTAAAAGTATTTTAATAGACGTAGCGGCTGTTGTGGAGGTGAAACGCAGAAACCAAAATTTGGCGAGCGTCGGTCACGAAATTGGTTAGCCTCGCGGGTGCATTTATTGGTATGAAAGATCAGCCCTCCAAAGTACGCCTCGTAAGTCATATCGCGTCAGAGTAAGACATACGACGACTCTCATGGTGAGCGTCGAATTAAGCTCCACCACCTGCTGCCTTTCACTACTTCAATTCGCTAGCTTGGGTAGCAATCAGATATTACTTTTGGGAGCGAGGGTCACTGGACGCCACAAGAACATAAGCGAGGATTTTAGCCAGTCAAAACAGCCCTCCACTTGCTAAGCATTTATTGACAGTTCCACATTGGTGGGGCCTTCATGTCGTCCCGTCGTATCAAAGCCGTTGCCGCGTGGCAGCATGTCTTAGGTCAGGGGATGTCCCGCTTTGAGCTTGATCCTCTTTTCCGGGGTCCTCAATGAGGTGTTGAACTCGCGGACTGGACGAAAACTCGACTACACCTTTTTCCAAACCAAAAGATCCGATACTGCTGCTGAACCTTCCCCTGAGGTATACACAGTGCTGACGAAGAACTGGCGAAGTAAATGACTAACGAGCCTGCCGACCAAAGTCCGTGTTTTTAGGGCATCTCGCTAGGAAACGAACCCCATAACCTTTTTGAACCAATTTAAGCATTATTCAGAAAGTGGTTTAAATGCCTTCTAAACTCAATTTAGCTTCCTTTATCGTTTACGCTTGAATTATATAAAGACTTCATTAGTAGTTATTAAGAAACTATAAAGTAAAGTAGGAGACTTCTGTTTTGCGACGCCTGGAAACCTCGCTAAAAACACGGACTTTAGTCAGTGGGCTCGTAAGCACGAATATCAGCAATTACACAAGGTTTCGGGCCATCCACTAATTTTTTTGAATCGACAATTCCGCCATGATCTAACGAGTAAAGGAAGCATCGACAGCAAACAACACTCATGTATATTTGAACGCAGATTAATTGCGCGAAGTGCGCCTTCAAGACGTCATCAGTTGTCAAATTGGCAGAAACTCGAAAAGACCAAGTTCCCATACGAAGTATAAGTTAGTTCTCGGTCCTTGCAGAACATTGCAAAGGGAAGCTCGATATAGCTTGGATCTATGAGTGAATCAAATTCGATCGGTTGGTTGGTCGAATATAGCTTCGTCTATCCCGGCGTGCTGAGTCGCCCCCTGTAATGAGACAAAACATAGGTACTTCGAGTTCAAGTAACTGAAAATCTATAAACGTATAAATATTTCTATACATTTTGATTAGTTATATTATATACCACTCCCGAATACTCTTGACTTATTAATTCCAAATATTATACCATGTCGTAGAGCATGCTATGTTATATGCCGTCGCCATATAGGCTGATACCTCCTCCAATCAAGCGATCAAAGATCCTGGTCAGCGGCGGTGTGTACCGAAGGCCATAACGATTACTTGTCTCAGCATCTCGCATCTCACACCTCACATCTCAATCGCAGCCCCTCCCCTCCTCTCTCTATACCTTAAAATATCGAGTAGTCTTATTTCGGCGACAAAAATCTAAGACTAGCGACGTCTACAGACGATTCAGAGCGCCTCAACGCATGTCTCCTTCCCCTCCTTGTGAAATAGAGTCGGGTAGTATTATTCGGCGGAGAAAAACCTTACAGCCTAAGGCATTACCACGGCGAAAATCAGCCTGCTTCATCTCCGTTAAGCACGTGGCATTTTACGAGGCGCTGTAAACTAGCCAATTAGGGTGGTGCACGTGCGCTTGGCTTAAAGTTATTCCGTGCTGACGCCCTTACTGCCACTTAATTTCCCGGAAAGCGGGGTTCGACCAATAATTTAATTATATTACTATACCTCACTTTACTTTATTTCTCTATTAATTTTATCCTTCACTAGTTAGTTTTTTACTTTTAAAAATATACTTTATTATAAATATTTTAATATTTTAATATTTTAATTTTTTGTATATAATATAAATTATATATATTAGTTTTTTTTTTATATAATTAATTATAAATATTTTTAATTAATAAAAAAAAATTTAAAAATAAAAAAAATTAAATTTTTAAAATAAATTTTTTTTAAACATTTTAAATTTTAAAAAATAATAATTATTAAGTATAATTTTATTAATAATTTTTTTTAATTATTATTAATATTATAAAAAAAATTAATAAAGATTCTTTTTATATATTTATAAATTAAAAAAAAAGAATATTATATTAGTTTTTAATATTTAAAAACTTTTTTATAAATATATTTTATAAATAAAAATTAAATAAATATATATAAAATTACTTTTATTAATAGTTTTATTATTTTTTATTATTAAAATAATAAGAATTACAGGTATATAGTAGAGAGTAGTTGTCAAGTTAATTATATAATGTTCCTATATAAATTGTTTGAGTGGCGATCTTGCTTGTATAGCGATTTCGCTTTCCCCGACTAAGGAGCTCGCGACAAAGGCGGCCAGTTACACAAGGCCGACGATTACCTCTTAGGTTTTTTGTCGCCCGAATAATCGTACCCGATTTAAATGGGACTCAGCACCCCGCGTCATGTTTCCGGACCACACCTGCAATTCGCTCGGCAGCGGTCTTTCAACTGTCATTAGTTCGTGGCCAACATTGCTTTAATCTTTTCAGAAAATGGAGCTGGCTTTGTTCACTTACCTCCTCCTTGCTCCTATCGCCGCTGTTGGCGAGGTAGACAACGTGCGAAGACCGTTTGTCAATCAGGAAGACAGACAGCTCGCGGCACAACTGCCTTCTGCCCATGAATACAAACAGTTCACAACAGAGTTTAATCCTTATCGGTACTCGAATATAACTTTGGGTCTTCCGGGAACTCGAAGTTTCAGCTTATTTTCCAAACGAGAGTGCGAAAATCCAGGATACGGTTGGTCAATCCTCTAATCTTGCGGCTTTGCAACAGCTAAATTTTACGAGAACCATGCGCCAATGATCCTGCTTTCTGCTGCCCAGCAGGAGACAACTGTGTCCCTGACGGCTGCTGCTTGGCGGATCAGGAACAGTGTGGCACCAAAGGATGCTATAATCCGACCACGGAAGTGTGTTGCGAAGATTCTACCCCTTGTCCCCTGGGCGAAGATTGCGTGGTGGGCGGCTGTTGTCCTGGCGGCGAAGTTCGTTGTGGAACTAGCAATAAATGTTACAATCCGGACACGGCAATATGCTGCCAAGGGAACGGGACTGTGTGGCCTTGCGCGGCGGATGCTTCCTGTTGCGGCACTGGCGGTTGCTATGATGAAGCCACAGAAATTTGCTGCCCCGATTCTAGCTCATGCCCGATAGGTGAGGACTGCGTCCCTGGCGGCTGTTGTCCTGGCGGCGAAGTTGCTTGCGGAAGCAACAAATGCTATGATCCAACCACAGAAAAATGTTGCCGGTCGGGCAGCACAGTTTGGGCTTGTCCGTCAACTTCGTCGTGCTGCGCTGAAGGTGGCGGTTGTTACGACGATAGTGAACAGTGCTGCTCTAGTGGGAGTTCCTGCCCCAAAGGAGATATTTGCTGCGAGTATGAGTGTTGTCTCTCAATTGCTTACTGTGGGCCCGATGGATATTGCACAAGAATGCCTTCGTCTCCTACGCCAACGCCCACTACTTCTGAGACAGAAACACCACTCACCTTCAGCACACCAAAGTTCCCGACTCCTACATGCTTGCCGCCCGTATTACCGACTGGTGCTAATGCAAGTGATCCAGGCGATTACCTATTGGTTAATGGCAGCTGCTTGCCTGTCATGGACTTTGTCTATGTCGATGGTCTCACAGAAGAGTTAATTGAAAGTATATGTGGAGGTGGGTACAATCGAAATCAATTCCTATAATACGAAATATGTAAAGAGAATTGAATTAACTAGGCGTAGGTATTCAGCAGCAGACAGGGGCGGCTGTGTTGAGCAATAGTGCGATGGTTCTGACAAGGCAAGGATTTCGAACGCAAACTCCAGCCTGTAACGGATTCTGCACTGGTAAGAATGTTTCCGACTCTCTGTGAAAGTGTTGGATACTTACCATTCTCATAGGAAAAATAGATCCAAGATACAACGAGAGGACGGAATGTGATGAATTTCCATTTGGTAACCCTCGATAAGGAAACTTTGCTGGCATTCTTCGCTAACCCTATGTGCAGGTTCTACTATCGAGGGAGGCGGCGCCGATGCACATGTAATGTGCATTGTGTGGTGGCAAAACTCCATCCAAGGCGCC
>Ga0302325_10017259_pt1 | contig 15263 bp, 4 predicted proteins | sample Palsa_T0_2_FD_201948 | JGI IMG/M metagenome (GOLD analysis project Ga0302325, IMG submission 201948) | Peat permafrost microbial communities from Stordalen Mire near Abisko, Sweden - Palsa_T0_2 | ecosystem: Environmental > Terrestrial > Soil > Palsa > Peat permafrost | place: Sweden: Abisko... | reverse complement strand
CATCCACCAGAAGCCGGCGGTGCGGAAGCGCTCCCACAGATCGAGCCGCCAAGTCATGTAGAAGCCGGTCAACCCGACCAAGATAATTGCCGTGCGCGCTTGCCAGGCGAAGCGATGCTCGATGGCTTGGAAGGCTTGGAACTTATCGGATCCGAGATCGCCATGTCGAACCGCCGGCAACGCCACCGTCGTCGCCATCGCGACGCCGCCGATCCAGATCACGACGGCCAGCACATGCAGCGCACGGGCGACGATCACGTCATCCATCATTCCGCGCCCATCCAAAAGGGAGGGGTTCACCCGCTTTGCCGTCGCGAAACCGCGATTCCATAGGCTTGCCTCCGCGTTTTCCCGGGAAACTTAGCGCGCTGTTGACCCGCCGCGTTTGCGCTGGCGCAAACTGCTCCCCTTATTCGGGACCAGGGGGTAAGGTCCTCACATGACCAGAGATGCCCAGATCCCTCTGCAAACCCTGGCTGCGATGGAGCTATTTCGCGGACTGCCACTCTTCGCACTGGAATCGGCGGCGGCCTGCGCGCGTGTGCGCCGCCTGCCCAAGGATAGGTGCATATTCAACCAGGGCGATGACGGCGTTCGCGCCCACGCCATCATCGAAGGCAGCGTCCGTATCGCCCAGTCGGGCAGCGACGGCGCCCAGGTCGTGATCCGCTTCATCGGCCCTGCCGAGATGTTCGGGACGGTCGCGCTCTTCACAGATAACCGCTATCCAGCCGACGCCATCACGCTCGCCGAGACCCTGGAAGCGAGTTGGAGCGAAGACGAGTTGTTGGAGCTGATGACCCACTATCCGCCGATCGCCATCAACGTCATCCGTATCATCGGCAAGCGCCTGCAGGAGGTGCAAGACCGAGTGCGCGAGCTCGCCACGCAGCGCGCAGAGCGGCGCGTCGCCCATGCGGTGCTGCGGCTCTCGCGCCAATCCGGACACAGCACCGTCGATGGCACGGCGATCGAGTTCCCGTTGCGGCGAAAAGATCTGGCTGACATCGCCGGCACGACGCTTCATACCGCCAGCCGCATCCTGACGGGCTGGGAGAAAGCGGGACTGCTGACGAGCCATAACCAGCACCTGACTATTCGCAACACCTCCGAGATTCTGCGGATCGCGGAGGACGCGGCCGACTGACGCGGCACATCTGAAATTGAGTTTGCGCGGGCGCAAACCGTAGTGCTTCCACGGAGCGTAACATCGGCCCGTCAGAGACTGGATTCTTCCGCCAACGGCAGGCCGATTGTGCTTGACCCTCCGTGAGCCGGGAGGGAGGAGCGGCAGCCGACGGGCAAGGTGTGTGATGGTGATGGCGACAGCGACAGCGGTAGCGGAGAAGACTGGCGGTCAGCCGATCGCGCTGTGGTCCTTGGCGTTTCGGCCCTTCTTTCTGGCGGTGGCCTTATGGGCGGCGCTGGCGCTGGCGCTCTGGATGGTCGTCTTTTTCACTGGCGCCGCCCTTCCGACACGTTTCGACCCGCTCACCTGGCACATCCATGCCATGCTGTTCGGCTTTGTGCTTGCGGCGATCGCCGGCTTCATGCTGACCGCCATTCCCAACTGGACGGGCCGGCCACCAATCCGGGGCGCGGCTCTGGCCTCGCTCCTCGCCTTGTGGCTGCTCGGCCGCATCGCCTGCCTCGTTTCGGCTTTCCTGCCGTTCTGGCTTGCGGCCGGCCTCGACCTGGCGTTCCCGGTGGTGCTCTGCGCTGTCGCTGCTCGGGAGATCGTCGCCGCGCGCAACTGGCGCAATCTGATGATGCCGCTCCCGATTGGCGTCCTCGCGATCGCAAACCTGCTGATGTATCTTGAGCTGGCGCAATTCAAAGTGCCCACAGGATTGGGATGGCGGCTCGCAATCGCCGCGATCGTCGCCCTCGTCTCGGCCATTGGCGGCCGCATCATTCCCGCCTTCACGCGCAATTGGCTCGTGAAGCGCCAAATCTCTCCCCTTCCTGCCACACATGGTCGGATTGATAGCGCCGCCCTCGCAACACTTCACACCGGCCTTCTTGGCCGGGCGTTCTTTCCCGACTCTCGACTGGTCGGCACGTTGTTGCTCCTCGGTTCGGCGCTCAATCTTTGGCGTCTGGCACGCTGGCGCGGAACGGCGACGCTACGCGAACCGCTGCTGGCGATTTTGCATGTAGGATATGCCTGGGTGGCGGTCGGCGCCGGACTGCTGGGCGGAAGCCTGCTGACCGCCACGATACCGGAGCCAGCCGCGATCCATGCTCTTACAGCCGGCGCCATCGGCACCATGGTGCTGGCCGTAATGACGCGCGTGGCGCGCGGCCACACGGGCCGACCGCTGGAAGCGGATCACGTCACGACCTTGATCTACGCGGCGGTCACACTGGCGGGCGTGACCCGGGTCGCAGCCGCGTTCGCGGGCACATCCTCCATGGCTCTGCTCGGTATTTCGGCTCTGCTCTGGGTGATAAGTTTCCTTCTGTTTGTTTGGAAGTATTGGCCGATGTTGGTTTGGCCCCCGAACGATGAGGATCAGCCGTCTGCATAAACTTTCCGGCACATCAGACCGTTCAAAGGCTATCGAAGACAATCGATTGAATCTGCCTCGTAGGCTTATCCCCTGCTATCCTAATGCCGCCGTTTCTACGACCCGTCAGGCCCACTCGATCGTTTCCACGCATCGTAACGCGCTGATTTCTATGCGCAAAAGTTTTCTCCTGACGGTCTAAGCCCGACTGTCAGTCCGTCAAATTTTTCCGCTCTTGATTTCAAGGGGAAAATCGGACGGTTCGAATTTTGTGTGGTTTCAACAACTATCGCCAACTATCGGCCAATTTATCGCGTCGTCAATCGCGATGCGCACCCTGGCCCAAGATCAAAAAAGACCGTCGGCATCTCTAGCACCAGGCGTTCGCGCCGGCCATGTTTATGCTCTGCTGATCACAGACGAACCAAGCCTATTAAGGTTGCTGGACGACAACTGATCCATATAGACACACTTGGCTGCGGCGGTGTTGAAGGATATACGGCCGACGAAGGTCTGAGATGGTGACGAGAAGGCAACGGCGTGACGGGTCGGTGCGCTAAGCCCATCCATGAGCCGGCTTCGAGTCCGTCTCGCTGCAATGCGTTGGCCTCAATAAGACCGAGGCACGTGCGCCTCGGGTGTAAGGTGCACCTAGGCAATTCCCAAGCGACGGAAGACCGGAACCTTCACCAAGTCCAGGAGGATGGCAAAGGCCGCGGCAGCCGCGAGCGTGCAGGCGACCACCCAAGCAGGCAACGGCGCCATGGCGATGCCGCCGATGGCTAAGGTCGAGGCGATCAGGATATCGGCAACCGACGACACGAGAAGCCAGACGCTGGGTCGGGATGACCAGAGGTGACGGCGCTCACGATTGGTGTAGGTGGTGGCTTGGTTGCCGAACACGATAACGAGGAAGGACAGGGTCTGTAGCGCGCCTATAGCCAGCCCTAGCCGATACGCGCCGAAGGCCAGGATGGAGGTGCAGAAGATCAGCTCACCGAGTCCCATGGTCACCCCGGCGATCGTCAGATTGCCAACGCGCCAAGCGTTTGGCTGCGGTGACGGCCGGACATGATCGGTCGTCAGTGACATGCCGAGGAAGTCGCCTGTGATCATGATCAGGACCATTAGCAAGGGCGTCAGAATTGCGTGGCCGGTAAGGAGCAACCCGATCGCCAGAAACAGTACTTGGACGGTTTTCTTCGTGATGGAGTTCAGGGCGTAGCTCAGGATGCGCTGGAAGGTAATACGACCTTCCTTGACCGCGGCGACGATGCCGCCAAGCCCGGCGTCGGTCAGGACCATGCCGGCGGCCGACTTTGCGACATCGGTCGCCGTCGAGACCGCGATCCCCATTTGCGCCTGGCGGAGCGCCGGAGCATCATTGGCGCCGTCGCCACACATGCCGACGGTGTAACCTCCCGCCTGGAATGCCTTGACGAGCTTAAATTTATCCTCGGGTAGGACGCCGGCGAAGACAGCGAATTGCTCTGGGTGGACGGCATCCGGGATTGGGCCGGGCGGGCAGACGGCGCCGTCAAGTCCCACCGCCTTCGCAACGATCGCCGCCGTCCCCGACGCATCACCCGTCACCATGACGGCACGGACGCCCAAGTCGTGCAATTCGGCGATCAGGGCGGCTGAATCGTTGCGCGGCGGATCGCTGAGCGCGATGAGGCCCGCGAGCTTCATTCCGGCCGCCAGCCCGACGGCGACCGCCAACACGCGAAAGCCCTTGTCTTCGAGTTCCTTGGCAGCGGCGACAAGGTCCGGGGAGGGCTGGGCGAGCGCGCTCACGACAGAGAAGGCGCCCTTGACGATACGCTCCGGGTTTCCCGTTGCGTCTGTCGTGGTCGCCTCAGACATCTTCTTGGCCGGATCAAACGCGGAAAATTTGACCAACTTCGGTGCATCGGAGATGGGCTTGCGAATCGCCGCCGCGCGAACGGCGCCGTCGACCGGATCCTGCCCGCCATCCGAGCTGGCCAGCGCCGCCAGCGTCAAAACATGTGCCTCGTCAAATCCGGGCGACGGACAAACCGTCGTGACCGTCAGGGCGTTTTGGGTCAGCGTCCCGGTCTTGTCAGCGCACAAGACCACCATTGACGCCGCCTCATCGACGGCAGACAGGCGGGTGGGAAGGACTCCCAACTTCGCTAGAGCCCTCGCGCCGATTGCCGACGCAAGGGTGAAGGTGGCCGGTAGTGCGACGGGTATCGATGCCAGGATGGCCGTCAGCACGAGGGGCATGATCTCGGCAACCGGCATCTTGAGAAACCAGGCATAGGCCACCAGCAGCACGATAATCGCGCCGTTGAAGGCAGCGAGATTGCGCACCACGCGCAGCACCGCCTTCTGTTGCGTGCTCACGACATGAGCGGTTCGAACGAGCTCGGCGGTTCGTCCGAATTTGGTGCGTGTACCGGTTGCGGTAACCTCCGCCTCGGCCTCGCCGCGCCGAACCAACGCCCCTGCGAAGGTTTGAAGCCCCGCGCCGGCCTCGATCGGCACGGATTCGCCCGTGAGCATGGATTGGTCAAGCAGAACTTCGCCGCTTGTGAGCTTGACATCCGCCGCCACCACGGCGCCTAGCGAGAGCTTCACCAGATCGCCGGGGACCAAGTCGGTGGCAGGAACGGTTTTCCATGCTCCGTCCCGTTTGACCGAGGCGGAGAGCGCAAGTCGCGACTTCAGCGCGGCCAGCGTCGCTTGGGCTCGGCTTTCTTGGAAGAGTCCAAGCGCGGCGTTGAACAGAAGAAGAAGGGCGATGATCGCTGCTTCGACATATTTGCCGAGCACGAGTTCAAGCACGATCGCCGCTTCGAGCATCCAAGGCACGGGCGCCCAGAATTTCTGCAGCGCCATGCGCAACGGATGTGCGCTGGTATCCGGCATCGCGTTGGGGCCGAATTTCTCCAGCCGACCGCGAGCCTCGTCGCTTGTCAGGCCATTTTGCGGTACCGGCTGCCCGGGCTTGGTAGGTTTGGCTGACGAGATGTTCACCGCGGATAGCTGGCTCGCCATGCTCCGACTCTCTTCTGATTGGGTACGAGTTGAGCTCAGCCAGACAAATCTCAGCGACAGTGGACACTGCAAGGCGATCCTAACGGACACCCCGCGGCGCCTTGCAAGGTCTGCTTTCCGGCGAGCTGTCCTTCAGTCCCTGCGTTAGAACGCGCGCTCCGTTGCCACGTCATGGGGGTCTCCGTCGCACCGAGCGCTCCATCCCCTTCGAGGCAGTCATCGAGACTTTCTCAACATACCAATTTCAGACTTCTTTAGCCCTGCTGGCTATGCCTAATCTCAATCCTAACTGACTAAAAGCTCATCGGAGAAACGTAGAAATCATTTCTCCTTGGCATGGCGGGCGATGAGAGCCTGCGCATCGCGCTGGATCTGCCGGAGATGCTCCTCGCTGCGGAAGCTTTCTGCGTAAATCTTGTAAACATCCTCGGTTCCCGATGGCCGGGCGGCAAACCAGCCGTTTTCAGCGACCAGCTTGATCCCGCCGATGGGTTCGTTGTTGCCGGGCGCTTTCGTCAGCTTCGTTTCGATCGGCTCGCCCGCCAGGTCCTTCACATCAAGTTCGGCGGGGTCCAACTTGGCGAGACGTGCCTTCTGCTCTGGTGTGGCCGGCGCATCTATTCTTGCGTAGAAGGATTGACCCAGGTCCTGCGTGACGGACGCATAAAATAAGTTGGGATCATGGCCGGTGCGCGCGGTTATCTCCGCGGCAAGCAGGCCCATGATCGGTCCATCCTTGTCGGTCGTCCATACCGCCCCACTCCTACGGAGGAACGATGCGCCGGCGCTTTCCTCGCCGCCGAACGCCAGCGATCCGTCGATCAGGCCGCTGCTGAACCATTTGAAACCGACCGGCACTTCGACCAGCTTACGTCCCAGTTTCGCCACGACGCGGTCGATCATGCCGCTGGAGACGACGGTTTTGCCGATGGCGCTGGCGTGGCGCCACTGAGGCCGGTTCGCGGATAGATAGGCAATGGCGGCCGCGAGAAAGTAATTCGGGTTCATCAGTCCGCCCGACGGGCAGACGATGCCGTGCCGGTCGGCGTCGGTGTCATTGGCGAAGGCGATGTCGAATTTGTCCTGCAGCGCGATCAACCGCGTCATCGCATAGGGCGAGGAGCAGTCCATCCGGATCTTTCCGTCCCAATCCACTGTCATGAAGCGAAACGTCGGATCGATGGCGTCATTCACCACGGTCGCGGCGATCTTGTAGCGCTCGATGATAGGCTGCCAATACTGAACAGCGGCGCCTCCCAGCGGGTCGATCCCGATGCGCACGCCCGCTGCACGGATCGCTTCCAGATCGACGACATTGGCGAGGTCGGCGACATAGGGCGTGATGTAGTCATAGGCACGAATGCACGCCGTCTTGTGGGCGCGTTCATAGGGCATGCGCACGACACCACCGAGTTTCTTGACGAGGAATTCGTTCGCGGCTTTCTCGATCCAGCCTGTCACATCGACATCCGCCGGGCCGCCGTTGGCCGGGTTGTATTTGAAGCCGCCTTCGTCGGGCGGATTGTGCGAGGGGCTGATAACGATCCCGTCCGCGAGCCCCGTCTTACGGCCCAGATTGTAGGTCAGGATCGCGTGCGAGATCACCGGCGTCGGCGTGTAGCCGGCGTGCTGGTCGATCATCGTTTCGACGCCATTCGCCGCGAGCACCTCGATCGCGGACGCGAAAGCAGCTTCCGACAGCGCGTGCGTGTCCATGCCCAGGAACAGCGGCCCGTCGATGCCGGCGTGGCGGCGGTAAAGGCAGACGGCCTGGGCGATGGCCAGGATGTGCGCTTCGTTGAACGCGGCGGCAAACGCGGAGCCGCGATGCCCCGAGGTGCCGAATACGACGCGCTGGGCGGCAATCGCGGGGTCGGGTACGAGCGAGAAATAGGCCGTCACCAGGCGGGGAATATTGACCAGCAGCGACGGCGGGACCGGCTTGCCGGCCAACGGGTTTATGTGTTCCGACATGGCAACCTCATTCTGGTCCGAGAACGAGCAGCACACGGTGCGTGGCGCCGTCGTCTGCCAGGGGAATAAGCGCTTTTTTGCTGTCTGGCATAAGTGCGCCGTCGAGCATGACCGAGACTACTCCGCGGCAGACGCTGTTGGGGTTCTTCACCGCGATCTCATAGCGCGCGGAACGATAGCGGAAGGCGATCTCGAAACCCGGCCAGTTGCGGGGAATGCAGGGATCGAGCGCTAGAGTCGCACCATGCAACTGAAAGCCGAGAAGTCCTTCCAGTGCCACGCGATACATCCATCCGGCCGAACCGGTGTACCAGGTCCATCCCCCACGCCCGACATGCGGTGGTTCGGAATAGAGATCGGCGCAGACGACATAGGGCTCGACCTTATAGCGGTGGATGGCGGTTGGGCTGTCGGCATGGTGGATCGGGTTGAGCATCGACAGCAACTCTCCCGCTCGGTCGCCGTCGCCCTGCATGACGAAGGCCAGCGCGGCCCAGACCGCACCATGGGTGTATTGTCCGCCATTCTCCCGAACGCCCGGCGAGTAGCCCCTGATATAACCGGGATCGCGCGCCGGATGATTGAAGGGCGGGGTGAATAGCAGCAATAACGAGTCGTCCCGGCGCAGGAGGTATTTGTCCAGGGCCGCCATGGCGCGCGCCGCGTGCGTCGCTTCCGCGGCGCCCGAAATGACAGCCCAGGATTGGGCAATCGAATCGATGCGGCATTCATCGTTGGCGACAGAGCCAAGCGGCGATCCATCGTCGAAATAAGCGCGGCGATACCAGTCGCCGTCCCAGGCCTCGCGCTCGAGGGAGTCCCGCAGGGTGGCGGCGTGCTGACGCCAGGCCGCCGCGCGCTCGGGGTTGTGATGCTGATCCGCCAGATCGGCGAATGCTATCAGCGCCGCATACAGGAACCAGCCGAGCCAGACGCTCTCCCCCTTGCCGCCGGCGCCGACGCCGTCGAGACCGTCGTTCCAGTCGCCGGTGCCCATCAGCGGCAGGCCGTGCGCGCCAGTTGCGAGACTCTTGTCGAGCGCCAGCGCGCAATGGTCGAACAAACTGGCTTTGGCGCCGGCCATCGCCGGCAGGAAGAACGCATCGCGCTCGCCATCTTTCAATACGGGCCCTTCGAGAAAAGGTACCGTCTCGTCAAGCACAGCGAAGTCGCCGGTCGTCCGGATATAGTGGGCGACGACAAAGACCAGCCAGCCACGGTCATCGGAGACGCGTGTGCGGACACCGCGCCCTGATTCCGGCAACCACCAATGCTGGACGTCACCTTCAACGAACTGCCGCGCGGCGGCGATGAGGATGTGCGCCCGCGCGATTTCGGGCCGCGATACGCACAGCGCCATCACATCCTGCAATTGATCGCGGAAGCCATAGGCGCCGCTTGCCTGGTAGAAGGCTGACCGCGCCCATACCCGGCAGGCCAGGGTCTGATAGGGCAGCCAGCGGTTAAGAAGAATATCCATCGCGCGGTCGGGCGTCTTGACCTGCACGACCCCGAGCGTGTCTTGCCATTGCTGGGTGACCGCGGCAATGACCGCGTCGAGATCGGCCTTGCGATACTTTGCGAGAAGCGATTGCGCTTCGGCCCCGCCCGGCGACTGCCCGAGAAAGAAGACGATCTCCGTTGTGCCCGCGACATCCAGTGTCACCCGCGTCTGGAGCGCGCCGCAGGGATCGAGGCCGGCGCCCGTGCGATTGGACAAATGCGCCCCGGACGTCAGCGCAAGCGGCCAGTCCATCGCACCGTCGCGCCCCAGGAATTCGGTCCGGTCGCAGGTCCAGGCCGTTTGCTTTCCGTTCAGATCGGCGAACGCCACGCGATCGTGAAACGGCTCGCTCCACGGATTCCACGCGAAGATCGCGCCGGTTTCGGGATTGATCTCGGTGACGACGTAAGGCGCCGTAGCCGATCGGTTGGGGCCGAGGACCCATTCGACGTATGCGGTGATCGACAGACGTCGTGGGCGGTCGGAACGATTGGCGATCTTCAATCGGGAAATCTTGATCGAATCGTCAACCGGAACAAATTGCAGAAGTTCGAGCGCAATGCCGTGCGAGTCATGGTCGAACCGGCTGTAACCCTGTCCATGCCGCGCGGCATAGGACGCGGTCTTGTCACGGATGGGCAGCGCGGTCGGCCCCCAGACCTCTCCGGTGTCTTCGTCGCGCACATAGATCGCTTCGCCGGGTCCATCGCACACGGGATCGTTCGACCACGGAGTTAGCTGATTTTGCTGACTATTCACCGACCAGGTAAAGCCGCTGCCATCGGCCGAGACCTGGAAGCCGAATGACGGGTTCGCGACCACGTTCAACCATGGCGCCGGCGTGCGGTCATTTCCTTCCAGGAACGTCAGATATTCGTGGCCGTCATTCGTAAACCCGCCGAGCCCGTTGAAGAACTCCATCGCGGGACGCGGCAACGGCGTTTCGGGCGCCGCGGCCGGCGGCGGCGGCCTCCGGGTGGAAGGCGCGCCGGTGGGATTGAGATCGCGAGCGCGTTTGAGCTGATCGGCCAAAGAACCGCGGTTGCCGTGGAGTACCGCGCGTGCGCAAGCGCTAAGCAGACCGCGAATTTCGGGGGAGACGAGATCGGCGCGCAGGACGAACACGGCCCCGCGCGGATCATGGCCCGGAATCCGAGGCATTGACTGGTTCATGCGCACCAGCGCGTCGAGCGAGGTCTGCAAGTCCTGGACATAGGATGCGGGGCGCTCGTTAAGAATCACCAGATCGACGGCCATCTGTTTCAACCGCCAATATTCGTGAGCGCGCAAAAGCTGCCGGACGAGTTCGAGATGTCCGTCCTCCTCGACACGCACCAGCACGATGGGCAGATCGCCGGAAATTCCCTGCGCCCAGAGCATTGACGCCTTGCCCGCGCCGCGCTTGAGCACGTCGGGGGCCGGCCGCAGGGTCGGATCCGAATAGAGGATATGATTGGCGAGACGCTGGAACAGGTGCGCCTCGTCCGTGACGATGCCCAGATGGTGCAACTGCATCTGAGCCTGGGTCCAGGCCAGCGTCTTCGCCCGATCGAACGCGATCGGATCACGATGCCTGTCGGCCAGATCAAGCACGTCTTCCCGTGACGAGGCGGCCAGCGTCCAGAACGCGACACGTGCCGTTTCTCCGCGCGGGATCCGCACATGACGGCGCAGGCTGAAGATCGGATCCAGCACGGCACCCACGGTATTGGAGAGCGGCCAGCCTTCGGCAATGGCGGCCGGCGAGCGAATGGTTTGCCCACGCCCGAGAAAGCGCGCGCGATCGGTCTCGAACTGTACGTCCGCGGAACTTTCGCCATCGACGACAGCGAGATGTGCCGCCCACACGAGCGGGTCAGCCGCCGAACGCCGGCGACGGGTCGCGAGGATCGCACCCAGGTCGGGGACAAATTCCGTCTCCACGAAAAGGGCGGCGAAGGCGGGATGCGCCACGTCGTCGGGTTGCCGCGCAAGGACGATTTCGGCGTAGGAGGTAAGTTCAAGATCCACCGAGCGGGTTCCGTTATTGGTGATTGAAACCCGGCGCACTTCGGCGTCGTCCTCGGGCGAGATAACGATTTCGAGCGTTGTCGTGACAGCCGCGTCGGTCCGCGCGATCGCGGCGCGATCTTCCGAGAACGTTGTCAGGTAGCTGTCGGGTTCCACCCCGCTTGGCTGGTAGCCGGCCGACCAGGTGTTGCCCGTGTGCACATCACGCAGGAAGATGTAGGCGCCCCAGCCGTCGCAGGTGACGTCCTCCCGCCAGCGGGTGATCGCGATATCGTGCCACCGGCTGTATCCCGATCCCGCCGCCGTGATCATCGTCGAATAGCGTCCATTCGACAGAAGGTGCGTGCGCGGCACACGCGAATGCGCCGAGGCATAGTGGCGCTGTGCGTCGGGCACCAGGCTGGCGTTCTGCGCGGCCGCCCTCGCCGCTTCGTCCGGCGCCCGGGCGACAACAACATCGCGGGGCATCCGCTCCTGCAGCAGAAGTTCTGCCGCACGCATGATCGGTTCGGCGTGAAACCGCGTGCGCATCCGGCCGTCCTGAAGCGCGTTCGCGATACCGACGATCGTCATGCCCTGATGATGGGCCATATAGGCGCGGATGACGGCGACCTTGGTACCGTCCGGCAGGCGGGCGCTTGTATAGTCGAGCGCCTCGTACCAGCCATAGACGCCGCACGCGCCCATCTCTGCCATGCGCTGGAAATTGCGCGCCGCAGCGGTGGGATCGATCATCGCCGCCAGGCCGCTGGCATAAGGCGCGACGACGGTATTTTCGCCGAGGCCGCGCTTATAGGCCAGATCGGGGATACCGAAACTGGAATATTGATAGGTCTGCTCGATGTCGCGGACGTTGTATTCGGATTCCGACATGCCCCAGGGCACGCCCAGTCCGTCGCCATATTTCTCCTGCCGCCACACGACCAGTCGGTTCGTCTCATACAGCAGACTGCCCGCGGGCGCGCGCATCACCAGGGACGGCATCAGATACTCGAACATTGATCCGGACCAGGAGATCAGGCCCGAATTACCGTCGATCGGCGTCAAGGTGCGTCCCAGCCGGAACCAGTGCTTGGCGGGCAGATCGCCCTTGGCGATGGCGGTGAAGCTGGCCAGTCGCGCTTCGGACGCCAGAAGGTCGTAGAAGTTGTCATCCAGCGCACCATCGCTGTCACGGTATCCGATGGACAGCAGTTGTCGGCCGGCATCGAACAGGAAGCCGAATTCCATGCTGTCGAACATGGTTTTCGCGAGATCTTCCATCGCCGAGAGGCGATGCGACAGGGATCGGGCCGCGTCGGCGGATTGTTCCAGCGCGGCCATCAAGGGCGCGAGGTCCACGCCCTGAGGGCTGTTCGCGAGCAGCCGCAATATTGCTTCGCAGTGCGCTGGCAGCGCGGCCAGGGTGGGGGTCGTGGCCAGCAATACGGTGGCCTCGCCGCCGGCCAGGCGCGCGGGCGGAAGTAGGCTGGCCCACGGCATCAGCACATCGATCTCCTGCCGATGGGCGTGGGTGGACGCGCGCAAGGCCTCGGCCCAGACGGTGATGTCCGCTTCGGCCATGCCACCGCGTTCGTGCGACCAGGCCTGTGCGGAGGCGGCGATCGCATCGGCCTTTTGCGTCAGATCCGACAGGCATTTGGCAACGTCCGCCGGCGTTGACGGCGTGTATAGGAGGCTGGCGGCGAAGCCATCGATGGCTGCGTTCAGGCCTGCCCGCGCGGCACCCGGCGCCGGGTGCTCCGCAAGCTGTGGACGTGCGGCGTCGCGCAGCAGGGCGATGGTGTCGCTGAGTCCCGCCATCCAATTCGGATTGCCGATCGGACCAGCAACGATCTCCCGGCAGGCTTGGCCCAGTACAATAAGATGGCCGGCAAGATTGCCGCTATCCACCGAGGAGACATATTTCGGCTCCAGCGCGCGCAGGTCGCTTGTATCGTACCAGTTGTAAAAATGGCCGCGAAAGCGCTCCAGCTTCGCCATCGTGGCGAATGTGCCCTCGAGCCGCTCCAATACGTCAAGCGTCCCCAGCCAGCCGAAATCGCGCGCGGCAATGATCGAGAGGAGGTATAGCCCCAGATTGGTTGGCGAGGTACGGTGAGCGACGACCGGTTCGGGATCTTCCTGAAAGTTGTCGGGCGGCAGCATGTTGTCTGCCGCCGTGACGAATGTTTCGAAGAAGCGCCAGGTGCGCCGGGCGACCAGCCGCAGCGCCAGGGCGTCCGCCGGGGTGACCGAAAAATGACCGTCCTGAAGCGGCGGCTTGCTTGCCCAGCGCGCGACGAGGGGGGATACCGCCCACAAGAACACAAACGGTACCGCGATCGGCCAGCTTCGCAACCCGAAGGCATAAAACACAAAGGCGACAACGCCGGCGGATCCCAGGCTCGCCGCGATCTGTAGCGCAAGGCCGCGCGTGTCGAACCGCGACTCCGCTGTCGTCTGTGCGGCCGTCACCCACTGGAGCAAGTGGCGCCGGCCGATAAAGACGCGGAACAGCGTGCGCACCACCGCATCGACCATGACCCAGGCCTGATGCGCGAGGAAGGTGATGAGGAACGCACTCTGCAACAGGCCAAGGGCGAAATCGCCGCGCAGCGAGCGCAGATGATTGCGCAGCGAAACGCCCGCGCGGTGCGGCACGATGCCGTCGAGCGCCGGCAACAGCGGGGGCACCGCGATGGTCGCAAGGATATAGGCGGTCCAGACCTCGGCCGCCCGCATCGGCAGCAGCCAGCCGATCAGCATGGCGAGAAGCGCCGCCGGCGCCGAAAGCGAGCGGCGCAAATTGTCTATCAGTTTCCACCGGCCGATCAACGGCAGCGGCGTTTTCGGCGAACCGTCGCTGGCCGTGTCGCGAAAGCCGAAGATCCAGGGCAGCAACTGCCAGTCGCCCCGCACCCAGCGATGCTGGCGAGCCGCGGCGACGGCGTAGCGGGAGGGAAATTCCTCAACCACCTCGATATCGGATGCCAACCCCGCCCGCGCGAAGATGCCTTCCAGCAGATCGTGGCTCAGGACCGAATCCTCGGGAATCTGGCCTTCGAGCGCCGCCTCGAAGCTGTCGACTTCATAGATCCCCTTGCCGCAAAAGGAGCCTTCTTCGAACAGATCCTGATAGACGTCGGACACCGCGAGAGCATAGGGATCGAGCCCATTGGGGCCGGAAAAGGCGCGCTGGAACAGCGAACCCTGACTACCGATGGACAAGGATGGCGTCACACGGGGTTGCAGCACGCCGTGACCGTGGACGACCACACCGGCATGCGGATCGAAATCGGGCTTGTTGAGCGGGTGCGCCATCTTTCCGACCAACCGCCTGGCGGTCCCGATCGGCAGGCGCGTATCCGCGTCGAGCGTGACGACGTAGCGGATGCCGGTGGGCAGCACCGGCACATGGCCATCGATCGGCATGAACGTCGTATCGGTATCGCCACGAAGAAGCCGGTTGAGTTCGTGCAGCTTACCGCGCTTGCGCTCCCAGCCGATCCACCTGGCTTCGCCGTCATTCCACATGCGCCGGCGATGCAGAAGGAAGAAGCGCGGGCCATTGCGCACCGGCCCGTAGCGGGCGTTCAGCCGCGCGATGCCGGCTGTTGCCAGGCCTAAAAGCGTATCGTCGTCGGAGTCATGCTCCGTCTCGCAATCCCGCCAGTCGGAGATCAGCGCGAACGTGAAATTATCGTCCGGGTTGGAAAGATGGTGATCTTCCAGCCGTTCGATCTGCTTTTCGACCGCCGAAGCGCCAGAAAGCAGAACCGGCATGACAATGATCGTGCGAAGATCCGGCGTGACGCCGTTGCGCAGTTCCAATCCGGGCAGGATCCTTCCACCGACCAGTTTGGTGATCGTGCGGTTTACGATTGCGATTGCAACATCCGAAGCCGGAACCAAGCCTACGATCGCCAGAACAAAAAGCGGCCCGGCGGCGATTCCCAAAGATGCGACCGCGATGAGTATGAGCGCGAGAATGATCGCGGTGCCCACCGCGATCATGCCCATATAGCTGGTCACGCCCAGATCGGAATTGAAATGAAAGAGCCGGGTCCCCAACGGTACCCGACATCCCAGTTCCCTCTCGAACGTTCGGCGGCCCCTGGCGATGAGGTAATATCCTGGATCGCTTTCGCGCCCTCGCGCGGACATCTTTTCAGCCGTCTGGTTCGTCGCGCTTCTGGCGGCGGCTATCGCGAGCCTTGTCACGTCCACTTCGTCACGGTCTGATTCGCGCGCGAGTTCCT
>Ga0302325_10017258_pt1 | contig 15263 bp, 10 predicted proteins | sample Palsa_T0_2_FD_201948 | JGI IMG/M metagenome (GOLD analysis project Ga0302325, IMG submission 201948) | Peat permafrost microbial communities from Stordalen Mire near Abisko, Sweden - Palsa_T0_2 | ecosystem: Environmental > Terrestrial > Soil > Palsa > Peat permafrost | place: Sweden: Abisko... | reverse complement strand
AAACTGCTTCGGAGTTCCCAGGAAATCCCCCGCAGCGTGCCGACTTCACCGCAGTCGGCGGGTCTCAGCGCCATATCGCGAATTCCGTCTATTTTCTCCCGCATACAGAATGAGAAATGGTTCGCGTAAAATATTGTGAACTTTTTTCCCTTTGGCGCACCCATAAGGGTAAGGTGCGACAAACGGATGAATCCTAATTTTGAGTCCATTGATGGTCGATCCGGCGGATCGCCTTTACCTCAGATTGCTCGTTGTTCGCTGCCAGGCCGGCGACAACCTTGCATTTGAAGAATTGGTGGCGAGATGCCATCGCGGCCTGCGGGGATTCCTCCATAAAATGCTCTCCGATCAGCACAACGTGGATGATGTTGCGCAAGAAGTGTGGATGGATGTTTTCCGGGATTTGAAAAACTTAAACGATCCGGCGGCGTTTCTGTCGTGGCTGTATCGGGTGGCCCGCAATCGGGCGTTTTGGCTGTTGCGCCGGCAGGGGACGCCGATTGGTTCGATCGATGAGGTTGAGTCCCTCGTTGCAGCCGAGGAAGAGCCTGATTTTACCGCCGCGGACGCACAGGCCGTGCATGCGGCGCTCGGACAACTCAGTCTCGAACACCGCGAGGTGCTGCTTTTACGATTTATGGATGAGCTGAGCTACGAGGAAATCGCGGCCGTCGCAGGATGCCACGTTGGCACCGTGCGCTCGCGCATCCACAACGCCAAGCGTCAACTGCGAATCATCATTCAAAACAAGGCAGGGCAACCATGAGTCAAACAAATTTTCGTTCGGCATTTGAAGGTATAGTGTCGGGAGAACTTCCGCCGCCGAATGATCCGTCGTTCATCGCCCGCCAGATTGTCCATCGCGATCAGCGAAGGGTGCGTATTCTGGCCGGAATCTGTCTGTTCTTCTGGCTTCTCGGCGCAGCCGGGATGCTGGTGCTGGTGCTGGGTCTGAACCGATTGGTGATCTTCCTCCGCATCGCCGATGGCCTGCCTTGGAGTTTTAACGGCAACAGCGGATCAGTGTCGGCTGATCAAGAGCAGATGTTCTGGGGCACGAACCTGATTCATCACGGCATGCCCTTCATCGAGGCGTCGATCATCTCGTTGGCATTGGCCGCCCTTTTCACGGTTTTTCTGGTCTTCTCGTCATGGAAGGCGACGCTCAATCGAATCAACATCAGTCTCGCGCAGATTGCCGAGCAACTCAAACAAACGCCTGCTCCGCTCGGCGCTGGCGCCATGCCGCCGAGTCCCCGCATCTATCAGGAGAAGGCCAAGAGAGGACTGTGGATGATGCTGGGCGTCTTGGTGGCCTCGGCGGTGGTGTGCGGGATTGTCTTCTCAACCGGCCATATGTGGCCGTTGGACAGAGCATGGCAGGGGTATCCCAGACTCTCACCGTTTGAAGCAATTCAATGGCAACGTCAAACGCCTCAAGTCCGAGTTGGGGGAAATTGGTACGAGTTACTGGCCATCGACGATGTTCCCGTCGATCAGATCGTCGCATTTTCCCGATTCAGAGGCGCGAACAGTTGGCAAAAACATTTCAATGAGGATTTAGTCGAACTCCTGATCCGTATGGGCCACGATCCCGGGACGAGCGCAACCCTGAAGCTCAGGGACCTTTCATCGGGAAACGTGCGGGTCCTTACGGACGTGCCCATGACGGAAAAAAACCGTGAGGCCATCTGGCAGATGGGCGTACAGGAAGCGCCTGGAACGCCACCATCACCTGTCCGTTGACGCACAAGATTTGCGGCGTGCGCTGCGGCCACCGGCGGCGATTCATCTTGCTCAACATTAGCCCCCCCGATATTCTTTCAACAACAGGTTCCCGTAGCTCAATTGGATAGAGCGTCGGCCTCCGAAGCCGAAGGTTGTAGGTTCGAGCCCCACCGGGAACAGTTGTCAGCGATTATTTGTTTGTCGTTGTGAAGAGCCGCCAAAGCATCTGTCTCGGCATTACCGTCGCCGGCGGCGGAGCATACCCAATCCCGCCATCACTAGCATCCCGGCGCTCGCTGGTTCCGGCACGCTCGTCAGGCTGATGCCGTTCGCCGTGGCGAAGGAGTCCAGCGCCGCCAGATCGGCCGCCGTCACCGCGGACTGAACGGCGGATTGATTGAAATTCATCGCCAGCTCAATGAAGTCGGAACCATTGACGCTGCCATCGTAATTGAAGTCGCCTCTATCCCAGCCGTTGGTGACGGCCTGGTTGAAGTTCGTCGCCATGATTGTGAAGTCGGTGCCATTGACGGTGCCGTCCAGATTCGCGTCGCCGAGCAGCGTGTACTTGATTTCGATCTGTCCGGAAGAGAGACCGGCTGGATTGCCCGGATCCGCGGCGTCGGCGTAACCGATCCCGTAATAGCCGGAACTATTCCGGGCCGCTGTGGATGTGATGCCCGTTCCGTTCCAATTTCCGTCCGATCCGTTGGCGATCCATGTGGCGATGGACGAGATGGGGTCTGGACCCGAACCGTAGTTGATGAACAAATGGTTGTTGTTCAGATCCAGCGTGCCGTTTCCCGTAATCGATAGCGAGTTCAGGTTGCCGGCGCCCACGTTGGACGAGAATGTCACCAGGCCGCCGTTCGACACGCTCAGCGTTCCCGTGCCCGTCATCGCGCCGTTGGCGATCAGCGTGGAAGTCGATGACCCGCTGGAATTCACGGTAATCGTTCCGTTGTTGGAAAGACTATCCGCTTCAAACGCCGTGCCCGCTCCGCCGATGGCGACGGTCGCGCCGGCGCTGACGTTCAGGGCGGTCGCGTGCGTGGAATTCGCGATGGTCATGCTCGCCGCGCTGGAAACGTTGATCGAGGATTGATAGTTGATGGTTCCGCTGCCGCTGGGAGTAAGAACTTGCCCCGAATTCACCGTGACCGGAGCGCCGAATGTGAGCGAAGAGCCGCTGCTCACAGAGAACATCGTGTCGCTGACGATGGTTGTCGGAACGTTAATCTGCTGCGCGCCCTCCTGAACAACGATGTATCCCCAGCCCAGGGATGACTGGATCGAAAGAGAACCCGTGCCGGCTATGGTGTAGGTGCTGGGGCTCTGGAAGCGCATCGTGCCCAGCGTGATGGCTGTGGAAGTCGAGACCGTTTGATTGCCCGCGGTCACGCCGCCTGGCGCCAAGGTGAGAAAATCGGCTTCCACATCAGCGCCGGTGGGCGACGAACCCGTCGAATTCGCCCAGTTCGCGCCGGTTTCCCAGGTCCCGGAATTGGTGACATTCCATTGATTTTGGGTGATGCTGAAGTCGCCATTGGGACTGGTCCCCGCCGCCGCGGTGCCGACGATCGTTTGCAGCGCGTTGCCGTTGGTGTCGAAAAGCGCGGTGTCTCCCCCGTTGTAGATGTTATAACCCCCGGTCTGCACCGCCTCCGGATACCAATAGAGCAATCCCATACCCTGATGGTTTGGGAGATTTTGGACAGTGGTTGCCAACGCGCTGAAATACGCCGCCTGCCCCGCCGGGGTTTCGGCGTAGTTCGGATCGTGACCAAGATTCTTGTCGCTCGAGTTGGAGACCCACGGGGCATCCGTTTCCATGACCATGATCTTTTTGGAGGGGAAGTCATTGGCAAGAGTGGTGAGATTGCTGCTCAGCGTGCTGATGTCATGGGTGGTGGGATAGTAATCCGCGCCCATGATATCGAAGGTGTCGGTGCCGGTGGCCGGAACGTTTCCGTAAGAAGGATTGGTGAGGGTCTGGTAGAAATATGCCGGTTCACCGCTCGAGTTTCCGTTGCCGATTACGAGGGAGATCTGGATCTTCGGCGCCGTCGGAATCAGGGCCGTCTGGGCATTGCGGACCGCCTCAATTCCTTGATTGACCAGCGATCCGTAAGCCGCCCAACTGGCCTCCTGCGTAGCGGTGGAACCGCTAAAAGTGATCTTGCCTGTCGGCCACAGCATGCCGCTGTTGGTCTCGTTGCCGAGTTGCACTATGTCGGGCATAACGCCCGCGGCGTTGAAAGAGGCCAGAGTATTGTATGTGTAGTTGTACACCGTCGTTTGCAACTGCGAGAGCGTCTCCGCCGGCGTCGCCCAGGCCGCCGGCAATGTCTGATCCCCCGGATCCGCCCAGGTGTCGGAATAGTGCAGATCCAGCTCAAACTTGGCGCTCGGATCGTTTTGCTTGATCTGTTGCGCTAGAGCGATGTCGTACGCCGTCGTCTGGATTGCGCCCTCGGTAGCGCTGTAGTTCGTGTTGGGATTGACGAAAAGCCGAAGCCGGAAAAGATTGTCGCCGTTGTCGTAAAGAATCTGGTCGGCCTGCTGCGCGACGCCGTTGTCCTTGAACGTCACGCCCTGCTGCTGCATGAACGTCAGCAGGGAAATATCAGACCCCATGAAAAATGGGGTGGCTCGGGCGATTCCCGCGCACACCAGAGGCGCGGTCGCCGCGGCTGCGAGACAAATCGAATGAAACCCTCTTCCGGCGGTTGACTTGGAACGCATAGTCGCCGTCAATGCTGTTTGCTCTTCCGTGTCGTCTACTCTTCCGTCACCAGAGTATACGTCACGCGGACGCCGCATCCGACTGCAATTCTGCGAATCATTAATGCAAATTTCCGACAGATGCGGAGATGGGCGGTATTCAACTCGGTGGCAACTGCTGCCAGCGGGGCCGCGGCGTGAACTGCCGCCGGTAGGCGGTCGGAGTCATCTGCATCGCCTGCAAAAAACTCGTCGCCATGTATTCCGGGGTGGCAAATCCGCATTGGTTGGCGACTTCGTAAATCGGCAAATCGGTCTGGAGCAAAACCTTGGCCCGTTCCATGCGGATGCGGCGAATCTCTTCCAGCGGCGTGTGGCCGAGCACGCTGATGAACCGCCGCTCCAGCGTCCGCCGGTTCACCGGGACTTCCTCCAGGAGTTGCTTGACCGACAATCCCTTGACGGCATGCTGACGAATGTGCCGAAGTGCCGCGGCGACTTCCGGATCATCCACCGCCAGCACGTCCGTGGACTGCCGGGTGACCACTTCGATCGGCGCCACGCGGGGTATGTTCACGGGAGCGCGCTTTCGATGCAGCAATTGGTCAAGAAGGGCGACGGCAACCCGTCCGATCTGTTCCCCGCCGATGCGGATGCTCGACAGCGGTGGATGCGCTATTTCGCAGAGCAGCGCTTCATCGTCCACGCCCAGGATGGCTATATCCTCCGGAACGTGCAGGCCCACCTCGCGCGCGGCCTGCAGCAGTTCAAATCCCCACGAATCGTTGGCGGCAAAGAGGGCGACCGGACGCGGTAGCGATCGAAGCCAGTCGCTCATCGCCGCCGAACGGCGCTCGTTTGGGCCGTCAAATGCCGCGGGGACGGAACTGGCAACCGATCCATAGCTGGTGAAGGTGAACGGCCGCGAATCGCCCGGGTGCGCGGATTCCGCGCGGTTCAGGAACGCTTTTTCTATCTCACCGTGAAATCCGGCTTCCCGCTCGCGCGACCAGAGCATCCAGGGCGCGCCGAAATATGCGAAATGCCGAAACCCGCGCTCCACAAAATGCCGCGCGGCAAGCTCTCCGGTCGCCACGTCGTCGGGAAGAATTCGCGGAAACTCGGATTTCGATCTGCTCTCGAAAAGCTCCACGACCGGCTTGCCCGTCTCGCGGTAAACCTTCGCCAGCCGATCGTCATAGATCTGGCAGATGATCCCGTCCGGATTCCAGTCCTTGAACCATCGCGCGAGGTATTTGCTTGAGTGCCCGTAAATCCCGCGATAAACGCGAAAGAGCCAGGGCGCATCGCTGACTTTTCGCTGGGGCATTCCCGCAGTGAAAAGGTTGCGCTCGCGCGTGGCCGCGATGATTCCCCGCAATACTCCCCGCGCATACGCAAACTCCGTCGGCAACACCAGAGCAATATGAACGAATTTAGGCGACTCGTTTTCTCCCACGGCCACAGTGTACCGAATTGCCCGTCTAGTCGCAAAGATGAAGATTTAATTCGTTCAGCATCGCTCAAAGCGAGTTGCCGTGCATATCAGAACAACCGGCTCGACCCGCGTTAGCGATCGCGGAGGGGCCATCCTGTCGCAAAATCGGAGCTTTAATTCGCAATTATTCAGAGACACTTGGTTTTTCGGAGCTATATTAGTTTTCGTTAACGAGCGGTTTTGGAGACTTGCATCCTGTCACTCATTTGGAGGGTATATGCGAAGATCGGTTTCTCTTATCACGGGCTGTATGGCGTTGGCGGCTGGGCTTGCTTGGAATCCGGGCATCGCGTCAGCGACGGTTTACCCTGGCAACGGTGCTTGGGCCGGCAATAACAATCAGGACGCCGCCATTAGCAGCGTCAGCGTGACCAACGATGCCACTAATTTGTACGTCACGATGAATTTCGATGTCGCCGGAGCCACGCTGAACCAGTACCTCAATTATGAAATCGGGTTCCAGGATAATGGCGCGGGTTCCGGTCAGACCTCGCTCACCAATCCCTATGGCGAGCCAATTGGAATCAGCTCGGGAATGTACGACTGGGTCTCGGCTTATGCGTATCCCACCCCTGCAACGAACTCGGGGGCGGATTTCTATCATTGGAACGGGTCGAGTCTTGCGTCCAGCGGCAACTTGGCGACATCGTTCAGCAACGCAACGGGCGCCTCTTATATTTCCGTGACCATTCCGCTGGCCAGTCTCGGGTCATCCGGGCTTGTCCCCGGTAGCACCTTTAAGTTCGACGCGTGGACGACCTATGGTGGCAGTGCACAAGGGGCTTATGGCGTGCTGGATAATACCAACGCCAACAATGAGATCTGGAATGCCATGCCATACAACGCGACTGGATATGACACCCCCGGCTCGCCCTATGACTCCGCAACAGACCCGGAGACCACCTTCCCTTCGACCATTTACACGGTGACGGGTGTCCCCGAACCCGCCTCGCTTGGTCTGCTCGGCGTGTCCGGCCTCATGCTCGGCGCTCGCCGGCGGAGGACGAAATAGTTGACCACCGGGGCAGTTCCGCTCTGCCCTTGCTCATGTGCATCGCACGATTTGCACAGACTGCGTGCCCGAAATGTAATTTCGGGCACGCAGTTTTTTAGCCATCTTCTCCGTGACAATATGCCCCGCAAACCGGCTCAATTCCTGCTGCTGGCGCTCATGGGATTCCTGATTCCCACGTCGTCCTTTGCCGCCGACGAGTCTGGCTCTACTTCGTCATTTCTGCTGGGGGCGGACATTTCCGCACTGGCTCAGGCGGAACAACGAGGCATGGTTTTCACTGATGCCGGCAGGCCCGATGATGCGATCGCCATCTTCCGGCAGCACGGTTGGAATTGTTTTCGCCTCCGTCTTTTTGTGAATCCCAACGGCCGCGGCGGGACGATTAACACGCTGGATTACACGCGCGCACTTGCCAAGCGAATTAAATCCTCCGGGGCGGTTTTTATTCTCGACATTCATTATTCCGACACCTGGGCCGACCCTCAGCACCAAATCAAGCCGGCCGCCTGGAAGGCCCTGGATATCGGTGCGCTGGAAAACGCGGTGGAACAATACACGGCCGAGACGATAGGCGATCTGAAGAAAAATGGTTGCACCCCGCAGATCGTTCAGATCGGCAATGAAATCACCGGCGGCACGCTCTGGCCGGATGCGCAGGTGGCCGTTCCGCTTTCGACGGTGAAGGTATTCGACAGCACGGTGAAGCCCGTCAAGCCGCCTGAGCCGTACGATGATGTCAAGCAATGGGACCATCTCTGCCGGATCCTTTCCGCAGGCGCGCGGGGAGTGCGCGAGGCCAGCGTTCCTTCCGACGGCATGCGCATCATGATCCACATCGACTGCGGCGGCGACTGGCCCGTCACCCGCTGGTTTTTCGATCATCTCAACGAGCATCATGTCGATTACGACATCATCGGACAAAGCTATTACCCCTACTGGCATGGCACGCTTGAAAACGTCCGGGAAAATCTCGAGCAGACCGCGACCCATTTCCACAAGGACATCGTGATCGTTGAAACGGCCTATCCGTGGAGGGACGCACAGAGATGGTCATCGCGGAAGAACATGGCGTGGCCAATTTCCGCCGACGGCCAGAGACAATTCATGGCCGACCTGATCGCAACCGTGCGTCAAACCCCCGAAGGTCGCGGTCTTGGTGTCATCTACTGGCACCCCGAACCGATGCCCTTCCGATCCACCGGGGGGTTGCCGCGGAGCGGCGGCGACATGACGCTGTTCGGACCGGATGGCGATCCTCTTCCCGCTGTTGATGTGCTGCAGCCATCGCCTGCGCGCTGATGATGCGGTGGCCGAATTCGCGTTTATTTCCCGCCCGTTGTGGCGATTCCCTCGATGAACGTTCTCTGTGTCAGGAAAAACAGAATCAGCGTCGGCAGGCAGACAAGCGTCGACGCGGCCATGAGCAGTTGCCATTCGGTGCCGCCGATCCGGGTTTCGAATGCCGCCAAGCCCAGGGCCAGGGTGTATTGTTCCGGGCGCTGAATGTAGACGAGCGGACCGAGAAAGTCGTTCCAGACTCCTAGGAAGCTGAAAAGGGCGACGACCGCCAGCGCGGGCTTGGCTAGGGGAACCACTATGCGCCAGAAAATGGCGAATTCCGAGCAGCCGTCAATCCGGGCCGCCTCCGACAGTTCTTTGGGGAGCGTCATGAAGAATTGGCGCAGCAGAAAAATATTGAACGCCGATCCGAACCACGCCGGCAGCCAAAGGGGTTTGAATGTCCCCAGCATCTGGAAAATATTGTCCGGCCCGAGCCATTGGGCGGTTTGGATGTCCATCCAGCGGAAAAGACGGAAGACGGAAACCATAGTCACCGGGAACGGGATCATGATCGTCGCCAACATGACGGCGAACAGCAGGCCGCGCCCGGGGAAGTCGATGCGCGCGAATCCGTAGGCCACGATGGCGCTGGAAATGGTTGTACCCACGACCGTGAAGAGCGCGATGACCAACGTATTGCGCGTATAGAGCACCGCATGGAACGTCGGATGCCGGAAAATTTGCACATAGTTCTGCGGTTGCCAGGGATGGGGAGTAAACCTGGGCGGAGCTTCCTGGGTCTGGTGCAGCGTCTTGAGGCTGGTCGAGACCATCCAGATAAAAGGCAGTAAATACCCGGCGCAAACGCAAAGCAGGCCGAGATGCACCGCGGCGCCGGCCAGGGGATGTCGAATTCGGCGATGGGCGGCGATCGTTTTCATCCGTAATGCACCCATTTCTTCGCCGACCAGAACGCGATGCCCGTCAGCGTCAGCGTGATCGCGAGCTGCACCCACGCCAGCGCGGCCGCGTAGCCCATATGTAAAAACCTGAACGCCTCATCGTAATTGAACATGGTGTAGAAATAAGTCGCCTTGTCCGGGCCGCCCTGAGTCATGATGTATGGAACGGTCAGGATGGAAAATGTCCCGATGATGGCCATGATCAGGTTGAAGAAAATCACCGGCGTCAGAACCGGGAGAGTGACGGAGATCAGTCTGCGCCAAGGCCCCGCGCCGTCGATCTCCGCGGCCTCGAGCAATTCCCGCGGAACGTCCTGCAGGCCGGCCAGATAGATCACCACCGTGTTCCCCAGGCTCCACACGCTCATCATCGCCAGCGACGCCATCGCCAGGCGCTCGCCCAACCAGTCCGGCGTGGGAAGCTGCGCCTTGTTCAGCAGGAAGTTGAACAGCCCTTCGACGGGATTGAACATCCATAGCCAGATCATGGCTGATGCGATCGTCGGAACCAACGATGGCAGAAAAATGATCGTGCGATAGATCGACTGCCCCCGGATATTTGTGTTCAGCATCAGCGCCAGCCCGAGCGACACCAGCATCCCCGCCGGCAGCGCCATCGACGCGTAATACATCGTGTTCCCCAGGGATTTCCAGAAAATCGGGTCGTGAATCATCTGGTTGTAATTGTCCGACCCGATCCAGAGCGGCCCGCGACTTGGGCGGGTCAGCGAATAATCGCAAAAGCTGTAATAAAACGAAAGCCCGATCGGAATGGCCGTGAACACCAGAAAGCCGACGATCCACGGCGAAATAAATGCCAGACCCTTGAACAAATTTCGCCGCCGTTCTCGTGTCATGGGATTCAATCGAGGTGTAGCCGCCTTCGCTCTTCCAGCAGTCTTTCAAACTGATCGCACTTGTCCTGCATCCGCGCCTGCATGTCGCGCACCGCATCGGCCGGGTCGATCGGCTCCAGCGACACCGCCTGCGCGGTATCGACCAGCGCCTGATAAACCTCCGGCCAGATCGGACAGACCGGCGTACACCGCGCGTTCGGGCTGGCTGCCAAATCCTGGAAAACCCTGATGTACGGATTGGGATGTTTCGCGAAAAAGCTTTCGCTCACGTGCCGCAACTGGCAGTTTTTGCAGTGCAGGATGTTCAGCTTCTCGGCCTCGTCCTGGCGATTAACGAAGGCCATGAATTCAAACGCTTCGTTCGGGTGGCGGGCGCCGCTGGGGATCATCAGCGCATCGAAACTGTTGTAGCTGACGTTCGTCAATCCCGGCACGGCGGTGGGAAACGGCGCGACACCCCAGACGGTATTTGTCCTTCGATCCTTCAACTCCCATTGCCGGTCGATCGGAACCTTGACCTCGGACAACTCGGGTCTTAGATGCGCGATATAGTTGGCCATCCACGGCCCTTGCTGATCCATCGCGATTTTCCCGTCCAGGAATGGGTTCTCGGGTGAATCGAAATTCCCGAAACCGGTCTTGAAATCCATCAGCGCCCGCGGGCCGAGTTTCTTCGCGTAGCTTTGAATCCATTGATAGGCGTGCAGCGTCGCCGGTGAATCCAGCGTCAACCGGCCGGTCGCGGGATTGAAAACGTCTCCCCCGAACCAAAACGACAACTGGGGTATGTACCAGCTTTGCAAAGGCACATAACCGGCGCGCTGGATCATTCCCGATTTGTCCCGCGTATCCAGGATCGCCGCGTATTTGTCGAATTCATCCAGCGTTCGCGGAGCACGGTCGGGATCAAGCCCCGCCGCCCGCAGCTTGGCGCCGCATTCCTGGTAAATCTGTTTGTTGTAGAGAAGGGCGACCGTGCCCGGCGTGCTGATCAGCGCGTACAAATGCCCGTTGTAACTGCATCCGCGCCAATAGACGGGAAGATAATAATCCTCGGTGATCCCGTGTTCCGAGGCCATCTCGTCGAGCTGCTCGACGGCGCCCAGTGCCGCATACTGCGCGATCTGCGTGTCCCAGGTTCCCGCGATGTCCGGCGGAACGCCGGCGGAGATCGAAATCAGCGTCTTCTGATCGATATCCGAGACCGACAGGAAATGAACGTATATCTTCTTGTCCCTTCCCACCGACTTGTTGAAGTCATCGACGATGACTTCCATCTGCGCCGCTTCGGGGTCGTTCCATTTCTCCCAGTATTCGACAACGGTGAATCCCGGCGGCGCGTGGGATTTGTTTTGCAACGATCCCAGCAGGAGAAAAACAACCGCCGTGGCCCCCATCAGCGCGAAAACCACTTGCTTGATTATTTTCATTGGACAGCAACTCGCACATATCCGCCGACGCAAACCAGCTTCTATCTTGCCATATAGTTGCATGAACCGTGAGGTTCGACAAGCGCCGTCACCTGGCTTTGACCGACAAAATTTCAGTGTGGCCCGGCGTAAGTCCGAATGCCGAGGCGTGGACCGATATATTGCCGGCGGTCCGGCAGGCCTGGACGAGAATCGTGGCGATTCCCGCTTCGGCTTTGGCCGGATTTGCACCGATGTGCGCGCTTCCAATGATTTGACCGTCGCCCTCCACACTAAACTCAATCAGGTCGTCCGCGAACGGACAGACCGTTCCGCGGGCATCGCAGATTTTCGCGTGGACCCGCGCCCAGTCAGATCCATCCGCGATCAATTCCCGGCCGCAGAGATCGGCATGGAGAGCGAGCGATTTCGCGACACCCGGAGGGCAGACCCGGTGCGTGGCCGCCACTTTGCCCCCGATGATGCCCTCCGCGATCAACTCCACGGGCGGCGTTTCCACCTTGGCCACACCGGTCATGTACATTGTCGATTGCTCGTTGGCGAAGCATTCGACTTCGAACGTCACCGGCGGATGCGCAATCGCCCAGCCCGGGTCCGGTTTCTTTCGCCCGATTTCGCGCCCGTCCAGCGTCAATCGAACCTCATCGCAGTTGCTGAACACCGTCACCGAGGTCGGAGACAGGAAGGTCGCGAAGTTGGCGATAAACACCATCGGCCCATCGTCCAGGCCGGGCACATGAATGTCCGGAGGAGACTGGCTCTTAAAGAAATAATAGTTGAACTTCGGCAGGCGAAATAAATCCAGGACCCCGCCATAAAAGGGCTGATGATGATAGCCGCGTTGGCAGTCGATGCCCGCCCACAGGCACGCCCCGCCAAGCCGATTCACCTCGGACGGTTTTGCATGGCTGGATCGTCCGGACAGAATTTCATCCATGCGGGATGCGTGCGACCGCGCCTGGATCAGCAGCGGGGTTTCGCCCCAGCCCCGGGGCACGCGGCTTCGGGATTGCTGATCGCTCCAGTTATCAACCTGATCACCCCATTCGCGTATCCACGCGGGTTTGCTCCCGTCGTTGTGGAGATATTCGATGTCCCAGCCGGCCGATTCGCTCTCCCTGTCGCCGGCGGTGTAGCACTGGTCGCCGGGATATTCCTCGTGAACGGCGCGATGGAGTGATTCCAGCAGCGGGCGGTTGTCCGTTTCGTTGAGCGCGGCTTCCCAGAGGATCACGCTGGGACGGTTGCGGTCGCGGCGGACCATCCGCCGGGCGTTGTGAACCGCTCGCTTCTGGAAGACATCTCCTCCGCAGAACTGCCAGCCGGGGTTGGAAACGATGGCCATCATTCCCAGTTCGTCGCAGGCATCCATGAACGCCGGCGACTGCGGATAATGGCTGCGAAAGGATGTGAACCCCGCCTCCCGCAGCTTTTTTACATCGCGATATTGAGCGCTGTCCGGAAGGGCGTAACCCACATACGGATGGTCCTGATGTCGATTGACTCCGATTGAGAAAAATTTATCGCCGTTGATCGTCAGGCCCTGTTTGCGATCGAACCGAATGTGCCGAATGCCGATCCGCGAGGTCAGCCCATCCGCCGGGTGACCGTTCCCCGTCACGATGGTGCGCAGGGTGTACAAATGCGGATGATTCGGATGCCATAACCGGGGATCGGCAACCTCAATAATCTGCTGGAATGTCGCGTCCCGGCCGCCGGCGAGCTTGCGCGTCTCCGCTGTTTTTCCGACGGTCTGCCCATCGGCGTCCAAAAGCTCGTGGACCACCCGGCAATCCCTCGGCTCAAGGTGCTCGTTGCGCACGCCGGTGCGAATCTGCACCGTCGCGGAGTGTTTGGTCACATCCGAAAACGTCACGAAAACACCGCCGCCGGCGACGGTCTCTTCCAGGATCGGGTCAACAATGTGCAGACGGTCCATTACTTCGAGCCTGACGTTTCGGTACAGACCGCCGAAATAGATGAAATCAAGTTCCTTTTGCGGTTTGCCCGGTGGAACCAGGGGATTGTCCCGATTGTCCAAGCGCACGGAGAGGATGTTTCCTCCCGCGCCGAAATTCGCCGACCGAGTGAGATCGACCACGAAGGGAAGGTATCCGCAGTGGTTCGACGCAAGCCTGGTCTTGTTCAACCAGACCTCGGCCACCTGCATCGCGCCTTCAAAATGCAGATAGACGATCTTGTTCTTCCACTCAAGAGGAAGGTTCAGACTTCGGGTATACCAGCATATACCCTGAAAGTTTCGTCCAGCGCTGGCGTTCAACGGTTCGAGCCGAACCGAATGCGGGAGATTCGCCGGTTCCCATCCCTGGCCCTCGATCATTTCCGGCGGGACGCTTTCCGGCTCCGCGGCGGCCTCGAAGCGGCGAAATTGCCAATCCAGGTTCAATGAGAGCGTCATCCGCGCCGGAGCGGCTTGCAAAATCTGCTCTCCATCGCGAGGCTGGTCGAGTTGTTTCCTGACCGGCCGCGGTTGTGCCGCCTTCAGCAACTGCTTGTGCCCGGTGCGCCTTCGTGAATCTGTTGTGGATCTGCTCATCGCGATCACCGCGCCTCACCAAATGTTTCCAGAGCGGGCAATGCGTTGCCGGATTGGTCAAACAGCGCTTCAAACCCCTGACGCCAGACAGTCGGAAGCCCCGGCGACGGAATGGCCTCAGGATACCAGTAAATGAACCCTTTTCCGTGATGATCGGGCGCGGCGTGCAATGTTGCGATCAGGTCGTGAAGATATTTTTGCTGCCCATCCGGCGTTTGCGGCCACTGCAATGTCGGCAGCCCGATTTTGTCCGGCAACTCCTTCCAAGGATAACTCGTCTCGGCAAGGATGACGTCTTTGCCCGTAATCTGAATCGCGTCGATCAGGTTCTGTTTCAACGAATCAATTGAATCCTCCCACGCCGGATAAAAGCTGAGGCCAACGATGTCGTAGAGTCCCGGGTCAAGTTGAAACTTCCCCCAGAAATATTTGGCCATGCCATCTTTGCCGCCGCCGTGAATGTGAATCATGATGCGAATGGGATGGGCGTCGGTCTGCGATTCCCGCACGGCCTTGCATCCCGCGGCAATCAAACGCGCAAACCGCCGCCATTGTTCCGCCTGCTGCGCCTCCGGCACATCGAGCACCTGACCCCGCGGCCAGAGAACGCCCGCGGTGATTTCATTGCCGACCTGCACCATGTCCGGCATCGTACCATCGGCCTGGAAATCCTTCAGCACTTCAATCGTATAATCGTGAACCTTCCGCTGCGTCCCGTCGAAATCAAGGTCTTTCCAATCGCCCGGCGTGTACTGCTTGCCCGGATCGGCCCAGGTATCCGAGTAATGAATATCCAGAAGAAATAACGCCCCCGTCGCCTTGATTCGCTTGGCTAACCCCCGCACATAGTCAAGGCTCTGCACCGCCCCGAAATTTTTGGTGTAATCCGGATCTGGCTTCACGAACAGCCGGACGCGAAACAGATTGCAGCCGTGGGCGGCGAGAATCTGAATGGCGTCCCCGCGTTTGCCGCCGTCGCTGAAAACACCGCCGGCTTTTTCGATCGTCGGGAGCATCGACACATCAGCCCCGGTGATGAACGGCAAATCCGCCGCCCTGGCGGTCATGCAACAGAAGATGTAGCAGGCAAAAACCAGCGCGGTTCGTGTAATCTTTCCCGCCCGATTCAATCTTCGGCGCGATCGCATCGGAACCACCCACTTAATAGACGAATACCTGATCCACCGCGCTGCCATCGGGAGAATGAATCG
>Ga0302325_10017256_pt1 | contig 15263 bp, 22 predicted proteins | sample Palsa_T0_2_FD_201948 | JGI IMG/M metagenome (GOLD analysis project Ga0302325, IMG submission 201948) | Peat permafrost microbial communities from Stordalen Mire near Abisko, Sweden - Palsa_T0_2 | ecosystem: Environmental > Terrestrial > Soil > Palsa > Peat permafrost | place: Sweden: Abisko... | reverse complement strand
ATTCTCGAGACCGCTTTAAAGAAAGCTTAGAATGGCGTCAGATACCGTTAGAAACGATATGGATTTATTATACTACTACCAGATATATATACATACTTTTAAGAACTTATCAACCAAACATCGAGCAGATCAACTTCAAAACACAATAACTTTTGTTGTTGAAAGGTACAAGAATTCTCCGAAGATATCTTACAACGCCGCAGTACTGCTAGCCCCACTTCCAGTGCTCGTTTCACCATTGATAGGTTTCGCATCAATGGCCACAATGTGTCCATTCACGTCTTTGACATGCATAACCGGTCCAACGAAATGTTTCCTCCCCCAAAGAAAGTACCAAACCGCCGAGATCGTAGTAAACCCCGCAAACACCACACTTGCGTAATCTGAGTTGTTAACACTTATAACAAGGGGAAGCACTCATTGTAGTGGGAGTTACTGGAATGGCAGTTGGCATGCAGAATATGACGGTCGCCAAAGCGATCCAGCATACTGTGATCATATTGACGACGGGGCCGAATTTCCCGAGCGAGAAGGGTGCGTTTTTGACGACTGTCCGTCTTCGTAAGAGGAGAATTAGGATTGGGAGACCGTAAGATGTAGAGAGAGTCAAGGTGGCTACTCCTGTGAAGGCATTGAACGCTGCTGTCGACCCGAAATATATAAGTCCAAGAAGACAACATATAGTCGTCGACAGACACAACCCATTAAGTGGGATATCATACCGCTTGTTGACTTTAGACCACCTTATATCAGTCATATACAGAGACCAACTGACAAGTTTGAAAAGGGAATCGCGCCATCTCTAGCAAAAGCATAAGTACACCGACTCGCAGCGGTCAATGCTCCCACCCCAGCAAAAAACAAGACTCCCAAAATACAAAACAACAAGCCAAATCCCCCAGCCGCACTCCCCGTAACAAGTTTAAACAACAACGGCATAGGCTGTCCGGAGGCGACCGCCAACAGAATCTTCACATCGGGCAACACAAATAAGATCGGGATCAGCCAGAGGACTCCCGTGATTCCCGCGGCGAGCACAGATAACACCATCGCTCTAGGGACCTCGTGTTGCGGGTTGTTGACCTCTTCGCACATGGCGGCGACCATGCCGTAGCCGGTGAGGGTGTAGGCTGATTCGAGGAGGCCGACGAAGAAGGCCCCGCCAGGGAGCCAGCCTGAGGTACTGGCATCGAAGTTGCCGAAAACAAAGTCCGCGGAACGCCGGGAGGGGGCCTTGACTAGAAGGGTCTGTGTGTTAGAACGTGAGATGAGGATCGCACGATCATTGTTATTATGATAGTTGCGCTTGTCCACAATAGACAGAGGACGTTTAAGCGGTCGAGGTATTTGCAGGCGAAAATGTTGACGAGCATGGCTACTAGCATGACTGCCCAGAACGTTAACTAGCGTTATCAGGCTAGGGTCAGATCTTGGGCGATACGACTGTTTCATAGGCATTTGGAACGTAGTCCTCGTTCCAGAGACTGATGGCTGATAGAATCAATTGACCCCCGGAGAAACAGATAGAGGTTGTGACTGTCCAATTTCCCACGAGAGTAAACCAGCCGGTGATCCAGGAGGCGATGGCGGAATACTCTGGGGTGGATATCTTTGCGGACCAGTAATACACCCCGCCAGCACAAGGATATACGGAACAGATCTCGGCCAAGGAAGATGAGATGCACAAGGAAATCACAGTGACAAAGACCCAACCCCTACAATCAGCCACGGCACAGGTCGGGAGTATACCAAAGAATGGTCACTGATCCCCCGTCGGTCAGACCAATGTAAAAGCAGGTGGAAAGGGCCTTGAATTAGTCCCCGCAGTATCGAGAAGTACAAATGGGGTAGCAATGATGGCAAAACTCAATCCGAGAATCGATATCATCGACAACGAGCGCTTGAGTTCCTGCTCGTAGCCCATCTCCGCCAACTGCTTCTTCACCTCATCGCGGGATCCAGTCGCCTCGAGCTTGGTCGTGGACATCCTGCTTTGGGAGGTACTCAAGAGTATCTGCTCAGTGAGTTTCTCGTTATTGCTATCCATAGTCCTGTCAGATCGGCAAATCGGACGGGACGCGGGGGAAGATGGGAATTATATGTTCGCGGGGAAAAAAGGGGGACGATCGCTCGTCGGCTGAAGCAGTGCTCGCGATCCATTGGCCGAGTTGGATCTTGTCCGCGTTCGATTGGCTTGTATCTCGTCGTTCGATTGGCTTGTCAATCCTCCAGGAGCGGAAGTGCCAATCGCATCAGCAACACGTGATTGCGAGGTCATAGATCGTGCGACACGCTGTGGGGGAGCAAGGCGAGCAACAGATGAAATGAAAATGGCTTCTCCACCAAAAGCTGTCGCAGCAAATAGGAGACAGTGGCACCGGATGGCTGGAGCGGGGAAGCAGCGGCCTTCGCGTTGTTTCATGTGCGCCGCTCGCCTCTTTTTGCTTATTGCGGACCGCGATAGGAGATCAGATTGCACGGCTTATCGTTATCTTGCATGCCGTGTCGACGGAAAGGTCCAGTATAGCCACGCTCGTGGAAGCTCTCAGAGCGCGAAGCCGGGCAAAGATCCTGCAGAGCTTCATAACCCCGGACCTCGCAAGGTGTTAAATTATCTGACCAATGGAGCGTCGCCGGAGAAATTGATTCTCGGGTACGGTAACGCCACTAAATACCTGTTCAGTGGACGTACACTTCAAGACATCCGGAATGCTGTGCCGGGGCACTCGGCATCAAGATCGCCCTGGAAACACACTCCGTATCAAGGCAAGCCGGGGATCACGGGGTTGGATAACTCCCACGATATTACGTATATAATTAACAAACGCGTACGAGGAGAATTGCTCAGAATAGGAGGGAGGTTACCGATTCCAGAAGCTCCCTGCCGGAAATCACCGATCGTGTATTAAAGGATCTGACGATGCAACAGTATTAAATCGAAGTTAAGGACGAACACTGCCCTGTCTAAACCATCTATATCCCACGACCTCGTTGAATCATTCGTCCTCTACTCTCTCTAAAGTCTAATGCATTATCCATTATTTCCGCCTATAAATCACCCATTTGCATTCAATGTCGGTATCCCAGTCGTCCCTTCCGATTTCCTGCCCCTCCGCCTCAAGAACAAACTCCCCCTCCATGCGACTTGTAAAATCCACCACCTCAGCCGTATGGGATGTCCGCAACGGAAACTCCAATACAACTCTCGCGTCCGGATCTCGCGCAAGGTACCTCTCCAGCATTGCTACAACCATCATCGGATGGTGTGGATCGTAGAATAAATCCGAAGCGATGATAACTTGGAATGATCCCAGAGGAATATCATCGGGGGGATCCATCCAGTCCAGTGCTTTGACATCGACACTCTCGCCACAATTGTAAACGACATTCCGTTTCAAGTTATCGGTAATACTGGGCAAATCCGTCAACGTCATCTTCCACGACATGATCTTCGCGGCCGCTATTCCAAGCAACCCTGTCCCCTCCCCCAATCCCAAACACTTACACCCCGCCTTTGTAGATAAATACCGCGACCCTGAAATTAAATGCATAGACGATAATCGCCGCGCAAGTAACAGTGACGCTCCCCATGTTTTGTGGCCTAGGGAATCGCCCGTCCAACTCGGTTCGAATAACTTGATCTCATGTCCTTCGACGGTGAACGTCCGCGTGATGTCGGGAAGGGCGGTCCGTCCCGCGCGGAAGGCAAGGTTATTTGATGCCAGGGATGAGATTGTATCGGCTTCGGAGGGCGTTAGCCAGCTCAGCGGACTTGCGATCAGACGAGTCAGCCATGGTGTGTAGCTATATCTCGGTTCGCTGGGTGGGATGGGAGCGTTCCATGATGGTGGAGGAGGGGTTATCTTTTTGAGGAGGTGGAGGAGATCTGAGTAGCTTGGATTGGTGGATAAGGTTGGCAAGTCGAGTGGATGAGGTTGGTCATCTTCTTCTTGGTCAGTGGTCATTGACCTTTTCGCTCGAGGACTCCGATCGCGAAAGAAATTTCTTCCCCTTATTTTTCGGACGCCGGCAACCGCTTTTGCTTTGACGTTGTGATTGGTGGGACGCTGTCCGTTCCGGGAAGTTTGGATGTTCGCCTTTCAACTGAAGTGATTTCCCCGTGGACTGACAAGACAAGAAGAGACTCACCACGCGCAATGGCGAGTCCGTTATTCTCCACAGACATAGTCAAAGATGTCGCCGAGTCGCTAGGAATACAGACTCTCTCTGCAGATGCCGCCAAACAACTCACCATGGACCTCGAATACCGGATCCAAGAAGTCGTCCAAGAAGCCCTCAAATTCATGCGCCATTCAAAGCGCACAGTACTCAGTCCCGCCGACATCTCCAACGCTCTCCGAACACTCAACATCGAGGTACCTCCCCCCTGGTTGTGGTATGGGTTGACGTGTGTAGCCTTTGTATGGATATAATTCTTCGCGACCGATCAAGTTTCGGGAGACAACGACTGCAGAAGGACTGCGATTGTATTATTTGGATGATGAAGAAGTCGAGTTTGAGAAGATTATAAACCAGCCACTTCCTAAAATTCCACGGCCCATTGAATTCACCGGTATCCATCCCCCCCCCCCTATCCCGTTGTGCTGATGGGAAAGGACACTGGCTAGCGATTGAAGGAGTTCAGCCGGCGATCGTGCAGAACCCCACGCCTGCAGATTTCAAGAATGTCTCCGATTACCAGAATTCAAATGCCCAGTCGAATACCCTGTCGTCTTCCCTGGCAGCGAATTCCGAGGCCGATGGGGTGGACACGAAGCAGCAGGTGAAACATGTATTGTCGAAGGAATTGCAGTTATATTTTGAAAAGATTGCGAATGCGTTGACGAATGAGGAGACGGAGAATGTAAGGGAGACGGCGATTGCTAGTTTACGGAATGATCCTGGGTTACATCAACTTGTGCCGTACTTGGTTGCTTTCATTGCCGAGAAGGTAGGATCCCCCGTTCCACCGAGGGTAATGCTCACCACGACTAGGTCACGCATAATCTCAAGAACATTCTCATTTTGAATGTCATGTTACAGACTATTTGGGCACTACTGGATAACCCCAACGTTAACATCGAACCATATGTACCCTCCCCCTCCCCTCCACCGCCAGGATCCATCACTAATCTGGTCAGCTCCACCAACTAATGCCCTCGATCTTAACCTGTCTCATAGCTAAACGTCTCGGCGACCCCACAACTTCGACCCCCAAAGAAACCTACCAACTCCGCGACTTTGCCGCCTCCATCCTCAAACGCGTCCTAGAACGTTTCTCATCCTCCTACTCGACCCTGAAACCCCGCATCGCACGAGCCCTACTGAAAGCCTACCTGGACAATAAGAAGCCATTTACCACGCACTACGGCGCGATCACGGGTCTTGCTGTGATGGGTAGGGAAGTCGTCCGAACCCTTGTCGTGCCAAATCTGAAGATTTACTCGGAGATGTTGTTGGAGCCGGCGTTGAATGAGGGGGATCTTGGCCGGAGAGAGGATGCTGAGAAATGTCTCGAGGCGATTATGGTATGTGTCCTTATTTGTTGGGGTTTGTTGATTTGTTAGAAGGCGTTGGATGTGTTGGTTGCGGAGGAGGGGGCATCGATGGAGGTGGAGGTCGATGAGCGGAAGATGGAGTTGTTGAGGGACAAGTTGGGGGGGTTAATTGCGGAGCAATTGCGAGATTCGAGGGAGGCGTTGATCGTGGAGTTACTCTCACTGGAGACAGTAATATAGAACGACATGTTTATAATATAGCAAAGACGGGCCTGGCGTTGGAATTGCAAATCTCAGTATGTATATACTATTGAGGCTGTGTAACCTGTAACTTTACATTTCTTCGAGGTCAGGCCACTCTGCCTGGTAGTTACACATCTGACATGATCCTTCCCGTCTCCGGGTACCGCCCTGCCGATTTCCGACGGGGAAATGATTTCGGCCGATCCCCACAGACTGGCCCGAAAACAAAGGTACAGCCAAACTCACAGGCTCCCATCCGCATCCCCAAAATGTCCACCTACGCAACAAAGAACGTCGAGCATTTCGACAAAAGAGCCGCTTCCTACGACTCACCTCTAAAACTCCTCCTCGCCAAACAATGCAGCGACGCATTTCTCCAGACCCCAGGCACCCACTGGTCCGTCGACTCGACCAAAGTGATCGACTTTGCGTGCGGCACAGGTCTCCCTCCCCCTTGGCCGTAGTAATCTGACTGGAAGGTCTGATTTCACAGAATCTTGTATCGTCGGCGAAACGGGTCATCGGGCTGGATACCAGTGCCGGGATGGTGGAGGTGTATAATCAGAAAGCGGTGCGGGAGGGCGTGGCTGAGAGGATGGAGGCTCGGGTGCTGGATGTGTTGACGTTGCCGCAGGGGGATGTGCCGGGGGATTTGAAGGATGCGGATGTGGTGGTTTGTTCGATGGCGTATCATCATATTGAGGATATTAAGCATACCTCGACTGTGTTGGCTTCTCTTTTAAAGAAGGGGGGTCATCTTCTTGTGTTGGATTTAATGGAGAGTATTATCCCTGGGTGGTGCAAGTGTTGATAATAGATGATGTTTCTGTGACGTTCCACAATCATGGCGAGCCCAAGGAAGGCCACGGCCACGGACATGGACATGGACACGCACACACACCCGTACACGGACATGGTCACGGTCACGGCCACGTAAACGAAGAAAAAGATGGACATACCAAGCAAAGCGTCAAAGAGACAATCCCCCACATCGGAGGAATGGGCAGGGAATTAATGGAGGAAACATTCCGGGCCACTGGTCTTTTGGAAAACGTTTCCGCAAAACCGGCGTTCACTAGCTTGAAGGATGGAACTGAGTTTACCTTTGTACTTGTCTGTGGGACCAGAAAGTAACCTTCTACGTGTAATACCTGACCATCTGAGTATTTATTATCACCGAGGGGTCAAAATTGTAATGAGAATGTTCGTTTACTGGTTTGTTTGTTTGGTGACTGGAGTTCGATGATTAAGTAAAGTCTATCTATGAGGATTGTCGCGAGAGTGACTCACTAGATTCGCAGTTTGTGAATCCTATGGAAGTGTTGTCGAGAGAACTGAAACGGAAGACGATGCAGATTAGTTGACATGATAAACTGGCTGGCTTTTCTTCGGAACATAGCTTTCTGCTGGGATCTCATTCTTTCCCAACTGTGACATGGCCCTCAACACAATCTCGGTGAGAAATGACACCATTGATGCGGCAACTGTACAAATGGCTCATACACATTAACCCTGACAAACACGATTCGTAACGATTCCGTTAGTCTTTTGATTATGCGATATCTAGCCTTTTGCGTCACTCTCAAGACATTACGGCACTTGCCGTCCGTTGTATTTCGGTGAATGACAGCCTATCGCTTTTGATAATGCCAAGAGTTTGGCGGAGAAAGAGATGCATATAGCTTTAATTTGCGGACCCCTGGGGCCCCATGTGGGAGGTTTCCAGGAAATGATTGGAGCCGCGGCCGATGCAATCAAAAGCATTCTTCGATGAGATTCTATAACTAAACCAGCCCGCGATCTGGAACAGACTTCCCCGGATTCAACACCACGCCTAAGCAAGCAACAAAGGCCGAGCTCAAACCGGACATAAACACTGTTAGATCCGTCTCCATCTTTCCCCGTCCTGCTTCAGCTAAGTTTCTTCGAGTGCTGACAACGTGACTAACGCCGATAGGCCACCCGTGTTTTTTTTAGCGAAAGTTCACGGACGCGAGTCATTTAAGCGAGACACTTTGGCCACACGAGTGGCTGTGCTGCAGCGCCGAGCCTCAGACAACGATACGCTGATGACACCATGAGCCACTTAATTAGCGCTATTTCCCGTCCGCCAGCCAATCGGAGCCGTGCCTGCACTGCCGATTAAGCTTCAAATCCCGTCATGTGACTAGGATAAGCGCACATCAATCCATAAAAGCTTTTGGGGGCCAAAATTCCTGAGATGACACGACGACGACTATAACAAACCGAACTGAAGGATATTTTATCATTTCGCACGTCAAGAGATTCTGAATACATGATTCTGAGCTTCAAAGATGACCGACAAAATAGCGTTTACTTTGGACCAACCTGCCTACCGTCTGCGTGCGGATGAGATTGCGCAGCAGTTGGGGACGGATCTTCAGGCTGGGCTGTCTAAGCAGGAAGCAGCTCGTCGTCATGAAATCGTCGGAAATAATGCCCTGGAGGCGGAAGGAGGAGTCAGTATATGGAGAGTCCTTATACGGCAGGTTGCAAATGCCCTGACACTGGTAGACTCTTGAGGTATGTGGCTAATAACAGGTCCTGGTGATGGCCATGGCGTTGTCATATGGTACAACAGATTTCATTGAAGGCGGAGTTATCACAGCTGTAATCGTTCGTAAGACCCTTGATTATACAACTTTGACATACTAGTGAATATCAGCATCGGCTTTCTGCAAGAATACAAAGCAGAGAAGACAATGGATTCTCTTCGACAGTTGTCTTCTCCAACCGGCGCAGTCCTCCGCAACTCGGAAATTGAATCAGTTCCTTCAATCGATATCGTTCCCGGAGACATCGTCAGTCTGAAAACAGGCGATGTCGTTCCCGCTGATGTTCGTCTCTTCGAAGCCATGAACTTTGAGACAGATGAAGCGCTGTTGACAGGAGAATCCCTTCCGGTTTCAAAAGACTTTGAAGCTCTATATGACCGTGAAATCGGCGTAGGAGATCGACTCAACATGGCCTATTCCAGCAGCACTGTGACTCGTGGCCGCGCAAAAGGAATAGTCACTTCAGTCGGCATGGGCACAGAGATCGGAAACATCGCCGAAACTCTTCGAGCTGCAAATAAGCGGAAAGTAAGAAAATTATCGGACCATCGCGACGACAATAACAGAATTTCCATTCGCGAGAGAATCAAATTCACGGTCCTCTGGGTCAGAGATTGGCTCGGTATACTCCTCGGTATCACAACTGGAACTCCGCTGCAGCAAAAACTCTCCAAGCTGGCTTATCTGCTCTTCTTGTTGGCTATTGTACTTGCAATCATCGTCTTTGGCGCAAACAAGTTCAACGTTACCCATCAAGTATCCATTTACGCTATCTCTCTTGGAATTGCTATCATCCCTGAATCTCTTATCGCCGTTCTATCGATCACTATGGCCATCGGTACTAGGGCGATGGCAAAACGGCATGTCATTGTCCGGAAACTCGACGCTCTCGAGGCTCTGGGAGGAGTTACAAATGTCTGCTCCGACAAAACAGGAACTTTAACACAAGGGAAAATGATCACCAGAAAAGCCTGGGTTATCAAAAGCAACGCGATATTCACGGTCAATTCCCCTGAAGCGACAGATCCCGCCGCCGGATTCGTGACCCTTGATACCGGAGAGGCAGAATTGGGACCAGAGATCCAAGATTCACAACACTCCGAAGCGCCTTCGGAGAAATTTTCAACGCCAGCGGAGTTATTGGACAACGACTCCGCCGAATTCCTCCGTGCTGCTGCCCTGTGTAATCTCGCTACTGTGCGAAGAGATGAGATGTCGAATAAGTGGACGGTAACGGGAGATCCCACGGAGATCGCATTGCAGGTCTTTGCACATCGATTTGGGCTGGGAAAGAACATTATTGTTCAAGAATGGACCGAACGATGTGAATTTCCATTCGATTCTGGTATCAAGCGTATGGCGGTTATTTTCGAGCATCAGGTACAAGGGCGTGTTGTATTTATCAAGGGAGCAGTTGAAAGAGTTTTGGAAGTTTGTGCACATGTCGAACTTGGTCATGATACTATTGCTATGACCGGGCAAGTCAAAGAGCAGGTTCTGCGTCAGATGGAAAAGTTTGCCTCGCAAGGATTGGTATTTTCCGACTTTGAGATCTCACTAATAATAGCGGGTATTGGCTCTGGCACATAGACCATGGAGTGAGGCTGCGGACAAGAACACCACAAGAGAATCGGTCGAACGAGATGCCATTCTACTAGGTTTGGTGGGTTTGTATGATCCACCACGGGATGAATCGAGAGCAGCTGTTCGCGAATGTCACAAAGCCGGTATCAAGGTACACATGCTCACTGGCGACCATCCTGAGACGGCCTCTGCAATAGCCAAAGCCGTTGGAATCATTCCAGAAAATTTAGCTGAGCGGGCCCCTGAGATTGCCAAGACCATGGTCATGACAGCTGCGCAATTCGATGCCCTCACTGACCAAGAAATCGATAATCTCCAAAGTCTGCCTTTAGTCATCGCACGATGTGCGCCAAACACCAAGGTCCGAATGATTGATGCCTTGCATCGACGGAAAGCTTATGCTGCGATGACGGGAGATGGTGTCAATGATTCGCCCAGTTTGAAGAAAGCGGATGTGGGAATTGCAATGGGTTTGAATGGAAGCGATGTTGCCAAAGACGCCTCTGAGATTGTGTTGACGGATGATAATTTCGCGTCAGTGGTCAATGCAGTCGAAGAAGGACGGAGGATGTTTGATAATATCAGTAAGTTTGTGTTGCATTTATTGTGTTCGAATGTTGGGGAGGTAATTCTGTTGATTATTGGTTTGGCATTCAGAGATGATGATGATGTTTCGGTATTTCCATTGGCGCCGCTGCAGATTCTGTGGATTAATATGATTACCTCGTCATTCCCGGCTATGGGTCTTGGTATGGAGAAGGCGATGCCTGATGTGATGTCGAGGAAGCCACATGATGCTAAGAAGGTATACTTTTCCTTAGGATTCCATCTGACAGTAGGGCGTCTTTTCAAATGCTTTGATGATGGATATGGCCGTCTATGGAACGTTAATGGGAGCTCTATGTCTCATTGCCTTCACGATTGTGGTATTCGGGGTCGGCGGAGGTGAGCTTGGCGTCAACTGCAATGAAATCTACTCTCCCTCCTGCGATACTGTCTTCCGCGCACGCGCCACAGTATTCGCTCTCCTAACCTGGACCCTCCTCCTCTTTGCATGGGAATGCAAACACTTCGAACGTTCTCTCTTCCGGCTTACCCCAGGCGAACCCATCGGCCTTCGAAACGTCCTCAAAAACATCTACGCAAACAAATTCCTCTTCTGGGCCATCGTCATCGCCTTCTTCTCTGTCTTTCCAGTCATCTATATCCCCGTTCTCAATGAGACGGTATTCAAGCATAAACCCATTGGATGGGAATGGGCCGTTGTCTTTGGTGGTTTGATTTTGTTTCTTCTGGGGGTCGAATTGTGGAAATTTATGAAACGCAAGTTGATGCGACGGGGGGATAATATGGGGAAATTTGGACGAAGGGTCAAGAGTTTTGTTACGGATGAAAGTAGGATTAGTGCGAGTGCGGATCCGGCATATTTGCTTGAGAAACCTCATTTATTTGGGAGATCCTCTGTTTAGATATATCAGATGTAAGGGAGCTGTAGCAGATAAGGAAGGTTAGATGAAGCTAGTTTTAATTTAGCATTGCAGACACAGGTTGTGACTGGATTCAGTTCGTTGATAAAGCATCTCATTACAGGGAATACGCGGCGGAATCGAGGACGCGCACTGAAGTACATGATAACCATCTGTCTTAATTAAAACTATAGATCTCCATGAGCAATTGCTCTATCCTATGCAAAACTTATTCCAAAATAGAACTCACTCAATCCCTCCGTCAGATCATTTTGCTTTCAGTGCTAACAATCAGTATCGTAGATTCAGAAAAGACATACCAGCTTTGATCATTCCCTCAGTCTCCTCCCAATCCTTTGTAGGGATCTTGACCATTTCCACCCCGAAATACTGTTGAAAGGCATCCAACTCTTTCCAACTCTTCTGGTCATGAATGAAGGCGATACTGACTCCCGTTCGGCCAAATCGTCCTGTTCTCCCAATGCGATGAAGATATGTTTCGAAATCAGGAGCTCCTCTTTGATCCACAGGCAAATCATAATTGATGACCATGTTGACTTGATTCACATCGATACCCCGGGCAAGGACATTTGTTGTAATCAAGACCTTTGTTTTTCCGAAGCGGAAGCCGTCCATGACGGCGTCACGCTCAGCGGCATCACGGGCACCGTGTAGGACTGTGACGACATGTCCGTCTTCCGTCATCCTGCGGGCAATCTCATCTGCCGTATCACGTCGCTATGATTAGCATTATCCAAAGGGGGAAAAACAGCAACGAAAATAATACTCTGACCAATGTTCATGACTCCATATAAGCCTACGAGGACTTCATATTTGTGCTGTTCGTCGCGACAGTCCATGTACAGTTGTTTGATTCCCTCAACACTCAACTCTTCGGTCTTGAGCGAAATTTCGTTCGCGTTTGGTGCGAATCGCTGGGCAAATGTTCGAACCTGGTCCGGAAAAGTAGCGCTGAAAAGGATCGTCTGCGCAGTCTTTGGTATGAAACTAATGTTATTTAGTTTTCCAGAAAGCATACTTTTTGACTCGAAGTGATTGTTCGCCCATTCCTTGTAGATCAAGCATATTGTCCGCTTCGTCGAGAACAAAGACATTGACATTCCTTGGATCAAGAGCCCTCCTTTTTAATAGATCCATGACGGTTCCTGGGGTTCCAACCACGATATGACTCTTGATTTGTTCTCCCCGTTGCACTCCATCCTTGACTGCAAGAGTGACTTTAACTGGCGTAAATTTACCCATTTCTCTGACGACATCGACGATTTGTCGAGCAAGTTCACGGGTTGGCGAGATACAAATGGCTTGGACAACCTCGCGCTCATAGTTTATTCTCGAAAGCATCGTCAGGACGAAAGCTGCCGTCTTTCCTGTTCCAGATTGAGACTGACCGATCATGTTTCGCGGACTATCCCTAATTCAGACAAGTCTTTAATGAAGCACTTACGGATTGGCCACGAGTAGTGGTAAAGCTCTTTCTTGGACTTTAGACGGCTTCTGAAATTTCATGCCATAAATTCCCTTGAGCAGGTTTGGATGTCTAGAGGTCAGTGTCGCTAGCGCATGGAACTTACAATCCTAGTTCCTCAAAACTTTTGACAGAGTATAGTGGCGAGTTTGGATCGGCTTGTAAATCCTGTAATTTGACAGCAACCTCATATTTGTTCTGTATGAGGTTAGTGTCCTTTTCTTCCTTGTCCGCGTCTTTCTCTTCTGGTTTTGGAGTTCCGTTTGTCTTATCTTTCTCCTCCTCCTCCTTCTTCACACTCGGCGGTTCCGCAGATGAGATTCTATCGGCAAGAGACTTGGCGGGAGCGATTTCTAAACTCAGCCCCGGGTCGATCAATGTAACTTTACCTTTCGAGTCGCTTTTGTCTTGGAGGGAAAGAGAATTCAGATCGAGACCGTCGAGTTTGACGACGGGGGTGGGCTCGTCCTCTTCATCGTCAGATATGTCTGCCCAGTCCGGTTCTTTGGATGGGACAGATGCGGATGTTGTTGCTACGACCATGGTGGACCTGAAATGATCACTGAGCCAAAATTTTGGTGATCGTAACGCGGGACATCGCTGTGGAAGCAAATCAGGGATTTGGCACAAGCTCCCGGTATTGAGGATTCGGCGAAATACGTGGCTGATTTGCAGATTTGTTCGGTTCAGTTTATCGCGAGACGCGATGGCGGACTACAACTACGATGAACAGGTTGGCCCGCTCCGTTCACAGCGCGCTAACATTCCTTAGGGCCAGTTCTTTCCGTTCTTCGTGATTGCAGTGTTGATCATCATCCTCGCTCCTCTGACATATAACACTCTTTTCAAACGAAAACGTACCTGATGTCTTCGTATCCCTGCTAATGTATCCTAGACAAAGCTGTCCTTCGTATAGATTGTGCTTGCGCGGCATGCCAAGAAAAGACACGCCTATTGGAGCAGCAGCGGAAAAAGGAACTTGTTGACCCAAAGACCATTCGGCGGTATCTTTTACTGGCTGCTGGCTGGGGTATCGTGGGGTACATGTCCTACCGCATCGCCACTACCAAGGTCGAAAATGAGATATGGGATCCGTACAGTATTCTGGGGATTTCTTCCTCCTCGTCATTGGAGAAGATCAAGTCTCATTACAAGAAACTTAGTCGGGCGATGCATCCGGATAAAATCAAGTTGGTGGGGAATATGACAAAAGAGGAAGTAGAGGGTAGATTTGTGAATGTCACAAAGGCATATAAAGCGTATGCATCATGGTATTCATTTTGCTGATAATAGATTGACGGATGAGGAGATTAGACGGAATTATGAAGAGTACGGACATCCTGATGGGAAACAGGAGTTTAGCATTGGCATTGCTTTGCCTAAATGGATCGTCGAGTCCTCGAATGGATACTACATGCTTGGAATATACGGACTGTCCTTTGGAGTACTATTGCCTGCGATAGTTGGACGATGGTGGTATGGAAGTAGGCGATTGACCCGAGAGGGAATTGAAACCAAGACAGCAGCATCATACTTCAAAGCAGTCAAGGAAAACGCCACCAAAGAGGATATAGTCGAGATCATCTCCAAAAGTCACGAATATCAAACTTATCTCATGACTGGCGATCGAACACACACCCTCGATACAGTGTCGTTGGAAAAAGCTCTTGCCCACGCAGGCATTGTTCAACCTGTCCGGGACACATCCAACGCGTCTTACACGGAGACAGAAGTATCCACGCAAAATACGTCTTGACTAACATTTAGGGCATCGATCTCATCCGAAATCTTCTCCATGCACATCTCCATCGTCTAAAATTAGAACCTGGCCTTGAAGAGGCAAAACACGAGACAGTGGTCGAAGCACTCAGATTGCAGAATGCACTTATCGACGTTGCTCTTGCGTTTAATTATTTCGCTCCTGTGCGTTCCGCAATGGAAATGTCTCAACTTCTTTTACAGGCGATTCCCATTGGAGGATCGCCCTTGCTTCAATTACCTGGATTCGATGCATCGCTTATTCAGAAACTGCGGCTACGGAAGGAGAAATCGATCTATAATATCCAGGGATTGTTAAGTCTTGGGGAATCTGAGCGACGCAAGGCCCTTGCAACGCTAGATGACAAGACATACTCTCAAGCTATCAACATTGCGAAGCAAATTCCTATTTTGGTTATCAGCAATGTTCATTTCAAAGGTATGAATCGATCATGAGATTGAGAATAACGGGTAGTCACCGGCGACAAGATTGTTACTCCCAGTGCAATCGTTCAACTTGTTTTCACCACTCGGCTTGCGACGGAGAAAGACCACCAGTCTCCAAAATCAGAAGCTTCAACTGTAGTAGACGAAAAAGACGACGCCAACGAGGAAGATCTCGATGTCCTAATAGGTCGCAAACAACTCCACA
>Ga0302325_10017255_pt1 | contig 15264 bp, 12 predicted proteins | sample Palsa_T0_2_FD_201948 | JGI IMG/M metagenome (GOLD analysis project Ga0302325, IMG submission 201948) | Peat permafrost microbial communities from Stordalen Mire near Abisko, Sweden - Palsa_T0_2 | ecosystem: Environmental > Terrestrial > Soil > Palsa > Peat permafrost | place: Sweden: Abisko... | reverse complement strand
CGACATCACGTAGGCGTACGCGAAGTGCGCCGGATTGATGCCCTTGAGCTGCAGGTACGCGCGCCGCTCATCGTCCGAGAGGGCGGCCGGCGGTGGTTCGCCCGATCTGAGCGCCTGCGCGATCTCTGCCGGAACGGTGCCCGGCAGGTTGGTGTGAATCCCGAGGAGTCCCGTAGGAGCTTGTTCGCCCATTACATCCGAGATGAGCGCGCCGAAATCTCCGCCTTGCGCCACATATCGCTGGTAACCAAGGCGGTTCATGAGCACGGCCCAAGCGCGCGCGATACGGGCGGGATCCCAGCCCGTCGTCGTCGGTTTACCGGAGAAGCCGAAGCCGGGAATCGACGGAATCACGACGTGGAACGCGTCTGCCGCTGTGCCGCCGTGTGCCGTTGGATTCGTCAGCGGATCGATGATTTTTAGTTGCTCGAGTATCGAACCGGGCCAGCCGTGCGTAACGATCACCGGCAGCGCATGCTCGTGACGCGAACGGACGTGGATGAAATGGATGTCCAACCCATCGATTTCGGTGACGAATTGAGGCAGCGCGTTCAATTTTGTTTCGCACGTGCGCCAATCGTACCGTGTGCCCCAGTAGCGCGCCAGCTGTTGCATCGTCGCTTGGGGCACGCCTTGAGAGTCATCCGCCACCGTCTCCGGGTCGGGCCATCTCGTCGTGTTGATGCGCCGCCGCAATTCGACGAGTTCCACTTCCGGAACGTTCACACGAAACGGACGGATCGCGGGCCCACCGTTCGTCTGCTGCGCAGCTTCGGCATCGGCGTTTGCGCTCTCCGCAGACCCGAAGAAACCGAGTGGGAGTGCGGAAAGCGCTGCTCCCGCGGTTCCGACGAAGCTCCGGCGATTGAGACCGCGCGCCTCCGACATGTGATGCCTCCCTTTTTCAACCCACGGTAGCATCGCGCCGGCGTCCGTTAGAGTTAGTCAGAGCACCCCGATGTTAAGGGCGGAGCCCGCGGGCGAATGAAGACGAGCAGCTGACGCGGAATGCTGTGGTCTCCCTCACCTGGTTACCATAGCGAGGTTATTAGGTATTTACATGGGCACTCGCGATTACGACGATGCCAGGGCCGGGGCGACCGCCGGTCCTCTGCTCAGCGCAAAAGGCGAACCGGTCGTCCTTCGCCCCGGCTGGACGCCGGATCAGAGCAAACTCTATCAGGACGTTTGCGACCGCGCGGGTCCGGTCTCAAAAGCGTACCTGCGAATGGTTCCCGAGAAGAACCAGGAGCTTGCCGGCCAGCACAACACGCCCGAGGGGCAGAAGCACAACTTTCATATCGAATTTTCCAAATACGTTCCCGGCATGTTGCCGGGCTTTGTCGACACGCTGAACGAGATCGAGAACCACCCCTCGCCGCTGGCGGATGCCGCGTGGAAGAAGGGCTGCCTTTCATGACCGATGCGCAAAGCAAAGACTACGCCGACCGGACGGAACGTGCGGCGAGACGATGGACGGCGTCGGCAAAGCGCTCGATAAGAAGTCCCCGATCGCTCTCGGCGGAGCTGCTCGAAACAACGCCGCCGAGCTCGGAAAGACGTACGACGGCATGCTCAAACTGCCCAAGCAGTTGGAGGCCGTTTACGCGAGCAATCTTGATCCCGCCGAAAAACAAGCGCAGGCGGCGAAACTCATCGACTCGCTTTCGGGCGTCGACAAGCAAATCGACGGCGTGCAGAACGACCTTGAAAACTCCCCGAAGAAAGGTCTCATGCACAGCATCCGGTCGTTCGGCTCGAAGGCGGTCGACGCGATCGCGAGCCTGCCGGACCGCTTCCGGTCGAAGCGGGTCGAGAAGCCGATGATGGATCTGAAGGTCGAGGATCCGGCGAAGGATTCCGAGGCGAGGCCCGTCGCTCAGAAACCCGCCGGCCCGCAAGTCGACGACGTGAAGCACACCGACGGCAAAACGGAGATCGACTACACGGTGGCGGGGCACCACATGGCGATCAAGGTCGACGATGCGGCCGGCCCCGGCGGCCACAATCCGCTCAGCGACGCAGCCGAAGAATTGCAAACCGGCGACTCGTTCAAGATGTCGATCGGACGCGACGCGCGCGGTGGCGAAATCGCGGAACTCGATGACCGCTCGACCGGCCAGAGCACACGGGTTCGCGACGACGGCCGCGTAGAACAGAAAACGCAAACGCCAGAGCGCGGGCGCGGCCTCGAAACCGGCCGCTAACCGCGCGAGACGAACGTTGCGAAGTTTACTGCCGGCCTGCGGCATGTTCGGTCTTTTGCTTCTTTCGGCGTGCGGTTCCGGGACGACGATCGGTCGCGCACCGGCAGCATCGCAAGGGTTGGCGACATCGACTCCAGCGGGCTCTTCGGGAGGCCCGACGCCTGCGCCGAGCGCCTCCGGCAGCACTCCCGGCGCGGGAGCGACGCCGACGGCATCGCCGGCGAGCGGCGGCGCGACGCCATCGCCTGGACCTACGTCATCGACGCTCGATCTCACCTGTGACAACGCACCATTCCCCTCAACGACTTACGTTGAATGCGAGGCCGCGAACTACGCGATGGTGAGCGAGGCGCCGGCGGAGCAGACTCAGTCGACGTTCGTGACGGCGCTCGCGGCGCAAGGCTTGACCAATACGGAGCAGTGGACCGCACGCGCGACGAACGACCCAAGTTGGCTCTCCCCGTTATCCGGGAACACGCCGCAGACGCCGCTCTGCACCACGTGGGGCGCGATGTGCGTCGGCAATCCGTTCCAGTACCCCGACTCAGCCGGCCCCTACGGGAGCACGTTTTACACGAACGAAGCGACGGTCGTTCCGTTCGTTGCCTACGACTCCGGCTGCGCGCGCATGTCCGGTCGCGTTTGGGCACCCGAGTCGTCTGCTCCGGGAAGCGCGTTGCCGAATATCGTGATCGAGAACGGGTCGATCGAGGCTCCGGAGACGCTGTACTGGTGGGCGGCGCAGAATCTCGTGCTCGACGGTTACGTTGTGTTGACGTTCGATCCGCGCGGACAAGGCCGATCGGACGAGCAGACCCCCACGGGCGTACAGGGTGGAAACATCAACGATACGGTTTTTGAAACCGGTCTCGTCGATGCCATCGACTTTTTCCGTTCGTCGCCGGCGCAGCCGTATCCCAATAACGTGACGTGCAAGGGCACCTATCCCACGGCCGTTACGGCGTACGATCCGTTTTGGAATCGGATCGACAAGAGTCGCCTCGGAATCGCCGGGCACTCGGCCGGAGCGGCCGGCGTGTCGATCGTTCAAGGCCTCGGCGGACCCGGAGCCGCTGCGTACTACGGTAAGCTCGACACGACGAATCCGGTGAAGGTCGCCGTTGCCTGGGACGGTCTGCTCGGACCGGCCGGAGGGCAGGTCGGCGGGATAGGCTCGCAATCGACGGCAAGCGATCCGAAATTCACGGCACGCGTTCCTGCGATGGGCAACTCATCCGAGTACGGACTCGCGCCCGTCCTCTTCGCGACGCCGCCGCCCCCCGAGTTACACAAAGCAGCGTTCGATCAATGGGTTGCGGCGGGAACGCCCGTATATGAATTGACGATTCGCGGAAGCACCCATTACGACTTTAGCTTGATCACGGGCTTCCCCGCGACGTCGTGGTGCCCCGACGCCGCCTCGAACGAATGCACGAACGGCTGGGCCAATCCAGTGTCGGAATACTATACGCTCGCGTGGTTCGATCGTTGGTTGAAGAATCCAGGCGAAATCGGATACGCTGACGCGGACGCGCGCCTGCTCGACGACAACGGCCCGCAGGGTCGCAACAAAATGAGCTTTCACTTCCATAGCGCGCGCTCGTATCCGGATCGCAGCGGCACGATGCACGTCTGCTCCAACATTCGCGGCGGTTGCGCCGATACGGGAAACGGACCGAACGCGCGGAAGCGATAACAGCGTGGATGATAGTGACATTCGAGAGGTACTCGATCGCCACTGGGCCGCCTCCGATGCAAATGACTTCGATGTCGAGCACGACATATACCGAGAGGATGCGGTGCTCGAGTATCCGCAATCGGGCGAACGCATCGAGGGGCGGCAGAACATCCGGGCCTCGCGCGTAGCGCAGCCGAACTCGAAGCGCTTCAAGGTGCGGCGCATCGTCGGCGCGTGCGACCTTTGGGTAACGGAGTTCATCCTCACGTATGACGGCCGGCCGTCCTATTCGGTGAGCATCATGGAGTTACAGGATGGCAAGGTAGCTCGCGAGACCCAATACTTTGCCGACCCGTTCGAGTCCGGACCTTCGCGCGCACAATGGGTCGAGCGAATGGAATGACATAAAACATTACTTCGGCGGCGGACAAAACACGAGACGCTAGTAACCAACCAGAGATGACGAGTCTGCGCGCGGCGGATGCGCGATTTCTTACGAGCGGTGCGGTCTTTCTAGCAGCGGCAATGGGGGTCGGCCGGTTCGCCTATACCCCGATCCTCCCCGCCATGGAGCGCGACGCCGGGCTTAGCGTTTCAATGGCAGGTGCGCTCGCAGCTGCAAATCTGTTCGGGTATCTCGTCGGCGCGTCGATCGCCATGCACCCGATCACGCATGGTAAGCGCTTGACGATTGTGCAGTTGAGTCTTGCAGGCGTCGTTGTCACCACCGCGCTGATGGCAAGTGCCTCAACGTTGTGGCTGCCGCTGCGCTTTCTTACCGGGGTGTGCAGCGGCCTGATCCTCGTCTTTGCGGCGAGCATTGTTCTGGAGCGGGCGGCGCACGCGGAGCAGCCATCCTGGCCACCATTGTTCTTCTCGGGTGTCGGTTTGGGCATCGCATTTTCAGGCGTTGCCGTCCCGGCGCTCGTTGCACGCGGCGGTTCGAACACGGCTTGGCTTGGCATTGCTCTCATATCTGCCATCGCGTTGATCGCCGTTGGGCGCTGGTTTACCGACGCCGCGCCACCGTCGAGCACGGCGGAAGCTGACATCAACGCCAATCTCGGGGGCCGCGGAACCTCGTTTGGATGGCTCTTGACGATCTACGCCGCGGAGGGCTTCGGGTATGTCATTCCGGCTACGTTTCTCGTGGCGATCGTTGAAAAGGCTCCGGGGTTGTCAGCCTACGCGGGGCTTTCGTGGGTTGTTGTTGGTCTCGCTGCGGCGTTCGGGATGTTTCCATGGATTCGCGCGGGTGCGCTGTGGGGAAAGGCTCGCTGTCTTGCGATCGCGCTGGGGATTCAAGCTCTGGGTGTTGCGGCGCCGGCATTCTCGCAAAGCGCACTTGCAATCATGTTCTCCGCGGTGGCACTCGGCGGGACGTTCATGGCGATCACGTTGTTTGCGGCGGGAATAGCGCGCGATATGTTTCCGCATCGGAGTAGTTCCGCGGTCAGCCGCTTGACGGTCTTATACGGTATCGGTCAAATGTGCGGCCCGGTGTTGGCGACGCAATTGGATCTCCGCTTCAAATCATACGACCCTGCACTGATTGCGGCCGCCATCGTAATCTGCGTCGCGACCGCTATGACCATGCTCAATATCGTTGAGTTCACGCCGAAAACATCGCCGATGACAGGACCGATGTAACTCCTACCCGTACGCTTTTTAGCGGGACTTCACGTAAACGGTGTTCGGCGGCACGAATGCGACGACTTCAGCCATCGAGTTGACCTCGATCGCTTCGGAAGACCCGGCTTGCGTGCACGCTATGTAGTCTTGGGTACCGCCGCGAACGGGAAGGCGGATCTCGCCGGCCTTTCCGGGGCCGACCTTCGCCGTGATGATTCCGGCCTTACCGAGAAGAACGTCGTCGGCCGGGGTCTGGGTCGTCTCATCCAATCGTTCGCCCAGCTTCTTACCGCCATGGATGAGCCCTTGGACGCCATCCCAGAAGCCTTTCCAATCCAATCCCTGCGTGGCTGGTGGATGGGTTCCCGGTTGAACGGCCGGAGGATGCGCCGATGGCAGCGCCGGCTTTCCTTCGGGGCTATCGTCCTGCATTTCACTCTTGTCCTTTACTAATGGACTTCATGCCTTCGCGGATCGCCGGGAGAAATTTCCATGTTGCCGCGATAACCGCACCGAGCATGTCGTTCATCCCGGCGCCGCCGTTCACGACGACGAGGTCCTTGATTGCCGCGAACGGCGCCGCAGCCGCAGCGACGATTTCCGGCATGCGTTCGGCGATATTCTGACTGATGACCGCTTCTTGATTCGTGCCGAGGGCCTCAGCCATCGCTTTCTTACCGGCGGCTTCTGCGAGCGCTTTTGCTTGTACGACGGCCGCTTCGGCGTTACCGCGAGACGCAATAGCGGAGCCTTCGGCCGTGCCGACGACGGTCTTGGCCTCGGCGTCCGCAGCCGCGGCGACTTTGATCCGGGTGGCGTCGGCATTTGCCTTGGCGATCGTCGCCGCAGCTTCACCTTGCGCGACCGTTTGCGTTTGATAGGCGGTCGCGTCCGCTACCTTGCGAACGTCGACGTCGAGTTGCCGTTCCTTTTGCGCGGCTCGCAGTTCGACGAGCTTCGTTTCCTCAACGACGACGCTCTGTTGCGCTTGGGCGTCGGCAAGCGGGCCGGACTGGTCGGCGGTTGCCTGCGCTTTGGCGGTGTCCGCCGCGTATTGAGCTTGTTTGACGGCCGATTCCGACGCCGCCTGAGCTTTCGCGGCGTTTGCCTGTTGTTCGGCGATCGTAGCGGCTTGATCCGCAGCCGCCTGCGCTATGCGCGCCGCTTTCTGAACGTCTGCAATGTGCGGCTTCGCGAGATTCTGGATGTAATTCGTCGGATCGGTAATCTCTTTGATTTGGAGCGACTCGCATTGTAAACCGAGTGCGGCCATGTCGACCTTCATCGCTTCACGTGTCTGATCGGTCAGCGCGGCTCGATCCGAGATGAGCTGTTCGACGGTGAGCTTGCCGACGATGCTGCGAAGATGCCCGTCGCCGAACGTTTGAATGTTGCTCTCCATCGTATCTTCTTGGCCGAGGAAGCGCTGCGCCGCGTTCGTTATCGACTCGGGGTCCGCGGCAACCTTGTAGATGCAGACCCCCTGGACGGTGACCGGAATGCCCTGAACCGTGACGCAATCGACGCGCAGTTGAGCCTCGTGGAGAACGAGCGCCAGCCGTTTCGCCGTTTGGAAGCCCGGTATGACGAGGCTTCCCTGACCGACGGCAATCTTGAAACTCCGCCCACCTTTCCCACCGCCCATACCGGAAATGATAAGGGCCTCGTTCGGCGACGCGACTTGCCAGGCGCCGCGAAAGACAACGAACATGAAGATGATGACGGCGAGCACGATTGCGCCCGATATGAAAAGCGGCGTTGCCACCGAGACCTGTTCCATCGCGATATCCCTTCGTTGGTAGTATTTGATGTAAGGAGCTAAGCGCCGGTACGTACCTGGCCCGATAGCCGTTGTTTCTTTGGGGTTTTCGGCGTCGAGCCTTCGTTCGGAAGGCGGTTTAAATTGGTTAGCCTAGCGGCAGTCATTTCGTCAGGTGAATGGTCTTCGCCGACGGTCGTCCCAATTCGGAGCGGTGCCGTCAACACGAATATGTGAAGTCCATTCCTATCAAGCGGTTGCGTGCGAAAAGGAATGTCGTTCTCGCTTCGCACGGGGAGTACGGCGCTGGATGGTTGATCGCGCGGGTATAGGACAGCGTGCTCTGGTCTGGAGCTTTTGCGACGACCCGCTGCGTTGCTGGGCCGTAAATCGACCGAATCAACGTCGCCTCGACGCCAAGCTCAACCCCACGTTTCGTCTTTAATCGCGTCAGTGACCGCGTGGCGATCTTCTTCGGCGGCGGTAATACGTTTGAAGCGATGACGACGTGGTGCCAAGAACAGCAACCCTCGTCGTAATACGCGATGCGGTGGAGAGGATCGTAGACGGCATGGCCCTTCGGCGGACCTGCTTTACCGTATACAAAAAGGGTCCCCTGATAGACTCCGCGCTGCTCCATAAACTCGAGTTCTCCGCGGCCAGCAGGATCGACAATCTCATCGGCTACCGTCGTTGGGGCAACGCGTAACTCACGGGCGTTTGGTATTTGTGGCAACCAACGCCCCATCGGCTCGCTGCAGGCGCTCCCGAAAAAGGGCGGCACGCCGCTTCGGCGTCGACTGCAGCGGCCGCCGATTGCGCTGAAAACACGAACGCAAGCCAGAAGACGACGGAGCGAGGCCACATAGAGATACCTCGTAGGTTTTGACCGCTAGTTTTTTTCTTTTCGCCAAGGCGTCTAGATCTCCGGTGGCGCGCGCCCTAAGCGGTTTTCCAGCCTCAGTTCATGTATAGCATTCGAGTATCGAGGTGAACGATGCTACGAAGTGAACCCCCTCGGGAGCGGGACGCGTGATAAGCGAAATGAAGCCTATGAACGACCGCCCGCGCGGCATCATTATTGTAGCAGTACTGATGGTTCTCTTCGGCTTCGCGGAGGTGATGACAGGCTTCATTCACAGGTTCTTCGGCATCTCGACTTCAAGCGTCACCGTGTTCGAATACGCCGCGGCCGCCATCGGCGGCTTCTACGTAGCGGGCGGCCTTCTGATCTTGACGATTAGGAAGTGGGCCGCAGCCTTCGCCATGATATTACTCATCGCTGATATCGGCGGGCGAGTCGCTTTGGTCCTGACGGGCCTTTACCCGCTCGGATCCTTCCAGCAAATCTTCGCGATCGTCGCCGGGATGGCTATCGCGTTCATGTTCGGGTTTACATCGCAGCGAACTGGAAACGTTTCAAATGAGACGAGACAAACGTTACCGACCTCACGAGCCGTATCAGATTCTGACGCCGTCTATCGGAACGAAGCCGGAGACCGCAGGTGGCGCGAGATTGGGTGGAACCGGCAAGTGCGCCGTTAATAAGGCGAAAACGATCGCTATAGCAAAGTGCATGTGTGAGAGCTCAAAGTTCGGCGCTTCCGAGGATGCCAATTCGCTCAACATTGCTTTTAAGCGCGAGTAAAATCCATAATCCAGTTCGTTTCCCACGTGCGTTCGTCATCGTCAGAAAAGGCTTGCTCCCAACGGCAGTGTTCGTGATCCCGGTGCGTCCAAGTGAATCGCACGACGATCGGGCGTCCTTGGTACTCCTCGTGATCGTAAAAATGGCCGATGCCGCTTCTGAAACTTCCGGTCGTTGGAATTCCGAATGCTCCGTTACCTGCCGTGCTCCAATATATGTTCCACTGATGCGACGTAACATCGTACAATCTAATGGCGACGGCATGGATAGACCGCCCGTCTGCCTCCGGGGCATCGTACTGCTCGAGATTGGCGAGACCGCTCAGGAGTGGCATCTCGGTGGATGCCGACGGAAACTCATACCATTCAGTCGAGCCGGTAAGCGGATGGCGAAGGCGCCTATTATGTATGTTCCACCGTCCAAAGAGGAAGTCAAAATCATGTCGACCGTCCGTGATGGAAACTCCAGTAGTAGTTTGAGACAAAGCTCGCTCCTTGAAAGGGCGGCTCCGTCATACTGCTAAATTAACATGCGCCGCGGCTCCAGGAAAGGGCCGGGCGTGGATCATAACGAGGGAGCCACCGTGAAACCGGGTGGGATCCGCCCTAGCTGTTACGATGCGTCCTCGGCGTCGTCGTTGAGGGCGGCCACTGAGATGGTCCGGCCTTCGGCGTAATCGAGGTCGGCTTGAACGCGGCGGAGGACGACGTTGTCGATTTCTCCGTGGTCGCGCAGCGCGATGAGCGCCGTGCGTTGCGCGCCGATCAGCTCGCGTTCGATGTCGGTGTGGCGGGCTGCGTGGCGCTGCTCGTCTTGGTTGCCTCCGGCTTGCAAGTCGCGACGGTGCGAGTAAATGTTGCGTAAGGCATCCGCATGCGGTGCGTCGATCCGGCCTTCGGCTTGGAGTTCGCCGATGCGGGTGATCGCAGCTTCAGACGTGTGAACCAGTGCGAGGCGCAACTCGTCGCGTTCCTCGGTGCCTTGCTCGATATGCAAGGCCTTGACGACGGCGGGTAACGTGAGGCCGCCCCCGACGAGGGTCACCAAGATCACCGAGAACGTGATGAAGATGATGAGATCGCGATCGGGAAACGCGGAGCCGTTCGGAAGCAGCAGCGGAATTGCAAGAGCAGCTGCAAGCGAGACCGAACCGCGCAGGCCCGACCACGCGACGATGAGCGCGTGCTTCCAGTCCGGCGCGGAATGATCTGCGGGCGCGGAGATCGGTGCATACTCCGCCAGGATGGCGAGCGCAATGCGGACGACGATCACGACCGCGTTGACGAGGATCGAATAGCCGAGGACGCTTTGCCACGAGTAGTGCACGAATGCCGCGTGCGCTACGTGGCGGAGCGAGAAGCCGACGAGCAAGAACAGCACGGCGTTCGCGAGATACACGACCGTGTTCCAGAAGCCGGTGGCTTGCGTGCGGGCGGCGGGCGTGATCACCCGCGGGCTCCAGTGATTGACGTAAACACCGGCCGTGACGACCGCGAGTACGCCCGACAGGCCGAACTTTTGCGCCGGAAAGTAGGCCGCGAATGGGACCACGACCGAGATCACGAGTTGCAACTGCTGGTCCCGGATCCGGCGCCACAGTTCGATCCCCAAGCGGCTTGCCGCAAATCCGATGCCGAGCGAACCCACGATCGTCACGAGGAACTGCAGTGCCATCAACCCAGGGCTGAACATGCCCGTGGTAACGACCGCGATCGCGGCTCCATATATTACGAGCGACGTTGCGTCGTTCAAGAGGCTCTCGCCGTCGATGATCGCGATGAGATGTCTCGGAAGCCGGAAGTACTCGAGCACCGGAACGGCGGCCAACTCGTCGGTCGGCGATACGATTGCTCCTAGCACGAACGCCACGCCCCAATTCATTCCCGGGATCAGGGCATGCGCGATCGCTGCAACTGCGATCGTCGTCGCGATGACGAGCCCGACCGCGAGCAGCGCGATCTGTCCCGCATTCTCGGCCATTGCATCGGTGGGCGCGGTGATCGACTCCCAATACAGGAGCGGCGGCAGAAAGATCAAGAGCACGAGGTCCGGGTTGAGCTGGATGTCCGGCAAACCCGGAACGAATCCGAGCGCGAGCCCGCCGACGACCAAGACGATTGGATACGAAACGTTGACGCGCTGGGCCAGCGCCACGAGCGGTATCGTTATGACGAGAAGCGCCAGCAGGACGCCTACAGAATTAGCCAACGCCGCCTGCGCGCCTCACCAGCCGTGCTCGGTGTGGAAGAACTTTACTCTTCGCGCGTCGTTGCACGTCTGCCGCTCGTGGTCCCCAATGAGAACGACGGCGATGAACAGTATCGTTAAGACGATGCTGGCGATACTGGCAAATCTGTCGGATTGGACGATCGTCATGCCCGCGGATTCGTCCCAAAATCCATGACGCCTACGTTATGATGGGGTCGATGTTTGCCTCGAACCGGGTCGGCCGGAAGGTCGCGTTCGCGCTCGCGAGTGCGGTCGCGCTCGGTCCGTTGCCTGCGTCGCCGGGGCCTCCCGCCGCCACGGATGCGGCGCTACCGGCAGGCTTCGCCTCCACGCTATCGCGGGATCCCAGGTACGCGGCCTGCGTTACCGAGTCAGGCTTGTCGCCTTCAACGTACGTGCGAACGAAGCTGCGTCTGGAATCGCTCGTCTTACGTTCGGGAGAGCGCATGCTGGCCGTCAGCATGCGCGACGAAGAGTGCTTATGCAACAACTCGAGCTGTAAGTTTACGATCTACGTGCACACGCCGGACGCACGCTGGCGCCAAGTACTCGACACCTACACGATGAACGATGCGGTCGTGGGAACCGACGGGACCGTCGAAGTCGACGAACACGAGTCGGTCGACACGATCGCGCAGCTCGTCTACGCTTGGGATGGTTCGCAGTACGATTTCTTACCGGATCGCTCGCACGAGTTTGACGTGGGGTATGGTGCCAAACCGTACCGCACCATGTTGCACTTCGCGCCGCACCGTGACAGCTTGACGCTCAGCAGCGTGGCGTACGGAACGTTCGGCGATTCGTTCGCTTTCATCGCCCGAGCGGGCCAAGTCGTCAGCTTGAGAACGGAGTCCCGTACGGCGCTCGACCCAATTATTCTCTCGTATGGGCGCAATTTTGGCCAGGAGCTGCAGCTCGGTGCCGGCTCGACCGCCCGGCTACCGGTAAACGGGACGTATGAATTCCTCGTTGGCCCCGCGGTCGCCGGTGAAACTGCGCGTTACCGGCTGCTGCTCACGATTCGTTGAGGCGCAAACCCTCTACACGACCGCCCTTGTCAGGTACGTCGCGCCGCGCGCTCGACCATTTCGGGATTGTTCACCGATAGTAAAGTTAGGAAAAACTCCCCACGCCGCACGTGCCGCGCGCGGCGTGGGGAGGCTCTCCTACAGGGCCAGGCTGTAGAAGAACTGGACGTTGAACGGCGTGAGCGGTGCCAGCTGGTAACCTGCGATGTTACCGTTGCTGAGCAAGTACGCGCCGTTCTGGAACGCGTCCGACGACTTCGGAATCGTCGCCGAGCATCCGTGACCCGTGACGCCCGCACACGCGCTGTTCACGTTGGTCATCGGTCCCGACAGCCCGGTCGCAACCGGCTGATAGAACGGATTGGCGAGCGGAATCGAGCCGTTGAACGCGTTGCCGAACAAGTTCGACAGCTGCACCCCGAAGGTGTTGCGGCTGACCTTGTACTGCAACGTGAGGTCCGCGCTCAGGTTGGGGTCGAACAGCTTTCCGCCGCTGTTCGACGTTGCCGGCGTCCCGCGCGTGAACGCGATGTTCGGATTTGTCGTCGTTCCCGAATACGCCGGGTCGTAGTAGTTGGTCGCGAGCTGCGCTCCCGAGGCCTGGTAAAAGCCGACGATGATCGGCTCGCCTGCACCGAAGTTGACCTGCGGAACGTTCGCATAGATCGGTGCTCCGGTCGCGGTCGTTCCGACTTGACCGGCGATCAGGTTGCCGACGCTATACGGGTAGCCGTTGTCGAATTGCAGTACCGGCGTGACGCTGAACCCACCGTGCTTGTACGTACCGCCGATCCGCATCGAAAGCGGCGAGATATAGCCCGCGCGATAGGTGTCGCCGAGTGCGAGCGTTGCGGGCGAGAGCGTCGGGGTACCGTTCGCTTCGAAGTTCGAAAGCGGCGGTGCCGATTGCAGCACGTTTTGATACGTCGCCGACAAGAATCCCGATATGCCTTGCCGCTTTTCGGGTGTCGTTACGTTGAATTCGACGCCGGTCGTCCGGTTGAACGCCTTGCTCGAACCGGAGAAGACCTGCTGGCCGTTCGGCAGCGTCAATAACAGCGATGCCGACGGCAGCGTGGTGCCGAGTTTGTAGAAGGGCGTCACGCGCGTACCCCATCCGTTCGTGAACAGGTGCGAGAACGTGAGGTCGTAGTTGCTGTAGTTCGCAGCGTTGATGCCGCCCGAGTCCGGAGCGTCGAGATAGCGGTCCAGCGCCCAGTAGAACTGCTGACCGTAGCTCGAGCACGGGAAGAAGACGCCGACTTGCGTGCCGCACGAAAAGCCCGGCTTCGGCGGGATCTTGTAGAACGCGGCCGGCATGCCGTACGCGCCGAGCGGCGTTCCGCCGTCTTGACCGTTGTCGAAGACCGTCGAACGTCCGTATGACGTGCGTAGCGAATCGTTGCGATCGATCTGATAGCTGATCGATGCCCGCGGTTCCCAATCGCGGGGATTCGTGACGTTCGAAGTCCACAGCGCCGCCGGCACGTCGAACGGGTTGCCGCCTTCGTTGTTCGGGTTATTCGGATTGTAGAAGTGTTGGTTCTGGCCTTCATAGCGCACGCCGAAGTCCATCTTCAGCGGCGTGATCGGATTGTATTGGAAGCGCAAGCCGCCGCCGAAGTTCTGGAAGATCGAGCCGTTGTAGTTGATCCCAAACGACGGGAAGCGGCCCGGTCCGTTCGGCAAGAGCGACGAGAACTGCGAGAGATAGCCGCCCGGTTGGTAGTCCGACCAACTCGGGCCGTTCGCGCCGTCCGCGGCGAGCAGCGGATTGAGGAAGTTCGTCGCTATCGGCGAGAACGTCGGATCGTACAGATTCCAAATCGGATGCTGCGTCTCGTACATGCCGTTCGCGGTCACCGTCAGTCTCGAGCCGAGCTGCCGCGTGATATCGAGGCTGCCGCCGGTCGTAATGCCCCCTTGGTGCTGCCAGGAGGGAGTGTTGCCGTTGACCGGCGCCAAGCTGTAGGTGATATCGTTATCCGTGAACGACGACCAGTTGTAGTAGCGCAATGCCAAGTACGTGTTCTGATCGAGATTGTTGTCGTACTCGAACTTTAGGAACTCCGTGTTGACGGCGACGTTTTCATCCGGCCCCGTCGGCGTGAGATTGCCCGAAGGCGTGTATGGGGTCAGCCCGATCGTGTTTGCGTAGTTCGGAAGCCCGAGCGCGTTCGTCGCAGGGTAGTTCGGGTAATAGGCGAGTCCGGCGGGGTTGCTCGCGCTATACGGTCCCTCGTTGAAACCACCGAGGTTGCCGTAGTCGACGATGGAATTGTTCGAGTACAGCACTTGCAGCGACTGATTCTTGCCGTGCCCGAACTTGAACACGAAATTGTCTAGGAACTGGGTGTTCGAATTGTACGAATTCGAAAGACCGTTCCCATACTCGTTGGCCGGCGTTGCGCGGTACGGATTGAACCGCTCGCCGTTAAACGTGATGTAGTTCGAAAGCGCGCCGTTCTGGGTCGCGAACCCATACTCACCGGCGAACTGGTGGTAGAAGTTCGGGCCGCCCATGTCACCGCTGAGGTACCCGAACGCGGGATACGTGCCGCGCTTCGGGATCACGTTGATGACGCCCGAGCCAACGAGGCCTTGCGAGGCATCGCCCGCGCCCTCCACGACTTGTACCGAGCCGAGGCCGTTCGCGAGGCCTGTCGAGCCGTTGGCGGACAGGAAGGGCTCCGCAAACGAGACGCCGTCGAGCTGATACCCAACCTCCGTGAGCCGGCCGCCGCGGATCGTGACGTTGCCCGAGGTGGCGAGCGTAACGCCGGGTGCGGAGAGCAGCACGTTGTTTTCATTGGTTTGGGTGGGGCGGCCAACCGATTCTTCGATGCGCGCACCGCTGATCGTGTATTGGTCGGTGGTCTGGGTCGGCTGGAAGGCGCCGCTTACCGAGCGTGCCGTCGTCCGGGCGATCGTGACGAGGTGCTTGTTCAGGGCCACGTTGCCCAGACTCGTCGTCTGGTCGCCGGTCAGCGTGATGCCGTTTTGGGAGATTGCGTCGTAGCCTTTCGCCTGAATCGACAGCGTGTAGGTATCGACGTTGAGCCCGAGCATCGAGAAGAACCCGC
>Ga0302325_10017254_pt1 | contig 15264 bp, 9 predicted proteins | sample Palsa_T0_2_FD_201948 | JGI IMG/M metagenome (GOLD analysis project Ga0302325, IMG submission 201948) | Peat permafrost microbial communities from Stordalen Mire near Abisko, Sweden - Palsa_T0_2 | ecosystem: Environmental > Terrestrial > Soil > Palsa > Peat permafrost | place: Sweden: Abisko... | reverse complement strand
GGAACGGCCGGGCGCAGACGCTGCTGATGGTCGGGCAGATCCGGGAGGCTGAGCTTTTCGACGCGCTTGAGTGCGGGGTGGTGGCGGTGGTGCGGCGCCGCGAGGCGTCGCCCGAGCGGGTCGTGCGGGCGATCGCGACGACGCATCGTGGTGGCGGTGATCTGCCGCCTGATCTGCTGGGCGGGCTGCTGAGCAATGTGGGCCGGGCGCGGCGGGCGGGGTCGGGCGGTGCGGTGGTCTCTGGTTTGTCGAGTCGCGAGATCGACGTGGTCAAGCTGGTCGCGGAGGGGCTGGAGACGCGTGAGATCGCCGCGAAGCTGTGCTATTCGGAGCGAACGGTCAAGGGCGTGCTGCAGGGAATGATGCTGCGGCTGAACCTGCGCAATCGGCCGCATGCGGTCGCATACGCGGCGCGGGAAGGGTACCTGCGGTGACCCCCGTCTGGTGCTGATTATTAGCCTCGGCCCTGCGTGCGGCGCGACCGCGCGGAGATCGGGACATGCTTGTAGCCCGACACGAAGGTGGAGCGCAGTCGCTCTGGCGGCCCGGCCAGCCGGAAGTCCTCGAACCGGCTCAGCAGCTCGTCGTACAAGATCCTGAGCCCGGTCCTGGCCACACTGTGGCCGATGCAGTAGTGCGGCCCGATCCCGAACGCCAGGTGCTTGTTGGGCCGGCGCCGGATATCGAAGACCGATGCGTTGGCGAACACCGCCTGATCCCGGTTCGCCGCGCCGGGCCAGACGACCACCGCCTCGCCCGCCGAGATCTTGGTCCCCCGCACCACGACGTCGCGGGTCGCGTACCTGAGCAGGTGGTTGACGGGCGCGGACCAGCGCAGGCTCTCCTCCATGGCGGCGCCATCGGTCTCCGGATGGGCCGCCCAGTCAGCGAGCACGCCCGTTTCCGCGAACTCGGCCAGCACGAAGTTGGGGCCGTGCGGGGTGGTCACGTTCGCGCCGAGCAGCAGGCTGTAGCAGTTCGACACGACCTCGCCGGGCGACATGTACCGTCCGTCGAACTGGCTCGTGATCAGCACGCTGATGAGATCGTCACCGGGCTGGCCGCGACGGAACCTGAATATGTCCTGGAAATACGCGAATAGCTCACGATGGGCCAGCACCACCGTGGCCTCCTTGCCCCCCGGCTCCTGGTACTCCGGATCGTCGGCGGCGATGCACATGGTGGTCAGCCGGTTCAGCCACGGCCAGTCCGACCGCGGCAGGCCCATCATCATGCCGGTGACCGACATGGGCATCGCGATCATGGCCTGGCCGAAATCGAAGACACCCCCGTCACCGATCGGCAGGATGAGCTCGAGCACCAGCTTGCGGATCTCCTCACGCTGGCGGTCCACGTTCTTGACCGCCAGCGCCTTCTTCAGCCGGGCGGACATCTTCGTGTGCTGGGGCGGGTCGGTCGCCGCGAGTTGCCGCCCGCCCACGGGATCGTCCGAGCCGAGCAGGTCAAGCATCGTGCCGCGCTCGGACGTGAAGGAGTCCGTCTCCCGCAGCACGCGGTCGGCTTCCTCGTACGTGACGACCGACCAGAACCCCTGGTCCTGGCCTACCTGGGACCAGGTCAGCCCGTCGGTGTCACGCATTTGCTCCCAGACGGCATAGGCGTCGCCGCTGCTGTAAAGAACCGGGTCGACGAGGTCGGCCGTCCCCGCGTGCACCGGGCAGCCGGGCGCGTGTGGGACCTCGGTCATCTCGTACGTCATGTACTTCCCTCCACGGACTTCCCGGCTCGTACGGACTTCACGGTTGGCACCGACCTTCCGGCCAGCACCGACTTTCCGGCTGGCACCGACTTTCCGGCTGGCACCGACTTTCCGGCTGGCACCGACTTTCCGGCTGGCACCGCGAGGGCGGCGAGCGCGCGCCGGTCGATCTTGCCGTTCGCCGTGAGCGGCATGCGGTCAACCAGCGCCCACCGCTCGGGCACCATGTACGGCGGCAGGCTGGCCGCCAGGCGGTCCCTCAGGTCGGCCGGCGTCACCGTCGCACCGGGCGCGAGAATGACGGCGGCCATGATGCGCTTGTCGGCGCTGTCCCCCTCGGTCACGGTCACGATCGCGTCCTGGACGCCCGGGTAAGCGTTCAGCGCGGTGCCGATCGCACCCAACTCGATGCGGTAGCCGCGCACCTTGACCTGGTCGTCGGCCCGCCCGAGGAAGCGCAGGCGACCGCGGCCGTCGATGCGCGCCATGTCTCCGGTGCGGTAGAGCCGCTCGGGTACGTCGGGACTGAAAGAGCCGAAGAACCTCGCCGTTTCTGCTTCGTCACCGAGATAGCCGTCGGCCAGGCCCGCACCGCCTGCGTAAAGTTCGCCCACGGCCCCGGGCGGTACCTGCCGCCGCCGCTCGTCAAGCACGTAGACCCGCGTGCCGGGCACCGGCGTGCCGATCGGCAACGGCCCATCGACGTCCTCGGGTCGGCTCACCGAGTAGACCGTGGTGAAGGTGGTGTTCTCGGTCGGCCCGTAGCCGTTCGTGATGACCAGCCCGGGGTGGCGCGTAAGCGCACGAGCGACGTGCTCGTGCGGCACCACGTCACCGCCGGTGAGCAAGTGCCGCAAGCCCGCGAGCGAATCCGGGGCGAAGTCCACCACTACGCGGAACAGGCCGGCGGTCAGCCAGGCGTGCGTGACCTCACGCTCGACCAGGAAGACCCCGAGCTCGCTCGGGGAAAGCAGGCCCGGCTCGCATATCTCCAGCGTGGCTCCGTTGAGCAGCGTCCCCCAGAGCTCGAGGGTCGAAGCGTCGAAGGCGAGCGGTGACAGCCGGAGCATGCGGTCACCCGGGCCGATCCGCAGGAAGTCGGCTCGATGGGCCAGCCGGATCACGGCGCCGTGCGGTACCGCCACGCCCTTGGGGTCGCCGGTAGAGCCGGAGGTAAACGCCACGTAGGCCAGCGGCCCGGCGGCGGCGGGCGGCGGGACGTCACTGTCAGCCGGCGCCCAGCCCGGGTTCCAGGTTTCCACCACCGGCACGCCCAGTGACAGCAGGCGCTGCGCGTCCGCCGGCCCGACCAGGGCCGCAGTCGGCCTGGCCTTCGCCACCACCTTCGCGATATGCGCGGCCGGCTGGCTCAGATCGACGCCGACGTACGCGGCGCCGGCCGACACCGTTCCCAGGACCGCGACGACCTCGGCGACGGAGCGCTCGAGGCCCACCAGGACGGTGTCTCCCCGACAGACGCCCCCCGCCTGCAGCAGCCGCGCTTGCCGGCCGGCCGCGCGGGCCAGCTGGGCGTAGGTCAGCTCCGCGTCCGCGTCGCGCACCGCCACCGCCGTCGGCCAGCGACTCGCCGCCTCCCGGAACAGCTCGTCGAGCGACGACGCGGGAAAGTCTCGCCCGGTCTGGTTGATCGCGTTGAGCAGGCGACGGCGGTCGGGGGACAGGCACCGCACCCGCTCAAGCAGGATGTCCGGGGCGGCGGGGCCGGTGGCGATCATGAGTTCCTCGGTCGCCGCGCAGAAGTCCGCGATGAACCCGGCCGCCTCGGCGCCGCTCCACCGGCCGCTCGGGGACTCCGCGTAGCCGGGCAGCGCGGGATCGGCCCGCCCGAACATCAAGACAAGATCGAACCGGCATCCGGTGCTGGTCTTAAGCGAGAGCTGCTTAGGAGAGAGCTGCTCAGGGGCGAGCTGCTCAGGGGCGAGCTGCTCGTCCATCCCCAGGCAGACCTGGACCAGCGGGTGACGGTCGGCCGGCTGCTCAATGGCGAGCCGGGCGACGAGCTCATCGAACGGCAGGTCGCCGGCCTCGATGCTGAACAACAGCGCATGGTGGACGGACCGCAGAAAGTCAGCCGCCGTCAGGTCATCGTCGATGGCGATGCGGACCGGCACCAGGTTTCCCGCGCCGGCGCCCGGGTCCGGCGCCTCGCCTTCGGTCAGCGGAACGCCGACCAAGAGCCGCCTGGCGCTCGTCCACCGGCTCAACGTCAGGCCGAACGCGCCGAGCAGGAACGCCAACGGGGTAATGCCGAGCCAGTCGGCTCGCTGCGCCACTGACTGGGCAACGGCTTGGCCGAGGCCGACGGGGACCCGCAGGCCGGACGCGTCATGATCGCGCGGACGTGGCCGGTCGGACGGAAGCTCAAGGAGCGTCGGCACGTCCGCCAGGTGCCTGCGCCACGTCTGCGCCCGCCGATCCCAGTGGCCGGTCGGGTGCTCTGCCGCCTCTTGCACCGGGATAGCGGCCCAGGTCATTGCGCGTTCTGGGCGGAACCCGACGCTTGCTGAGCCAAGAGCTCGGCCTGTGCCTTGATGCTCGGCGCACGGAGAACGTCCCTGGTCTTAAGCATGCGTCCGCTTGCGTCGCTCAGCTTCTCGACCAAGGCCACCACGAGCATCGAGTTTCCGCCTGCGTCAAAGAAGGCGACATCGTCCTCGACGTCGTTGACGTCGAGGACGTCGCACCATATAGATCGCACGGTCTCTAGTCGCGCGGCAGGGTCGTTGAGGGCGGCAGGGTCTTTGAGGGCGGCAGGGTCGTTGAGGGCGGCAGGGTCGTTGAGGGCGATAGTGGCCGACGATTCAGGCACGCGTTCCTCCGTGGATGATCCTGGAATGATTTGCTCGAAGACTTTCTGGGCGGTCGATTCCGATCGCAGCACGCCCGCGTGGGTGGTATCGATCGTGATGATGCGGCCGAATTCAGTGGTGGTGGCCGGGTTCCCTCCGGCATTGGCCACATGTTCGGTCGACAGGATCGCCCACGCGCTCTTCCAGGTGCGACTCGGGTCGAAATACGTCGTCGCCGACAGCCAGGACAGGTAATCCTGGAAAAGCCCGACAACGTGCGTCCGTCCGGCCTCGCTGAGGCTGAGCCGGTCGAAAGCGGGTGTCGCCGTCTCCCGGAAGAAGCCGGTCAGCGCGTCGGCCAGATCGAAGAGGTCCCCGTCTCCCGCCACCACCAGGTCGGCCGCCTTCTGCTTGGCGTCCTCAACCTTTCCGGCCGGCAGCAGGCTGCCGAGCACCCGGTACATCTCGCGGTACATCTCTTCCGACAGGGGCCCGTCACCGACCTGCGGGTCGAACACGATGACCTGCGGCGCGGGCTGCTGCCAGCGGCCGATCTCATCGGCGATCGCCGCCGTGTACACCGCGCCGGCGCAGTAGCCCAACACCGCCGCTACCGGGCGGCCAGCCGCCCGGATCTCCCTGGTCCACCGCTCGATGTATTCCTGCCCGGAGGCGTTCCTGTCACCAGGGCCGGTCGGCGGCGCCGTCTGCAGGATGTCGTAGTGCGACCACCGCGCGCCGATGCTGTCCGCCAGATCCGCGAAAGTCGCCTCAACGCGCCCGGCGGCGGGAAAGTCAACGGCGAGGATCACCTCGCCGTTGCCGCTGTCCGAGATCACGTCCCAGGAACTTGCCTCCGGCATTCATTCTCCCGATTTCACCAGTCACAGGATGGGACGCAAGCAGCATACTGGCGCGGAAGTCTCTCGCTGGATGCTGTGTGGCGATACGAGGGCAAGGCGGCCATGCGGTATTCCACAGAAGATCCCCAAATAACCAGGTCGCCGCGATGTATCGATGCTTGTGCTGCCCTTTCGTACGGGCCGACTCTGCCCGTTTGTACGGGCCGACTCTGCCCGTTTGTACGGGCCGACTCTGCCCGTTTGTACCTGGCGATTAATCCTCTCCGGACACTCCGCGAGCGAACCCGTTGTCTGGGACAATAACCCGGTGAATCGCGACCAGCCCGACATCACCGATCTCGGTCACGACGTCTTTCAGATCGACACGAGGATGGCCGGGTACCCGGGGATCACCGCCGGGTACCTGATCAGAGGCAGCCGTCCGTGCCTGGTCGAGACCGGGACCTCCACCTCGGCGCCGATCGTGGCCCGGGCGCTGGCCGCGCTCGGGGTCGGGGCCGACGATCTGGCGTCGGTGGTGGTCACGCACATCCACCTGGACCACGCCGGCGGCGTCGGCGACATCGCGGCCGCCTACCCCAAGGCCGAGATCGTCGTCCACCAGCGCGGCGCGCGCCATCTGGCCGACCCGAGTGCCCTCATGGTGGGCGCCGAGATGGCCTTCGGTGATGCGCTTGACCAGCTGTTCGGCAGGCTCGCGGCGGTCCCCGGTGACCGGATTCGGGCCCTTGACGACACCGGCGTGGTGGACCTCGGCGACGGCAGGCGGCTCGACAGCTACCACTCTCCCGGGCACGCCAGTCACCATGTCGGCCTGATCGACTCCGGCAGCGGCGACCTCTACGTCGGGGACGCGGTCGGCGTCTACCTCCCGGACACCGGCGACCTGCGGCCCGCCACCCCGTCGCCGGACTTCGACCTGGACGCGGCGCTGGCGTCGCTGACGCGGTTCCGCGCGCTGCAGCCGACGCGGCTGTTGTTCAGCCACTACGGGCCGGTGTCGAACGTGCCGGAGATCCTGGACCGGTCGGCCGAGGAGCTCACGGTCTGGGTGGAGGGCACCCGGCACGCGCGCCGCCTCGGCCTCGATCTCGACCACGCGGTCGCGATGGTCCGGGAGCAGACCCTGGCCCGGTACAACGCCTACGCCGACGGCGCCGACCCCGCCGTCGCCGAGAAGATCGAGGTGATCAGCCGGGCCGAGGTGAGCGTCGGGGGCATCTGGCACTGGCTGGGAAAGATGGCCGCAGTGCCCGAAAGGGCAGACTTGGCGGGATTAGCCGAGTTTCCGCCGTCGCGCTGGCTAATGTCACCAGGCGCCAGGTGTGGCCGTCCGGCCTCTAGTCCGCTCCTGGCTTTTGTGCAGGGGGAGGACTTTGTGCATGGGGACGCATCTTGGGACGGGGAGGACCGTGTGGGAAATCTGATGGGTATTCCGCTGACGCCGGACGGGAAGACGTGCATTGGCGTGGTGTTCGGCGGGCCGTCCGCCGAGCACCAGATATCCGGCGCCTCGGCGCTGGCGGTCATCCGCGGGCTCAATGCCGACCGGTTCCGTCCCGTCGCCATCGGAGTGGACCAGGACTGCCGCTGGCGGCTGCTTGCCGCCCAGACGGTGCAGGAGGCGGTGGCCAGAAGGGCCGACGGGCCGGCCATCCAGGACCGGCTGACCGCCGAGGGGACCGAGGTCGAACTCCGGCGCGGAGGCCGCCTGGTCGCTTCCGAGGCACCGGGAACGGTCATCGAGCGGCTCGATGTCGTCTTTCCCGTCATGCACGGGCCATTCGGCGAGGACGGCGTGCTCCAAGGCTACCTGGAGGCCCTCGGGGTGCCGTACGTCGGCTCCGGTGTGGTCGCCTCCGGGGTCGGCATGGACAAGGTCGCCATGAGGCGCGCGTTCGCCGCCGAGGGCATCCCGATCGCGCCCGGCGTCTGGTTCACGCAGCGGCAGTGGGCGATCCGCGAGGACCCGCTGACGCTGGCCGACGGGCTGGGGTGGCCGCGGTTCGTCAAGCCGGCCAACATGGGCTCCTCCATCGGCGTCTCGCGGGTCACCGGGCCGGCCGAGCTCATCCGCGCCGTTGAGGAGGCGTTCCAGTATGACGACGTCGTCCTCGTCGAGGAGGGAATCACCGGCCGGGAGCTGCTGTGCGGTGTCATCGGCGACGCCGACGACGCCGAGACCTCGCTGCCGTCCGAGCTCAGGGTCATCGGCGGCTTCCCCGACTACGAGCAGAAGTACCTCAGCAAGGCGACCACGGTGACGTCGCCCGCGGACGTGCCGGCCGACGTCACCGCGCGCGTGCGCGAGCTGTCACTACGGGCGTTCCGTGCCATCGGCGGCTACGGCCTGGCCCGGGTCGACTTCCTGTACGACGAGGCGGCCGGCCGGCTCTGCGCCGGGGAGATCAACACCATGCCCGGATTCACCGCCCGCTCGATGTTCGCCCGCGGCTGGGCCGAGACCGGCGTGCCCTATGAGCAGATCCTCGACCGACTGGTCGACCTCGCCTTCACCCGGGACACGCGCAGACGTGACCGCGCCCGCCGGCCGGAGTCCGTCGGCCAGGCCGTCCGATGATCCCGCTCACTCTCGAGGAGATCGCGCAGGCCGTCGGCGGGAAGGTGCACGGAACGGCCGGCCCCGGGCTCACCGTCACCGGGCCTGCGGTCGTCGACTCCCGCGAGGTAACCGCTGGCGCCTTGTTCGCGGCCATCGCCGGGGCGCGCAGCGACGGCCACGACTTCGCGGGCGCCGCCTACGCCGCCGGCGCGAGCGCGGTGCTCGGCTCCCGGCCCGTCGACGGGCCCTGCGTGGTGACCGGCGACGTGGTCACCGCGCTGACCACGCTGGCCGAGCTCGTCCGGAGCCGCCTGAGTCCCGTCGTCATCGGGCTCACCGGGTCGGTCGGCAAGACCACGACCAAGGACCTGCTCGCCCAGATCCTCGAGCGGGAGGCGCCGACCGTCGCCACCGCCCGTTCCTTCAACAACGAGATAGGGCTCCCGCTGACGGTGCTGCGCGCCGACCGGGAGACCCGTTACCTCGTCCTGGAGATGGGCGCCGCGAAGCCGGGCGACATCACCCATCTCGTGCGGGTGGCGCGGCCGCAGATCGGCCTGGTGCTCAACGTCGGACCCGTGCACGTGCTCACGAACGGCGGAATCGAGGGCATCGCGAAGGAGAAGGCGGAAATGGTACGGCACCTGCCCGCGGCCGCGCAGGGCGGGTGCGCGCTCCTCAACGCCGATGACGAACGCGTCGCCGCCATGGCGCGCCAGACCCCCGCGACGGTGATGTTCTACGGGAGCGGCAGCGCCGCCGCCGTGCAGGCGCGGGACGTGACCCTCGACCCGGCGGGCCGCGCGTCGTTCACCCTGCGCACCCCGACCGGGGATGCCCCGGTCCGGCTGCGACTGCTCGGCGAGCACCAGGTCGCCAACGCGCTTGCCGCCGCGTGCACCGCGACTGCCGTCGGCGTACCGGCCGACCGGATCGGCGCCGCTCTCAGCGGCGCGGTGCCGCGCTCGCAGGGCCGCTTCCAGATAACGGAACGTCCCGATGGCGTGACGGTCATCGACGACGCCTTCAACGCCAACCCGGTCTCCACCCGGGCGGCGCTGCGCACGCTCGGCGCGATGGCGGCCGGCCGCCGGATGATCGCCGTGCTGGGCGAGATGAAGCATCTGGCCGACGAGACGATCCACCATCACGCCGCCATCGGCGCGCTGGCGGGCGAGGTCGGCGTCGCCGTGGTGGTGACGGTAGGCGAGGGCGCAGGACCGGACGCCCTGGCCGCTGCCGCGCGCCAGGCCGGCGTGTCCGTGCACGCGGTGCCGGATCGCGACGCCGCGGCCCAACTCGTTATGGAAGCGCTCCGCCCGGCCGATGTCGTCCTGGTCAAGGCCTCAAGCGCGGTCGGCCTTTCGGCCGTGGCGGCGGCGCTGGCCGAGCCTACGCGCCGGTGAAGAAGTCGATGAGCCCGAACGGCGCGCGGTCGCCGAGGCAGAGGTCCAGGATCTCGTGCGCGTCCGCGTACTCGGCCTCGCTGCGGGTGAACATGACCTTTTCGTAGGCGGCGAGCGCCGCCTCGATGTCGCCCGGGTGGGCCGCGATCGCCTGCCCGAGCTCGGCGCCGTCGAACATCGCCAGGTTCGCGCCCTCGCCGGCCGGCGGCATCAGGTGCGCGGCGTCGCCGAGGAGCGTCACCCCCGCCGCGCGCTCCCATTGGTGCCCGTCCGGGAGCGTGTAGATCATCCGCGGGACCGGCGCGGTCTCGCCCTCGGTGATCAGCGCGGTGAGCTCCGGCGCCCACCCGCCGAACTCGGCCGCGATCGCGGCGGTGGCGGCGGCGGCGTCGGTGAAGTCAACGTCGGCGACCCACTCGGCCGGGCGGATCAGCTGGACGTAGGTGTGCAGGATGTCGCCCGCCTCGCGGTGCGCGACGATTCCCTTGCCCGGGGTGAGCGCGTACATGGCGCCGTCGCCGACCGCTTCGGCCGTCGCCCGGTGCCGCTCGTCGGCATCGTAGAGGTACGTCTCGATGAACGTCGCGCCGACGTACGCGGGCTTCGCGTCCGACAGCAGCGGCCGGACCTTCGACCAGCCGCCGTCGGCGCCCACCAGGAGCTCGCTGGCGACCGCCGACCCGTCGGCGAAGGTCAGTTCGTGCCGGCCGTCGCCGCGGGCCGAGACGCCGGCCAGCTTCTTTCCCCACTGGACGGTGCCCGCGGGCAGGGACTCGATGAGGATCCGCCGCAGATCGCCCCGGAGCACCTCGGGGCGCCCGCCGGTGCCGTCGTCGGCCTCTTCGAACAGCACCGCGGCGCGCTGGTCGAGCATGCGCGTGGCGGCGGCGCCCTCGTGGATGATGGCGCGGAACTCGGCCGTGAGGCCGGCCGCTTCGAGCGCGCGCTGCCCGTTGTGCTCGTGGATGTCGAGCTGGCCGCCCTGCGTGCGGGCCTGGGCCGAGGGCTCCGCCTCGTAGATCACCGCGGGGATGCCGTGCACGTGCAGGACGCGGGCGAGGGTGAGGCCGCCGAGGCCCGCGCCGACGATCGTGACTGGTGTCTTCATGGTCCTGCTCCTTTCAGAGGGCCGGTTGGAACGTCGTTCCATAGATACATCTTGGAACAACGTTCCAACTATGTCAAGATGGTGCTCATGGCGGCCAGGACAAAGCGGACCGAGCGGCGCACGGACGCGCTCTCGAAGGAGCGGATCGTCGATGCCGCGATCGAGATTCTCGACGCCGAGGGCGAGAGCGCGCTGACCTTCCGCGCGCTCGCGGCGCGCCTGGCCACCGGGGCGGGGGCGATCTACTGGCACGTCGCCGACAAGAACGACCTGCTCGCGGCGACCACGAACGACGTCATCACCCGGGTGATGGCCGGCCTGGTCAGCGGGGCGGAGCCGCGCGAGACGATCAGGGCCATCGCCCTCGGGGTGTTCGACGCGATCGACGCGCACCCCTGGGTGGGCGCCCAGCTCTCCCGCGAGCCGTGGCAGTTCGCGGTGCTGCAGATCTTCGAGGGGGTGGGCGGGCAGCTGCAGGCGCTCGGGGTTCCGCCGCGAGCGCAGTTCGATTGCGCGTCCGCGCTGGTGAACTACGTTCTCGGCCTGGCCGGGCAGTACGCCGCGGGCGCCCGCCTGCTCGCGCCCGACACGGATCGATCGGCCTTTCTGGCGGCGGTCGCCGCCCGCTGGGCGCAGCTCGACCCCGGGCAGTACCCGTTCATGCGCCAGATGGCGGCGCAGTTGCGCGAGCACGACGACCGCGAGCAGTTCCTGGCCGGCGTCGACCTCATCCTGGCCGGCATCGCAACCGTCGGATAGCCGGCCCCGGTCGTTTAACGGCGGTCGTCTACCGGCGGTCCGCCCCGGGCTGCCCGGCCGCCCTGATCAGCGCTGGCGTCAGGGCGGTGATGGCGTCGACGACCGGTTCAAGCCCCGGCCTGGCGGTGATGATCCGGACGATCGCCTCGTCGAGCCCGTCGCTGAGCCGGGCGAGCGCGGCCGGCGCCGGGCCCGCGCTGCCGTAGTACCCGACCGCCTGCAGCATCTCCTCGGAGGCGGCCGCGGCCAGCTCGGGCATGCCCGCGCCGCGGTCGCGGCGCTGCTCAAGCTCGGTCAGCTCCGGGCCGAAGCCCATCTGGGTGAACAGGCCACGGTAGCCCGCGCTCGGGGGCAGGCCGGGACGGCCCATCGCGTAGCCGAGCACCTGCGTGCCGAACGCCTGCCGGGCGGCCGCCACGTCGTCGTCGATGCAGACCCGGATGTACATGGTCATCGGGACCGCGCCCGGATCGCGCCCGGCCCGCGCGGCGCCCGCGTCGATCGCCAGCCGGCTGACCGCGATGCGCTCGGGCGTGGCCCAGTTGAGCAGCGCTCCGTCGGCGGTCTGGCCGGCCAGCCGCAGCATCTGCGGGCCGAGCGCGGCCAGGTAGACCGGAGCCTGCGGCAGGCCGTCAAGGCCGAGCGAGGCCAACTGCGGCCACCCGGGGGCGCCGTGCGCCAGGCCCGCCCTGTCGGTGATCTGGCCGGCCGTGACCCGCTGGCCCGCCAGCAGGGCGCGGACCTCGGTGACGTACGCGCGCATGATCGAGATCGGGCGGTCGGGCAGCCCCACCGATGCCCAGAAGGCGGGCCCGTAGCCGCCCGTGCCAAGGCCGAGCACGAACCGCCCCGAGGAGAGCTGGGCCACCGTGGCCGCCTGCGCCGCCAGGCTGAGCGGTGTCCACATCCGGGCCGCGGGCACGACCGAGATCCCGGTCCGCAGCGAGGTGTCGTGCGACCAGGCGGCGCAGACGTGAAACGAGTCCGGCACCCCTCCGGCCGGGGTCCACAGGCTCTCGAACCGGAGCCGCTCCGCCTCCCGGGCGGCCGCTCGCAGCTGGTCGAACGGAAGGCCGAGCCGGGCGTCGAGCCCCACGCCAATCATCATGTCCGGCAGTATGCCCGATGGCCTGAAGTTATGAAAGTAAACATCTGACAATTCATTGCAATGGATGGGAAGGCCGTTAACTTATGGGCAATTCATTTGAGTCTTTCTGTCGGCTGTTGTTGCTGAATTAACTCACGCCTCTCAGCGCTCCGCAAATCCCACCAAACTCGCCAAACCACAATTCTTAAGAAAAGCTAAAGTACTACAGCCATTAGCGCTTCCGAAGCTGGAAAAAAAAATATCATCTTGGGTAATCCACCGGGCAGGAGTTAACGTCTCCTTAGTAGGCAAGCTCCAATTAGATCGTCAGCGGGAGCGGTCATGGCGCGTGCCTAGAGGGGGTGGGTCGTGGCTTCGCCATTGTTTCAATCAGGTTCCTATTTCGAGTCTAGGTCGTGGCGGGCGCAGATGTCCGGATAACGGGCCGGCTGAGCCGCCGACCGCGCGATGGGCGCGGCCGTGACCGCGGTGCAGTATCCGGTGGACGTCAGTACGCCGGCCGTCGTGCTTAAATTCGACCCGAACGTCATGCATCATGGCGGCCTCGGCGTCATCCGGTCCCTCGGGCGGCTCGGCGTCCCCGTTTACGGTGTGCACGAGGACGGGCTCGCCCCGGCGGCGAACTCCCGGTATCTGCGCGGCCGGTTCTTCTGGCGGCCCGATCCGGCTGACGCCGACCGCGTCCTGGCCGGCCTGTCGCGGCTGGCCGAGATCATCGGCCGTCCGGCCGTGCTGATCTCGACCGACGACGCCGGCGCCATCTTCCTGGCTGAATACGGCCACGAGTTGCGCCGCCGGTTTCTGTTCCCCTATCCGCCGCGGCACCTGCCACGGCGCCTCGCGGGCAAGCATTCACTGAGCGAGGTGTGCCGCGAGTTCGGTATCGCGTCGCCGCTGACCGCGCTGCCCGGATCACTCGCCCAGGCGCGGGAGTTCGCCCGGGCGATCGGATACCCCGTCATCGCCAAGCTCACCGCCCCCTGGCGGGCCGGCCGCGGACTGCGCAGCACGCAGGTGATCGCCGACTCCGAGGAACTCGGCCGCGCCTACGACGCCTGCGCGCGCGCGCAGGCCGGCCTGATGCTGCAGGAATTCGTGCCAGGCGATCGAACCCACGACTGGTTCTTCCACGGCTACTGCGACGAGAACTCGGACTGCAGGCCCGCGTTCACCGGGGTCAAGGACCGGTCCTACCCGTCCGCGGCCGGGCTGACCAGCTTCGGCCGGTCGGCGCCGAACGCTGCGCTGAAGGACGAGATCACCGCGCTGCTGGCGCGGCTCGGGTACCGGGGGCTGCTCGACCTCGACCTCCGGCTGGACGCGCGGGACGGCCGCTATCACCTGCTGGACTTCAACCCCCGGCTCGGCGCCCAGTTCCGTGTGTTCCGCGACGCGGCCGGCACCGACGTCGCGCTCGCCGCCTACCTGGACCTGACCGGTCAGCCGATTCCGCTGGCGGCCCAGGTCGACGGGCGCAGCTTCCTGGTCGAGAACTACGACCCCATCAGCGCGCTCGGGCGCTGGCGGGCCGGGGAACTCGGCCTGCGGTCCTGGCTCGCCTCGGTGCGCGGCGCCGACGAGTGCGCCTGGTTCGCACGCGACGACCTTCGTCCGTTCGGGCTGATGTGCGTCCGCATGGGCTGGCGCGCGGCGACCCGCAAGCTGCCGATCGGAAACCCACGTCCACCCGCGCACCCAGCCGGCGGCGCCCCACGGTACCGGCCTGGCCGCGCCGTCGATCGCCCGGCCGCTGCGCCGTTCACGCTCAACCCTCACCGCGCTGTCAGCACAAGGAAAGGAACACGTTCATGACCGATCACCTCGACGTGGCCGTTGTCGGAGCAGGTCCCTACGGGCTTTCCGTGGCGGCGCATCTGAGCGCGGCCGGCCTCACCTACCGCCAGTTCGGCCGGCCCATGAACCTGTGGCGCACCGCGATGCCGCAGGGCATGTACCTCAAGTCGCAGGGCTTCGCCTCGAACCTGTCGGACCCGAACGCGGCCAAGACCCTGGAGGCGTTCTGCGCGGCCACCGGGCGAACGTACGGAAGCTACGGCGTGCCCGTGCCGCTCGACACGTTCGTCGAGTACGGCCAGTGGTTCAAGGAAGAACTGGCGCTGCCGGTCGAGGAATCCCTGGTGACCTCGGTGACCAGGAGCGGCGACGGGTTCCAGCTGATCGTCGGCGACGCCGAGCGGCTGACCGCCGGCGCGGTGATCTTCGCGATCGGCGTCGAGCACTTCGCGTACCTGCCCGCGCCCTTCTCCGCGCTGCCCCCGACGCTGTGCACCCACGCCTCCGCCCACACCGACCTCACCACGTTCAAGGACAAGCAGGTCATCGTCGTCGGAGCCGGGCAGTCCGCGCTCGAGACGGCGGCGCTGCTGCACGAGAGCGGGGCCGACGTCCAGGTGCTCGCGCGCAGGCAGCGGCCGGCCTGGAACGGTCAACCGCTGGCGCTTGACCGGCCGCTGCCGCAGCGGCTGCTCGAACCGGAGGCCGGGCTCGGCTCGGGCTGGGCCACCTGGTTCTACTCCAACCACCCGGATCTCTTCCGCCGCCTCCCGTCGGCCACCCGGGTGCACCGCGCCGCCACCGCGCTCGGGCCCGCCGGGGCCTGCTGGCTGCGCGAGCGCGTCGAGGGGCAGTTCCCGGTGCGCGGCGGCCAGCTGGTCACGGCGGCGGAACCGCAGGGCGACCGGGTGCGGCTGACCGTCGCCACTGTTGGCGCAGGCACTGTTGGCGCAGGCACTGTTGGCGCAGGCACTGTTGGCGCCAGCAGGGAGCTGACGGCGGACCACGTCATCGCCGGCACCGGCTACCGGGCGGACCTGGCCCGGCTTGGCTTCATCGGGGCGGACATCCGCCCGGCGCTCAGCACGCTCAACGGGAGCGTGGTGGTCGGCCGGGGGTATCAGTCCTCCGTT